>ENA-ORBV01002395-ORBV01002395.1-microbial-mat-metagenome-genome-assembly--contig:-NODE-2395-length-39712-cov-12.243623_pt1 | contig 39712 bp, 30 predicted proteins | sample MGYA00237777_ERZ505514 | MGnify/ENA primary metagenome ERZ505514 (study PRJEB26160, sample SAMN06269048) | microbial mat metagenome | isolation source: Oligotrophic lake microbial mat | place... | reverse complement strand
GGGTGTGCACGATGCGGTTAGAGTTACTCGCAAGCGCTTCTTAAAAACGAAAAATCTAGGTGGGAGGTTGCCAAAGCCTTTGTTCGCTTGTGAGAGAATGGCGTTGTTGGTGCGCCTCTTGTGCCTTTTACCTTCGATCGAGCTGGTATCCATTTTTTTCGATCGGCAATTCAGTCAGCTTTAGTACCCTGCTCTCTCGATCCGCAAAAATCCCAAAGCTAAAAACGCCATGCCCATACCCATTCTCGTTCTGCTTGAAGTTCTAATTGTCATCGCACTTTCGAGACTTGTAGGTTTAGGATTTCGAGCGATCAAACAACCTCAAGTCATTGGAGAAATTGTAGCAGGAATTATGCTCGGGCCTTCTCTGTTTGGCTTAGTTGCACCAGATTTAGCAACAGCACTTTTTCCAGCCGAGGCCGTTCCCTTCCTCAACGTGCTATCTGAGGTGGGACTGATATTTTTCATGTTCTTGATTGGTTTGGAACTGAATCCGAAGTATCTCAAAAACAATTTAGATATAGCGATTTTAACTTCCCACGTCAGCATTTTAGTGCCGTTTTCCCTGGGAAGCATCCTAGCACTGCTGCTGTACCCGATCGTTTCAAATAATAGCGTTTCCTTTACCGCCTTTGCTTTGTTTTTGGGCGCTGCGATGTCAATTACGGCCTTTCCGGTGCTGGCAAGAATTATTACCGAGCACAACTTGCAGAATACAAAATTGGGGACGCTGGCCATGACTTGCGCTGCGGTAGATGACGTAACGGCGTGGTGTTTGTTAGCGGTGGCGATCGCAGTTACTCGTACTAATTCGATGATCGGTGCTTTGCCGACAATTATTGAGTCTTTAATTTACATCGGTTTCATGCTGACTGTAGTCCGCTGGTTCTTGCAGCGACTTTCCAAACAGTACAACCGCACGGGCAGATTAACACAGTTATTGCTCTCCGGCATTTACATGGGAGTTGTAGCTTCTGCCTTAATTACTGAATGGATCGGCATTCATTTGATTTTCGGTGCATTTTTGCTGGGTGCTGCCATGCCTAAAAATGCGGGATTAACCAGAGAATTAGCAGAAAAAACCGAAGACTTTGTCCTAATATTTCTGCTGCCCATATTTTTTGCTTACAGCGGCTTGCGGACTCAAATCGGCCTGCTCAACAGTCCCGAATTGTGGCTGCTGTGCGCCGCAGTTTTGGGAGTAGCAATTATTGGGAAATATGTCGGCACTTACACGGCTGCTAGAGTTTGCGGCATTAGCAACCGGGAAGCTTCTGCGCTTGGTTGGATGATGAATACTCGTGGTTTGACTGAACTAATTGTGCTGAATATCGGTCTTTCTCTGGGGGTAGTTTCGCCGCTACTATTTACAATGTTAGTCATCATGGCTTTAGTGACAACTTTTATGACTTCGCCGCTGTTGGAGTGGACTTATCCAAAACGGTTAATTAGATTAGATATTTCAGAAGTTAACTCTGAGGATTCAGAATTAGAAGATTCACAAAGTGGTGACAGCAGCGAAGAAAATGCTAACAAATTGCTGCACACTTATCGAATTTTAGTACCTGTTGCCAATCCCAGCACGCAGAAAGGTTTACTGCGACTAGCGGTAGCGCTGGCGCAGCCGGCTGCTGGTATGGGCGGTGATGATTTAAAGTCGGCGGCGGTTCATCCTCTGAGTTTGATAGAATTAAATGATGACTATGCCTTTGAAAGTACGCCGGCGGAAGCCGATCGCATTATTCAAGAGCGCCGCTCGAAATTATCAGAATTGATTGAGAGTTTGGAACTGCCGGAGGCGCGAAAATTCGTACATCCGATCATTCGGGTTACTAATGATGTAGCGCGGGAAACGGCACAAATTGCGGAAATCGATCGCGCGGATTTGATTTTGGTAGGATGGCACAGGCCTACTTTTAGCAGCAACCGTTTGGGAGGGCGGGTTGGCCAAATTCTCAGCAACGCTAAGGTGGATGTAGCAATTTTTGTGGACAGAGGCCGGGAACGGTTGAATAATTTGTTAGTGCCTTATGCGGCAAATATTCATGATGATTTGGGGTTGGAATTGGCGCTGAGATTGTTGGTTAATAGCGAGGAACGCCGTTTGACGGTGCTGCGGGTGGCGGTTGACGGGGAAGAGGGAAATGAGCTGAGTTACGAGTTTCAGCGAGTGATGGATCAGTTGCCGGCTGAGGTGCGATCGCGCATTGAAACTCCTATTGTGGAGGCTGCTGATCCAATTCAAGCGGTGATTGCTGCTTCTGCTAATGCTGATTTGACGATCGCGGGTACGAGTCGGGAGTGGGGAATTGAGCGCCAAACTTTGGGACAGTATACTGATGAATTGGCGGTGCAGTGTCATTCTTCGCTGCTGATTGCGCGGTGTTACGTTAAAGCGCGATCGCACTTGGCATCGGTACTTCCTCAAATGTAGTCAGTTGACAGTTGACAGTTGGCAGTTGACAGTTGACAGTTGACAGTTGGCAGTTGGCAGTTGACAGTTGGCAGTTGACAGTTGACAGTTTTTGATGCCCAATTCCCAATTCCCAATTCCCCAAATTATGATTCATTTAAATGTCAAGTTGTTATCATTTTACGGTATTTCCCTCGCCCTTGTTGCCGTGCTGTTTAAAGTAGTAACTGCTTACGGCGAAACAAATTTAAAGGCTCCTCCGGCAATTGCGGGAAATTATCGCTTCGATCCTAAAAGTTTGCCCGAATGTCTGAAATCTGATGTTTTGGTATTGACAATCGAGCAATCGGGTGTTTATTTGAGCGGTAATTTGCGATCGGGCAGCAGGGAGGGCAGGGAAAAAACAGCCGAGGAGAAACCTTCTCTATTTGGTAAGTGGGAAACTCAAGGATTGAACTTGTCGGGTGCGGTTGCTAATTTAGCTGGTTGCAGCGACTCCACAGCAACCGGTCAAAACAGTTCTGTTAAAATGCGCGGAATTGTGGATCAAGAAAGCCTCAAGGGAAAAATTAGTCTAACTGATAAGGCGGCGGCTACTGATTTTACGGCTCAAAGAGAAGCGGCGGTGCAACCCCAGAAGCAGGAACATTGATTGAGCCCAATAGAGAATAAGAAATGGGAAATGGGTAATTCTTTGTCGCTTTCCGACTCTCCCCTTCTCCCCTCATGAAGCAAGGAATCACAAAGCGGCGGCGGGGGTGGGGGAGTGGACGATCGAACTCCCGCCGCCGGAGCTCGCCTGTGACGGTCGGTTGCTGCTAAATTAGAAAATATACCTAAAAGTCAGTCAGGAACCTCAGCCTAAAGGCATGAGGCTTGAAAGAGAAATCTAACAAGCCATCCTGACCAGCTATCGTCTTAACTGACTACGTTTTTTGAGTCGCGACACCTTGGGATGCGAAGCTAGTCCCCTGCTCTGTCGCTAGTAGTTAAACAACTTTAAGGTCACTGAAGTAGTGCTGCTAGCCTAACAAGCTCAGAAAACCTTGACCGACAAGCTAACTTTACCCCAGAAATGGGAGTTTGAGGCAACCATACCTCATCGGAGGGGCAACCATACCCCTCCACCCCGCGAGGGGATTTAAATTAATGTAAAGCCGTGCTAAAAGCACGGGGTTTCTACCCATTTTTCTGATGATAAAAATAAAGTATCCCAGAGAAGTTCTTGGTTGAGAATTTGTCTTGCTCAAGACCCCCCCTGCCCGTATAGTTTGTTTGGAATGGATGTTGCCGTGATATTAATGCCGTCAGAAACTTTGCTTACCGAGTCAAACCCGTTGATTTTAGACAGTTTGCCAGACTTGTCGCCGAACGATGGCGGGTGTCCCCGCCGGGCTAGATTGCAAATTGATTTGATGTTGCTGGCGATCGAAGCCTTGTATCTCGGAGGGGCGGAAGAAATGCTGGCAGTGTCAAAGGAGCTGGAATTGGAGTCAATTATCAAAAATCGGGTTGCCTTTTGGCTGATGCGGAATACTAACCCGCTGAGACGCTACACGCAGCGCCGCTCCCTTACGATTGTGGAGGCAAAAGCGCTGGTGGCGATCGCCTGTAATATGGCGCGTAAGTTAACCGCGACAATTCGCCAGTTGCTGCTAGACTCGCAGCAGTTGCGATCGAGAAATATCCCCCTCAGTGAGAACTTGCAGCTTGCCGAGTATTTAGAACGCTTTCGAGCTCATTTTCGATCGCGCATGAACCCCAAGCGATCGCTAGTTGCAGCTTACGATTCCGACGACAAGCTCAACGAACTAGCTTTGAACTTGTTGAGCAAACTGCTATTTTGTACAGGCACAGCCGGAATGCAGCGCTTCTGGGTTAGCCTGTTTGATGGAGAAGTTGAATAAAAATGACTATTAGGCGTCAGTACAGTCTGCCAAATTGCACCCTAGTTCTAGAAGGGTTGAGCGATGGATCGGCAGCCAGCCAGTTAGATATACGGCCGGTGCTTTCCATATTAATGAGCGCTGAATGCTATGTTACAGGTCTTGGCGAGCCCCTAAGCGGGGGACGGGAGTTTTTTGAAAGCTTGGTGAGGGCCGTCAGCAGCTACGCTCAAGAATTTATGAGCGGAGTGCATTATCCCGATCGCTACGGCCCGAATGTGGGTATGGTGCAGTTACACAGAATTGACGGGAATTTGCATCGGTTGACCGTTCTACCCGCCTCCACAGGCAGCGCAACCCAAATCGATCAAAAAACAGAACTGTCGGCAAAAGTAGATTTGACGACGGTACAGCTATTTGACTTGGTAGAGGCGATCGATCAATTTTTTGCCGACACGCAGACGCTGCCGGAATTGTCGCTGCAATTAACCCCAATTTCCAAGCGTTATATCAAGTCGGCCGAACCTTTGGCGAAGCGGAGTTTGCCTGCTGTCGTGGGGGTGTCGAGTTTGGCTTTGGCTGCGATGGCGTTTTTCTTGGTACCGGTGCCGGAAGTCCAGCGCCAGAGAGATCCGGTGCCGCAGCCCAATCCAGCGGGCCAGAATCAGGGGACGCCGAATCCGGGCGGATCGGGTTCGCCTAATCCCAATCCCACGCCTCCTGCTGACGGTTTGCTGCCTGGGAATAGGACTCCGAATACTGAACCGAGTTCGCCGACTCCGAGTCCAGCCCCGCAGTCGGAGGCTTCACCTAGTGCCACACCGCAGTCGAACACTTCGCCGGAAAGCACGCCCAGTCCTGTTTCTGAAGGTTTGGCAAGCCCTGATGCTGCAGCCGTGCCGATTACCGATCCGGCAGAAATTGAGCTGTTGAAGGGCCAACTTTCCCAGCAAATTGACGGAGTTTTGAAGACTAAGCCTGCGGTTGATGCGGAGTTGGTTTATCGGGTGAGTGTGGCTAAAGATGGGGCGATTGTCGGTTATAAGTCGGAGAATTCCGCAGCAGTCGATCGATCCGAAGCGCCGTTGTCGGAGTTGCTTTACAAACCGATTGGCAGCAGGCCGCCCGCGGAACCCCTGGCTGATTTCCGAGTAGTTATTGCACCGGGCGGCACTGTTGCAGTCACTCCTTGGTAATGGTTCATAGAAGTTGAAGAAGACCGGGCGGTTAGAAACCGCGTCTACACAAACAAAACCCGCCTCCGCGGGTTGAAGAGTGCGCGGTTAAAATTACCGGATCTGATTAATTCTCTTCATTCCGCGGAGGCGGAATTCGTTTGTGTAGACGCGGTTTCAACCGCCGTCTTTTTCTTATATTATCAAAGATTTGGGTTTAAAACCCCGTCCTTCTAGGACGGCTTTAATTGTAAAGTTTTAATAACTCGCCGAACATTTTATACTGGAGCGTGTAGTATAAGATGGGAGGTGAAGTCATGTTAGTTTTTGAGTTCAAGGCATACGGAAAATCGAATCAGTTCAAAGCAGTAGGCGAAGCAATTCGTACCGCTAAGTTTGTCCGCAATAGCTGTTTGCGTTATTGGATGGACAACAAGAAAGTGGGTAAAAACGACTTAAATAAATACTGCGCCGTACTAGCTCGCGATTTTCCCTTTGCCGACGAACTCAACTCAATGGCAAGACAAGCTAGCGCAGAACGGGCATGGTCTTCTATTTCCCGATTTTACGATAACTGCCAGAAAAATATTCCTGGTAAAAAAGGGTATCCACAATTTCAAAGAGATTGCCGCTCGGTGGAATACAAAACCAGTGGCTGGAAACTTGCTGACGATCGGAAATCAATCAACTTTACCGACAAAAAAGGAATTGGACGATTAAAACTAAAAGGCACACGCGATCTACATTTTTACCAAATTAGCCAAATAAAAAGGGTGAGATTGGTCAAACGTGCTGATGGCGTGTACGTCCAATTCTGTGTGGATGTCGATAGAAAAGAAAACACAGAACCCTCTGGTACTACGATCGGATTAGACGTGGGATTGAAGGAATATTACACCGATTCAAACGGAACTACGGTTGAAAACCCGAGGTTTCTGATCAAAGGTGAGAAAGTCCTCAAACGCTCTGGGCGTCGCGTATCAAGAAAAGTAAGAGGTTCAAGAAATAGGGGCAAAGCTCGGCAGATTCTAGGTAAGCGCCATCTCAAAATAAGTAGACAACGTAAAGACCATGCTGTGAAATTAGCAAGGTGCGTAATCTCATCAAACGATGTAGTCGTCTACGAAGATTTGAGAATCAAAAACATGGTGAAGAATCATTGTCTGGCTAAGTCCATTAATGACGCATCTTGGTATCAATTTCGTGTTTGGCTTGAATACTTTGGGAAAGTGTTTGAGAAAATCACGGTTGCGGTGAATCCCCAATACACCAGTCAAGAATGCTCTAGCTGCCGTGAAATCGTGAAGAAAACGCTATCTACAAGAACCCATGCTTGTAAATGTGGTTGTGTCTTGGATCGTGACGAAAACGCAGCTAAAAATATCCTTAGTCGAGGATTGGGTACGGTAGGGCATACCGGAACCTTTGGTCTTGAACCAAGCAACTCTTTGGGAGAATTAGTCTCTACTGTTGTTGGAGAAATCCTGCCTCAGCAAACTGGCTCGTAGATCAAAGAATCCCCACGCCTTCAGGCTGGGGAGTGTCAAAATTTGACTCAAAAGCCTGTTGGTGCGATGGGGTCAATGTCTGGGTCAAATCCCCCAACTTGATTGGTGCGAATTATCCACAAAAATGCTCCTTGTTTTAATAAAACTTTCGCGATTTCATCTTGGGTGCGCCTGGGCAACATTGTTCGGTAACTAATAGCAGCTTTTATCATGTTTACTATACCAACAAAAAAGGTTTTTTTCAGTTCAGAATCAATCCCCGCCAATCTGGAATTTCTGCGCCAATCTGGACGAACAATACCGAGGGGAATTAATACTTTTTCTAAACTCTCTCCTAATGCTACTAGCTGGTGAAACCTTTGGGTTTGTTCGTCGGTAGGATGTGTTTTCAACCAGTCTTGAATCTGAGGATTTGACTCGATTTCGGAAGTGATTTTTTTAATTGTCGCGTAAATTGCCTGACTTGAATCTTGGACGCAAGAAGTTGCTGGCGTGACTAAACTTGCGCCGGTGCCGTCTCCGCTGCGGTAGCGGGCCATCATGATATCTAGTTGCTGGTTTAATTCGGTTAAAGGCGACAAGGTGATGCCGCCAAAATCGTAGTCGCAACACACGCAGTCTAATTTACAGATGATATCGCAAACCGGGCGATCGCCCAACCAGCCGCGCTGCAAGTCTCCCATGTAACTTTGCCATTTGCTGGAACCGGCAACAATTCCGTCGGGATTGTGGGCGTAAACTTGTTTGTATTCTATGTCAAAACGCAGTTCGCTGGTAAATCGATCGCGCACTACTTTTGCTACTCCGAAAGCAAAATGTCCGGTGACAATTCCCAGCGGTGCAGATTCGCCTTTTTTGCCGCCAATACCGCCGAAACTGTGAATCACTATACCGATATCTCCTTCTTGCCAAGGAGAGATTGAAGCGTTTTCTGTAGCATCATTTGGGGTTAACAATACTCTTTTTGCTTGCCCTTTTTGGGCTGGTGTATTTTCCCAATTTTTGTTGCTTAAATAAGCGAGAGATTTTTTCAGTCCTAAATGTGTTTCATCTGGTGTTAATTGAGCAATTTTACGGGGTTCGATTGCCTCTACTACAAATATACTGTCTTCGTCTCTTTCGCCGTAAATGTACCAGCCGTCTGGATTTAATGGGGATTGTTCGATCAGGTGATTGGTAGACCTCGCTACGCCATTTTTGTCGGGCTGTACTTGGGGAATCCGAATTATTTCAGCGGCGCCGTCAAATAGTTGAGATGTTTTGTTGAAATGCCGGACAATAAATTTGTCGCTGTCGGGTTCTTTTCGCTGTAAAATTGAGACTAAGGCGCAGAAATGTCCGATAATTTGTACGGGTTCGCGATCGATCGTGAGTTCATGGCGATCGCTGCTGCTATAATTAATCGCAATCACGGGCCTGCGTAGCATCACAGTCACGCTGTCTTCGAGTCTGCTGCCTGCTAGAGTTTCTAAAGGGCCGACATTTCGCCATCCGTTCAATCTATCTGGATGGATGTTGCCAGATTTTTGACTTTTTTTAGTTTCTTGTGTGAAGTTTATATCTTGACTGACTGCGTGGATAAAAAACTGTACTTCGCGATTTGTACTCCATTTCAAAAATGCTGTTTTGCCAATGAAATTTTGATATTTTTTGGGGGCATTGATTACTTCAAAAAACACTGAACCGTAGGGCTGGCGCTGTTCGTTTGAGGGCAAAATTAACCGCCCGTGCCAAAGGGCGATCGGCTTGTAGAGATAGGCAACCGCTGCTGAATTTTCGCAGATTATCTCGGGCTCAAGCGCTGTTGAAATATCGCTTTTTCCTCCAAAAATAGTAGCAGTTAACTTGCCGTCACTTTCTACGAATCGGGGTTCTAAAAAAACCTTTTCAGCTTGTGAAATATTAGCGGTTAAATGACCAGTATTTTTTGTGAACGAGCGTCTAAAAAAAAGACTGTTGTTTTCCAATTTCGCCTGCAACCAATTGAGGAAAATGCGAATAAAAATAAACGCTGTCAAACCCAAAACAACAGCTAAAATAATTAGCCCCAGGGTCAAAATGAATTGGTTGAAAGACTGACCTGACACTAAAAAAATTGTTGGGCCGATCAAAGAAAATGCCGCCATAATATCTAAAAACGAGTTTTAGGTTCGATCCAGTCTGTGCTGGCTTGACTGCCGAAAACTAGGGGTTTGTCCTCGGTGACAGGTACCGTTTGCCCTGTCATATCCACTGCACACAGAGGCCAAGATCGATCGCCCAAATTGCCGGCGCGGAACAGAACTTTTCCGGGACAAACTTGACTCCAACCCAACAATACAGCATGAGTGTAAAAACTGCGAGCGGGAGCAACGGTATAAGTGTAATTATCATTTTTGTCCCAAATGACACCGTAGTCGGACATATCGGAAGAGTTGAAAAGTGCTTCAAATTCGCGGGCGAGAATGCGGGAACCGTCTTGATTCCAAGAAACAGGCACTAAAATGGCGATCGTCCCGGACATATCTGTATCATCACTACCATACATCCCACTTTCGGCCAGTGGCGAAGCAGCCGCCACTGTTTGCAGTTCCCCGGTTTTGAGATTTTCCACAAACATGACGCTGCTAACCCGACAGCGGGAGAATTCCGGCTGCACTTGCAACTCAATTCGACTGTAAGCTGCGTATTGGCCGTTAGTTGATACTAGGGATGGACTGCGATAATAGCGGAGGCCTGTGCCGGCAGTGGAGCTCACTTTAGCATGAGTGGCACTAATCCATTCCCAAGGAACGGGATAAGGGCTATTTAAAGGGTCAGTCATCGGTTTTTTTTCCAAAAGTTATACAGCATTATCTAACAAATTCCGGCTTACACGCAGGAGACTAGAAACCCGGTTTCTCAGCAGATGCTGCGTGGCTAAACCCCAGATTTGGAAAAACCGGGTTTTTGTTTTAGATTAGACGAGCAATTGCATTCATTCGCTCTTCTATCTTAAAATTTATCTGCGTTTATCTGCGTACATCTGCCTTACATCTGCGGTTTCTGTATCAATCAAAGATTTATGCAACCTTTTCTAATGTAGATTTGTCCTCCAATCTAAAATCTAAAATCGGATAGGTAAGATAGTATCGAAATTAATCTGGTATGTACACCGAGAGGGATGAATATGACGCGATCTTTTAACCAAAAACCTTCAATCCCCCCCACTCGCGTCTCCAAGTCGCGGGGAAAAGGTTTGCTTGTACTGTCGCTGATTTTTCGGCTGCTGCTGCTGGGGGTGGGTAGCGGTTTTGCGTGGGTTTTGGGGATGGCGATCGCTCAAATTTATCCGTCAGGCGCGACGGAAATGCCGCTGGCAGAGAGATTGCTGCGTGTAACTCAAAATTTGACCTCCAGCCCGAAACGCGCCCCAGCAACGCCAATTCCGGCGCTCCCGCCACCAACGGCTACACCGATTCCCCAGTCAAAAGTCAGTCCTGCCCAGAGAGAGAAATTGCAGTCGGATTTGAGACAGTTGCAGGGCGAACTCAACGCGCTGATTGGTCGCACGGCGGCTTTGGAGAGTCAGTTGGGCAGCAGCCGCCCGACGGAAAGTTTGGAAAAGCGGTTGCAGTTGATGTCGCGGGAATTGGCGACGCCGGAAACGGCGGCAAGTCTTGCCCCTGCTTTACCTGCGATCGGCAGCAGCCCCAGTCTGAACCCTGAAACGGTGAATACTGCGCCACAGAATGCCAATAATCCGGTGTTTGGGGGGGATGGGCTGATGGTGACTCTGCCCAGCGATGTTTTGTTTGATACTGGCAGCATTTCTTTGCGCGCGGGAACAAGTGCGATTTTGGACAATTTGGTGGCGGAGTTGCGTAATCACGAGGGGGCGACAGTGCGGGTGGGTGGCCACACTGACGATGCGGGGGAAGCGGCGGACAATCGCAATGTGTCGTTTGCGCGGGCTCAGGCGGTGGTGCAGTATTTGTCTGGTGTGCTCGGTCAGAAGTATCATTGGGTGGCGATCGGCTATGGGGAAAGTCGCCCTTCGGTGGATAATAGTTCTGATACTAATCGGCAGCGCAACCGCCGCATTGAAGTGGCAATTAGTCCTTAGTTTTTAGTCATCAGTCATTAGTTATTAGTCAGCGGACTTGTAGATATTGTTGAAGTGTCAATGGTAGCGATCGAATAATTGGAGTCATATCACATCCGGTTGAACCGGAATGATTTAACCGCAGAGGACACAGAGGACGCAGAGGAAGAGAAGAGAGAGATGAATAATTCCAATGCCAACGGATTTGATATCAAACGGCTTCTGGGATGTTAAAATTGCTGTTGTGAATTTAATATTAAACCTGGTAACTACGGAATTATACCCAAGTACGAGCGGAAACGCGATCGGTCACGTAAGCGCTGAACTCCGAAAATTATTATTCCGATGCCAACAGAAACGATATAAATTGTATGTTTCAATTCCCTACTCCCCCTCTCCCTTACTCCCCTTCTCCTCTTCTCCCCTGCTGTCACGCTGAAGGTGTAAGAGGTGGCAAGTCAGAATTATTTTTAGCCTGATATATTGCCTCTCGATGTTCGCTCCTAAGTTTTGGTTTTAAATACAAGTTTTCAATCAAAGCTGCCACTCCCGCAAACCAAGGCGGCACAATTACAGCTCCAATAATTCCTAATACTTGAACGCCTCCCAATACAGAAAGCAATTGATATAAAGGATGCACACCAACCGATGAACCAACCAGCAAAGGATCGAGGACGTAAGTTTCTAAATTCTGGATGATTACAAATAACAGTAATACCCACAAAAGTACCCAGCCACCTTTAGCTAATGCTACGATTAATGCTGGTACTGCTCCCAAAACTGGGCCGATGAAGGGAATCAGGTTAGTAACGCCTGCGATCGCACCTAAGCCTAAAGCAAACTCCGGCATTCCCAAAACGCTCAAACCTGTGGTAATAAATATCCCTAAAATCCCCGAAACTAACACCCGTCCCCGAATGTAACTCCCCATTCTTTGACCGATGGGCGTGGCTTGGGCGGCTAATCTTTCATCCCAAGGTTTCGGGAAAAACTGCACCAAACTTTTAATTAATGTGTTGCTATCGGCTACCATGTAACCGGAAATAAATAATGCTAAAACTAAACTGAAGAAGCCGCCGAGAATGCCTCTTGTTAAACTGTACGATCGCAAAACCAGTTGTTGACTCGATCGAATCAGCCAATTCGTCAGCGATTGAGTGTCCACCAACTGACCAACCAAGGTTGGGGCATCGTCGGTGAGGCCACTCAATAGATTAGTTGCTAAGGTTTTCAGGCTTTCAGCGTAAACTGGTAACAGTCGCACGAGTAACTGGATTTGTTCGATGATTGTCGGGCCGATTAACACTACAGTCCCGCTGAATCCGCCGATCAGACTTAGATAAACCAGAATCACCGCCAGCCAGCGGGGGAGGCGCATGGTTTCGGCCCAATTGACGATCGGGACGATCGAAGCGGCCAGCACAACTGATATCATCAGAATCACTAGCAGGCTGCGTAATTGCCACAGCAGCACTAGCAGCAAAGACGATGCTACAATGAGCAGTAAGTTTGGTATAGAAATAGTAATCCGCTGTTCTGACATGATTAAGTAATCAAGGTTTGTATTGGCGCTTATGTCATCCCGCAGGGCGGGTTTATTTATATTCTCATTTACCAAATATATGTCGGGTAAAACCCGCACCTACTCATATTATAATAAAAAGTAACATCGGCACAAAAAAATATGCAACCGCAATATTCAACCCAAGATTTCTCCACCATGTCGTCTATAAAATCACCAACGCTGTTTTACGAATGGCAAAATTATCGCTGTGCTTATGAAGTTTATAACCCAACTACTGCGACAGAAGATAGCATCCCTTTGTTATTAATTCATCCGATAGGAGTTGGTTTGTCAAGAATCTTTTGGCATAGATTTTGTGAGAGTTGGTACAAAGCAGGGAACACTAATCCGATTTATAATCCCGACCTTTTGGGCTGCGGCGATTGCGAAATGCCTGCTGTGGCTTGCTATCCTGACGATTGGGCTGCCCAGTTGCAGTTTTTCTTGGAGACTGTAGTGAAAAAACCTGCGATCGTACTCGTGCAAGGTGCTTTACTGTCAGTAGGCTTGGCTTTAGCAAAAATGCAGCAGGAAAGCGGCTCAAATTTAATTCGTGGCTTAGTTCTCGCAGGGCCTCCAGCTTGGGCGGTAATGAACAAACATTCGACCGAAAGACAGCAACGGATTGTCTGGAATTTGTTAGATTCTCCCTTGGGAAATGCTTTTTATCGCTACGCCAGACGCGCTGAGTTTTTGCGTTCTTTTTCAGTGAAACAACTGTTTGGCGATGCGGCAAAAGTTGACAGCGAATGGTTGGATGCTTTGCAGGCTGGGGCGGCAAATCCTGACAGCCGCCACGCGGTTTTCTCGTTTTTAGCGGGGTTTTGGCGCCAGGATTATAGCGGTACGATTCAAAAGTTCGATCGCCCCGTACTCGTTGTCATGGGAGAAAAAGCCTCCAGCATCAGTCAATCGGGCAAGGAAGAGAAACCGGATGAAAGATTAGCGCAATATTTAGCCCATTTTCCCAATGCGGAAGGTTTATTAATGCCGGGGCGCAATGTTTTGCCCTACGAATCAACCGCAGAATTTGTTATTGCTGTTGCGGAGTTTGTCAATGGGAGTTTTTAACCGCAGATATCAGCAGATGAACACAGATGAACGCGGATGGAATTTCATCGGCGTTCGTCCGCGTTCATCTGCGGTTAAAAAACTCTAAATTTCAACTCCGGTGCCAAATTGTTGTACCATCCTTTTGATCGATCAAAGTAATTCCCTTATCCTTAAGTTCGTTGCGAATGCGATCGCCCTCAGCAAAATCCCTAGCTATCCGGGCATCCTTCCGCCGCTGAATCATCCCCTCAATCTCCCCATCAGTTAATCTGCCGATATCGATAGTCGCACTTCCCAGGACGAGTTTGGGTTTTCTAAATCCTAAAACTTCGGATAACTTAACCAGATTCTGCCACTTTTGTTGCAACACTTCCGAAGGTATTTCCGTTTTTCCCCCATGTACAATTATATTGCTTTCGCGCCGCAATTCCTTCGCCAATTCAAACAGAACAGCTAAAGCATTAGGAGTATTGAAATCATCATCCATCGCTGCTCTAAATTGCTGTACAGCCTCACTCTCCACTATGGGCAATTTCAGAATGTTATCTAAATCCCAGCCCAATTGGGAACCGTGCACCTTACCAAAAACTAGGCTTTCTTCAAGAGTATGCCAGCCATTTCGAGCGCTAGCGATCGCCTCTTCGGTAAAATCAATTTGACTTCGGTACTGCGCTGTTAACACAAACAGCCTCACCGCCATCGGTTCCACCGCTTTTGACTTATCGCTTGCTTCCGAACCTGAATCCCCCGACCAATTCCCCTCCAACAAATCGCGAATTGTAATAAAATTGTGCAAAGACTTCGACATCTTTCTGCCATTGACAGTCACAAAAGCATTGTGCATCCAATAATTAGCCAGAGACTTACCAGTCGCGGCTTCAGATTGAGCAATTTCGTTTTCGTGATGCGGAAAAGTTAAATCGGAACCGCCGCAGTGAATATCAATAGTTTCGCCCAAGCAATCGCGCACCATCGCCGAACATTCAATGTGCCATCCGGGGCGACCTTTTCCCCAAGATGAATCCCAAAAAGGTTCGCCTGGTTTTGCACTTTTCCACAGGGCAAAATCTGACGAATCTTGCTTTTTTTGAGCTTCTATTTCTGCGGTTTCCAATCTACCGCTAGCCCCGGCCTGCATTTCTTCCAACTTGCGGCCCGAAAGTTTTCCGTAATCGGCAAACTGCCTCACGTTGTAGTAAACGTCACCGCCGGAAGCATAGGCAAAGCCTTTGTTTTCTAACTCGTGAATCAGCCGTTTTATGCCGTCCATTGAGTGTGTGGCGCGGGGATATTCGTCTGCCCTGAGAATATTCAGCTTGTCCATATCTACGAAATATTCCTCGATGAAGCGTTCCGCCACGGCTTCCATTGTGGAATTGGTTTCGCGGGCGCGATCGAGAATTTTGTCATCAATATCTGTAAAATTCTGAACGTAGCGCACCGAGTATCCGCGCCACATCAGATATCGGCGCACCATATCCCAAACAATGTAGGCGCGGGCGTGGCCGACGTGGCAGTAATCGTACACCGTAACGCCGCAGCAATACATCCGCACCTTTGAGGGTTCGAGGGGCTCGAAAGGTGATTCGCGGCGAGTCAAGCTGTTGTAAAGCGTTAGGGACATGGGATTTGAGATTTGGGATTGACGTACTTCTGTAATTTATTATATTGCGGTTGGTGAATCTTTCGATGTCACTACCAAATATGATCGACTCAGCGGTTGAAACCGCGTCTACACACACAAAGATCAACTCGGCGGTTGAAACCGCGTCTACACACACAAAGATCAACTCCGCAGACTAAGAGATAATTATCCAGGATTTAGAAAGATTACCAAACATCTATTAAATCTAAGACAAATCCCGGTAATACATCTTCCCCGGATAAAGTCCTGGGATGATCTAATATTTCCACATCCTGATTTTGTCTGTATATCTCGACTTTCTGGTTTTTGCGATCGATTAACCAACCCAAACGAGATCCATTTGTGATATATTCTCGCATTTTTTCTCGCAATGGTTCCATGTTGTCGGACTTAGAGCGCAATTCTACTACAAAGTCTGGACAGAGGGGAGCAAAGCCTTCTTGTTGTTTAGGTGTGAGAGTTTGCCACCGTTCTAATTTAACCCAGGAAGCGTCTGGGGAGCGATCGGCACCATTGGGCAGTTTAAAACCGCTAGAAGAGTCAAATACTACTCCTAGCTTGGTTTGGCGATTCCACAGCCAGAGTTGTCCTGACATATCTTGATTTCGATTCCCTGTCTCGCTTCCTGTGGGTGCCATAATGATTAATTCTCCTGTAGCAGTTCTCTCTAGCCTTAAGTCACGGTTGACGGCCGCAATTTGCTGGAACTGTTCATGAGTTACTTTGAAGGTCTGGGGAATGGTAATGGTAGTTTTGAGCATACTGTGCGGCCTCGCGATCGGCTATTACCTATTCTATTATGTCATGGATCGAGGGGAAGAAAAAAAAGCGGAGGATTTTTTTAATCAACTGTTTGATAAGTTAGACAGTTAGCCATGAATCATAAATATCAAGTCATATCGTTTTCGGTTGCATTGTCAGTCCTGGACGCGCTTCGATCGAAGAAACCGGGTTTTTAACCGAATCTGCGGGTTGTGACGATTATTTCGGAAAAAACCCGGTTTCTGGGCCCTATGCGAAGTCCTGAAATTGAATAGATCGAGCTTATCGATCGATTATACAAAACTTATGTAAATATCTGTATGCACAAAATTAGTTTTTTGTCAAGGCTTGCAGAAGTAGAAATTTTGCGATCGGGCGGAGAAACCCGACTTTTTCAATTGGATTTATCTGCGTAAAGTATCCTGATGACTCTGTCTGACAGTTGCAATTGATGCTATACACATACAAATAAATCTTAAACATGAAACTAAATTTGGCAATCCCTGGATTATTGATCGCACTGTTAGTTGGCTGTAACGACACTACTACAGTTGCAACATCTAATCCTTTTGATAGCGATTCATTCCCCAAAGCAGGTTGTGGCGATCGAATGCCAACTGACAAGAAAACAGATACAGTTAACTTATATCCAGTGTTCGTCGATTACAGCGACAGCAATTTACAAACTATTAAGGCTAATTATTGTAGAGATGCTTTAAAAATAACCACAAAAGAGCCGGGAAAATACGTTATACAAGTCGCATCTTTCACTGATGAAAAACGTGTTAATCAATTTAAAGAATTTCTGGGAACTAAATTTGTAAATGCCCAAGTAGGAGAGCCTACCGTAATAGCTCTAAAACCTAAAGGTGATGTAAAAACTCAAGGTGATGTAAAAACTCAAGGTGAAAAAGCTAATGAATCAACTAACATTTCAAGTTCAGTATCCTCTATTGGAAAGGCAGCACAACTAACTCCTAAGCAAATCAAAGAGTTAATAGAGATGGAAAATCGTCTGACTGTCTCGGTAGATAAGTCAAACCTCAAATTAAAGAAGGTTAAAGCTATTCTACCTACCTATGTTCCGCCTGGATTTAAAGTGAAGGACTTCCAAATAGCTCTATGTAAATCTTCTGGAGCCAAGTCAGGTAGATATAGCTATTATATTACTTACCGCAATTCGAGCAATAGCTCATTTAATATCCAAACTCGGTCTTGTCACGGGTATGTGTCCCTGCCTATATTTGTCAAAGATATTCAAATTCCCTCAAAGAAATTCGCTCAAATCAATCTTGCATTAACAAAATTTGATCGATCTAGCGATAACACTAAAATTAGTGGAGAAATCTGGTCTTCTAATCCTGAATCTCCTGGATCTTTGCAAAAATTACTGTCTTTTCGCTCAGATGGCAGCAATCCTGTAAACTTGCAAGAAGCACAAAAGATTATGAAGTCTATGGACTATCTGAATAATCAAAACTAGGAAAGGCTAAAAATGTAGGTTGGGTTTCGCTATGCTCTATCCAACCTACCTTAAATTAACCTACATTTTTTTATTGCATATTTTTATGCTATCATTCTCAGAAGGTTTTAAGCCATCCTTCTCAGAAGAGTTTAGTGTAAGATAATCTTTCAACCAAGTACATCCATTTTGCATTAAATCTGATAGGCTATCAATACGTCGAACACTTACAAATCCCTGATCACCAGCCAGTGCAATTTGTAGACTGTTCGCGCTAAATGCAATTCCCCAAATAGCTCCTTTTGGATTTCGGAACTCCGCTACTTGCCGCCCCTGAAAATCCCATAGCCGAACTGTCCCATCCATACCCCCTGTCCCAATCAGTTTTCCATCAGGACTAATCGCTAACTCATTAATTCCGCTTTGATAGCTAAAGAATTCTTTCTGCTGTTTTCCAGAACGATCCGAAATTTTCACATTGCCCGTCTTATCAGCCGTCACAATCTGATTTCCATCCGGTGTAATCACCAAACCGCTAATTTGAGTTTGATGTAATTTTTCCCATTTATTAATCTGGTTCCCATCTAAATCCCAGAATGCCACATTTCCATCCCCATCCGCTGTCACAATCTGCTTTTTATCTGCCGTAAACACTACACTAAATATTGGATTTTCCTGCTTTTGAGTCACCTTTACCAGTTCACCATTTGGACTCTTCGGCTTCCAAATCCGCATCATCTTGTCAGTACCTCCCGTCGCAACTAACTGGCTATCGGGACTCACCGCAACAGTCATGATATCTCCCTGATGTATTTCTTGTGTCTCTTTATTAGTATTTAAGTTGGCTTGTGGTTCTGTTAAGCTACCTTTAAGATTCCATACTCTTGCAATAGGAACATTTAGCCCACCCGCAACAATAAACTTGCCATCGGGACTAAAAGCAATATCCTGCACGTTGTTTTCACGGCTGGATATACGTTGAATAGCTTCTTTCCAAACCTTCAATTCCTTTCCCGATTTAGCATCCCATAACCGCATCACACCTTCATTGCCTGCACCTGCAATAGTCTTTCCATCGGGACTAAATGCGATCGCATTCACATCATCCTTAAACCCAGTCAACTCAAGCCGTTGTACTGGCCTATCTGCCAAATTCCACAGCCGCACAAATCCATCTCGCCCCGCAGATACTAATCGCTTCCCATCCCCGCTAAAACTAGCAGTTAAAACCACCCCCCGATGCCCTCGGAAATCTTGCAGTTGATCTCCTGTTTTGAAATTCCACAATTTCACAATTCCGTCATTAGATCCGGTTGCGATACTCTGACCATCAGGGCTGAAATTCACCACCGTCACCCATCCTTGATGCCCTTCCAGTCGCCGGACTTCTTGCCCATTCACTGTCCAAATTCGGGCTCGATTATCATCGGAAGCTGTTGCCACAAACTGGCCATCTGGACTCAGACTTACTCCCAACATTTTTTTGATTTGCGGATGTTTGAGTTCACCCAGTTTATTTCCCGTTACCGTCCAAATCCTAGCCAGCCCATCTTCTCCTCCAGCCGTTGCAAGTGTTTGCCCATTTTTACTAAAAGAAATTGCTGTTACCTTGTTCCCATGCGCTGCCCAAGTTTTGAGTTGCTTGCCCGATTTATCCCACAGATAAACCGTGCCGTTGCCCTTTCCTGCGATAATTTTTTGACCATCGAGACTAACTGCGATCGCCGTAAAACTGTCATAGTTCGGCTTGCCATCTGCCAACAACTGCCTAATTTGCTTGCCCGATTTATCCCACAGTCGCACTGTCCCATCTTCACCCGCACTAGCAATGACTGGATTCTGGGCATTCCCTCCAACACTCACGGCATTCACACCACTCAGTAAACCTCCCTCATGTCCTACAAGACTTACTTTTTCTTTACCAGCCAAGTTCCACATTTGAAGAGTATCTTCTTTGTTTTCTTTGCCTTCGCCAGCCGTTATTAAGCCTTTGTCTCCTGGCAGAAATACAGCACTTTTAACCTCACCCTGTCCCGCCTCAAAATAATTTTTTTCGTGAATGTCATCCAAGATTTTTTGTAGTGCCAATATTGGACTCACAGCAGGATAGTCTTTTGGGTTGTTCCTATTCCCAATCAACTTTTGTAAATCTTGAGTGCTTTGCATTGCCGAGACTAAAGAACTTAGCTCTCCTGATTTGAACTGGAATAAGGCGTTAACACCTGCCTGTTCTAGCTGTGTACCTTTTTGAGCTTCTTGCTGTTTGTCAAAAGATATTTTTGCTGACGATCCAAATACAACAGCCACAAGTAAACCAATGATAGTTCCTATCTTGATTATTAGTTTGGCTTTTCGATTTGCATCTGCTAAGGTTTCATTACCTTCAATTAATATGCGTTCCTTAAATTCCTTGTCTTGAAAACATTTCCAACTTTCATCAATGTATTCTCGTTCGTCAGGACTGAGATAATTTTCCCAATCGTCACGCCATGTTTTAGCTTCAGTTAGAGGAACCCCTTGCAAAATATAGCCTTTATCTTTTTTATAAATTATCCACGGACTCATATACACTCGCATTCGTTCTTGCCAGGTGCGAAATTCGCGGTCGCCATCTATCCAATTTTTTAAAATCTTCCATTTTGTGATTAACGTTTCATGGATAACTTCAACTGTTTCTTCAAAAGCTGAACTAGATTCTTGAAAATTAGCAGTTAGAGTTGCCTCTAATGTTCTACTTCCTGTAACAACCAGACGTGCATCGGCTAGCTTGGCAACGACATCCCAATTATCAGTTCCCACTTCTGAACGAGTTGCCAATCTTCGTGTATCTTCTGTCCCTTGTCCTGGATAGACTAATTGAATAAAAATCTGTTGTGCTTTTTGCTGTTCTGCCTCATTCAGCTTTTCGTACTCTTTCTGTGCGTGATTAGCTAGTGCATTTTCTACTCCACCAATCACCTCGTAAGCCTGATAGGTTAACTCAGGATCAACCGGATCAACCTCTTGTCTCCGTATCCATAACTCCGTCAAAGCAAACTCTAGTAGAGCTAAATTGCCTGCTTTACCCTCTACCGCATTGAGAATACGTTCAGTTAATTTTGCTGCAATTTTTACCTTACCCTCCACAGGTTTTTTAATAACAGCTTCCAACTCCTGACGATTCATCGATAGCAGCCATTTGTGGTCTGACTTTGACCAAGCTTCCGCAAAAGGTTGATATGACAGTGCAAATGGTATAAAATCAGCCCTCAAAGTCAACACAAGGGTAAAATTATCATGTTCTTTAACAGCCTCCAGAATTTGGTTTAAAAACTTGTGTTGTTCTTCCTCTTTAACATTTGGCTTATAAATTTCCTCAAATTGGTCAACCACTAACAATAATCGCTTACCCGGATTTTCATTGAGGATGTCTGTTACTTCCTGCCATAGTTTTCTATTCCCCTGCATCCGTTCAAACAGGTTGGAAGTTTGTTCATCCTGCTGATTTTTTTTGAGTTCTGAATAGCGTATGCGTACCAAAGCAGAAGCCAGTCCATAAAACGGCTGACTCTGGGGACGAAAAGACTGAATCAGCCAAGTTCCCTCTGCCCGCAACCGGGGAATTAGTCCAGCAAATACAACAGAAGACTTGCCACTTCCAGACGCACCAATGACAGGTACTAAAGGATGTTTTTTGACAGCAGTTACTAACTGCTCGGCAAAGTCCTCCCGTCCAAAAAATAAGTCAGTATCTTCTTCTCGGAATGCTGACAAGCCCCGATACGGGCAAGAGGTATCGGGGTTAATTACTTTTTTTTTAAAGCCCTTTTGCAGAGGTTTTTGATTGGATCAAATGCCATTCTCAACGACTTTTCTGTATCCAGTTCGACTTCATAGGACAAAATCCCAGGTATCAGAGGCAAAACTAACATTGCTTTAGCTGCTACAGGTGTCTCCGGTTCATTCAGCTTATCTATAATTGCTTGTAATTTCTGCATCAACTCCTCATTCAGATTAGGTTGGCTTTCAATTACTCGTACAACTTGCGCCTGAACCTCTACGATCGCACTGCTTGCCTCATCTTCTTCAACTGCATAAGAACGTGTCTCTTGCGCCAGTAAATTCCAATATTCAGCCTCATACTTGCAAATTTCTGGGGAAACTTCTTTCCTAATTCGTTGTTTTATAGCGTTCTTTTCAAAGATGTCGTTAGCGTAGCCAAGACGCTTCTGTGCTTCACCGAGAGTTTCATACAACGAATCTAAAGTTTCTTCTAAATCAGCTAACTGGCGACTTGGGGGCATTTGAGTCTAACTCCTTTAAATTGAATTACTGCTTTTCACATTCAGTCTTCCAGTAGGCACATCTGGATGTTTTCAAATTTATCATGTTCCCAAAGGCATATCTATGCTGAACGATCGCCCTCACCCTCCAAACCCATCAAAAGCCCCCTATCGCAATATGTCATCAAATCCTGACATTAGCTTCAACACCGAGCCCCCAAATCTCGCAAATGTCAAAATTCCCTGACATATTGATCCCCGAAATCACGAAAATGCGTATAAGTACCCACGATTGAGGCAAAAGACCCCTTGACCCGATCGCAACTTGTCTGCAACATTGAGTCATGACAAAGCGATCCCAAAGAAATGCTTCGATTAAGCTAAGCAGCTTTGGGAGTCGAATAGCGCGTGTGCTGCCAGCACAGCGTTGCTAGCAGCACCGGTCGCACTCAAAAAATCGATCTTGTCAATCAAGAATCGACAGAAAAGTTTTATTTAGATCCGACGGTGCGCGCAGAAGCCAAAAAGTCACAAACCCCGATCGCATAGGGGAAAAGACAAGCTAAAAACAAGCAAGGCTTCAAAGGTTGGAGAGATTTGGAAGCTCGATAATATGTGGATTTAAAAGAGTTTCTAACTCAAAAAGTCAACACATTTGTGTTGAAAGGAAAAATCTAACCCGCCATCCTAAATTAGTGGAGAACCAACTCATGGCAAAAGAACGCCCACCATTAGAAGAGATGACTTTGCGACAACTCCGCAGAGTTGCTAGCGAATGTGGAGTCTCTCGCTACAGCCGGATGCGGAAATCGCAACTCCTGGCATCAATTCAAGAAATTCAGCGCAACAAGTTTTCATACAGTCCATCTCGCAAACTAGAGGCACAAGAAGCAGTGGAAGCAGCAAAGTTTGAACTAGGTCAAGAAGATAGAACAGGCGGTTCTTTGTCCTCTGTAGATGAAGGTTTAGCAGATTTGCCCAACGGCTACGGCGAAAGTCGGGTGGTTTTGATGCCCCGCGACCCCGAATGGGCCTACACCTACTGGGACATTCCCAACGATCGCAAACAAGAATTGCGCCGCCAAGGAGGACAGCAACTCGCCCTGCGGATCTACGACGTTACAGATGTTAACCTCGACATCCAAAGCCCGCACAGCATTCAAGAATATCCCTGCGACGAACTGGCGCGGGAATGGTACGTGCCAATCCCCGTGAGCGATCGGGATTATGCGATCGACATCGGCTACCGCTGTGCAGATGGCCGCTGGCTGGTATTAGCTCGATCGGCCGAAGTCCGCGTTCCTCCCGTCTATCCCAGCGACTGGATTGAAGATCAATTCATCACCCTCGATTGGGAAGAAGAGTTGCAAGGCAAAACCTTCGCCGAACTGGTTCCTCCGGCCAAGAAAATGGCACAAGCAGCCAATGGCTTCGGTTTCAGCACCGAAAATGCTATCTACGAACAAATCTTCGGCATGGCAGAATCTGCCGAATCCCTGCGGGTAGCCGGTTCTATCTTCGGTTCCATGCAGCACGTCGCCGGTTCCGTCCAGCAAGTCGGCATCCACGAACAAGCTCTCAGTTCCTACGTGTTCCCCTCCGGCGTCGGAATGTGGGCGGCTCCCACCATGTCCGGCCTCACCGCGTCGGGTGTCGGTATGTCCGGCCTCACCGCGTCGGGTGTCGGTATGTCCGGCCTCACCATGTCAGGTGTCGGTATGTCCGGCCTCACGATGTCCGGTTTCGGTATGTCAGGTGTTGGTATGTCGGGAGTTGGCTTCGCCGCCCCGATGCGCCCCCGCCAGTTCTGGTTAGTTGCTGATGCCGAACTGATCGTTTACGGCGCCACAGAGCCCGATGCTACCGTCTACGTAGGCGGACAGCCGATTAAACTCAATGCTGACGGCACTTTCCGCTTCCAGATGTCCTTCCAAGACGGCTTAATCGACTATCCGATTTTTGCAGTAGCAGCAGACGGCGAACAAAACCGCGCCATCCACTTGAAATTCAACCGCGAAACCCCAGAACGGCGCACCAATACCAAGCAGGATGCCGTTGTGGAATGGTTGGGCTAATCCCAAAGGTCGATCGAGCGGCGGGCGCTCATGCAGGTTTGTGCCAATTTTTGAACCATCACAAGCCATAGCCTCAGCCGATCATGATTTGTTAAGGTTAATCCCAGACAACAACCCATAACACCCCCTATACACCGTTCTCCTATTTTGAGGAGCGGTGTTTTTTGTGTTTAGAAGGAAGATTTGACAGTTGACAGTTGACAGTTGACACTTGACAGTTGACACTTGACAGAGGGAATAAGGAATAAGAATTATTTCTTTGTAGGGTGCGTGAGAGCGAGAAATCTTTACATCCACACTCTGAGACTATGACTCACGCACCGGCCCAACGATTAAATCATAGCAATGCCAGCCGCAACGATATTTGACAAGACTATCAATATCTGTCTGTAGATAGATGTTGACTCCACTCGCGAGCTATCTCGTTAAATCAAAATTTGCACTCTTCACTCAACGATTATTAAGTAAGCTAAAGTTTACTTAAATTTTCATTGCACAAACTCGCTAAATCCTGCGAAACATCAGAAAGCAAGTTATCAGAGAAATAAGGCGATCGCACCGCCATTTCTCAAAAGCCAATGCAAAAAATAAATTCCCCGCAGCAACGAAGCCAGAAGCTTCCCCGTCTTTTAGCCTTATTCGCTGCCACATTAACCGCCGTCTTGCTTTTATTTATTCTGCCCGCACTGACTAAACAGCCCGTCGTGCTCACCATGTTAATGCAAGGCCAAGACATTGTTAACTGGAAACCATTTGTCAAAGAATTTGAACAGAAAAACCCCGATATTCGCATCAATCTCGTAGAAGGGCCATTTGACACAAACCTGGTAGAAAATCTTTATACATCTGCCTTTCTTTTAGGCGACTCGCCCTACGACATTATCAACATGGATATTGTTTGGGTTCCCAAATTTGCCGCCGCAGGTTGGGTAATGGATTTAACAGACAGAATTTCCCCAGAACAACTTTCAAAGTTCATCCCAGGTAACGTCGAAGGCGGGCGGTATCGAGGCAAACTTTACCGAATTCCCCACGCTTCCGATGCCGGAATGCTTTATTACCGCAAAGACATTTTAAAACAAGCGGGAATTCCAGCGCCGAAAACCTTTGAAGAAATGGTAAAAATCTCTCAAAATTTGCAGAAACAGGGAAAAATAACTTGGGGTTATTTGTGGCAAGGCAAACAATACGAGGGAGTATCTGCGATGTTTGTCGAAGTGCTCTCCGGTTTCGGTGGCTTTTGGGCTAACCCTCAAACTTTTGAAGTTGGGTTAGATAAACCGGAGGCAATTCAAGCAGTAGAATTTCTGAAAAATACGATCGCCTCCGGCATTTCTCCACCCGGTGTTACTACCTACGGCGAAGAAGAAACCAGGCTGTTATTTCAAAACGGCAAAGCGCTGTTTTTGCGAAATTGGCCCTATGTTTGGAAGCTAGCAAATGCCGAAGGATCGAATGTTAGAGGCAAAATTGCGATCGAGCCAATGCTCAGCAGTACCGGAAAAACAGGCGGTTCCTGCTTGGGCGGCTGGGGCTGGGGAATTGCCAAAACCTCAAAACATCCAGAACAAGCGTGGAAAGCAATTCAGTATCTTACCAGCGAGGAAACCCAGCGCAAATTTATTTTACAAACCGGTTTAGTTCCCAGTTACAAATCCTTATTTACCAACAAAGAAATAGTCGCCAAATATCCCCACTACCCGCAACTGCTAAAAGTAGTGGAACAGCCCGTTTTGCGCCCGCCCATAGCACAATACGCTCAAGCTTCTGATATTTTGCAGCGCTATTTGAGTTCCGCTTTTACGGGGAGAATGAGTGCAGAACAAGCAATGAAAGCAGCAGCTAGCGAAACTCGCAATTTATTAGGCAGTTTGAAACAACCGAAAGCTTCTTAAACAGTTGACAGTTGACAGTTGACAGTTGACAGTCCTAAAGCCGTAGGGTGCGTCGCCATTCAAAATTCATCAATAAAAATCGATAATCTCATAGCGACGCACCTGTGCCATAGCTCGCAGTACACAAACTCAACAATTATGTTGCAGCAACATTTGAAATAAATGGTATCATTTGGCAATTCTATTAAGCCAGGTTTTTGCGAGAATTTAAGTCCTTATACCATTTGTTAAAAATATTGTTACACAACAAGTTATGGGCTGGTTTTTTTGACGAGTAAGGTGCGTCCCTCGCCGGATAGAACCCGCCGAATGGAATTCGGGGCTACAAAAACAAAGTCCGCCTCCGCGGACTGAAGAAATAGAATAGAATCTTAAAATATGAAATTAGACAAAATGCGACAGCGCGAACAAAAAACAGGATGGATATTAGTAGCACCAGCATTAATAATTCTGCTGCTAGTATTTGCTTACCCAATATTGCGCGCTTTTTGGCTGAGTTTATTCACCCAAAACCTCGGTACAGAATTAAAACTGGTTTTTTCTGGTTTTGCTAACTACAGTCGAATGTTAGGCGACGGGCGTTTCTGGCAAACTTTAGGCAACACCACTGTATTTACAGTCGTCTCTGTTTTGCTGGAATTAATTCTCGGTATGGGCATTGCCTTAGTCTTAAATCAATCTTTCACAGGGCGCGGCATTGTTCGCACAATCTCCTTGCTACCTTGGGCGCTGCCCACTGCATTGATGGGAGTAGCTTGGGCGTGGATTTTTAACGACCAATACGGCGTAATTAACGACATTTTGAGGCGATTAGGATTGATTCAAAATAGCATTAGCTGGTTGGGAGATCCGACTTTGGCAATGATGGCAGTGATTACAGCAGATGTGTGGAAAACGACGCCCTTTGTCAGCTTGCTTTTGCTAGCAGGATTGCAGTCAATTCCCGGTGATTTGTACGAAGCCCACGCCATTGACGGCGCGAGTAGCTGGCAGAGTTTCCGTCAAGTTACGCTGCCCCTGCTGATGCCCCAAATTGTGATTGCTTTGCTGTTTCGATTTGCCCAGTCTTTCGGCATTTTTGACTTGATTCAGGTAATGACGGGAGGGGGGCCGGCGGGGGCAACGGAGACGGTTTCTATCTACATTTACAGCACGGTAATGAGGTATTTAGACTTTGGCTACGGGGCGGCTTTGGTGGTGTGTACTTTTTTGCTGTTAGTGGCAGCAGTTGCGATCGCCGCTTACCTGTTATCGAGAGCCCGCGCCAGTCAATCTTAGATTTGTCGCACGCACACCCCAGAAACCCGGTTTCTTCGTATATTTTTAGTAACGGTAGAGCAAAACTCATAGAAACCGGGTTTCTTGCCCATGCGATCGCAAACCCCAGAAACCGGGTTTCTTCGTATATTTCTCGTGACTCGTCGAAAAACTCATAGAAACCCGGTTTCTCGCCCTACAATCCTATTTCTTGAAAATCTTGTGGGGCGCTGCACCTTGCCCGCCCCAAAAAATAAATCTCAATGCCGAACAACTTAACACATTCCTTTCATTGGTACAAAAAATTATGTCGATCGCCCGCGAACAACCCACCAAAAAAACCTTTGACATCCGGCAATTAATCTTGCCAATCTCAGCGCTCTTAATTGTCGCATATTTCCTCGCACCCATTATCTGGCAGGTGCTAACTTCTTTCAAAGTAAATCCAGATATTTCGGCGATTCCCAACATCTACATTCCCAAACGAATTACTTTCGAGCATTACATCTCCTTGTTCCAGCGCCGCCCGTTTGCACTGTACATTTTAAATAGCGCTTTTGTTTCCATTACTTCGACATTGCTGTGTTTGGCTGTAGGCGCGCCCGCAGCTTACGCTTTGGCTCGGTTGCGGCTGTGGGGCGAGAGAATCATCCTGGCAATTGTGACGATTGTGACGCTATTTCCGGCGGTGCTGCTATTTTTGGGTTTGTTGGAAATAGTCAAAGCTTTGAGTTTAGGAAATAATTATTTAGCCTTAATTATTCCTTACACAGCCATCAATTTGCCCTTGACAATTTTGGTAATGCGGAGTTTCTTTCAACAACTACCAAAAGATTTAGAAGATGCGGCTAAAGTTGACGGATACAACACTTTTCAAATGCTGTGGCAAATCGTGCTACCGATGACATTTCCCGCCTTAGTCACAACAGGAATTTTAACATTTATTTCAGCTTGGAACGAGTTTATTTTTGCCCTGACATTTATAACTCGCGAATCCATGAAAACAATTCCCGTTGCCACGGCTCAACTCAGCGGGGTGTCAGTCTTTGAAATTCCTTACGGCCCGATCGCAGCAGCCACAGTTTTAGGAACCTTACCCTTAGTTTTGCTAGTTTTGGTGTTCCAGCGGCGCATTGTTCAGGGTTTAACAGCCGGGGCTGTAAAAGGATAGCTTAGAACTCGTTCCTAGGCTCTGCCTGGGAACCGATATCTAGAGGCTCTGCCTCGCTTTTTAAACAGGAAAATTGGAGGCTCTGCCTTACCAGGCAGAGCCGGGTAACGAGTAAACAATCAACAGTCAACAGTCAACAGTCAACAGTTTAAAAATCATGGCAAAACTTCAACTAAAAAACCTCAATAAAACCTACAGCCCTAAAGTAGTTCCCGTTAAAGACATTAGCTTAGATGTCAGCGAGGGCGAATTTCTGACCTTACTGGGGCCGTCGGGGTGCGGCAAATCTACCACGCTGCGGTTGATTGCAGGGTTGGAACAGCCAACTAGGGGCGAGATTAGAATTGGCGATCGCGATGTGACTAATCTCAGACCGGGCGATCGCGATATTGCAATGGTTTTTCAAAGTTACGCGCTTTATCCGCACATGACAGTATACGAGAATATGGCGTCGAGCCTCAAACTTCGCAAAATCTCCTCCAGCGAAATCAATCGGTTAGTGACAGAAGTTGCAACATCCCTCGGATTGACGGAATTAATCGATCGCAAACCCGGAAAACTATCAGGTGGACAACGGCAGCGAGTCGCCCTCGGCCGCGCATTAGTGCGCCAACCGGAAGTATTTTTGCTCGACGAACCTTTGAGCAATCTCGACGCATTATTGCGGGAAAAAGTTAGGGCAGAACTCAAACAATTATTTTCCTCGCAAAAAGCTCCTGTAGTGTACGTAACTCACGACCAAACCGAAGCCATGACGCTTTCTACCAAAGTCGCAGTTCTCAACAGCGGTAGCGTGCAGCAGCTAGACCCGCCGCACTTAATTTATACTCGTCCGGCAAATCAGTTTGTAGCGGGTTTTGTGGGCAGCCCGCAAATGAATTTGCTAGTGCTTAAATGCCAGGGCAATTTTGCTCAGTTGGGCGATTTTCGAGTTCCACTACCAGATATGCCGACTGTGCCGCCAGAAATTGTGTTAGGAATTCGCCCGGAACACGTCGGCTTTGCAGATGCAGAGGCCGGCAAGATGTCGGCCCCAGAGGCAATCAAAGGTGAGGTATATTTAGTGGAAAACTTGGGAATGCAAAATTTAGTTAGCGTCAGAGTTAAAGGTTTGGAGCCAGTAACGGTGCGGGCTTTGCTGCCAAATGACCGCCACTGGAATTCCGAAATTGTAGAGCTGGTTTTTCCGGCTCAGTTGCTGCACTGGTTTGACGTGAAAACGGGCGATCGCTTGCAATAAGAATTTGCGCTGCATAGCATGATTGATTAAAAATTGTCTAACCCTGTGCTGAAAAATATTTTTTTTTCTTCTAACTAAGTTATGACTTTAGTTAGAGGTAGAACTCTTTGGCTGCTGTTAACGTGATATTCATGTGTGAAAAAGCTAATTGGCTGACACATAGGTTGCGTGTTTACCAGATTTTATCGCTAACCTATAACTCTATTTAGGTGGTTAATGACAAGTTGAAGCTAAGTTGGCTTTCTCTAGCGTTAGCTGCTGATTTTGGAGTGAGTCAATTAGATGAAAAAATGTTGAAAATTATCACCAATCAACTTAGGGAGTATTACTGAGATGAATTTGATTTCCACAGCCATTGCTCGCATCAGTTCCCTGCTTAAGGGTTTTCAAATCAAGAGTTTTTTGAGTGTTGTCCTAGTCGGTTTTCTGCTGCTGACAACCACTGTTGATTCGGGACGCAGTAACAAAGGTTTTGGCACGCAAGCCGGCTCAAACTCTGAGCTAAACAATCCTGAAAGACCCCAAACAACGCGGGAATGGAGGCAAGAAGCTCGCGAAACGTCAGACTCTCCGGGCGATCGAGCTCAGAAGATTGGGCAAGAGGCAGGAGCAGCCGTGAAAGAATTCGGGGAGATGTATCAAGACACTGCTAAGAGAAGTATCCGCGAATTAAAGGATAACTAGCTCCAACTAAAAAAATATAACACTGAGAAACCTGATTTCTTTCGGGGCGCAGCCAAGAGTGCTCGCCCTTCCGGGTTTCTGAACACCTGAAAAGTTTGACGTTTAAAATAGGTTGAGCTACTTAATACGACAGACGCAATCAAGTAGGCGATCATAAATAAACTAGAACAGACGCTCAAAAACCCGGTTTCACCTGAGAAACCGGGTTTTTGAGTTGGAAGCATTTTATGTTAAATTATATTGTTTCCGGTAGCATTGGTATTATTCAATCGTTGGGCGGTGCATGAGTGTCAATAGTCTCATAGTTGAGATTTAAAGATTTGTCGATCTCACGCACCCTAAAAAACTTAATTGTGAAAATTATAATATGAATAAACATCTTAACAATCTTTGCTTGACAAGCCTGTTGTTCATCCTGCCTGTTTGTCCGGCAACAATTGCCCGCGCTCAACTTCCCGAAACTTCAGATACTAATGCCAAGCAAACAAATCTCCTCAAAGATGAACTGTATTTTGGCTTAACAAAATCGGGAGGCGAGACAATTTCTGAATCCGAATGGCAGGAGTTTGTCGCGGCAGTTATTACGCCTCGTTTTCGGGAAGGGCTAACCGTATTAGACGGCTCCGGGCAGTTTCTCAACAGCTCGGGAATTCTGATTAGAGAAAACTCTAAAATAGTTATTTTAATTTATGAAAGTAGTCCTGAAAAAAATCAAGCTATTCATGAAATTATCGAAACTTATAAGCGCACTTTCCAGCAGGAGTCAGTGCTGCGGGCAACCAGCGAAGTTAAGGTTTCTTTCTGATGTGGTCATCCAATCAGCGTATTTATGATATTATTCATGGTAATCAAGGTCATATCCTCAAAGATAAGTAGGGTGCGGGTGCAAGAAAAATCATAATTTGTGGGTATCGATCGCACACTGAAACAAGTCGCTAGAAAAACCTGCCCGGGAGAAAAAAAAAACATGACGAACGACGGCAACCAAAAAGCTGAACCGCTGGAAAGCGAAGATTCAAAAAATTTGTCCGGCATGGCGAAAGCTTTTCTTGTGAGCGTGGCTTGGTCTTACGCAGAGGCATTGGAGCGCATGAAACGATCGCGAAATCCGCAGGAACCAGCGCCGGAATCTCCGACAGAAGAAGTCGAACCCGATCCTGAAAAAAATTAATGAAAGACTATTAATGCGATCGATTTGCCAAACTATCTGTGCGATCGAACGCCATAGTCAATTAGCTGTTTTGAGTTAAAAACAATCAACTCAGAACAGCGAACTGTGCAGCTTAATCCGGATTTGTATTGGATTTTACAAGAAAAAAAACTGAAAGCCCCGTGACCCTTCAACAAGCTCAGGAAAACCTTTAGTCCGGGGATGACAACTGCGTTGCAGGTTTGAACCTCAACCTATATCTATCCCTAAAAGGGATTTAAACTAAACAATGTACGGTTTTACCGCTACAGTGTACAAAACAAATAACCAATTTTTAGATCGGTCTCATGTCTAATTCAAAAATGATTGGTAAAGCGATCGCAGGTAGCCTTTGCTTGGGCATCCTCATTAGCTTCAACGCCTCACTTGGCCCTGCATCCGCAGCAGCACCAACAATTGCTGAAGCAGCCGCCCCGGCCACCAGCAACATCGACACGCAACTCCTAGGCCAATGGCAAGGCACAGTCCCCTCCGGTCAGTCTTTCACCTTCGTCTTTGCCCCAGAAGGCAAATTGTTTCTCATGGCTAAAGGCCCCGACGGAGCCGCCCGCGCCAAAGAAATGAGGTACAAAGTTAATCTCGGTCAACAACCAATGCACCTGGATGTCGGCCTCAGCAGCACAGAAACCGTTGAGACTGTTTTTGAGTTGACTCCTGAAGGTCAAATGCGCCTTCAGTTGCAAGGCACCAATCCCGGACAGGCGAGACCTAATTCCTTAAACGAACAGGCAACCGTGTTTAAAAAGGTCTCCGAGGCCACTGCACTGCCTGCCGACACTCAAGTCATCGGTTATTGAAGGCATTCGGCAACAGGCTTGTGAAGGAAAAAGGCAGAAGGCAGAAGGCAGAAGGCAGAATTCAAGAATTTTCCTTGTTTGGAGTTCAAACAAAAAAGTCCCTCTTCCTTCTTCCCTCTTCCTGACATCCGTTACATCCGTTACACAATCCGTTGCCGAACTTCCTGACATCCGTTACATCCGTTACACAATCCGTTGCGGAACTTCCCTCTTCCTTCGATCGACCCTGCTACAATCCACTTAATCTCCATTTAACTGCCATAGACCTCCATGAGTGAAACCGTCCTAGAAGTTCGCAACCTGCGGGTTCAATTTCAATCTGCGGACGCAGGCGATGCGTCTGCAACCGTCAAAGCGGTTGACGGCATTTCCTTTGAGGTCAAGCGAGGGCAAACTCTGGGAATCGTAGGAGAGTCGGGGTCTGGAAAATCGGTAACATCCCTTGCTGTTATGGGTTTGCTGTCGAGTTCCTCAACGAACATCGAGGGCGAAATTTGGTTTTATTCGACAAAAGACGGCGCTAGCAATGGGCCTGTGAATCTGCTGGAAATGCCGGACAGGGAAAAACAAACATACCGGGGCAGCCAGATTGCGACGATTTTTCAAGAGCCGATGAGTTCGCTAAATCCTGTTTATACGATCGGATTTCAACTCACAGAAGCCATTTGTCTGCACCAAAAGGTGTCGCAGACAGAAGCGCGGCGCCAAGCTGCTTCTCTGCTGCAAGAAGTGAAGCTGCTACCGGGCGACGATGAGATCAGGCAGCGGTGTTTGGCTTTGCGACAAGAGCATTCCCGGACTGCTGCTGGGAATCAAGCAGTTATGGAGGACGATCGCGATTTGATGCAGCTCGTCAACGGCCAAAAACAAGCTATGCTCGATCGCTATCCCCACGAACTCTCAGGCGGTCAAATCCAGCGCGTGATGATTGCAATGGCCATTTCTTGCAATCCGACTTTATTAATTGCTGACGAACCGACAACGGCTTTGGACGTAACCGTGCAGGCAACAATCTTAGCTTTGCTGCGGGAGTTGCGGGACTCTAGAGGCATGGCAATGATTTTTATTACCCACGATTTGGGCGTCATTGCTGAAATTGGCGATACGGTGGCGGTGATGTACCGAGGCAAGATTGTTGAGTGCGGTGCGATCGAACAAATTTTCAGCAATCCCCAACATCCTTACACAAAAGGTCTGTTAGCTTGCCGCCCAACTCTCGATCGGCAAATGCGGCGTTTGCCGACGGTTTCCGATTTTATGGATGTCACCACAAATGCCAGCGGCGAATTAGTAATTGTCGAGAAAAATGCCGAGTTAGACGGCGACAGCAGCGGGGGAAATCCCGCTTTTGCAATAGGAAAACCGCCTCGGCTGCCGCATATTTCCGGCCCTTTGCTGGCTGTTAATAACTTGCGAGTCGGTTTTCCAGTTAAGGGAATGTTTGGGGAAACTCAACGCTTGTTTATGGCGGTAAACGATATTTCTTTTGAGGTTTACCCCGGCGAGACTTTGGGTTTGGTCGGCGAGTCTGGCTGCGGCAAATCAACTTTGGCGAGAGCTTTGCTGCAATTAATTCCGATCGCCAGCGGTAAAGTGTTTTTTGAAGGCCAAGAAATTACGCCTCCTGCGAAAAGTAGTTCGGCATCGCAGTGGATGGCTAATTATCGGATGCAAAAAGAGTACGATCGCAAATTGCGCTGGCTGCGGCGCGATCTGCAAATTATTTTTCAAGACCCTTTTAGTTCTCTCGATCCGCGCCTAAATGTTGGGGATGCGGTGATGGAACCGATGGTGATTCACCGCTTTGGTAAGAACCAGAAAGAACAGCGCGATCGCGCGGCTTATTTGTTGGATAGAGTGGGTTTAAATCCCGATTTTATGCGGCGCTACCCTCACGAGTTTTCGGGCGGACAGCGGCAGCGAATTTGTATTGCTAGAGCTTTGGCTTTGAATCCTAAGTTTATTATTTGCGATGAGTCGGTTTCGGCATTAGATGTGTCGGTGCAGGCGCAAGTTTTAAATTTGCTGAAGGAGTTGCAAACAGAGTTTGGACTGACTTATATTTTTATTTCTCACGATTTGAGCGTGGTTAAGTTTATGAGCGATCGCGCGATCGTCATGAACCAAGGTAAAATCGAGGAAATTGGCACGGCTGAGCGCATTTACAGGCAGCCGCAGCAAGCTTACACGCGACAACTTATAGCTGCTATTCCTGCTGGGAATTTGGAGCGAATTCGGCAGCAGCAATTAGGGAGATCCGCTGCCGTGTCTCAATTAGCACAGGAGCCAGTATCTCCTGCAGATGACTCGAAACACTCTTGATTTCTAGGCTTCTGCCTTTTTGCAAACATTAATAACTAGCTTGCTCTTGCATTATTTATTACAAGTCCTAGGAATATTTTTTGAAAATTACCTTAACAAATCAGCAGGTATTCTTCACTTGTAATTTATAATTTTTGGTAACATAAAATTTACTTCGCCCTCAAGGATTTGAGGAGCTACTGTTATATTAGGCCAAATGTCTAATGCCAAACAGCAACAGCTAGTGCAATATTAGAGATAAATCCCTCTAGGTCTGTCTGGTTGGGAAAAAATACGCACCAGCTAAGAAGAGATTACTCGCTAACTCCGTAAATACACTTAAATCTCTAGAACTTTTGCGGATATCTACCCAAAATTAACAACCATATATGTCGCAAACAAGTCAAAGTTTACACTGTTTAAATAAACATATTAATTCTTATTTGACAGAAGTAAATAGGGAGCATCTCACTTTTGTAACCAAGCTAGAAATTGGAGTTTTGAGGCAGGAGACAGTAGGCAGGAGGAAAGAGGAAGAAGGAAGGAGCCAGAAGAAGTGTTTTTACAAATATTAGATGCTCCAAGTAAATATATAATTTACAACCACAAAAAATGAAGAATTTAGTTCAAATGCCAGCATCATTACCAATCAAAAAGTGCTTGAATCCGCTCCAAATACTGTGGATATACATCATGTTATTCTTAAGTATAGAACAGCAGCCAACAGCCAGCAGCCAGCCTCAAATAAAATTAAATATATCTAAAATATTGCCGATTATTTTATTTTTATGTTTGAGCAATCTGCTGTTTTTATTCAACTGGTTATGGGTAGTAAGTAACGGCTATGATTTATACGGTATCGAGCTAGAACTTGCTATTTTCGGAGTAGCAAATATTGTCTTTTTAGCGGTATCGGCGCGCTCAAATGCCTCTGCTGTCGCAGCCCAAAACGATCGCCCACCGAGCGAACCCGATGAGGGCGATCGCTTTTTTAGCCTGTCGCTAGATCTGCTGTGCATCCTTGGTTTTGACGGTTATTTAAAACTCATCAACCCAGCAGCAGAAAAAATGCTCGGCTATGCACCAAGAGAAATGATTGGCCAACTCTTCATTGAGTTCGTGCATCCAGATGATCGCGAAGCTACTTTAAAAGAAGCTGAAAGTATTGCTGCGGGGAATAATAGCGTTGGGTTTGAAAACCGCTGGCGCTGTCGAAACGGCTCTTACAAGTGGGTAGCCTGGACTGCTACCCGTTTCTGCGAGGAACAATTGATCTATGGTGTCGGCCGCGACATTACCGATAGCAAACAAGCAGAAGCAGCACTGCAAGAGAGCCAGCGTTTTGTTGAGCGAATTGCCAATACCAGTCCGAATCTTCTCTTTGTTTACGATGAAAGTGAGCAGCGAAATGTCTACAGCAATCGCGAAATCACTGACACCCTAGGCTATACGAGCGCAGAAGTTGAAAACATGGGCAGCTATCTACTGCCCACCATCATCCACCCTGACGACTTAGCTAAATTTCCCGAATATTTTCAGCAATTAGAAAATGCTCCCGACGGCGAAGTTATTGAGTACGAATATCGGGTGCGCGATAGACAGAATTGTTGGCGCTGGTTAGTCAGCCGGGATATTGTATTTAGCAGAACAGACGAGGGGAAAATTCAGCAGCGTCTCGGTGCTGCTACGGACATTACAGAGCGCAAAATAGCCGAACAAGCTTTAGCAGAACAATTGAAACTTTCTTTATTCACAGCAGATGTGGGAATTGTTCTAACTCAAAACCAGACTTTGCCTGCAACTTTGCAATATTGCACCGATGCACTTGTGCGCCATTTGGATGCTGCCTTTGCTCGGATTTGGACGCTGAATCAAGAGGAAAATGTATTGGAGCTACAAGCAAGCGGGGGGATTTATACTCATATTGACGGCGCTCACAGCCGCATTGCTGTGGGTGAGTTCAAAATTGGTTTAATCGCCCGAGAGCAAAAACCTCACATCACTAATTGTGTGCAAGAAGATCCCCGAGTCAGCGACAAAGAATGGGCGAAACGAGAAGGAATTGTGGCTTTTGCTGGATATCCGCTAATTGTTGATAATCAGTTGCTGGGAGTAATCGCGATGTTTGCTCGCCAAGAGTTGAACGAATCAACGCTAATTGCTTTAGCGTTAAGTGCCGATGCGATCGCCCTGGGAATCAAGCGCAAACAAACGGAAATTGCTCTCGCCGCCCAAAAGCAAACTATGAGGGTAATTATTGACAACGCTCCGATCTGGGTGTGGATGGCAAATCCTAACGGGCGGATGTTATTAGTCAACAAAACTTTCTGCGAAGATGTGGCTGTATCCGAAGATGAATTTTTGGCAGCCTCTCACTATTCCGAAGTTTTAGGATTAGAAGCATCTGCTAACTGTATGGCATCTGACGCGCAAGCGTGGAGCCAAAATATTCCCTTTTATTCTGAAGAAATGCTCCAGTTGGCTGACGGTGAATATCACCATTTCGAGACAATTAAAACTCAGGTCAAAGATGATTCCGGTAACGCGATCGGCTTGATTGGTTTGGGTTTGGACGTGACGAAACAAAGAGAAGCTCAAAGACAGTTGCAAGAGTCGGAAGCTAGATTCCGCAAATTAGCCGAGCAGGAAGTGCTGCTGAACCAGCTAGCTAGCAATATCCGCGAATCTCTGGATTTAGATACTATTTTGGCGACAACTGTGCAGCAGATTCGCGAGTTGCTGCAACTCGATCGCTGTCAGTTTATTTGGTATTGGCCCGATGCCTCCCCGCCTGTTTGGGCAGTGCAATACGAGGCAAGAAATGCAGATTTGCCTTCGCTTTTGGGTTTAGTTCCTGCTGGTGTGACTGGTTCTCATGCCGAGCGGATTGCCAATTTGGAAATAATTCGGGTTGATGATTGTGAGACTGTTACCGATCCAGCAGAGCGGGAATTTTTCAGGTATATAGGATTCAATTCTCTGCTGGACATTCCCCTTCAAACATCTGCTGGTAAAATTGGGGTAATTTGCTGTAGCGCTTCTAGCAGCGTGCGGTGTTGGAGCGATGCAGAAGTGGAACTGTTAGTCGCAGTGGGCAACCAATTGTCGATCGCCATTAATCAAGCCGAACTTTACACTCAAAGCCTGGATTCAGCCCGGATAGCGCAAGAACAAGCTGCCAAACTCGAAGTAACTCTGTGCGAACTCCAGCAAGCTCAAACTCAACTCGTGCAGGCAGAAAAAATGTCTAGTCTCGGTCAGATGGTAGCAGGAATTGCCCACGAAATCAATAACCCGGTCACATTTATTTTCGGCAATCTTACCTACACAGAAGAATACACCACAAACCTAATGAAACTGCTGCAAATGTATCGAGATGAATACCCGGAACCTTCTCCAGCTCTTCAGGAAGAAATAGAGGTGTTAGAGTTAGATTTCTTGCTAGATGACTTGCCGAAAATGTTGTCTTCTATGCAGGTGGGAGCAACTCGCATCCGCGATATCGTGAGGAGTTTGCGGAATTTCTCTCGCCTCGATGAATCAGACATGAAAAAGGTTAACATTCACGAAGGCCTCGACAGCACATTGATGATTTTAGAACACCGTCTGAAACTTCAGCCCGTTAGCGTAGCCGGTACGGAGTACCATCGCCCAGCAATTCAAATCATTAAAGAATACGGACAATTGCCACTGGTGGAGTGCTACGCCGGACTGTTGAATCAGGTGTTTATGAATATTATCGCTAACGCTATTGACGTTTTACAAGAACCGCTCGAAAATCCGGGAATTATCCGCATTCGTACAGAGGTAGAAGGTACTGTCGCTGTGATTAGAATTGCTGATAACGGTGCAGGGATGACCGATCAAGTCAAGCAGCGGATATTCGACCCTTTCTATACTACAAAACCGATCGGTTCCGGGACGGGGATGGGTTTAGCGATTTCCCATTCAATTATTGTCGAAAAACATCAAGGTGAACTCAAGTGTTTATCGGTGGTGGGGAAAGGCACTGAATTTACGATCAAGATTCTGATTCAAAGCAGAGATAATTAAATTAGTGTATAGGTAAAATTAGTAGGTGATTGTGTTAAATAAAACCTATTTTCTTGTACTAATTTTAAGACTGATGCACCTACAGTCTACAAACATATAAAAGTTATTTTACAAGAAAACAGAAAAGTGTCTGGTGTGCAATAAGCACCAGACAACTAAAATTGATATGATATTAAAAATCTAAAATCTAAAATCTAAAATGGCATTACCTCCCGGCAGTTTCGGTTTACCCTTAATTGGCGATAGCCTCAAGTTTTTGCGAGATTCCCAATTTGCCAAAAAACGCCACCAGCAGCACGGGCCCATTTTCAAAACCAGCATTTTCGGACAGCCTACCGTGTTTATGTGTGGCCAAGAGGCTAATTTGTTTGTTTTAAGCAATGACAACCGATATTTTGTTGTGAGTTTTCCTCCGAGTACGAAAGCGCTTTTAGGGCCGCTTTCCTTGGCGCTGCAAACGGGTGCTAACCACCAAAATCGGCGCAAGTTGCTGTACCAAGCGTTTCAGCCGCGAGCTTTAGCCGGCTACATCGGCGCGATGGAAAATATCACTCAGCGCTATTTGGAAAAATGGGTCAAAATGGAAACCATGACTTGGTATCCTGAACTGAGAAATTATACTTTTGATGTGGCGGGTAAGTTGTTAGTAGGGATTGAAAATGGTTCGGAAACGGTGCTAGGACATAATTTTGAAATTTGGTCTAACGGTTTATTTTCGATTCCTTTAGATGTGCCGTGGAGTCAGTTTGGTAAAGCTAAAAAGTGCCGAAAGCTGTTGTTGGCAGAACTTGAAAAGATTATTCGCGATCGCCAACAAGGAACTCCAAGTGGCAATGATGCTTTGAGTTTGCTGATTTCGGCTCGCGATGACGAGGGAAATAGTTTGAGTTTGGAGGAGTTAAAAGATCAAGTGCTGTTGCTGCTGTTTGCGGGACACGAAACTTTAACTTCGGCGATCGCCTCTTTTTGTCTTCTCCTAGCTCAACATCCCGATGTGATGGCAAAAGTGCGGGCCGAACAGCAGCAGTTCCCCGCTAGGGAACCCCTAACATTGGAACAACTCAAACAAATGACCTATTTAGGGCTTGCTGAAAAAGCCTAAAACCCTTACATCAAAAGACTTTGGCTCGTTTGAGCGCTGAAAATGTGCAAAGATAGTAGCTAAAATGAGTCAAAAGCCCAGCACACCATCACTTTCGTAATGTACCGAAAAGTTGACCCAACCCCAAAAGAGCC
>ENA-ORBV01002392-ORBV01002392.1-microbial-mat-metagenome-genome-assembly--contig:-NODE-2392-length-39738-cov-10.594110_pt1 | contig 39738 bp, 23 predicted proteins | sample MGYA00237777_ERZ505514 | MGnify/ENA primary metagenome ERZ505514 (study PRJEB26160, sample SAMN06269048) | microbial mat metagenome | isolation source: Oligotrophic lake microbial mat | place... | reverse complement strand
TGATCTGCGACGGCGAGCCTGCGGACGTGGTGGTGGAGCGAAAGGCACCCGCCTCACCCGCCGTGCCGGCCTGGACCTTATAAACTCTGTCGGAAGCCACATCGGCGTTGAAAAGTGCGTTGTTGGATTGTCCGAACTCCAAGCGGCCTCCATTGAAGTTGATATTTCCGGCGGCCAATGACCCGTTATTGGCAATGCGAATCGCGCCAGCGTCCAGTTGCAGACCGCCGGTGTAGGTGTTGTTTGTGTTGCCAAGGAACATCGTATTAGAGGCCACATTAGCCAGAAGCTGGATGTTCCCGGTGATCCTCTGAGAGACAGCCCTCAGCTGATTCGCTTCGATGTGGCGGAGTTGCGACACCTGCGATAAATTGCTATTGGTGACTTCCGTGCTGGCGGCTTGACTAAAGTTGACCCCCATATTAAAACCATTTAGGTCCAGCTTGCCGGTCGCTGCGCCCCCGTCCATTGTGAATGCTAGCATGGCCGTCGCCGACCCAATTTGCACAGTGCTGCCTGCGTTGATCGTCAGCGTCGCATACCCGACAGTGTTGGTTCCGGAAAAAATCTGTGTGCCCGCCCCATTAACCTCGATAACGGCCCGGTTGTTGTTCCCAGTAAAACCGCCGGTCACCAACGCACCGGAGAATGTCTGCGTATCCCCGGTAGCTAGGTTGATCCTGAAGCGCTCTGCGGACGTGTTGCCCTGCCCGAACGCAAGCGTGCCAGCGCCAGTGAGGCCGGTGAAAGCCTGCGTGCGTCTCTCGTTGCCCGCTGAACCCGCGCCGGAGCCGGTATAAACGTTAAACCGTGCACCGGAGGCGATATCGAGCAGGCCACTGGCGTTGAAAACGTTGCTTGCGCCCAGTCCGAGCGTGCCGGCGCTGACCGTCGTATTCCCGGTGTAGGTGCCGGCGGTGCCCACGGTCAGGTTTCCGGCTCCCAACTTGGTGAGGCCGTTGGTTCCTGCAATATCTGTGTTGACAAATGCGGTATGACCCGAGGTGGTGACCGTGATGCCACCTGCACCGAGTGTGAGGGCGTTTCCGCCCCCGGCCACAGTGTAGCCGGTGATGTTAAAAGTCAGGGAGTTCGCCGTAATCGGGACTCCGAGAGTCACGGTGCCCGCTGCGGTGTTAAACACAGCGTCGTCATTGTTGGCATTATCCCAGGCTTGGTAGCCTGCGTTAAACCAATTTGCAGCGGTCGTGTCCCATGTGCCGGTTCCGCCAAGCGGAGCGACGCCGTCGGCATCCCACGTAAGGGTTGCGGCGGAAGAAAAGCCTGCGGAGGCCAGGAGGGCTGCGGAGGCGAGGAAAACTCGGGGGATTTTGAAGAGGGATTTTGAGTTCATGATACTTTGATACCGACTTTTGTGACTACCGTCAACTATTTTTTGCTTGGAGGTCGAAAGATTTATTGGGGTTTTGTCGTAATTGGAGCCGAATTGCCCTTCACGAGCTCGATTTTTTCAATCCAAAGTCGTTCGGGGGGTTCGGTCGCCGGGCCGCCCCACCAGACGGACTGAAAAGCAATGGAGCGAACCGGCCAGGCAATTTGCTCGCCGCCCGCGCCGCCCGATTTGCTGGAGAACTTATTGAGGCTGAACAACAGGTCTGCAGCGACGGTGGGGACACGCTGCGGCTCGGTAACAAACATCTGCCCCGTGGCGTCCAAGATGACGAAGCGGACCTGGCGCCCATTCTTCGAGCAACGCAGGTGGGCCCGAAGAAAAGCTTCGCTACCAGCGGTAAGATTCACCTCCTTCAGGAATTGGAGGTTCTTGATCTCGCGAGCGCCCTCAATCGGGCTGCCGTCGTCACCGAGCTGGAAGGTGTAATTCATGACCCCCACTGCGGGGTTCTCAGGATCGAGTGTGAAATTGAATTCCGCATCCCGATTACGCTCGTCACGTGCCACTTGCCAGGTCGCGATTCCGTCGGAGTCGAATTTGGCGGTGGCGAGAACCTCCTCTGCATGGGAGGACGGAACAAGAAGCAGGAGACCAAAAAGGCCAAGTATTGGGGCCAGGGATATCGCGTGGGGGAGCGGCATAACAAGACTCGAGAATTGGAAAATCACTGTATCATTAGAAAAGATTCGAGCAAGAGTTTTTTTGGTAATTAATTAAAGCGGTTTGCCTAGCAGCCTGTGGCACCAAAAAGGCCGTGGGGTGTGCGGGAGGAACATCGAACATCGAACATCGAACATTCAACATTGAACATCGAAATAGGAATAGGGTCATTGGGAGGTGGAACGTGATTCGGAGGTGCGGAGGCTGGTAACGAAAATGCGGATCAACTCGTCGCATTCGGCAAGCAACGGATCCAGCTTGGCGGCGGGCTTGATGAGTGGGGTTCTTTGCGCCAATTTCAGCCAGCGAAAGGTTTCGCGGAGTTCCTTGAGGGCGACCCGCAGCTTGTGTTGAAAATCCCGCGCTGATTCCGCAGCTTGGGCCTCACCGTGCATGGGAAGCGGAGCTGTGCCTGATCTCAAGAGTTGCCCTGCCACATGATTCCCGACCCGCGTGGCGGGCAGCGATTCGGAAAGGCGGATGATCCGCACCGAAAACTCGAGCAAACGCTCCTCCAGGTCGTAACGCGTTTCCTCAACCTTCGTCGTTTTCAATTTCGGAATGGTATATTTCACACAAAAAAGCCCTCTTTAACGGTTCGATGTTCGATGTTCGATGTTCGATGTTCGCACCGATACTGGCGTGTGGAAGGAATTTGTGGCCAAATAATCCGAAAATTTCGACGATACATGACACTATGGTTTCCAGCGCAGGAGGATGTTTTTGGCATTGTCGTCGTCTTCGATAATGACGAGGTATTCTCCGGTGGAGAGCTTGGTGGCGTTCATGCCGTGCATAATGTCGATGAGTCCGCAATGGCCGCCCACTTCGGGGCCGGGCTGGAGGGTGGTGACAAGCCGTCCGTCGTCCAGACGGTGCACAAACACGCGGGCGTCGGTCGAGCGGATGAGGAAGATGTAATCCCCGGCGAAAGCCGCGCTCTTGATAACAGGCGAAAAGTGTCCGCCACGATTGGCCTGATAGGGCAGATCGATCCGCCAGCGCAGTTTCGGTGCGGTGGTCCAGTTGTCGAAGCGGGCGAGTTCAGTTCCAAAGGTACCCCACTCGCGGGCGTCCTTTGCCTTGGGCAAACGGCTGGTGTAGCCGCTGAGGAACATCGTATCGGTCTCGGGGATGTAGTAGACCCGTTCCATATCCACCCCTTCTCCGGTGCCGAAGAACTCTGCGGGGCGGGGCCAGGTCTTGGCCTGCGCGAAGTCATACATGGGGTTGCCGTGTTCGTTGAGGCCCTGCACGGGGATTCGCGTGATAGGGCCGCCTTTGGTCGCTGTCCAGAGATCGCCTTTCGAGTCCACCCAGAGCCCCCACATGCCTCGCTGATATTCACCCTTATTAAATTCTTCGTCTTGTTGGAGGCCGTCGCCATTGGCGTCGCTCCACATGTAGAAATCCTGCGGGCGGTTGTCGGCACCCCGATTAAAACGGGCGGAGGGGATGAGGGTTTTGGTGCCTTCTTCAAAGCGGAAGAAGCTAAGGGTCTCGCTCACCATATCGGAGACGATGAGGAAGGGTTTACCCTTGATCATACGGATCCAACTGCCTCCGGTCCGGGCGGTAGTCAGCCGTGGATCGTCGGGGAAGCGGAAGGGATCGATCGTGAAGGCCGTCTGCTTCCAGCCCTGTCCGGGAGGTTTGGAATGGTCGAGTTCGTAAATGGAATCGCGGGAGTAAACGAGCTTCCCGTCCGAACCCGGAAAGAAATCGCCGCAGTCCACGTATTCCGAGGAAATCAGATCCCAGACAAGTTTCCCCGAGGAATCGAACTTGCGGATATCCGTGCCGGAGCCGGTGCCGAGAACCCCCCAGACTTGCCTGGGTCCCGAGCTGAGAACCAGCACGTTTCCCGCATCGTCGGTCGCGACGGCGTTAGGGAAATTAAACTTCTCGGGGTGAGTTTGCCCCGCGACGGTTCCTGCATGCGTGGAGCCCATACCGCCTTCCGCACCGAGGTGCCCTGTCCCCTTGCCCTGGGCGTCGAAAAGATGAACCCGCTGGCTGCGGCCACTGTCCGTCACAAAAACGCGACCGTCGGCGCCGACGGCGAGGCCGCGGGGCCACTCGAGCGAGGTAATCTCCACGCCTGTTGGCTTGCCGTCGGGTGAGAGTTTGACGACCGTTTTGCCCCGCCCGTCTTCGCCCATCCGGATGACCCAGAGCTCGCCCGTGCGGCGATCCACCGCCAGCGGTCCCGGCTGGGTAAAGGGGACGGAGGCCGTCTCCTTCAAATCTGTGGTATTCCAAAACCGGATGAGGCCGTCCGTGGAGTCAGAAAGGATGAGCGTCTGCTTGAGGATATCCATCCCGAGAATCAGTTTGCCAGCCAGGAAAGGGCCGCCGGCCAGGCGACCGTTCGCGCGGTCGATTCGCACAAATCCGTCTTTTTGCCCCCTCGCCCGATGCAGGGCCTGGTAAACCCACTGGGCATCGGCGGCCACGGCACTGCCGTGCTGGAAGTTTGGATTCTCCCGGAACCAGCGGAAGCTGCCGTCCGCATTCCAGGCGCTGAAACTCGAATTTTCGTCCTCGCCGTTGAGGAAAAAATCCCCGTTCACAGGATCCATCCAGATGGCGCGTCCGAAGTTGATGACATGCCCGACGGTAAGACCGCCGCCCGGCAGGGAATTCCCGAGCCAGCTCGTCGTGTTCCCGAATTTTGGGGCTCCCAAACGCACAGACTCAAAGAGGACGGAGGCGGAAATCGCCTTGCTGCCCCCTGCAACGAGGCCGACGGCAACGCGCCCGCTGGAACGCATCGCGCTGAACCGGGGAGTTGACCAGGTCGTTCCATCCTTCGAAAACCAAATGGAAATCACATCGCCAACACGTGTCACACGCAGCCAAAGCTCCCCCGAGTTCGCTCCCAGATCCCGATGGAAGGTGTCAGCTCCCCGGACCGGACGACGAAGAATTTGCAGCATGTCATCCTTGAATCGGCGCCCGAGGTATGTGTGGGCATCATCCGGACGGGGAACCCCATCTTTTTCGATAAATCGTATCTCAACTCCACCCATGCCTTCCGCCCCGTCCGGGCTGAAATCGCCGAGGCGGGTGGTTAAATCAAAATCCCCCTCGGGCAGATGAAAGGCAAAGGGGATTCGATCTGCCTTTGCCCAAAGAGCGACGTCACTGCCGCCGATCTTGATGCCCTCCCCCTTTCCCGTGGCCTTGGCCGATTTGGCCTCGCCCACGGTGGCATAACTCCAGGGTGAAGGAAGGCTCTGGCCGGAGGCGACCGCGAAGGGAAAAAGAGCCAGGCCCAGGGCAAGGCTTGCAAGGGCAAAACGGGTGGGGGTAAAGAAAGAAAGGCTCATAAGGAATGGGAAAAATAAGAAGCGGTGAGTGAATTGATATTTAATTTTTATAAAAAATCCCGATGCGTCAATACGTGCCTCTCAGGGTTGCAAAACGTGGGCGATGCTGTTGATCGGATCGATGGCAACGACGGCGAAGTTTGCGGGAGGAGTGGGGCCGGCCTTGCTTGTGATCGAGGCCAGGGAGACATACCAGGAGTCGGTGGTCGGATAGGGAGCGAGCTCGGCGCGGGCATCGGGCCGAATCCGGATGGCCCAGTAGCTGCGGTCCGGCCGATTGGAATCCACAATGAGCGGTGTGTCCAGCAAGGTGGACCACTCAGGAAAAATCGCGATGGACTCCGCAAGGCGCAGGGCGGGGCGAATGGCCACGGGCTCGTTTGTTCCGTTGGCAATAGAGAAAGCCTGGATCTCCCTGACGATTTCGTCGCCTTCGGGCTGCCTCACACTGCGGTAGAATCGCAACTCAACAACCCGCCCCATGGTGAGCGCGTGAATGCGGGCCAGCGAAATGGTAGCCTCCAACTGTTTGGCGCCCCCTGTCAATTCCGAACTCCGGGCGACGTTGTTGAACGCGATCATGGAGAAGGTGAAAAGGAGGCTGATGATCGCAAGGACGGCCAGTATCTCCACCAGCGAAAAAGCGGATGCGGGTTTCCGCCGGGATGTTGGTCCCGTGCTCATGGCTGGAATCGCTTGCTAAGGATCGTGCGCCACTGGTAGGCAGGCGTGACGGCCTCGAAGTCCGGGTCGATGATGTTAGGGTTTGTTCCTGCCGTATCCGTGCCGACGAACCGGGCGTCATCCGGATCGATAAAGCGTTCGACGGTGTAGCTGCCCCGCCATTCGCCAGTGACCTGGTCGCGGCCGGCGACAAAGGAATCGGCCGGCGACGTTGGGACTTTCTGAAGGCTTTCGACTCTCATGTGAATGGTGTAAATGTTCGATTGGGTGGTAAGTTTACTGTAGAGATCCGCGTAGGGTTTCTCCCGCAGGTTATCGCCAGTGAGTCGACGGGTGGACCAGAACCCTGAAACGCTCGTGGCACCCTGGGGAACCAAGGGGATCGTGGTTATTTCTCCGGTGGAGATGAACGGTTTGTTGGCCGCAAAACGTGCGGCAATCAATTGCTGGGTTTTATCGAGATCCACATTGTGAGTTGTCTCGTTGGAAAATCTAGGCACCAGGCCCGGTCCAGCCCATGGCCCCTTATAGTTGACCAGTTCCGGAATGGCCCGGACTTTCACGGAATCGAGCGCAGCCCGAAGCGCGGTGGTGCGGATGATGTGGGAAAAGGGCGCGATCTGATAATTAAGGTTGATCCGGCCTGCCGTGGAAAACGGTTCGCTAAGGGCATAAGGCTCGACGGCGGGCATGGTGAACAGGTCGAGCCAGGCGTGATCAGGCGGTGAACTTCCATTGGCTTGCCCGGGGTGGGTGTTCCCACTCATCTGCGCGGCGGAGACGGGGGAAAAAAGAAGAGTTTGCCAGGGTTGCTTTCTAATCACCCCGGTCGGGAGCGATCCGAAAAGAATCGGCGAGGTGATGTAGCGGTTGGGAGTAAAGGTAAGTGCTGCGGCGATGCCAGTCTGAGACTGCGAATCATCCATATAGACCATGGAATAATAAGGAGCATAATTGCTAGGGTGGCTCCAAAGGGTATTCCCTTCATCCGGTTTGTTGATATACGGCCCGTCTGGATAAACACCCGTTCCAGTGTCCCAGTCGCCGGGGGCAGCATTGCTCATGAACGCACCATTTAACCCATTGGGGACGTTGGGCGCAATGGAAGCCGGGTAGGCAAAATTCTCCAGCAAAGCCCCGCTCAGTGTGGCGCCGCCAATCGGTGCCGTATATTCCCCTTGCCCGCCACCCCAGATCGAGCTGACGTTTCTGCCGCGAAGGCTGTGCACACGCAACTCTGTCGGACTATTGTAACGAGCGAGGTCAAATGGTTTAAACACATCGACAGGAATCGCGGGAGTGGCTGCCAGCACCCGATAATCGGCATAGGCAGAGGCCGGATCCACTTCAATGGAGCGGATGAGACATTCATTAGCCGACTCCATGGACCTTCCCCAGTCGTTGACGTCAATCGTTTGAGGGGTGGGCCAGACCCCGGTGGGGTTGGGAAATCTAAGGGTAAAGGATTGAACGGTAGTGCCGGTACCCGTGGCCGGGTTGGCCCAGAGATTGGCGGTCTGTGTGGCGATGGCCTGAAGTTCTACGGTGATGTCGCCGGTTTGAGTAAATTGCAGCGGGAGTTTCGCGCTGGCGGGGTCTGCGGGATTACTGTAGAGCGAGAACCAATTTGAAACATGCAGCTTGGGATTTTTCTGAGCGGTGGCCAGGAAAGCCCATACCCCGCTGTGGCCTCCCGTGAAGTTGGCATCGCGAACTCCAACGCCCTGATCAAGCTTGCCATAGAAATCCACCGTAATGACATCGTTGGGATAGACGCTGTTGCCGTTGACTTTTAGATGGCTCATCCCCGTGATCCTCAGGCGATAATAGGAGTTGATGGAAAGATAACCCTGGGACGGAACGAAAGGCTCGAGAGCAAAAAGCATCTGGTAGCGATCAAAATTCACAGCACCCTGGGGATCCTTGTCTCCGTAAATCACCAGGGCCGCCTCCGTGAAGGTGGTGAAGCGTCCAAAGCCCTGCGTCGTCCCAATCCGCGAGGGCGTGACCAGACCGAGCAGGCCGTCATCATTTCTGCCTGTGTAACTTTCACCACCTGTAAAGGGATTTCCGTAGCGAAGATCGCGCAATAAAATGCCAGCGCGGATGTAGTCGAACATTTGGGTGAGAATTTGATCTCGCTCGGCGGACGTATATTTGGCAGCCAGACTTCCGGGATTGCCCGGTGCGGTGGCATCGGTCAGCCTTTGCAGGTAGCTATACATCCGAAGGTTATTAGCAAGCAGGGCATCCCGCGTGGGAGAACGGCTATTCCAGTAGTTATTGCCTCCATCCCCCCGGAGAAAGGCATAGAGCTTGCCGCCGATGGTTGAACAAAACCGGATGAGGTTATTTTGTGGATTGACCGACGAAAAGCGTATCGGCCACATGGTGACGCGGGGCTGTTGGAAGAGGTTCAAATCCGGGGATCGGCTTTGACTGGTCAAGAAAAAGCGGAGTTGCTGAATCTGTGCCTGGTTCAGGCCAGAAGACGTCCGGTCAGGTTTGAAAGCCAGTTCGTCTAAGGTCGTGTAGAGACGGTCTTTATCTAAAGTTACCGTTTTTGTCGGATCATCCAAATCCGGGTCGGGATTGGGCTCCACCCGCGGCGTCATCGCATAAATCCGATTCCGGTCAAAGGTAGGTTCAACAGCTTGGATGGTGGAAAGAATATCTATGGAGGAAGGATGACCAGGAAAACGTTGAAATTCACTGACAAGCGGCACCGTGCGCGAATAGCTCCAGTCCTGATTGCTCATGGTCCGGGGGATGTCCCAGTAAGTTCCTCCCGATGCGGTGTTGATATTGAGCTGACTGGAGGTGTCATCTGCCCAGAATGCCACCCGTCCCCTGATGGGATTACTGACCGTCGCTCCTGTCACCTTTCCGGCGGCATCGGCGACACTGAAAGTTCCGTCCTCCAAGAGGTAGAGCCAGCGCACCGGCATAGCAACGCCCAAACCATTATTGTTCAGGAGGTGCGCGGCGTTATTATTTAAACTGAACCCAGGCATGGCTCCGGCCACGGCCAGGGCGGGAACAACCGGATAGATCATGACTCCCGCTTGGTTCGGCATGGGTTCGTTGAGGTCCGTAAAGCGCACCGGCTGGCTGGCCCAATCCGCAGGCACTTCATTCGCGAGCTGCGCAACGGGATCCCAGTCACCATCAAAGATCATGTTGTCCGAGGAATAGAGTTTATAGGCACGCACCCCTGTTGGGCCGGCCGCCGAGCCGGTATAGGTTCGGATCAGCCCGGGTTGGGAGATCCATGCGTAGCGTTTGGAAGGATCAATCGCAGTGGCTTGAGTGGAGGAGCCCCTGGCCGCATCCATGGTCGCCTGGGTGATTTGCGAGGTGGCAAGATTGAGGGTGGAGTCGGCCAGGGTCTGCAGGATCACGCCGGTGGCGTAGCCCTTGGTGATACCGCGGGTCGACCGGCTGCTAAAAAGGAAGACCACCACGAGAGTTCCGAGCAGGGCGAGAAAGGCGAGCGTGAGCACCAGGGCCATGCCGCGGGAGGATTTTTTTAAGGTTTTCATTTTGAGTCGGCCAGAGGGATATCGGTTTCAAAAATCCGGTAGGTGCAGGCAATCGTATTGCCAGCGACGTTCCCGGGCTTGGCCGCGAGGATGCCCTCCAGCTTGGCGAGGTCGCTCCGCAGCAGCGCCTCGGTGGTCCCGGTTCGGAAAAGACCCAGATTATCCAGATCGAATGGCATCGTCGTGGAATTTCCCTGCAACTTGATGGCCGAAGCCTCGTCTATGGCCACAGCGATCACCCGGATCGAGGGGGGGAGGAAGTGGCGGGTCGACGACGTGAGGACACCTTCGCGCGAATCGTAATTATAAGCTCCCCCGGGATTCCATGACTCGTTGACCACCTTGACGAGCGAGAAAGGGTCCGTCAGATTTTGCCCGGCGGGCTTGGGGAGGAGGATGAGCGCGACGATGTTCTCCGCCAGAACGGAGAGATATCTGTCGGCGATCAAGCCGTCACGAAACCATTTAAGCCTCGTGGCCGGCGGGTCAATATCGGTGGTCTTGTAAACCGAAAGGCTGGTCGTTGGTTCCAGAAACTGCATCAGGCGAAAGCGGTAGCGAGGGGTTGAAGTCGTGCCGAGAACGGTTGGGCGCTGTGTTGGATCGTCTCCGAACCTGACGAAATAGCCCGTGGCATTGAGCGCGGTGAGGAGCGAGTTGGCATTTCCAGTGGAACCGGAAATCAGTGCGCCGGGATCGGCAAAGCCCAGCGGAGCCTGAAAAAAAACCGCATGGGTCCGCACGCCGGTCAGCTCTGTCAGTTCCGCTCCGGCGCCGCTGACAAAGTTGAGCTCCGAAAGGCGAAGGTAGTTGGCCGGGTTTCCGGGGTTGTCGTAGCCCCAATAGGAATTCAAGGTCGCCTGGGCCAGCGTGCGCCGGAGCGTGTCAAATCCGGTCTGGGCGGCACGGGTGGCCTCTCCAGTGCCCTGAGCCTGCCCAAGTGCCCGCTTCGTATTGCTGAGGATAGCCGACAGCAACCCGAACAGGATCAACATCACGGTCATGGCCGCCAATAACTCAAGAAGGGTGAAAGCCCGGGCATTCGGGCGGCTGTCTGCCCCGTGGCGGGCAGGGCGTCCCATGCCGGGGATTTTCATTTTAAAGTGGGCTTCCGTTGTTCCCTATCAGAGCACTGATCCGGGCGGTCTTTTGGCCGGTGAGGGAACGAATCTCCACAGTCAGCCGGGCCAGTTGCTGATGAGACGGCCCGTTTGATGCCGAGGGAACTGACTTGACAAGACTTGTGGCGACCTCGAACGCGGCGGAGTCCGCCGACGGCAAGGGACGTCCTTCGACACTGAAATAACGCCTCCCGCCGTGCAAAGCATCCAGTTTATCCCAAGGCGTGCGCTGAGCATTGGAAACCAAAGACTCTGTGATCGTAGCCTGCGAAGTCATAAATACGGAATCGCTAATCGACTGGAGACCCACAGGAATGACGCCAATCATAGCAACCAGGGCAAATGAAGTGATACCGAGTGCAATCACGACTTCTGCAAGCGAGAATCCCCGGGGAGATTTACGCGACGCATGCAGCCGACGAACGGTGAGATATGTATCAATAGCTCGCAAGGTCATATAAGAAGATTACGCCTCGTCTTTACAAAGTCAACATTTACTTCGATTACGTCGGAAATTTCATATACAAGGGGGGGAATGATTTATATTGATGACGTTTTGATACTGTGATACATTAATTTCGTGTTAAAACCGATTTCGTCCTTTCCACGGGCAGCCACCCCAATTAGGCAACAAGAGCCGATCGTAATCCAAGAAAACCAGATGATCGTCCAGCTTTTCCAGACCTGGCTGGACGAGGTGCTGAAAAAACAGGTGCTCGATGGGTCGGTGGATGACGGGGCTTTCGATGAATGGGGCACGGGTTGGTATGAGGGCCGCCATGCGGCTTACACGCTTGGACGGCTTGTTGCAGTAAGGGCGTTTAAAGGGGGCAGCGTGTTCGCCAAGGCTGGCTTGGATGAAGCAATCCTGCGGGGACTGGATTTTGTGTTGCGACGGCAGAACGTCCGGGGCGAGCTGGACCTGGGGGGCGCTTATTCGCCCAACGAGGCCGGGTTTCCCGTTCCCGCGCTGGCCGAGGGAATGAAGCGCCTACAGGGGGATCCCTCCTGCGCTGCCATCTGTGATCGGTTGCAAACGTTTCTTTTGCGTGCCGGCGAAGCCATCCTGCAGGGCAGCGCCTACACGGCAAACCACCGCTGGGCGGCGGCGGCGGGTCCCCTGGCCTGTCTGAACTCCCTCTGGCCCGACGACCGCTATTTACAGAAGATTGAAGACTATCTGTCGGACGGCATCGACTGCGATGAGGACGGATGTTGGTATGAGGAAAGAAGCGGCATTTATAGCGGCGTGGCAAATTACGCGATGATCGTTTTGGCGGAGAACCTGGGGCGGCCCGAGTTACTGGATCACGTGACCCGCAGCCTGGAATTCAACCTGCGATGCGCCCAGCCGAATGGCGAGTTGGACGCGACGTTCAGTCACCGGCAGGACCGCGGGCAGGCCGAACGGCTTCTGAGCGGTTACCAGATCCCCCGGCGCATGGCCATCCTGACCGGGCGGGGCGATTTTGCCTGGCTGGCCGACCGGGCGAGGTCGAAGGGCATCCACGTCGAGCACGAGCTCTATCCCCTGCTCTATGAGATTGAGAAGTATCCCGGCCCCCTGCCGACACCGACAGAGCCGGCTACTTCCTACGAGAATCATTTCCGGGGCATTCAGGTTTTCCGCAAGCGTGTGGGGCCGGCCGCCCTGACGCTGTCCGCAGATCGTGGCGGCCATTATTTTGACTCTGTTCTGGATCAGTGGGGGGGATTAAGGAGGAGCGAGGACTGGTTTCACCTCATGCACGGCGAGGCAGTGCTCCAGACGATCCGTTTTTGCCCCGCGTCGGGACGTCCTATTCAGCCCGATCGGCTGAGAGTGGTGGACTCTGGGGAATTTCGCCTTGAAGGGCGCATGGAGCACTGGATGCACACGCTCCATTTCCGCAAGGGCTGGCCGAAGATACCAATGCCCGTCGCGCTCGAACACGAGATCGAGATCGCATGGCGGGGAAGGGAACTCTCCTTGAACCTGGCTGTGCGCTCTCCGCAATTCCTGTGCGGAACACTCGCCTTGTGGGTGCGATGCGCGGCCGAGGTGCGGGAGGGAGGCAAACTCCTTGAGGGCTTTGTTCCCGGCCGGGCGATGGCCCTACAGGGGGGGCTACCAGTCGAGATTGAAGCTGGAGGGGCAAAAATCGAGATCCTTGGACTGCCGCCAGCCGACCACCGCAGGCACAATGTCGCACCGGATTGTATTCCCACCCATATCCACGAACACTCCGCGCCCCTTTTGCTGGGGCTGAGACTGCCGGTCAAGCTGGAGCTCAAGATCCGGCTGTCCGAGAGTGCCCAACCGCAAATCCCCACGACCCGCGTTAACGAACCGACCGTGTGAATTTTTCCTGCCACCTCTCCCGGCGTGGAGAATGTTTGAGACAGTCGTGGGAAAACTTTGCGGCACTGGGCCAAGTTTACGATTTCACGAAGTCCTGACTTCAATTAGAATTTTATGAACATGAATCGAATCCTGATGCTAGCCACCGGACTTTTTGCTTTCGCGCTGGAGTCCAGCTTTGGCGCAGTAAATGACAAATCGCTCCCCGAAATTTCGTTCAAGGGACACGCCCGCATCGGGGCTGACTTTGCCAGCTATCAGGCACCCACCGCGCCGTGGCGGGCGCAACCCGTTCGCGCCAATGTTTTTGACCGCTGCTACCAGCCGGGTGAGCCAGTGGAGTTGGCAATCACCCTTTCAAATCCCGGCACGACTGCTTTGTCCGTGGAAGGTGTCTGGCGTTGGCACCTGATCGGAGACCGGCCCTCGGACGAACTGGGCGGTATCGCCTATGTGGACATGGGCGTGGAATCCGAGGAGGTTCTTGGCTCCACCATGATCCCCGCCAATGGCGAAGTCCAGCTTGTCATCAAGCGCCCGGCTCCGAAGGACAGAGGGGTTTTTGCCCTGGTTCTGGATGACAGCGTCTCTGGAAAAAAATATTGGATCACCAATATTGCCAGCCTGTTTCCCGTGGTTTCGGGCATCCGCGAGGATTCCCAATTCATGGGAGAGTTCCGTGGATTCCGGGATTGGCAGATTGAGATGGAGGGTCCAACGCTTGAGAAAATGGGCGTTAAATGGTCGCGCGTCGGTGTGCTTCTAGGAGGACTCCTCCCGGCGAAAGACCAGTTCAACTGGAAAAGCCTCGACGAGCGCGTCAGGATCTTCAAACAGCATAACATCCTGGGGCTTTTCATGACATACAACGCGCCGCAGTGGATGCGGTCTACCTCGCGCATTCCCTGGAAGGGGGATGCGAAATCGCACAAAACCGATCTCTCGCCTTCTCCCGAGCATTACGGCGACTGGGCGGAGGTAATGCGGCAGGTGATCTCCCGGTATGAGCCTACTATTCGCGGCATCAATGTCTGGAACGAGCCTTGGGAGTTGGGGGGGATCACGGACTGGTCTGGGACGGGGCTCCACTACAGAGGCCTCCACAAGGCCGCTCACGAAGGCGCAAAGACCGCATCCAAAGGCGCGATGGTGGTCGGCAACGACTCCGACATGAACATCTACGACAACTTGATGTGCGACCCGGACTGGCAGAGCTACACCGACGGACTCACCGTGCATTCGCACGGCGGATTCAGCGGAAACTTTATTCACCGTCTCAAGCCTGAGAAGATGCCCTTGCTTAATACCGAGATGTGGTATTCCTCCCTCTCCAGCCGGACGATCCAGTGGCAGTTGATGGAACGCGCCAGAGGCTGCACTCAGGTCAACCTGATGATGCTCGGGAACTTCTTCACGTCTGGATACAAGGCAGGCGGCTATTTCGACCCCAAGGACCCGAAAAATATCCCGGACATCGTGCCACATCCGAACGCGGTCGCCTACAATGCCATGACTTATTTTTTGGAAGGGATGCAGATCCCTGAAGAAGTCGATCCCTCCCATCTCCCGTATGCCCTGATTTTCGAACGCCAAAAACCCGGCGCAAAAGGTGCCGATCACCGTTTTGCCATGGTTCTCTTCGGGCAGAGCATCGATTCTGCGGACACGAAATTTTCCCAGAACGTGCCCGGTGCCGGGGCGACAGCGCTGATCACGCCCGGCCCTCAAGTCCTCAGCATTTTTGATCGCTTCGGAAGCGCGGTCAAACCCCAGGGGGAGGGACAATTCCGCATCCCCTTTAACGAGGAGCCGGTTTACCTGCTCTCCAATTCGCGCGAGGCACTCACGGCCTCGCTCAAGACCCTGCAGGTTGAAAAATTCGCATCCCCCTTCCAGCTTGCTGTCATCGATCCGACCGGGCCGATGAAACCTGGCGCGACGTTCAGCGTCCGGGTGCTGAATCCCCTGCCCCACTCCCAGTCTGGAACACTGCGTCTGCAGGCGTCCGAGGGATGGAAAATTGAACCCGCCGAAGTTGCCATTTCTAACCTTGAGTCGGGTGTCCGCCAAGAGGTAGCCGTGAAAATCACAGGAGTGCCCGCTGTTCCCGGAGCGCCATTGATTCTGACGATGAGCGCAGAAAGCGGCATCGGAAAAACCTCGGTGACGGACCGGGTGGAGTCCCGCGGGATTCCCCGGTTCACTCCGCCCATGGAAGGGGGAGCCAAGGCATGGGAATCTGCGGGGATTCCTCTGCGCGTCCTCTATACCAGCGATACGGCCGCCGAGTCGCTCGCCGCCGCGATGCCGTGGGAGGCCATCCTCGCCGCCCAATCGGACAAAGCCACCGGACGCTGGGCGGTGGCCTACGATGACGAGGCCTTGCACGTCATAGCCGAGCTGCATAGACCGAAGCGGGGTCCCAGGCCGTGGGATCAGACCCGGGATGACTGGTTTGTTCTGCACAAGGACGGCTACGCTTACGCGACGCCGCCCCGGCTTCCGTTCACGGGCGAGAATCTCCAACTGGCCATTGATTGCCGCGAGAATCCCGAGGACTATTTGTATCCCAAAGACAATCCGCTTTTCCGCCGCTACTCCCAGCGCACCATCGACTACCTGCTCGGCTTTTACGAAACCGAACAGGGTAGCCCGCAGAGCTGGCTTTACCGCAAACCCGGATCCCCTCTCTCCCACCGATACCCATTCTCCGAGCCGGCCATGAAGGCCCAGCGCGTCGCCACGGAAACCAAACTCCGTGTCACCCGCATCGAGGACGAAGGTATCACGCGTTTCGAAGTGTCCATTCCCTGGACCCTGATCCCGGAGGCGAAGCGGGGCCCAGGGACCACCCTCGCCGGGCTCGAGGTGAAGCTCACCCCCGACCGTTGGGATGGCCTGACAAGCAGTGCGGGACGGAGTGTGTCAAAACGCGACGGCCAGGTTTTCCAACCTTACTGGGTCGCGGGATTCTCAACCGCCTCGCCGTGGGGATTTTCACCTACAGAAAAATAGCGCTATTCTGGTGTACTAGGTGATTCACCGGCGCTTTGGCTCGGATTTGAAGAGGGAATCAGGACTACGTTGTGGCTGGAACTCCTAACAAAAATCCCACGAATCGTTTTTCCGGGGTTGAAGATGCTTCCGCAGCAACGTTCATGATTGCGGGGTCCAGGTGAAAACGGGTGTGGAGCACGAAACCGGGCGCTGATCGGTTGCGGTGGCAAACCAATCCGTGGCGGCTATGCCCCGCAAGACAGCGAGGAAACGTCCTCCGCCGCAATTCTCGATCGGCATCTCTTTCCATATTCTGGTCGCCCATGGTTCTCCCCGAAGACTTACATAGAGTCGGACATCCCGCAAGGGCAGCGGACCCGATGTTTCGAGAAGGACTCTACCGTCGTGGTCCTCCGCCACACGGATTCGCGGAAAAGGCAAACCTTGGCCGCGTAAATGGAGATCAAAGAAGAGTGCTTCCTGGGCCGTCCAAAAGGGTGATCCGGAGGTACTGCCACCTGCGAAAGCGGCCTCGTGGTTGGCGTTGGGTGCGACCATCAGCGAGGCGGTGGACGGCAGAGCATGGAAAGTTGATAGCACGGCGGGGGGCCAGAAGAAGGAATCATTGGAAGCTGCGGCAAGAAAAAAGGGTGCGCGGATCCGAGAGACCCGGGGAAGCGGGTCAAGCAGAGCGATCCATCGGCGGGAGTGCTCGTGGGTGATGCGCCGCAAATCCTGAGCAAAGACGGTTTCCTCGTAAGACCCACAACCGAAGAGGGAGAAACCAGCCGCAACTTCGGTGCCAAGCAGCGAGCTCAGCAGCAGGGAGGTGAATCCGCCCCAAGAGTTTCCAATCACTCCAAGCCGGGCGGGGTCGGCGTTTGAGTGGTGCTGAAGCAGTCGGAAGGCACGGATGGCAGTGGCTACGGCACCGAAGATGGAGCTATGGGAGGCATCCGGCTCAGCCAGCCAGAATTCGCCGCCGTAGGGTTTCGAGCGCCATGCCCCGGAAGAGTATTCCGTCTTCGCCGCATCCGCGATGCCCGGGAGATCCGGGGCGATGGCCACGTAGCCTCTTCTCGCCCATGCGATGGCACGATCCACCTCAGCGGCGCCCATTCCGCCATGCAGCACGAGGATCCCGGGATGGAGATGTGGGATGAGAGGGGCCGCAATGACGGCATGAGCTATGGCATCAGTGCTTCCAGGCCAGCCGGAGGCAAAGCGAACTCGTCGGATGGTGATGTCACCTGCGGTTTCGGTGATATCGTCAACGAGGGTGGGAGGGGGCTCGTTGAGGAGAACTTTCCAAATCGAATCAGGCGATGCGTTCATCACGGCAGGTCGGCAGCCTTTGACCCGACTAATAATCTTTGGTTAGAATGATCGGCATGCGACAGGCAAGTGAATAGTTGCATTGTTATGACTTACCAAGAATTTGCTGTTCTGCCTAAAAATATCAAGAAGTTTTCCGAAGACCGCTACGGGCGGATGTTTGAATCACCGTTTGCGAATTCTATCCGCAAATGGATATTGTAACTTTTATCTGAATCGCGCTCCGGCTTGACCGCAGCATACAAAACGGACGGAAGCCCGTCCTCCAAATAGAGCTGAGGCCGCTCCATACGTTCATACTCGGTGTAGATCCCATCAGCCTGCAGTATCCGGCGTGTACTCACAATGGGATGTTCCTCAAGTGCCCAATCCATTGCATCAGCGGATGAAAAAAGGATTAATGCGCGCTCGTGTCCGGTGAAGTTGTGCGCCATGTCTTTCAGAATACAGAAAAATCTTCCGTCCTGGCACCAAAGGAAAGGGTCTTCCGCAGCAAAAGTGGCACCAGGGCATTGAAAGATCGGTTCCGGGTGTTTCTCAAAAGGACCTGTGGGTGAACTGGAAAATGCCACACCATGTCTGACCGAACCATAACGGGGTGCCTCCCCCTTGCTGCTGACCGCTTTGTAAATCAGGACAAAGCGGCCATCGGGTGCCTGGGTGCAGGATGGGTTGGTGGTAAGCAAGTCATCCCAGGCTCCATCCCTGCCTGGCAGAAGAAGCGGATCGGTTTGTCTTTCGAAAGGGCCGTCAGGATGGTTGGCGACTGCAACACCGATACGCTGCTTGTTCCGATGATCCCAGAATTCCCCATTGCCCTGATTTCCCATGTAGTAAAGATACCATTTTCCATTGGCCTGAATAACGGTTGGATTGTGGGCAACATCGCGATCCCACACATCCTCCTCCTGTGAACCCAATACCACGTTGCAATACTCAAACGGCCCCAGAGGATCGTCGGAGGTTGCATGAACGATCATGGAGTGGGTGACCCAGCCGTTGTGACCGGTTTCTTCAGGCCATGCGGACGCGTAGAGATGGAATTTTCCTTGAGGGTCACGGATGACCGACGCGCACCATGTGTGATATCCCTTCATGGTGAAACAGGAAACAGGATTATGGGGGTGAATTTTGAACTCTCTCATCAGCGTATTCCATAAGTTACTTCATCGAACGAGGAAAAGACCATCCATCCCGGGTGCTTCCGGGCTTACTAATAGATCCGTGGGTTAGACTACAGTCTTTGAGTCTGTGGAAGTCGCAGGCAAGGCGCGACAAAGGAGCATGTCCACCGGACCTGTGACTGAGAAGCAACGCAGCATGAGGATTCCACAGGTTCAACCCGTAGGGCGGGGGAGCTTTTGCCCCTGGCCGGTGTTGCTCCCCGCTCACAGCCCCCTGCGGGGAGGCCCGCTCCTCGCGCCTTGGCCAGAACAAAATCTCCCGCCGCAACTGTAGTCTATCCCGCAGATCTATTAGTGTGCTGTAGCGCATGGCGTGCGCACATCATGGGAGCGTTGCAAATAGGGCGCAAGTTCCTTGTGGGAAAAACCAAGGGAGTTGAAAATAGAAAACACTGCTATCGAGTCAATGAATGCCTTATTAAAGTCCCACGAATTGTTTTCCCTGGGTTGAAGATGTTCCGAAAGCGATGGGAACGGGCGCGGCGGGGCAGACCCCACTCGCCGCTCTGCACGAGACGAACGAGGAGGTGGATGGCTTCGCGCGCGAGCAGGTTGATGTCGGGAACCAGGCCGGTCTGTGTTTGGCCCAGAGAATCCAAAAACACGACGCCGAGATCCTGCGGAACCCTGATCTTGGGATGACGCAGCCAAGACAGCACTTGGGATTCATAGATCAAAATGACGTCGGGTTTTTGTTCCTTGAGCCAGTGCTTGAAACCAGCCTGACTCCACTCGTGGCTGGCGGTCAGCGGTGTGATATAATGGATTTCGGGGTGCTGCTTTTGGAAGACGAGGAGGGTCGCTTCCGGCATGTGTCGCATGTATTCGAGACGGTTTTCGGGCATGGCCAGTCCAATGCGTCGGTAGCCAGCCGTATGCAGGCGGGCGTAAAGTTCCAGGAGATCGTCGTAATAGCCCCGCTCGACCCGGTGCAGGGAGGGTTTCGAAATCGTTGATCCAAGTTCCACGCACGCGAAATGGTTCCAGTCCAGTCGAAGAACGGCGGGACTCCATTTAGTGATCGGCCCGGCCAGCAGGCCGCGCACACCACGGGTGTATAGCGTGCGGCTGAGTTTTTGTTGCGCGGATGCATCGGGACGAATGGTCATGGGCTCGAGCTCGTAGCCCAGCAAATGGGCGGCCTTCTTGGCTGCGGCGAACATGTCATGAAGCCACGGAGATTGCGGAGGGGGGCTGACCCCCAGCGGCATTTCGCTCAAAAAGACCAGGGTCTCACGCGGAGTAGCCTGGGTGGGACGTCGTGCGCGGGACATGAGCCGGGACATTTCCAGGTCCCGCACGTAGCCGAGCTCGTTGGCCACTTTTTCGATCTTCCGCCTCGTTTCGGGTGGAACCCGCCCCAGTCCGCGCAAGGCCATGGAAACCGTCGCAACGGAGTAACCGGATGCCTTGGCGATACTCCGAAGGTTGCATTTCGATGACGACATAAATTGCGGTGAACAGTTAACAATTATTCTCGTTGCGGCGGCAGAGTCCAGCAGGAAATATGAACGGATGAATCCAGAAGACAAAACTGTTCCGGTTCCGCTGCATCGCGGAATGAGTTTCGGCTTTTATGCCCGCAACGGCTACTACGGCTCCGCTGAAGCGCGTGTTCAGGTGGATAAAATGAAGGAGCTGAACATCGAGTGGGTCTGCCTCATCAGCACGGTGCTGCAGGAGACCTTTGCGGGTGGGCGGCAGTTCCGGGATTTCAAGATGACACCGGCCGACGACGAACTGCGCGACATCATCGACTACATCCACGGGAAGGGGATGAAAGTGCAGCTTCGCCCCATGCTCGAATGCTGGGACGGCACCCACCGCTGGCACATCCATTTTCCAGGAGACGGGCTGGTCATTCCAGGCAAACCGATCACCCATGCGTCGCGATGGTTTGAAAGCATGACCGACCGGACGCTGCACTACGCGCGCCTGGCGACCCGGGCCGGTTGCGAGGCCTACGGGCTGGACAGCGAACTCGACCAGATCGTTGGCTTCAACGACCAGTGGAAAGAGGTGGTCAAGGCGGCGCGCAGTGTCTTCACCGGGCACCTAACCAGCAGTCATACCGCCCTGGCGGATTTTCCGAAACAACTGGAGCGATCCGACCATTGGTGGTTCGACCTTGATTCGCTCGGCAACAGTTTCTACGATCCCGTGGCCGACAAGCCCGGCTCGACCAAGGCCGAAATGGCGGAGAAGCTTCAGGCCTCTCTCGCGCATCACCGCAGCATCGCCGAGAAATACGGGAAGCCGTATTACTTTGGAGAATGCGGTTGCTGCTCCACGGCCGGCGCGACCCGCAAGCCGTGGGGCTGGGACAATCCCGGCGGCTATGATGGCGAGGAACAGGCGCGATTCCTGGAGGCGGTGTTCGAGACCTTCTGGAAAGAACCGTGGTGGATGGGTCTTTATTGGTGGAAGTGGGAGGAGCAAAACGACCGCCCACAGTTCCGCTCCGACCCGCGCGGCGACAAGGGCTTCACCCTGGATGGCAAACCGGCCGCTCAGGTGATGAAGCACTGGTATGGAAAAACCGATCGCTGAGACCTCATGAACACAGATCCCGCAAACAGTCTTCTCAAGGAAGGACCCACGTTTCCCGCGGGCCTGGACGTTACCGGGGCGGAGGGAGGAAATTTGCTGAGTCTTTCGCTATGAACTTTCCTGCCCAGTTCTTATTGAATGGCCGCCGGGCCTTGGTCACCGGCTCCTCGCGCGGTATCGGTGCCGCCATTGCGATCTCTCTCGCCGAGGCGGGTGCCGATGTGGCAGTCAACTACACAGGAAGACGTGAGGCAGGAATTGACGTAGCTGAGAAAATCCGTTCCCTGGGCCGTCGCACGATTGCCGTGGAGGCCGATCTCGGGAGCGCGGACGGCCCGCAGCGGCTCCTTGAGGCTACACTGGAGGCGATGGGTGGCATCGATATCCTGGTTTCCAACGTGGCCATTCAACACCCCGAGCCGTGGCAGCAGGTTTCCCGTGATCATTTTGATCATCAAGTCACCGTAAACTGGCGCAGCGCTTTCGAGATGATCCAGCGTCTGGCACCGGCGATGATTCAGCGTAAATGGGGCCGCATCGTCACCATCGGCTCCGTTCAGGAAAGCAAGCCGCACCCGGAAATGGTCGTGTATTCCGCGCTGAAAGCCGCGCAGACACACATGGTGCGAAATTTAGCGAAGCAATTCGCGCCGCATGGCGTCACGGTGAACAACATCGCCCCGGGCGTGATTAATACTGATCGCTCCCGCGCCCGGCTCACAGATCAGTCTTACAGAGACAAGGTGCTTACTGGAATTCCAGCCGGCTTCCTGGGGGAATCCGGAGACTGCTCTGGAGCGGCCCTCCTGCTCTGCTCGGAGGCCGGTCGCTATATTACCGGGCAGAACCTCTATGTAGATGGGGGCATGAGCCTTTAGCCAAAACGTTCGCAACTTCAACCAACCAAACGCAACTGCATGAACAAAAACCTGAACGCCGATATTGAAGCCTACAAAAAAGAAGTGGGTATGATGAAACTTGAAAAACTCATCGCCGAGCGCGAGAGCATTTCGACGAAGGAATTTCCCGTGCCCCTCCCCGAGTTGCTGGCGCGCTACGAACAGCTCTACACCGGCGCGATCAGCGATGTGCTTCGCGAGTTCGCCTTGCTCGACCAGGCTCTGCCAGGCCACCTCAAGCCGCTCCGTCCCGAGCGCAGCGTGGCGGGACTTGCCTTTACCGTGAAGAGCGCTCCGAATGTGAAGATCACCGGAGAAATGAGCTATCGCACGCAGATGATCTCTGAGCTACCTGCCGACACGATTGTGGTATGGGACACCTCCAACGACGAGAAGGCAACACTCTGGGGTGGAGTCATGACGGCAACCGCCGTGGGGCTTGGCGTCAAGGGGGCCGTCATTGATGGTGGCATCCGCGATACGCATCAGATCATGGAAAAGGACTTTCCGGTCTTCTACAAACACCGCATGCCTAACGGCTCTCTAGGTCGTTGTCTCATCACCCACTACCAGATTCCCATCAAGATCGGGGACGTTGTCATCAAGCCCGGGGATGTCGTTTTTGGCGACATTGACGGCGTGGTGATCGTCCCGCGCGATATTGCTTACGACGTTCTGATTCGCGCAGAAGAAATCAAAGCCAATGAGAAAAAAATCTTTGGATGGGTCGCTGAGGGTCAGAACGTCAACGAGATCACCGAAAAAGGCGGGTATTTTTAATGCACCTCATCGAGTTTGTCTCACCGAAACCACATCGACTCTGGCCGCTCTGTCGGCAAATGGGGATCACCGACGTGGTGATCAAATGTGCCCCCGAGCTAACGGGACGGGCGGCTCCATGGGATCGCGAAGCCCTGGCCGCAACCGTCAAGGATCTCGCCGACGCGGGCTTGCGCGTGGTGGCGCTGGAAGGGGATCAGTTCGACATGTCGCGCATCAAGTTCGGCCTGCCCGGACGTGATGAGGATATGGAACGTTATTGTCAGATGCTTGCCAACATGGCTGCCCTGAACATTCCGCTGCTTTGCTACAACTTCATGGCGGGACAGGGATGGTATCGCGGCTCCGAGCGTGTCGGCCGCGGCGGTTCCCGTTGCACGTCCTTCCGGCTCTCGGAATCACCCCCCGTGCTTCCCGGCGCACCGCTGGAGGCCGATCGGCTTTGGGCCAACTGCGAATACTTCCTTCGCACCGTCCTGCCTGAAGCCGAGCGCCTCGGATTGCGCATGGGACTGCATCCCGATGATCCGCCGCTGCCTTCACTCGGCGGCGTCGCCCGCATTTTCGGCACGTTGGAGAGTTTTGAGCGCGCCTATTCGATCCTTCCCTGCCGCGCGAATGCGGTCACGTATTGCCAGGCGAATTTCAAACTAATGGGAGCCGACCTGCATGAAACTGCCCGCTGCTTCGGTGAGCGGATTGCCTTTGTCCACATCCGCGATGTCAGCGGCACGGCGGAGGATTTCGTAGAACTCTTCCACGACGAAGGAACCACCGACCAACTCGCTCTCTTTCGCCTCTATCATGAGCTGGCGCTTGATGTCCCATTCCGCTGTGACCATGTCCCCACCATGGACGGCGAGGGCAACGAGCCAGGATTCATCCCCGGATACGGCACACTGGGACGCCTCTTCGCCGACGGCTATCTCAAGGGGCTACTGCATGCGGTAAAGGAAAGCCCCGTCCGCAGGTGAAGATGAGTTTCGCGGTCGCATGGCGGATGCTCCGACTGACGTTCCATTCCATCCAAGCTTACAATACACCGCCCCGTAAGCCGGAAATTCTTATCAGAGCCAGGCTGGGAATTTCAACCCATTGCGACATGATTCTACTCGAGGAGCATGAATCCGAACTTGGTGACGTCGCCGGCGTTGGTGATGCCATCAAACCACTGCATCACGCGCACCCGTCCGCCGCCATCATTCTCGTTGGCAAGGAAGGACGCACGCAGCAGAAGTCCAGATTCGTAACGGAAGCCCAACATCTCGAACGGAAGGAAAACCTCGTAGGTCGTGGTGTTGCCGCCGTGGGTGACCTTGAGCGGGGTCGCGAGTTTTTTCCCGACCAGAGCGGAATCAGGTGAGGACCAGACCCAACCCGCTCCGCCATCCGATGTGGTGAGGCCGATTTGGGTAAGCTTGTTTCCCGAAGCCAGGCTGAACTGGATGCTGTCGCCGGCCCAGAGTTTGGAATCGGCGGGTTCGGGTTTGTGCGTCTGATCTTTCACCACAAACGTCGCAAGAATTCCCTTTTTGTCGTGCGCGAACCAGGCCTCGACCGAAAGATCGTCCGGGCTTGCCCAAAAAGGGGTGTTGGGATCGAAGGCCAAGTCGCGGATGTCGTCTTTCGACATGAGCGCGATACGTCCCGCGGGAGGCCGAGTCTTCGGATCCGCGCCGACAGCCAGCTCAGCAGCCAGGGGAATCACCTTGGCCACCTGCACGGTGACTGGAAGGGTGTCCTCCTGCAAGTCCGCCCCGGACACGCGTAAGGCATATCCGTGCATTCCCCATGCGATATCTGCGGCAAGCGGGATGGCGAAAGAGCGCGGAGTCACAACCCCAGTGGGTATCGGGATGGTGTCTTTCGCAAGAACCGAACCGTTCATATCAACGAGCTCTACCGCCAGCGTGACGGGCTTGCCCCAGATGTTCTTGAATTCAACCGGCAAGTTCACCGTTGAACCCGGTGCGCCACCGATGGATGCGGGATACTTGATATATTCCACCCCTTTGAAGGCCGCGATGCTCGTGGAAGCGTTACTGTTCAGATAGAGCGGATAGCCGGCCACTTCGAGAAGAATCTTGCCGCCGACAGGTTGGAGTTCCCGCGTGAGTCCGAACATATCGGTCACGGTCACAGGACCTGTCGCCATGAGCGGCTGCACAAATTTTGCGCCACGCTGCTGCGGCCAGGCGAGCCAGACGCGGGATCCGTCGTTCCTCGTAAATTGACAAATCTGCAACCGGGCGTCCCACTCAGCTTCACCGCCGGGTTTGGTGTTGGCCAGTTGGCGGATGAGTTCGTTGTAAGCTTGGCCGGAAGCTTTGATGCGTTGGTTGGACGTGACAAGGCCCCAGTTCTCATTGGCCGTTTTGCCGCCCTGGGGATCAAAAGTGTCGGTGGTCTCGAACCAGCTGTGGAAAAGGGAGTTTTCCTGGGACTTCGCCCACCCGGCTTTTTTCACAAGTAAGTCCGCCTGGTTAAGTCTCTCTTCAGAGCTCAAGTATGAAGTGTGGCCGGTCTCCGAGTTCCCAAGCTTTTGCTTCTTAAGCGGAACCCCTCCCTTCTCCAGCCACGATTCGACCTGACGCTGTAGCTGGATGAATTTCTCCAGCGTGCCGTGGGAATGCCACACCGTGACATCCGTTTCTTTCGCCAATTCGACATACATGCGTTCGTTGAAATCCTTCTTGTCTTTGCCATGAATGACCGTGTTGCCGCCAGTGCCGATCTGCACCCCGGGAATGACCTCGCGAAATGCCTTGCTGAAGGCCCGGTGCATTTTGAGGTAGGTGTCTATCTCGGGAATAAAGCAGAAATCGGGAAGGTCGGGCTCGTTATAAAACTCAATCGAAACGATGGAATCCTTGTAGGGAAGAAATTTCTCGCGGGCCTGTTTCTTCAGCCATTCGGAATAGGCTGCGTAATCATTCGGCTCACCGCGATCATCTTTGGCCCCAGGCATGCGCAGCTCGGGAGGCATCGTTCCAAACGTGATCGTCTGCAAAATGCCAGCCTTGATCATGTCGGGGTTGGGCTTAGTTAACCGATAGATATCCATCCCCATGGGAATGATGACATTTTTCAACAAAAAATCGTTTTCCGGCCCGGCAATCCAATCGGTGTGATGCTGGGCACCAAACCACATGGGCGTCGTATTGAGACGTTTGCCATTGAGGATCATCACCGGAATCTGATCAATCTCCTCGACGCTCAACCCCTCGCCTTCCAGCTTAAGCTTGGCCTGATAGTGCCCCGTTGAAAGCTTTCCGAAGTTCACGGTGGCTTCCTGACTATCCATCGCCGGAACCTTCAGCGGGATTTTGAGAGTCTTCACAGGAGATTTAAATTTAGAATCAAAGCTGTTGAAAAGCTGGACTTCAAGCGCGACGGTGAGAGGCGCTTCCGTTCCGTTGCGGATGAGATACTTCGGGGCCACGGGAGCCGAGGGTGCGTAGGTCATACCTTCATAAACCCTGCGAATCTGCGCGCGCATCGAGCGGCCCGCTTTGCCAATGGCCGCGATGTCATCGAGCAGGACATCCCCTTTTCCACCTTGCTCCGACTCCATGTAAATCATGTTCAGTCGGAAGGGGGGCTGAAGGGTGGGCAGGTTCGGAATCGTCGCCGCGTTGAGATCGACCCCATACAATTTCCATTCCGAACCCGTGATCGCCACGGCCGGGGTTTTGAATTTGCTCTGCTTCGCATCCAGCAGTTCAAACCAAATCGTTGCAGGATAGCCCTGCGGGTTTGCCCAGAATTCCAGCCGCTCGATCAGCATTTCCTTTTCCGTAACAAGCCACCGCTTCGCCCATGTGCGCTTGCTCTCGCTGTTGTTTTTGAACCAGTAACGGAACTCGCCCACGCCCTGACCGGCTTTCGCGCGCTTGGGATCGTTGATACCGCAGAGCCAGATATTCTGACCATACGACCGCTCGCCTTGCGGTTGATCCGTGTTGGTGGCCCAGGTGCGCCAGCTCCCGAAGTCCTCAAAATCCTCCAGCACATACCGGACCTTGCCACTGCCGGAATCGTCCGCAAACGTCAGTCCTGTCACCTCACTGAGGATGAAGCTGCGCTTTGTGCCTTTCAGCTCGGTCTTGGTCACGCGTAGCTCCAGGCCGTAGGTCTTCGGAATTGAACGACCAAAACGAAACTCTGCCGCCGCTCCGCCGCGAATGGTGGCGACCTTCATGTCATACTTCTTATCGCCCGTCGTGTCGGCCCAGATTTCCATCGTCTGCCACACGTAATTGCCAAACGCACCCGAACGACCCAGGCTGATTCCCGCCAAATGCTCCTGCACGGCCGGGAACCGCAGAAAGATCGAATCGGCCTTTCCCTCCTTAGCCGTGCCCTGCTGGGGATTCATCGAGGTACTCAGATCGCCATCCACCACCTTATCCGGGCCCTTGTCAGGCTCGGTTGCCAGCGTAGTGGTGGCCGTAGTGCCAGCAGGCAAGGCTTGTTGAAAAAAGAGGCCCGAAACCACCGGTGACACCGGTGTGGCGGGGATGATCGGCATGGCCGTGCTCGAAATCAGACCGATTTCATTCATGAAAAAAGCCCGCTTTATCTCCTTCGCGCTTTGCTCCACCACCCGCACATCCAACCCGTAAACCTTCTCCAACCTCCCCACGAAAAGATGATCGCCAACGCTTTTATCGCCGGGTCCCAGAGCAGTCGTCCCGCCGACTTTGGTGTCAAACGTCCCATCCCCATCAGAGTCCGCCCAGAACTCCATGGCAATGGGATAATAATTGCCAAACCGATCAGATTTTCCCGTCCTTACACCGCCCAAACCAGATACCGGAGCCGGAAACCGAAAGAGAATCGACGCCACGGTGTCGGGTGTCGGTGCGGAATTCCCCGCCCCAGTCATGAAGGTCTCAGGATCCCCGTCGATGAGATTTTCCGCCCCTTTTCCTTTCTCGACCGGGAACGATGTGGTCACTTTCGTGCCTGTCGGCAATGGCAGCGGGGATTGCCCCCAGCAAGGCGAACAGGCCAGCAAACATGAGAGAACCAGAAATTGGGGGTATGTTTTCAGACCACAACACAATATCTGAGACTTGATGAAATACGCGAGAATAATTTCCTTGTAACGAAATAATACCAATTAAAACTACCAAGCGACAAGTGTCCTGACAGCGAAATTACTTTATCAAATCCGTGGGGGATTTTGTTCTCCGGCGAGGCAGGAGAGCAGCCTTCTATCTGAACGATAGACGGCAAACGAGTAGCGAAGCCCGGAGATTAAAGGAACCACAGCCCCAAGGGGTTGCACAGAAAAAGGCCCGGAACTTTGTTGCGTTTCAGGTCGGGTGTCCTTCAGACACGCTCCCCTGCACGGCGCCGCATTCCACGCCTTTTTCTGTGCAAATTTAATGAAGGAACTTCACTGTCACAACACTAGGCAGGATGATTTTGGTTTAATGAAACAAGAACCTCCCACCTGCCAGGCCGGACATCCTCAGAGTCGCCCATGGACACCTGCCCAGGCCTCCCCATCGCTGTGTCCCCAGCTCAAATTAATTTGGTGGAAAACAGTGCAATTCTGTAATCAGCAAATGATGAGCCGACGCTGCGCAAAACCGGAGTCAATGGGCGTATCGCATCGTTCTATTCTAGGAGCATGAATCCGAACTTGGTGACGTCGCCGGCGTTGGTGATGCCATCAAACCACTGCATCACACGCACCCGCCCGCCGCCATCATTCTCGTTGGCAAGGAAGGACGCACGCAGCAGAAGTCCAGATTCGTAACGGAAGCCCAACATCTCGAACGGAAGGAAAACCTCGTAGGTCGTGGTGTTGCCGCCGTGGGTGACCTTGAGCGGGGTCGCGAGTTTTTTCCCGACCAGAGCGGAATCAGGTGAGGACCAGACCCAACCCGCTCCGCCATCCGATGTGGTGAGGCCGATTTGGGTAAGCTTGTTTCCCGAAGCCAGGCTGAACTGGATGCTGTCGCCGGCCCAGAGTTTGGAATCGGCGGGTTCGGGTTTGTGCGTCTGATCTTTCACCACAAACGTCGCAAGAATTCCCTTTTTATCGTGCGCGAACCACGCCTCGACCGAAAGATCGTCCGGTCCTGCCCAATAAAGAGTGCTGGGGTCGAAGGCCAAATCTTGGATGTCGTCTTTCGACATGAGCGCGATACGTCCCGCGGGGAGCCGGGTCTTCGGATCCGCGCCGACGGCCAGCGCAGCGGTCAGGGGAATCACTTTGGCCACCTGCACAGTGACCGGAAGAATGTCTTCCCGTACGTTAGCCCCGGATACACGCAGGGCATATCCGTGCATTCCCCAGGCGATATCCGCAGCAAGCGGGATGGCAAATGAGCGCGGAGTCACACCCCCAGTGGGTATCGCGATGGTGTCTTCTACAAGAACCGAACCATTCCCATCGGCGAGCTTCACCGCCAGCGTGACGGGCTTGCCCCAGATGTTCTTGAATTCAACAGGTAGGTTCACGGACGTACCTGGTGCCCCACCGATGGATGCGGGATACTTGATATATTCCACCCCTTTGAAGGCCGCGATGTTCGTGGAGGCGTTACTGTTCAGATAGAGCGGATAGCCGGCCACTTCCAGGAGAATCTTGCCGTCAACGGGCCTGAGTTCCCGCGTGTGTCCGAACAGATCGGTCACGGTCACAGGACCCGTCGCCATGAGCGGCTGCACAAACTTCGCTCCGCGCTGCCGCGGCCAGGTGAGCCAGACGCGGGATCCGTCACTTCTCGTGAGCTGACAGGTCTGCAGCCGGGCGTCCCACTCAACCTCACCGCCGGGTTTGGTATTGGCCAGTTGTCGGATAAGTTCGTTATAGGCCTGACCGGAAGGTTTGAAGCGCTGGTTGGAGGTGATGAGACCCCAGTTCTCGTTGAAGAGATAGCCGCCTTGGGGATCGAAGGTGTCGGTGGTTGTGAACCAGATGTGGAAAAGGGAGTTTCCTTGGGACTTCGCCCACCCGGCTTTTTTTACGAGTGCATCCGCCTGATTGAGTCTATCATCGGCGTTCAGGCCCGAAGGAATGCCAGTCTCCGAGTTCCCAAGCTTTTGCTTGTTGAGGGGAACGCCTCCCTTCTCCAGCCAATACTCCACTTGCCGCTGGAGCTCAATGAATTTCTCCAGCGTGCCGTGGGAATGCCACACCGTGACATCCGCTTCCTTCGCCAATTCGACATACATGCGTTCGTTGAAATTCTTCTTGGCTCTGCCATGTATGACCGTGTTGCCGCCGGTGCCGATCGCAACCCCGGGAATGACCTCGCGAAATGCCTTGCTGAAGACCCGGTGCATTTTAAGGTAGGTGTCAATCTCGGGATTAAAACAGAAATCGGGAAGATCGGGCTCGTTGTAAAACTCCAACGACACGATGGAATCCTTGTAAGGAAGGTATTTCTCCCGGGCCTCTTTCTTCAGCCATTCGAAGTAGGCTACGTAATCATTTGGCTCGCCGCGATCGTGTTTGTCCCCTGGCATGCGCAGTTCGGGGGGCATGCCTCCATATCCGGCCGCCTGCAGTAGACCGGCCTTGACCAGGACTGGGTCCGGCGCGCCCGTTCGATAGATATCCAGCCCAATGGGAATGATGACATTTTTCGTCACAAAATCATTTTCCGGCCCGGCAATCCAATCGCCAGGATGCATGCTCCCAAACCACATGGGCGTCGTGTTGACACGTTTGCCGTTGAGGATCATCACCGGAATCTGATCAATCTCCTCGACGCTCAACCCCTCGCCTTCCAGCTTAAGCTTGGCCTGATAATGCCCCGTCGGGATCTTGCCGAAGTTCGCGGCGATCTCCTGGCTGCTCATCGCCGGAATATTCAGCGGGACTTTGAGTGTCTTCACAGGAGATTTAAATTTAGAATCAAAGCTGCTGAAAAGCTGGACTTCGAGCGCGACGGTGAGAGGCGCTTCCGTTCCGTTGCGGATGAGATACTTCGGGGCAACGGGAGCCGAGGGTGCGTAGGTCATGCCTTCATAAACCCTGCGAATTTGCGCGCGCATCGAGCGGCCCGCTTTGCCAATGGCCGCGATGTCATCGAACAAGACATCCCCTTTTCCACCTTGCTCCGAATCCATGAAAATCATGTTCAGTCGGAAAGGGGGTTGAAGAGTGGGCAGGTTCGGAATCGTCACCGCGTTGAGATCGACCCCATACAATTTCCATTCCGAACCCGTGATCGCCACGGACGGGGTTCTGAATTTGCGCTGCTTCGCATCCAGCAGTTCGAACGAAATCCTTGCAGGATAGCCCTGCGGGTTGGCCCAGAACTCCAGCCGCTCAATCAGCATTTCTTTATCCGCAACAAGCCCCCGCTTCGCCCACGTGCTCTTGTTCTCGCTGTTGTTTTTGAACCAGTAGCGGAACTCGCCCACGCCCTGGCCGACTTTCGCGCGCTTGGGATCGTTGATGCCGCAGAGCCAGATATTTTTGCCATACGTCCGTTCGCCTTGCGGCTGATCCGTGTTGTTGGCCCAGGTGCGCCAGCTCCCGAAGTCCTCAAAATCCTCCAGCACATACCGAACCTTGCCCCTGCCGGAATCGTCCGCAAACGTCAGTCCTGTCACCTCACTGAGGATGAAGCTGCGCATCGCGCCGAACAGCTTGGTCTTGGTGACGCGCAGCTCCAGGCCGTAGGCTTGTGGAACCGAACGATCAAAGCGAAACTCGGCCGCCCCTCCGCCGCGAATGGTGGCGACCTTCATGTCATACTTCTTATCGCCCGTCGTGTCGGCCCAGATTTCCATCGTCTGCCACACGTAATTGCCAAACTGATCCCCACGACCCAGGCTGACCCCCGCCAAACGCGCCTGCGCTGTCGGGAACCGCAGAAAGATCGAATCGGCCTTTCCCTCCCTTGCCGATCCCTGTTGGGGATTCATCGAGGTACTCAGATCGCCATCCACCACCTTGTCCGCCCCCTTGTCCGGTTCAGTTGCCAGCGTAGTGGTGGCCGTAGTGCCAGCAGGCAGGGGTTCCTGATAAAAGAGTGCCGAAGCCTCTAATGCCACCGGTGTGGCGGGGATGATCGGCATGGCGGTGCTCGCAATCAACCCGATTTCATTCATGACAAATGCCCGCTTCAGCTCTTTCGCGCTTTGATTCACCACCCGCACGTCCAACCCATAAACCTTCTCCAACCTTCCATCGAAAAGATGATCGCCCGCGCTTTTGTCGCCGGGCCCCAGAGCACTCGTCCCGCCGACTTTGGTGTCAAATGTCCCATCATTATCGGAATCCACCCAGAACTCCATGGTGATGGGGTAGTAGTTGCCAAACGCATCGGATTTGCCCGTCCTCACACCGCCCAGACCTGAGACCGGAGTCGGAAACCGGAAATAAATCGAAGACAAGGCCTCAGGGGTTGGCGCGGAATTCGGTGCCCCGATCATGATGGTTTCAAGATTGCCGTCGGTAAGATTCTCCGCCCCTTTTCCCTCCTCGGTCGGGAACGAGGTGATCACTGTTGTGCCTGTCGGCAATGGCAGCGGGGATTGCCCCCAGCAAGGCGAACAGGCCAGCAAACATGACAGAACCAGAAATTGGGAATACGTTTTCATGTAACGATAAATTATAAAGGATTACATAAAATACGCGAGAAAAATTACATTGCATCTAAAAGAAATATTGTTACGTATTTATTTCATACGTTGGACTTATGCTTTGCCTAATCCATGACCCGAAAAGATCAGACGAGGCTGGATGATTTCAGAAACGAAATCTCACTGCCTGTCTCACTAATGCTTCGTTTAATACTAATTCACGATTGCTCCTGCCAGAATCTTCTCTGCCAATAAACTCAACCTGTACACCACCACAATATGACCATCCCCTACTGCCGCCTGATTCTTGCCCTTTGTCTGCTAACCAATGTGACAGATGCGGCAACGCAAGATAACGCTCTCGAACGCAGCCGCGAACTGCTTGGTTTCGGCCAGCATGTGGCGCTCAACTTCCCCGGAGGGCTCGAAGTTGACCGCGGGAAACGCATCGTCAGTCTGCCGGCCAGCGACAAGGAACTCTTATTCGACATCAACATGACCGGCGATACCCGGCCGACCTTCCGCCGGGGGAAAAAGATTACGATCAGGGCTGAGGTGCTTAAGGGCAACGGCCTCGGCGCGGCGGTGTGCTTTATCGACGCCGCAGGCATGGAGTTCAGCACTGGTAACATCGAGCTCAAGCCCGGCGCGAACGCCCTGACCTGGGAGGTCCCGGCCAAGGTCGGCAACCACTGGGGTGCGCCGAGCGACGGCACGATCACCGGCGAGTGCCGCCTCACCCGCGTAATTCTCATCCGCTGGCCCAACAAAGAGCCGGCCGAGGTCCGCCTCGACGGCATCGACGTCACCGAAAACTACAGCCAGAGCGATCTGGTCGACGTCGCCCTGAAGCCCGACCTGCCGATGGCCGCGGTCGAGCCGGGATCCAAGGACGCCTTTCTCTCGCTTACCAACAGTCACGACGCCGCGGTGAAGCTCTCCTGGTCGCTGACCATCACCGCCGCCGATGGCCAGCAGGTGAAGGATGAACGCCAGATCACCATCCCGGCCAAAGGCGAGTTGAAGGTGCCGATCCCGGCCAAGCTCACGCAACGCCACGGTCTGCTGCGTTGCGACTGGAAGCTCACCGACGCCAGCGGCGAGCGCAGCGGCCAACTACGCCTGGCGGTCATGCGCTTCGCCGGCCCGGATAAGAGATTCCGCGACCACTTCATGTTCGGCTGCGGCGGACCCGATCACAAGGAGCGCAACGCCAAGCTGCTCCAACAGGTCGGCATCGACATCGTACGCTTGAGCGACGACTGGACCTACAGTTCAAGTGCTCCCGGGGTATATGACTGGAGCAAACCGCTAAAGGAACTCGACTTGGTCACCGACCACGGTTTAGAGGTCGTCTGGCTGACTGCCTACTGCCCGGACTGGGCGGCGGTTAAAGGCAGCAAGCCGGGCTGGCAGGGCTGGCTCGGGGCGCGCCCGCCGCGGCCCGAAGCGTGGCGCGAATACATGCGCCAACTGGCCCAGACCATGAAGGGCAAGGTCGGCTATTACGAGATCTGGAACGAGGCGGATTGGGGCTTCTTCTTCTCCGGCAACAGCGATCAATATCTGGAGATGCTGAAGATCGCGCACGAGGAGGTCAAGAAGGCCGATCCGGCCAACAAGGTCCTCAGCAGCGGCATGGCAGGCGACGTCGGTAACTTTGAGTTTCAGAAGCGCGTTGCCGTGGAGGGGAAGGACTTTTTTGACTATTACGGCTGGCACCAGCACGGAGCGTTTGAGCAGCACTTCCAGCCCAGCGTAGACGGCCGGGTCAAGCTCTTTACCGGGTTGTCCGGCAAGCCGGCATTCTATACCGAGACCTCCGAGCAGAGCGGGCACGATTGGAGCGGTCTGGTCTTACAGGGCGAGCAAGTGGTGAAAAAGATCGTCCACGCATGGGCACGCGGCGCCCGCGCCTACCAGTGGTTCGTCCTCACCGATTATGTAGAAACCTGGGGACTGCTCGGACGCAACTACGAACCCAAACCCGCCTACCTCGCACACAACACCCTTGTCAGCACTTTGCGTGGACTCAAACCGCAGCGGCTGCTTGATCTCGGCACCGACCGCTGGGCCTACGTCTTCGCCGACACGCCGGGCAAACGTCAGGTGGTGGTCCACTGGCGCGAGAACGCCAGGCTGCCAGAGGCCGACTTCCGCCTCGCAGTCGGCAGCGGATCCACCGTGTCAGTGGTCGATATGTATGGCAACGCCACACCCGAGCTGCTGGTCGCCGGCCAGATCCGCATCAGCCCGCGCATGTCACCTGTGTTCGTGGTTATCGATGGCGCTCCGGCGATCACCGCCGCCCTGCCGCTGGTCGTGCCGCAGCCATCTGGCGGCATCACCGCGGGCGCCCCGTTCACCCTTGCCAGCATCGTCGGCAACCCTGGCGACCGCGAGCGCACCTTGTTGCTCAAACTCGCCCTTCCGGCTGAGCTGCGGCTGCCTGCGCCGACGGCCAAGAGCCTCGCCCTGGGCAAGAACGCCCAGACCAGCCACCAGACCGACCTGACTGTGCCGGCCACGACGGCCCTGCCCTTCGCCGTGCTCAAGGGCACGCTGGCCTATGACTTGCCCGGCGCCTGGTCCGGCACCCTCTCAGTGCCTCTAGAGTCCGTGAGACTGCTCCCCACCGGTCCCATCGGCGGCCGCGCCCCCGATTTCGTGCTCACTAGCAAAACGGACATCATCAACCAATGGGACAACGACCCGATCGCCAAAGCCCGCCAGTGGCAGGGCCCGAAGGATCTCTCCGCCCAGGTGTGGGTCGCCTTTTATGACGGGGCACTGCGCCTGCGCGTTGTGGTTGAGGACGATCGCCAAGATAACCAGAATGTTGGCGGTAGCCAATCGTGGAAAGGCGACAGCCTGCAGATCGCGTTCGATGCGCCCGGACGGTTAGGCAACTGGGAGGCTGGTGTGTGGGAGCACGATGGCAAGGCCAAAAGGCACATCTTCCAGGCTATCGAGGGCCTGCCGAATCCATGGGAAAAGATCGACGTAAAGACCACCCGCCACGACAGCGGCATCACCTATGACATCGCCTTTCCCCAGGCCGACTTCGGTCTGACCGAGGCGGCTCTGGCCAGTGGCATCCGACTCAACCTCATTGTGAACGACAACGACGGTGAGGGCCGCCGCCAATACGCCCGCATCGCCTCCGGCATCGCCGACAGCAAGACCATGATATTCGCTCCCATGGTGCGCTTTGCGCGCTGATGCGTAAGGGGTGTTGCCCGCCCCAAATCCGCAGGTAAGCAAAAGGTAAAAGAAACTCGGTCCGGGTTCCCCGACATGTCGCCTTGTCTTGAGGTTCATGGTGCGGAAAACGGAACGTTTTTTAGTCTCGACGCCCTAGCCACCAGAACCGGAGAGAAGCAACCCCCGGTCCGACTTGTTTACGTGCTGGAAGGGTGATTCCGATCTTCCGCTCCCAGTGGCGACCTTGATCCCTGCCGGGTACTTATCCTCGAAAAAAGCGGATTTCATTATCGCTGATTCGGATCACGTTTTTGACAGCAATAAAAACGATCCCAAGCGGATAGCCTAAAGTTGGAAGGCTCCGGAGGACCTACGCGCACAGGTTTGGTTAGCTATTGCTGGTAGTGCCTTGGTCATGAAAATCGATGTCACGGATGAGCTACACAGGCAACCGAATCAGGCTTCCATGATGTGGCAGGCTCATAGTATTCAAATAGGCCTTACGTTGCCCGGCATGGAAGGGCCGTGGCAAACCGTCCCTGGGCGGTCTGATTCCGGTTAAAACCGGGCATACGCGTGGAAATCTCCTGCAGGATTGAACTCAGAGTATGCCAAAAAAATTGAGCTGAAGACCACACCACGGAACGGCCGTATGGTTTACGAGGTCAAGTTCCCCTTAGCAGGTTTCGGGATGGATGCCTTAAAACTCCACAACCGCGCTATCGGGTTTAACTTAATCGTTAACGTCGAAGATGGCAGAGGGCGGGAGGGATTTTGTTTCATCGCTGAAGGGCCCGGCAAGGATGAGGACTATGCTAAATGGCCGCTCTTGACCTTTGATTAGTAAATGTGAAAACTTCAATCTTCCCTAAATGAAAAACACCAACATTCCAGATATACTAACCAAAGCACGCTGGATCTGGCCGGATAATCTGCAATATGATTTGGTCAACGGATACGCGCTCTTCCGCAGGCACTTTCAACTCGCCACCGTTCCTCGGAAGGCACTCCTGCACCTGACCGCTGATCAAGCGTATCATTTGTACATCAATGGCCGGTATGTTTGTCGTGGGCCGGCCCGTGGGTATCAGAAGCATTGGCCTTTTGACAGCGTTGATGTGGCTTCTTTTCTGCGTAAAGGATCCAACCTGATAGCTCTCCGTGCCTATAATCCGGGTTGCTCCACCTTCCAATATGTCAATCAGGGCTTCGCGGGTATTCTGGTGGCTGCTCAATGGGGCCGGGTCACTCTACTCAGTGGTGAAAATTGGAAATGCCGCCGTCAGGTCGGGATTAAACGGGACACGGTCACTTCCAGCCTTCAGTTGTTTCACCAGGAATCCATTGATCTGCGAATCGAAGATCCCGAATGGATGCAGCCTACTTTTGACGACAAGGACTGGGGCAGCTGTCATCTCAGCAGGAAATGGAATAGCATGCCTTGGTATACCTTGGAACCACGGGGTATTCCCATGCTGGAGGAAACAGAGATCAGACCCCTCGTTTGTCTCGGCGAAGCGTCAGGTAAAAACCTTTCAGGCTGGGAAAATGCGCGCAACCTGGCTCTGCACAGGACACAGGAGGGCCTGGTTCACCAACCCGTTTCCAACGCCGCGCCTGATCGCGAGATTATGGCCGCTGGCAAAGGGAAGTTTCGCAGCATTTTACTGGATTTTGGTAAGCCCGTAATAGGCAGCCTTGTTTTGGAAATCGAAGGTGCCATGGGAGGGGAAACCATTGAATCGTTCCACACGGAGATCATCGACTCCCAACAGTTGGCTCCGATCTCTTCGGTCGATACACATTGTCGGACGGCCCTCGCTTCCCGTTTGATTTGTAAGGCAGGGAAGAACGACCACACCTTTTTTCATCCCTACGGATTCAGGTATGTTGTCCTAACAGTGAGGGAGAACGTAAAACCCATTCGTATCCGTGCACGTCTCCGCACAGCTTTTTATCCCCTTGAAAAAAAGGGGAAGTTTGTCAGCTCCAACAAAGAACTCATGCAAATCTGGGATTGTTGTGCCTGGACCCAGCGTATTTGCAGCCTGGATGCTTTTGTGGACACGCCTTGGCGCGAGCAGGCCCAATGGTGGGGGGATGCAAGGGTGCAGGCGAAAAATACCATCTTCTACGCGGGAGATACCCGCTTGTTCCGGCGTGGAATCGCCCAGATCGCCGGGCAGACCACCCCCAATGGCCTCACCTATGGCCATGCTCCCACCATGGCCCATGACTGCATCCTGCCGGATTTCACGCTGATCTGGCTTATCACCCTCTGGGATTATTATTGGCAGACGGGATCGACTGAGCCGTTCATCACCCACCAGGAAACCGTTGAGGAAGCACTGGCATATTTCGAAGGTCAACTTGATGCCAGGACGGGACTGCTTCCCTATGATTCGCGATACTGGCTTTTCCTTGATTGGACCTCCTTGTTGAAGGAGGGAGTTACCAGTGTTTACAATCTCTGGTATCTCATTGCGCTGGACAAAACGGCAGAGCTTTTTCGTCTATCCGGAAAACCGTCCGCCGCGCGACGTTTAGCCAAGGCTGCCCAGGCACTACGCCAGGCCTTAAAAAAGCTTGTCCAGGCCGATGGCTTGATCGGCGATGGTATCTCCGATGCTGGCAAGCGGGTCCGCACGACTTCGATTCACGCTCAAACGCTTGCTTCCATGGCCGACTTTGAGATGGGACAGGAAAAAGCCCGCATTGAAAAAGTTCTTCTTCCCTTCCTGCGTGAGGGCCAGGTTTTCGGTGCTGAACCTTCCTCGTATTGGATAACGTATGTCTATGAACTGCTTTCCAGAAAAGGTTATGGAAGCGAAGTTATCCGACATATCCAACGACTCTGGGAGCCGGCGATTGCCCAGGGCAGCACCGTGGAACATTTCAAGTTTGTGCCGGGCGATACCAGCCACTCCCATGCCTGGTCGGCCCATCCCCTTACCCACATGATGGAAATTCTTGGCGGTATCCGTCAAACTGCTCCCGCCTGGAAGAAAATCTCCTTCGCACCGGTCTTCGAGGGCACTCTGGCCGAGGTGGTCATACCTACACCGCAAGGTTCCATCCGCACGTCCTGGCAACGGAAGCCCGATTGCATTGTCGTCAACCTTGACTTGCCCGAAGGATGCTCTGCCCTCAGCACGCTTCCAGGCATCAAACCAAAAATCGTTACCGGCCGTTGCCAATGGAAACTGAAAGTTTGAGCCTATTCGCCTAACATCAATTCAGAATCCGAACGAAATCCTTTTCTCACGTGGCTATCCGGGACTGTTTTTTCCGGAATTCGGACGATTGCGTTGCCACCATGTCCGGCAAGTGGGACATGGATGAAACGGGAGTGATGGAGGATATTACCGTCGAACGGTGTGTATTTTGGAATGATTTGCCAGGCAACGCGATGGAAATCGGCTTCGGGTTGAATAACCGTCCTGTTAAGAGTGTTCACTTCCGGGATTGTGACATCATCCACGTGCTATTCGCAACGGTGGTGCAGCAAAGATAAAGGACGTCTCTTTTGAAGATATGCGGACCGAGGACTTACGCGATGAGTTTGCCGATCTGAACGTTGGACTATCGATTTATAGCTTGGATTGTCCAAAAGAGTTTTTCCGCACAAATCCTGATCGTCTGCCTGCTCCGAGCGGACGCCAGGACACTTCCTCGCCGGACAATCAAATGCAGTGGATACTGCCCTTGAATCAAGAGGAAAGCTCCCTCTGTGCCGGGGGTAGAGGAAGTGTGGACAAAGTGCGCTTTCATCGTATAGCCTTTTCGGGAGCGCCAATACTAATTGTATTAAAAGGCTATGATGATAAACATACTGTCAGTAATGTCACTTTTACGGAGATCAGTTGCGCGGGAAAACCCGTAAAGGAATGGCCCGTGGACATGTTGAGAATGAGCCATGCACGGGCCGTGCGTTTTGAAGGGAAAACCGTTAGTCCGGATTAAATCGTCCCCTGTTCAGGAACGGTGGCAGTTATGAAAATATCTAAAAAACCCATGATTCAACTTACCGGAGAATGTCTCCGCCATTGTGGAGCCTGACCCCATGCTACATTACTTTCTTCCTTCCTGGATCAAACCCTGCAACGAATCTCTGCGTGTGGACCTCTGTGTCTATGG
>ENA-ORBV01002389-ORBV01002389.1-microbial-mat-metagenome-genome-assembly--contig:-NODE-2389-length-39778-cov-14.026951_pt1 | contig 39778 bp, 51 predicted proteins | sample MGYA00237777_ERZ505514 | MGnify/ENA primary metagenome ERZ505514 (study PRJEB26160, sample SAMN06269048) | microbial mat metagenome | isolation source: Oligotrophic lake microbial mat | place... | reverse complement strand
ATTTCATATTGGCGAGCAAAGAGTTTATGATGACATTACCCTAGTCGTACTCAAACAGAGATAAGTTATTCGATCCTAGCCATTCTCCTTCAGGACAAGATTTTCAAGATTGTACTGTGTCAAAATCTTGTGGTTTCGATCGATGTCATCTTGATATTTCCCAATCAGCACTCGCAATAGCAGCTTGCCCAGACAGTAAGAAGCTCGCCACGAGAAGATGCAATCCTGTAAGTCAATGTGACTGCGCTCAAACCAGTAATGTCCTGCTAATCCTACTAATTGCACCAGTGGCAGTAAAACCAGCAGCCAAGGATTTTGGGTGAACCAAGCGATCGACAGTAATCCATAAAATACAAAAATCCCGAGTAGATGGAAGGCAATATTCCAAGGATGCTGATGTTTAAGCACAAATACATCCCAATAATCGGTAAACGGATGATCTTCGATCGACGCACTAATCTGATTTCTACCTTTTCTAGAGCTATTCATCTCTTTTTGCGATTACCGATATAAGATCTTCTTCTTATTTTAACTTTTGATAATATTTCTGTAGCTATTGATACTAAATTGCCTAAATATACTAATGTCATGACATAATTTTGATATTGAAGAGGTAAAAAGTCATGCAAATAACTACACGTCCCAAATCCACCAAAAATATCAGACAGTCCTCTGTGCCTCAATGCTTGCTACCTCTACCTTCAACTTGGGTAACATTGCTCGAACTACCTACGCCAGATTGTTTTGATGAAGCATGGTTGATGTGTCAGTACCCTGATGGACATTGGGCAGCTTGGATTCCTGACTTTGGCGAAATTAAGTTACATTCTGGTCAATTTTGTCGGATGTCACGATCGATCGAAAGTCTCAATGATCTTTAGTCGAGCGAAACTTCAAAAATTGGATAGTTTACCTAGTATTTGCACAGTATTGGACGATCGCCGTTCTATACTCAGATAGCAATGTACATCGAAGTTATGCCAGCATCACTACGAATTCGCCAGCACCCTCTGATCCGCCAGTTAGCGGATTGTATTGAAGAAGTGTGGCACAAAAACTTAGAACTTTCCCCTTACAAGGTTCCAGATAACTTAGGCTACATTGAAGGTCACCTTGAAGGTGAAAAACTGGTGATCGAAAACCATTGTTATCAGACCCCTCAATTTCGCAAACTGCACCTCGAGCTAGCACAAGTTGGTGGCGGGTTGGATATTCTGCATTGTGTCATGTTCCCCAATCCCGAATATGCCCTGCCGATCTTTGGTTCCGATCTCGTGGGTGGACGCAACGGTGTAATTAGTGCTGCAATCGCCGATTTATCTCCCGTCAATATCGATCGATCTCTGCCAGAAATTTACCAACAACAGCTATCAGCATTGCCCGATCTCAACTTTTCCCAGCCGCGAGCTTTACCAGACTGGGCGGATATTTTTTCGGAATTTTGCTTGTTTATCCGTCCGATCGACTCTGAAGAAGAGAAGTTATTTCTGCAACGAGTGCGCGACTTTTTGACGCTTCATTGTCAGATTGCCAGTGCCGAACCAGTTCTCACCTCCGCTCTTGAGGTTGCTCACACGATTGCAGGGCAGCGATACTACTGTAGCCAACAGCAACAAAATGACAAAACTCGGCGGATCTTGGAGAAATCTTTTGGCACCGAATGGGCAGATCGTTACATGACTACGATGTTGTTTGATTGCGTCGCCTGAACGATCAATTCTGCTTGTCGAACTTCCTTAACTGCTCAATCAGATGATCGAAATAGGGGGCAAGAGTTGCTTGCTGTTCGGGTTCTACCCGCTTTAAACTGGCAGTTTTGATCCCTTCCAGCCCAACCACCATCGCATCTAACGGCACTTGCAACTCTTCATACAGCAGTTGCATATAGTGCAATCCCTCCGCACTGGTGTAATCGGTATGCTTTCCTGCAATCCCGTAAGTAATGCAGCGCAAAAAATGCCAAAAATCTCGCCAGCAAGCATCGGCCCGTTCTGGTGGATAGAGTCCGCCGCCAAGTTGAGTAATGTCAGGAAAGGCATGAAAAACATCGGCTCTGGCTTCATCGACAATTTCACTGACTCGATCTCGCAATTGTTGGACTACAGGTATAAACGTGTCGATCGAAGGGGCAAGTTGCTGAATCTGCTCTAAGTCCAGATCTGTAAGATATCTGCTCTGATCATCTGCTGCCTGAAATCGTTCGATCGACTCAACAGGATGAGAATCTTGCCAAGCAGCAAAACTCACAATTCGAGCTTTTTGAATCAGTTCTAGAGCTTTTGCGCTTAATGCCATTTTTCTTCTCAAAAGTTAATCTCACTATAGATCGCAAGATCGCATTCACGTCTAAAGTGGAGAAAACGTTTACAGTTACGTCTTATGGATCTAAACCAAATCGAAGTCGATCTGCAAAACCCAGATTTCCAATACCGCCTCAAGGCGATCTCAGCACTCAAAAATCACCCCACTGATATTGCTGCACCCCTGCTCATTAGATATGTTGACGATCCAGAGTTTCTCGTCCGCACGTTTGTAGCGAGAGAATTAGGCAGACAACACACACCTGAAACCTTTGCAGCTCTGCTCCAAATCATCAAGCTCGACAACACCCCCAATGTGCGGGCAGAAGCCTCAAATTCTTTGTCTCTATTTGGCAGAATCTCAGTCTCTCATTTGGTTGAGGCATTTTTTCGCGACGATCACTGGTTGGTACGTTGCAGTATCCTCGCAGCTTTAGTCGAAATGGATTGCCCCGAAGAAGTTTTAGAAGTTTCTGAAATCGGCATAGAGGGTAACGATGCCTCTGTACAGGAAGCTTCAACCGATGCTTTGGGGGCTTTAGCTAATTCTCATCAGTCTGAGGCGGCTCTAGCCAAGTTGCTCATCCTCAAGAATTCTGAGTCTGCCTATATTCGGCAACGGGTCGCCTATGCCCTCAAGCATTTTGATTCGATCGAAGCCAAAGAGTCATTGGCGCAGTTACGGCAAGATCATGATCATCGGGTGGTGGGGGCAGCAATGGAAAACCTGATTCCTTAAGATTTTTCTGGAATTGGGATCGATTGCGGTATATCAGTTTGGCGAAAAAGTCTAGATTTAAAGTAACAATGTTTACAGAATTTAATAACTAAGCTGGCAGAATTGGGTGGTCAACTTTGCTCACTATTTTCGTTCACAGAACTAGGAGGTAACTATGTCTGAGATCCGAACTGAAGGTCAAATGCTCTGGAAACTTGAAAATAACGATCGTGTTTTGCACCTGCGGCATAGCATCATAGAGCAGTGGAAACCGTATGAAGAGTTTCCCCAGTACGCTTTACCAGATCCTCAAGGCTTCTCTAAAGGAATTACCACTTTTCTAGCATTGCTGAAAAAGGGTTGGGTCGCGATCAAGTCTTAGAGACTCATAGGTAATATCTCCGTAGCCAGTGCTATGGAGATATGTGACAAAATATTAAGACTAGTAGGCAACTAATTTTCATCATGATCCAACTAAAAATTGCGGAACCATCGATCGAAGCTTTAGCACAAACCTTTTTTCAGATATCTTTGGCGTAAAAGAGCCGAACTTTATCTCGATCGAGGTTTTTCGACCAGTAAACCTGTGATTGCCCAATTTTCGATGCGAGATGAAATGACGATGCGTCTACGTACCGAGTACAGTGGCAATGTGTTTGAAGAAGAAATTTGGCTGATTTGGACTCAATACCGCACTCGCCAAAGCATCATTTCTCGTGCTGGCGAAGAGCAAATGATCGGGCAATACCTAGAAACAAGAATCTAGCGGCATACAACCTTTACAATGCGCCAGATCTTTTGGCAGTATTCGCCAGCAAATGTTAGGCTCAGTCCGCACCAACTAGGCTTTTAGGCTGCTGGCGTTGGGCGATCTGGAGCAATAATCGCAGGGCTTCATTCACAGATGCATCTGTCGGAAATGCCTCAGCAACATCAGGATCTAAAAGAACTAAATTTGTTCCTGCTCGATATCTTTCAACATATTTGCCTCTGACACCTCCAGCCATTTTGGCAAAGTCATATTCATGTCGTAATTCATCTTCTAGCTCGTCAACTTCCTTCTTCATAAAACCTCTTTTCTCGGCGAGTGGCTTTTCGAGCACTGATTATTCGAGTACGGTTTTCTCGGTCAGTGTGTGATACCACCAATAATTGCCCCGACCCTGATGTTCCAATAATAACGTAGCGGCTTTCCCCTATGGAATGCTCAGAGTCTGGAAACGTCACAGATAAAGAATCATCAAATACAGTTGTAGCTTCTTGAAAAGAGATATTGTGCTTTTTCAGGTTGACAACAGCCTTACTTGGGTTCCACTCAAATTTCATGCAGCAGCACTCATTTGCTCCTCATTCCCCCAACTTGCTCCTGGGCAAGTGAATATAGTGCTGGTATTCAATCCAGTCATAGCATCTAAAGCTCAAAACCTGAAATATGATTTTTCGGATTTGGTAGGACGTTTGACTTGGCAAGGAGATGCAGTAGCGAGGCAAAGGACATTACGAGATGAATTATAGCGGCTCACCCACCTAAGAAAGAGAAGTGTTTAACAGGTGCAACATCCTTGGTCTGATCGGGCTGATCGATAATCTGTTCGGTCGGTTTGCGAGTTTCCGTACAAAATGACGCGACATTCGATAGCCCAGTGGTTAAACCCGCACGCAGACACAGATCGGGGCTAGGGAACCAGAATTTTTCCTCGGAGTAAACCGTATCGTACTCCGTAATCAGGCTGAGAATATCATCTGGACTCATGACATAACGACCAACCACAGGGGCTCTTTCGGCATAGCCTTGGTGTCTTAGTAGCTTTCCTTGTTGGAGATCATCGCCATCGGCAATCGGCACAAAGATTGTAAAACCTTGGTGCTTATCTTCGACTTTATCTTTATCCCATGCCATCGAGCCATCCCATGTCACCTTGGCTCCACACAGTGCTAGCGCGGGGTCAAACCCATACTGAAGACATAGCTCAGTCACCTGTGGATCGGGTAACGACAGCATCTCAAGATTAATCTCAGAAGTACCATCTTCAGCTTTTTTGATAATTAAATGATGGCTAGTGCGATGCGAAATCCAACTACCCGCTCTTTGCTGAAAAAATTCTACGATATTCATAAATTGTTGATTTAATTTTTAAGGCTAATTATTTTTAAGGCTAATTAATCGATTGTAAGCTTTCTAGCGTGGTCTTGAGGGTGAGTGGATGTAAGGTTTCTAGTTCTTGGATCGGATGACTGAGTAGTCTCGATCGAATCTCTGCACTCAATCCCTGTACATTGGTAAAATCTGCTCCAGCAATACTTTCAAGCTGCTCAAACTCCACATTTGTCAGATCCGCTGCTCGTAAATCCACTCCTGCTAAATTCGCCCCATTCAAGCGCGCATTTTGTAAACAAGCTCCCGTCAGCACCGCCCGATGCAAATCTGCCTGAGCCAAACGCGCCCCACACAAATTTGCCATGGTCAAATCTGCACCGCCAAGATACGCCCCCAACAGATTCGTGCCCTGCAAGTCAGCATTCCGTAAGTTGGCAGTATTGAGCGGCGCACCGTTGAGATTGGCCCCAGGCCCAATCGCCCCTGAAGATTTGAAAGCAAAGTTAGTCGGAAAAATTGTGTATCGATCGAATCGCGCCCATTGCAATTTAGTATCTGTTAAGTTTGCTTCACTCAGATCGGCTCCACTCAGATTTGCTCGATATAAGCAAGCTCCCTGCAAATTTGCACGATACAGTACAGCTTTACTCAAGTCTGCACCTCGGAGATCTGCTTCACTTAGGTTAGCTTCACTCAGGTTAGCTTGGCTGAGATTGGCTCGAATCAACGTCGATCGATCCAAGTTGGCTGTTTGAAGATCGCATCCACTCAAATCAAACTGGTACAGATCTGCCTGACTCAAACTCATACCTGCTTCGATCGCTGCCAACACAGCTTGCGTATCTTTCCAAATTGCCGCCATAGACTACACTCTGATATCGTCAATGATAGGGATTGTAACTTCTCCAGTCTAAGATTATAGAGTTTATCTCGATCGATAAGGAGAGCTTCATAGTGTTGTTGCCGATGACGATGATGGATTTTTTTCGGAAGAGTGAAGGTGTGTGGTTTATCCATCGCACCGTGCATCATTTCGATGCAACAGCAGATGAGTCAGGTGAATCTAAGATCCATGTCAATGTCGTGACTTTAGATGACCCAAGGATCGCGAAAATCTGTGAACCTCAGGGCATTGACCCATCGATCGCTTCGGGAGGAGCTAGCTTTATGTGGCAAGCGCATGAGGAAGGCAGCAAAGCCCCCAACCCCGAACAAGCCGCCGTCTTAGTTGATCTGCCAGATGATCCTACGGGTCGATCGGGTAAGTTGCTGCGTAACCAGGGCTATATCGAAAAAATTCCCGTAATTAGTCGCTACTGGTTTGGCAAAGACGGCATTTTAACGATCGATACCGAATACGACAGCAATCAAGGGCAGGAACGTTGCTGGTTTATTACCGACGATTTTCGGGTGCGCGTCAGCACAGTGCGGACGATCGACGGCATCTATTTAATGACCTATTGTTCAGAACGGCGTTGTGTAAGTGAGGAGGGTCTCACCGCCATGATCCAACACAATTTGGCAAGATCTGCTAGTCCAAATAATTAAGGTTCGTTAATTTATCCAAGAGATTTAGCAGCGCTCTTGCAGAATCCCTTATTCTCAGGAGTAAAAGTATAAATAAATTTTTGTAAATCCATGTATAAACCTTTCCTTGAACATCTGGAACAATCGCTATTTCAACGGTTTGATTTGCAAAGTCGTCCGATTCCAGCAGAATTAGAGACTCAAGTCAGCGATCGAGGCAGAAGCCCTGCGACGATTCGGAGTTGGTGCTATCAATGCCCTGAATTTCGCAAAATTCGCTACACCTATATTGATGCAGGGGCCAGTGCCCAGATTTTTAATAGCGTCATTTACCCCAGCCCCCAATACGAACTCCCCTTACTGGGCATTGATTTCCTCTCGTTCGGGCAAGTTAAAAACCTGATTGTGATGGATTTTCAGCCCTTATTTCAAGATCAGGCTTATTTAACCAAATACATTCACCCGCTTAAAGCCCTGCACGATCGATACCCCGATCTAGCCCAAAATCTGGAAATGAAGTTTTATGATGCCAACCAGTACTTCTCAAAGTATTTATTGTTTGCCAAAACCGATCCAGAAACTGTGAAAACGAGAGTACTAGAAGCATTTAAAGATTATCTCAATCTCTACTGGCAGATGTTGGACGAAGCCACACCATTGAACGATCCATCTGACATTCAACGCATTGTCAAAGCTCAAAAGGACTACGACCAATACAGTGCCGATCGAGATCCAGCATCAGGACTGTTTAGCAGCTACTTTGGGCATGAATGGTCAGAAAAGTTCTTATATGAATTTTTGTTTGAAGACGCTAAGCCTTTAGCAGTTTCAGTTTGATTGGATTTTACGCTTCAGATCACCCTTTAGATACACCTTTAAATGACGCTATATCAACCTTTTTTAGACCATGCGATCGAAGTCTTGCAAAAACGCCCAGATATACAACCATACCCAATTCCAGTGGGGTTTGAGTCGAAATCAGCGATCGTCGGCAAGGGTACTCATCAAAACGAAGTTCTGACCACTAGCTACGCCTATCAGACTCCCAAACTGCGCCAAATCCGCGCTGCCCACGTTCAAGGTGGCAACTCACTCCAAGTCTTGAACTTTGTGATTTTTCCCCATCTCAACTACGATCTGCCATTTTTTGGCGGGGATCTGGTCACCCTCCCAGGTGGACATCTAATTGCCCTAGATATGCAACCTCTGTTTCGGGACGATCTCACATATCAGGCAAAGTATACTCAGCCGATCTTGCCAATTTTTGAGTCATATCAGCAACATTTGCCTTGGGGGGGTGACTTCCCTGAAGAAGCCCGTCCTTTCTTCTCACCCGCCTTTCTGTGGACGCGACCCAAAGAAAATGATGTCGTCGAAACCCATGTGTTCGCAGCATTTAAAGACTATCTTCAGGCGTACCTAGATTTTTGCGATCGAGCTGAACCTATAACCGATCCTGAACATTTAGGATCGATCGAACAAGCACAACTGCGTTATCTCCGCTACCGGGCCGAAAAAGACCCAGCACGAGGCATGTTTACCAGATTCTATGGCTCCGAGTGGACAGAAGAATACATTCATGGCTTCCTATTCGATCTGGAACGAAATCTGGAACTAAATCTACCTTCTAGCCTCGAACCAAGCGTTTAATAATTTGTAATAAATAACGATCCAACGACATAGTATAAACAGATAGATTGAGAAACTGACAAATTTAATAAGTGCTAGTCACTCAATCTCTTAAGAAATGTAAATTTCCCTAAGCTTCTCTGCTAGATGATCGGGAGATGTTACATTAAATTATTAATCACTCGACTATATACATTTGGAGATTAAAGTTTATGCTCGACGCTTTTGCAAAGGTGGTATCCCAAGCTGATGCACGGGGTGCATACCTCGACCCTGCTCAATTGAATGCTTTGAGTGCTATGGTTGCAGACGGCAACAAGCGCATGGACACCGTCAACCGCATCACCAGCAATTCATCCGCAATTGTGGCAAATGCTGCTCGTTCTTTGTTTGCAGATCAGCCTCAATTGATCGCTCCTGGTGGGAATGCTTACACCAGCCGTCGTATGGCTGCTTGTTTGCGTGATATGGAAATCATCTTGCGCTACATTACCTATGCGATCTACAGTGGCGATGCCAGCATCCTAGACGATCGCTGCCTCAACGGTCTCAGAGAAACCTACCAAGCTCTTGGTACTCCTGGTAGTTCTGTTGCTACTGGTGTTCAGAAAATGAAGGCTGCTGCTCTGGCGATTGTCGGCGATACCAACGGCATCACTCGTGGCGACTGCTCCAGCATTATGTCTGAAGTCGGTAGCTATTTTGATAAGGCTGCTTCTGCGGTTGCTTAAAAAGCTTTGCTTAACCGATCGTTAAGTTTTTCACTTTAAAAAAATAAAGATTACTTTGGAGAAAATCTCACAATGAAAACCCCTCTCACTGAAGCAGTTTCAGCTGCCGATTCTCAAGGACGTTTCCTTAGCTCTACCGAAATCCAAGCTGCATTTGGTCGTTTTCGTCAAGCCACAGCAGGTTTGGAAGCTGCAACTGCTCTAACTGCAAAAGCCTCCACCCTGACAACTGGTGCTGCTAATGCCGTATACAGCAAATTCCCTTACACCACCAGCATGACTGGTCCTAACTATGCCTCAACTCAAGTGGGCAAAGACAAGTGTTCACGTGACATCGGTTACTACCTCCGCATGGTCACCTACTGTCTAGTTGTCGGTGGTACCGGCCCAATGGATGACTATCTCATTGGTGGTATTGCTGAGATCAATCGGACATTCGATCTTTCTCCTAGCTGGTACATCGAAGCACTGAAGTACATCAAGTCGAATCATGGTTTGAGTGGAGATCCTGCTGTAGAAGCAAATTCTTACCTCGACTACGCCATCAACGCCTTGAGCTAAGTTTCTAAGTATTAATTACTTTTTGCCTGGGACATAATTATTTGTGTCCTAGGTATTTTTTTTACTAGATAAAGCTTTGCTGGATTGTATCGATCGACTCGAGTAAATCTGGGACGACATCCTCTGGCCAACTACCCTCAAAATTCCTACCTGTAGATAGCCGAAAATACAAGCTAAATTCATCTGGATAGCCTGCTACTTCAATGTAAAGATGTTCGGTTTCGCTCTCACAAGTGAGTTTTTCTTGATCTGATAATTCCTGCTGCATCTGATGCATGGCTTCAGCTAACTCTAAACTCAGTCGGCAAAAGTCTCTTAGCTCTACACTAGTAAGTTCGACTGCCCATCGATCGCCCCCCACTAATCCAACAAAAACTTCAACATCTGGCATATACCCCAAACGCCAACCAGAACCACTCAGTAACTGTTTACTCGGCATTAAGAGCATTCTCACATCGCGCTAAGATGTAAATCAAGTTGCGAGAATAGCTAATCATGAAAGTCAAAGCACTAATTTGGCAAGAGGATGGGGTATGGTGCGGTTCTGTGCCAGCTTTTCCAGGTTGTCATACTTGGGGAGAGAGCCATGAACAACTGCTGGAAATGCTCAAAGATGCAGTTCAAGGTTGGCTTGAGGTTGCTAGCCAAGAAAAGGAACTTGAGCCAGAGAAACAGATGGTTGAGCTATCTTTATGAAGTCTATTTCTGGTAAATCTCTCTGTAAGATTGTTGAACGTTGTGGTTGGGAGTTGAAACGTACCACTGGCAGCCATTACATTTACTCAAAGAATGGCTTGAGCGTTATCCTCTCCATTCCTGTTCATGGGAATAGAGATTTGCCAACTGGTACGCTCAAAAGCATTATGAAGGATGCTGGTCTTACTGAAAAAGATTTGGATTGACAAATTTGGATCTCATCTTAGATAAGATCCAAGCCTGACAGTTGTTTGAATTGCTTAGTCGCTCAAAATTTCGGGTTGACTCATTTCATCTGACATCTCAACAATTGCCCGCAAGATTGGCTTCATGGCATGGTCATCGTACTCGTCAAACTCTTCATAGCGGCGCAACTTGGCACGGTTTGCTACCTGCACTGTGATCCGATAGCGGTTAGACGCGGCTGCAACCAATTCTTCAGCCCGACGAGCAACTTGAGCCGAGTCCATTGTGTAACGCTTAGGCATATGTGAAATCTAGAAGGGCAATTAACTACTCATACTAGTCTACAGCAGACACATCGGCTATTTATTTAAATGCAGGGTTTAGAGCGATCGATCTCCGACTATCTGGCGTTGGGAAGATGTTATAAGTAGCCTGTAATTAGCCAATCGTTTCCAAAAGTGCGAATATTTGTGCGGCTGAGGTCTAGAGCTTGGGTCATTTGCTGATGCCCAAGTTCAGCAACTGGACTAAATAGAGAATTGCCGCCAATAATTTTAGGCGCGATAAAAGCATAAACTTTTTGGATTACCCCTTCAGCGATCGAACTCGCCGCAAGATTGCCACCACACTCCCATAGAACTGTATTACAGCCACGTTTGAGCAATTCCTGCATCACCAATTTTGGTGATAACCGATCGAGTTCAAGGATTTCCACCTGTCGATCTCGCAAGTAGGCTTGCATGGGCAAGTTCTGTTTGGGGAAAGTCACTACCAAGGTCTTATGAGTTTCGTTCACGTTCCACAGATGCAAATCCTGCGGTAAATCCAAACTGCGAGACATGACGACGCGCAGAGGAGAATGAGTCGTTAGCCCATGTGTAGTCAGGTGAGGATTATCTTGCCTTACCGTATTGCCGCCTGTGACGATCGCCTCACAGCCTGCGCGGAGATCATGCACTTCTCGTCTTGCCAATTCACCAGTAATCCAGTAGCTGTGACCTGTAGAAGTGGCAATTTTGCCGTCTAGGGTCATGGCATATTTCAAAATTCCAAACGGCATTTGATGTTGGATGCGATAGATAAAAGCTTCGTTTAACTCCTGACACTCTGCCTCGGCAACTCCTACCGTTACCTCAATCCCTGCGGCTCTGAGTCGATCGATTCCACTACCAGATACCCGCACATCGGGATCGATCGATCCCACCACAACACGAATGATCCCCGCTCGAATCACTGCCTCGGTGCAGGGTGGAGTGCGACCAAAATGGTTACACGGCTCTAGATTGACGTACAGTGTTGCGCCTTGAGTTGCTTGAGGATCGGGAGTTTGGGCTGCTTCGATCGCAAACACTTCAGCATGTGGCTGCCCCGCTTTAGGATGAAAGCCTTCTCCAATTACCTCACCATGTTTAACAATCACGCAGCCCACCATCGGGTTAGGTGCGGTGCAGCCTCTCGCTTGGGATGCCAATTCAAGACATCGACGCATCCAGACTAGATCTTTTGCGTAACCAATTTCTTCATACATTGAAATAATTTAATTCTGTAATGTAAGCTACAATTTGACTAGAAGTTACGGTTCTATAACAAACTTCTCTCCGCGTTTTTTTAATATCAACAAATATAGACATATAAATTTAACAAAACTATTTAACTAGAGAGGGCAAACTTATGAATAAACCTAATAGACCAGATCCTAAAAGTTGCGATGAGTTGATCCCTGCGGTCACAAACCCACCTCCTAACCGCATCGAAACAGAAATCATAGGCAAAGATCTTAATCAATGGCAACAAGATGCGCTTGAGCAAAATAAACGCTCTTTTAATCGTTTAGGTCATTTCCTTTGGTCTTAGGTGCTTGCGAAATTTGTAAACAACCAATATCAAGAAATTTAAGCTACACTCGCGCCACAGAGTTTCTCCTCTAATTTTTCTTTGCAAGGGCTAGGTAACTAGCTCTTATTTTTTGCGATCTGATTAAGATTAGGTTTGAGCGAAAATGGTTATAGCATTTTGAGAGTAGAAAAATGGTAGCAAAAGATCGGGTAGCAGATTATCCCATTGACATCGTGCAGAGGGCGGAACGGGCATTAGGTTGCTCGGCGTTTACGATCGAATTATTAGCGGATATGGCAAAAGAAGGTGTACCTCTGAAGTCGATCGCCCAAGAAGGCAGTACAAACTCTTATCTCAGTCATCCGATCGATTTAGCGATTGCCGAGAACTCTCTGCTATGGCTGGTGCAAGTAGGGATATTGCGTCGCGAGGTTGACGGGCAGGGGATTACAGACAGCTTTCGACTTACACCGATGGGACATTATCTCCTCGGAAAATGGCAGACTCAGGGTCGCTTCCCGATCCCCAGTTCGATCGATCGAATCCAGAATTTTCTCGCTCAGTGGCAACCTGCGAGATTTTTTTAGCGATCGGTTCAAATAGAAACAAAAGTAGTGTAATTTTAGTCCTGAAAGAACAAGCTATAGCTGTCACCACAAAGTCTAGGACAAATTTGGCTTCGAGTCCGATCAGCCAGTATATGGCTCTGTCCTAATCAAACTGTCTGCGACTATATCTTACTAAAGATAGATGCTATAGCAATGTCAGCTATTGTAAAACTTTAATGTGAACCATAAATCCTGCTATATGGTTGCGGACAGAGTGGTTAAGACACTTGTTGATTCACTTGTAGGATATTCACTCTATAAATTTCTTCTAACTTACATGTCAAGCACTATATCAAGCAAGTTTTTGTGTGGGATTGGTGGTATAACTATCGCCGCCTTAGTTACAGCACAGCAGGCACTAGCCCAAAATTTTAACGATGTCCAAGGTTACTGGGCAGAACCATACGTGACGACTTTGGCTGGTCGCAAGATTATCGGCGGCTTTCCTGATGGCACTTTTAAACCCAATGCCGAAATTACTCGCGCCCAATTCGCCGCGATTGCCGTTAAAGCCCTTGATTTACCAACCGCTAGCAGTGGTCGTTCTTTTGTCGATGTTCCCTCAGGTTACTGGGCATCTGGCGCAATTAGCTCGGTCAGCAATTCTGGTTTAGTCACGGGATTCCCTGATGGCAGTTTTCGTCCCGAAGCCAAAATCACCCGCGCTCAAGCCTTAGTCGTGCTGGCAAAAGCCCTGCAAGGCAGTGCCAATCCCGCCGCGCTCAACCGCTATGTCGATCGACAGGCCGTGCCAGAGTGGGCAACCGAAAGCGTCTCTAAAGCTGCAAATGCCCGAATTATCGTCAATTTCCCCGATCCTACCCGCATTAGACCGAACGACGTGGCAACTAGAGGCGAAGTCGCAGCTCTGATGTATCAAACACTTTCTCGCTTGGGCAGAAATCTTCCCCCACTATCAATTGGTCTGCTTGACGGTTCGCCTGTCGCGATCGAGCCACCGCCCAACAATTCCAGTTTGCAGATCGATCGTGTTGATTTCAATAACGGAAATAGACAGTTTCTCACAGGTGGTGATGAGCTAACGGTGCGAGTTGCAGGTACAGCCAAAGCGAATGCTACTTTTGCGATCGAAGGTATAACAAGAGATATTCCGCTACGAGAAGTCGAAAACGGCATTTATGAAGGTCGGTATACAGTGCGCCGCAATGATAACCAATCCAATGCCAAGATCATCGCAACTCTATCAATGCCCCGCACAACACCTGTAACCAGAGAAGCTTCACAGACGATCACGATCGATGGTGCTGCGCCTGAAATTAAAGATCTTCAGCCCCAAAATCGGACGCGCGTTACCAATCGCCAGACCGATATTTCTGCTGTATTTGATGATGGCAATGGGATTGGGGTCGATCCGCGCACGATTAAGTTATTTGTAAATGGGGTCGATGTGACATCACAATCTTCGGTCAATCAGAATTTTGTCAGCTATCGTCCCACCCAGTCTCTACCAGGAAATTCGGTCAATGTTGATGTCAGAGTCGCAGATCGAGCAGGAAATCAGACAACTCGATCGTGGGCTTTTGGGTTTGATAACGGTAATACTGGTAATCCACCTAATCCTTCAGGATCTAACTCTGTCCCACGCATTCTCAACTTCGCGAATAATGATACGATCTCGCTCCCAGTTCAGTTAACGGGACGCACTGCTCCCAATGCGCGGGTGCAGATTGTGGCAGAGTCTCTTACAAGTATTGGCGGAGTGGTCGATGCCACACAACCATTGCTCAACACCGTGATTCAGGCAGATCAGAATGGTGACTTTTCGTTTGGGCTGCGTCCTGCTAGCTTCAATCCACCTTCTGGGTCACGTTATCGTATTCGGATGAGATCGATCGATCCTCAAACAAATACAATGCAAGCAAGTGAACTCCTGCTTTTACAGAGGTAGATCGTTAACAATCTACGATTAGGCAGTACTCGTCATCAAATACTTCAGCCCAAGTAAGTTCTGCGACATCAGATCTGCTACTCATTTCAGACTCTGCGAGTTTCTTAGACTTGACAAACATCTGCACAAACAGCAGATCGAGGTCAGGTTTTAGGCTTGGTTCATCCGCAAGCAGATCTAAAATTTCCATTCTGGCACTCTCGATCGTGTAAACCCAACTAGAAGAACGTCTTTCTGGTTGGGTTTTCCATTTTATAACGTGCATGATTAATCGAACTAGTTGACTTCGCAGGGCCCGTTTGTCTGAACGACTCAAAGCTTCAATTAGCTCCTCTATTCCATGTTTAGCTGACTCGATATTCTCAGTTAGCATTTCCTGCTTAATTGCTAATGCAGTCTGGTAGTGAGAACCATTTGCCAGATCGCGCCAATTGATCATAATTGCTCAGACATCGGCTGTAGGTGAATTTCCAGATGATCTAGTTATAGTCTTTATTCTGTTTTCTGGCTAAGACTCAAGGAAAATTTAAAAAAAGTATTATTTTGTGAGCTAACTGTCGTAGAATGAAACCTGACTGAAAAGTCTAAATGTAACGGGATGTAGCGCAGCTTGGTAGCGCGCCTGCTTTGGGAGCAGGATGTCGTAGGTTCGAATCCTATCATCCCGATTTTGAATTTAATTGTTTGAATCAAGCTCTTTATGCGCTTACCCTTATTTCAGACTGAAATACATCATCTGAACCCCAGTCATATTGCCGAAGTGGTAGAAACCGCAACCACAGAGTTTTTAGCCCAGTGCCTAGAACCAGAAAATTTGAGCTTCCCAGTCATGCCAGCTTTTGGTAGTTGGGTGAAATCGATCGACGAAAATGGGATTGGCACAACGATCTATGGTGTGGTTTATCATGCCACCACTGCGCCGATCGATTCTGTACATCGTGCTAGAGCTTTAGGATTATCGATCGACCAACTTAGAGAGCAACAACCGCAGATTTTTGCCATGCTCAAAACCGAAATTAAAGTTGCGATCGCAGGCTTTGGTTCTGGCGGCAAAATTTATCAGCATTTACCATCACGTCCGCCCCAAATTCACCAAGCAGTTTTCACCTGCGATGATGATGAAATCGAGCAGTTTACCGAAGAATTTCATTTCCTCCGCACCCTGACTCAAATGTCCAATGCACCTGTAGATGAGCTTGTGGCAGCCGTAGTCCGTAACGTATATCAAGCGCGTAAATGCGATCGAACTTGGTTAGTCCAAGCGGGACGACAGCTTAGCCTTTTACTGAAAGATGACTATGACAGGCTCAGTGCCATTCTCAGTCAGGTACATCCCTAGTTAAAACACAGTTAAAGCCAGAAAGCCAAGGAAGTCCACACATCAGGATTCCTTGGCTTTCTATGCAGTTTGGCTAATTAATTTCTGATTTTTCTTACATCAAGCCCGCCTGAGCTAATCCCAGAATCAGTCCTACACCCAAAATATGTCCGAAACTTGTCGTAGCGAGCAGTTCAGGCAAGCCAAAGCCCTGAAATGCGCCTGGTAATTCCACTGGTAGAGCTGGCCCAACCCCTTTGTTCTGGATCGCATAACGACCGATCGCAATTGCGAAAAAATTAGCGGCGACCATAATCAGCAAGACCTTAAAAGACCAAGCAGCAGTTGTAGGAACAGCAGCAGCCAAAGTGAAATTTAATAGGTGATTGAACATCATGTTTGATTAATAGTTTTATTGCAGATCATCCTAAACCTTCTTGTGTAAGTGACTAATCAATCTCAACTTAAATTTATTAAACTTCGCAATATCTTAAAGATTCATCCCCGATCTGATGCCTAATATTTTGCTTCGATCGTCAAACCTATCGCCAGCTAGATTGAAATATAGAGCCAGATGTAATATGTTGAGATATGTGAATTAAAGTAAAGATTCCTAAGACTTGTAATTTTTGTAAATCGATCGACACCAACATGAACCTGACCGAACTACTAACTCCAATCGCAAATCAGTTTGAGAATCTAGGAGTGCCTTCTCCGATTGTTCATTGGGGGCATCCATTTTTTATGTCGATCGTAATTTCGATCATGGGTAGCTTTGTTGGATTAACAGGCTGGCGCGGTAGACTTGTGGCAGAACCAGCAGCCTCGACTAAAAGTTTGGCCGATCACCGCAAAGTAGCTCCTTTGATGACAGCATTCCTAGCAGCAGGTTATACAGGTGGTCTACTATCTCTGGTCATGCAGGACAAACCTTTACTCGAAAGCCCCCATTTCATTACAGGTTCAGCCGTGCTGATTCTGCTGGTAATTAATGCGACTGTCTCTTTAACAGGCTTTTGGGGCAACAAAGCGGCATTGCGGAGTACTCACGCTTATCTTGGTAGCGCAATTCTCTGCTTGCTGTTTCTCCATGCCATGCTGGGGCTAAAACTAGGGCTAGCAATTTAGAGCAGATTTATGCTGGTTAAATCTTAAATATTTGAGAATAAGCTCACAGTTTCACGGTAAGCTATACTGGCTACGTGAAATTATGTTCGGTCTAGTGATTTGTGTCTAATATCAGTTATTTACAGACCTCTCCGAATTTAACTCTAGTTCTAATGATTGCTTAATTTTGGAGAGATCCCCATGTCAATTTATGTCGGAAATTTGTCTTACGATGTCACCCAAAATGACATTAGTGGCATTTTTGCAGAACACGGTACAGTCAAGCGTGTTCAGTTGCCAACAGATCGTGAAACAGGTCGGATGCGCGGTTTTGGGTTTGTTGAAATGGCAACCGATGATGAAGAAACTGCCGCAATCGCTGCACTCGACGGTGCGGAATGGATGGGTCGGAATCTCAAAGTTAATAAGGCAAAACCTCGCGAAGAAGGTAGCGGCGGCGGTGGTAACAAATTTTCTCGCCGTTACTAAGTGTTAGAGATTATTGAGAATCAATAAAAATTTCTGAATGCAGACTATAGGCAGATGATCATTCACTGCCTGCAACTTTTTCAATATAATGTTCTTTGGCATAGAGTTTTGCTCAGTAGCAAAAATTCAAGTGCAAATTCAAGCGCGAATTCACTAGTGTAAACTTACTCACAACAAGAGGAGATGGAATGACCCAGGTAGTTCTCGGATTAAATGAAGGTATTGAGTCAGCTTTACGCAGATTCAAACGTGAAGTTTCCAAAGCAGGTATATTTCCTGACATGAGGAAGCATCAATATTTTGAAACCCCGCTTCAAAAACGCAAACGTAAAGCTGATGCCAAGCGTAAACAACGTAGACGCGGTAAGCGCTATTAAAGCCACTTGAAATCGCTATTTAAAGCTGTAAAAAATGAATATTCTTCTGCTCTACCCGCTTTTTCCTAAAACGTTCTGGTCGTATGAAAAGATCCTAGAGTTAGTCGATCGTAAGGTATTGCTGCCACCACTAGGACTAGTAACGGTGGCGGCTATTTTGCCGCAGGAATGGAATTTTAAGCTGGTAGATCGGAATATTCGATCTGTGACTGAATCGGAATGGGAGTGGGCAGACATTGTAATTTTGTCTGCGATGATCGTGCAAAAACAGGACTTGCTCGATCAGATCCAAGAAGCGAAACGACGTGGCAAGCTTGTTGCTGTAGGTGGCCCTTACCCTACTTCAGTTCCTCATGAAGTTCAGGGAGTTGGCACTGATTATTTGATTTTGGATGAAGGGGAAATTACTTTACCGATGTTTGTTGAGGCAGTTCAACGCGGTGAAACTTCTGGAATATTTCGCACTCTAGATAAACCAGATGTCACATCTACCCCCGTGCCACGCTATGACCTGCTGGAACTAGATGCTTATGACTCGATGTCAGTCCAGTTTTCACGCGGCTGTCCGTTTCAATGCGAATTTTGTGACATTATTGTGCTTTATGGACGAAAGCCACGCACGAAGAATCCTGCCCAGCTACTTGCCGAACTAGATTATCTGTACGAGCTAGGTTGGCGACGCGGTGTGTTTATGGTGGACGATAACTTTATTGGCAACAAGCGCAATGTGAAACTGTTGCTGAAAGAGTTGAAAGTTTGGATGGAGCAACATCAGTATCCCTTCAACTTTGACACCGAAGCCTCCATTGACTTGGCAGAAGACCAAGAATTGTTGGAGTTGATGGTTGAATGTGGGTTTAAAGCTGTGTTTTTGGGGATTGAAACTCCCGATGAAGCCAGTTTGCAAATGACGAAAAAATTTCAAAATACCCGCAGTTCACTGATCGAAGCAGTTGAAAGCATCATCAAAGCTGGATTACGTCCAATGGCGGGATTTATTATTGGATTTGATGGCGAAAAAACTGGAGCAGGCGATCGAATTGTCCGTTTTGCCGAACTTGCGGCAATTCCCTCGACCACGTTTGCGATGTTGCAAGCTTTACCGAATACGGCACTCTGGCATCGCCTCATTAAAGAAGGTCGTCTGCGTGAAAACTCCGATGGCAACATCAACCAGACTACGCTGATGAACTTTATTCCGACCCGTCCTTTGGAAGACATTGCCAGAGAGTACGTTGAAGCTTTTTGTACTTTATACGATCCAGTTAGTTACCTCGATCGAACCTATCGTTGTTTTTTGATGATGGGTGTGGCAAGTTGGACAGCACCATCAAAGTTTCCAGAGTGGGTAGTGATCAAAGCCATGCTGATCGTGATTTGGCGACAGGGGATCAAGCGCGAAACTCGTTGGAAGTTCTGGCATCATCTGTTTAGCATCATCAAGCACAATCCCAGAGTTACCGATCATTACCTCGCGGCTTGCGCCCACAACGAGCATTTCCTTGAGTATCGCCAAATCGTCCGCGATCAGATCGAGTCACAGTTAGCTGAATTTCTCGCCTCGCAACCCCAAGAACCAGCACTCGAAACTGTTAATGCTTAGTCATGAGCCGAGCGAATCTACTGCCAAACGCAGAAAATGCGGTGGTCGATATTCGCAAAATACGAGACTATTGCCTTAATCCAGAGCATGATGAGGGCAAGCATAAGGCTCGTTTATTTTTGTCAAGCTTGGGTATGACTGCTGATCATGCTGAGGAATTGCAACAAATTCTGCTTGAAGTTGCCAAAACTAGCGATGTTCGCTTAGGTCGTGAAGATGAATTTGGCAAGCGCTACACTCTGGATTTTTCACTGGAATGGCAAAATAGAAGTGCAACCCTTCGGAGTGGCTGGATTATTGAGCATGGTTCAACGACCCCAAGATTAACAACCTGTTATCCGTTGTAGTTACTAGAGGCATGAAAATGAAAATAAATTCCATCAAGTTACTAGATGTTGTGGCATTGACGGTTGATCTACCAGATTACAACTTATGGGTTGGACAAGTTGGTACGGTGGTTGAGACTTTGGCGAATGGTGCAGCGTTTGAAGTCGAATTTAGCGATCGTGACGGACGAACATTTGAGTCTGTCGGATTGCGCCCAGAGCAAATCTTGGTGTTACATTTTGAACCAGCATCACCAGACTTAAAGCCTGAGATGGTTCTAGCATAGCGATCGAAACTCATGAGTTTTCTCAGATTTCTAGGCTTTGGAGTATTGGAATTTTAAATGGGTTTGACTTTAAAGATTACACTTTGCGATTAGATAAGTTTTTCTAATGACTCGAAATACTAATTAAGGTTATACTCATCTATTTTCTAGAGTAAATAAATCGCTGAATCTCTTAATGGGAGAGGGTTCTGTCTTTGGCTGGGCTATTTATACTACCCAAATCAGGTTTAATCAGTCGCAAGGAAAATTTTGGCTAATTTCTACACTGAATTCTTGCATAGAGTTATCATGCGATCGCAGACCAAACTGAGTAACCGGATAAAGTCCAATCCATCTGGATGCTTCATCTGGTATCGAAGAGGTTTTGCTTGAATAACCAGATTTCGCATATTGAGAGGATCACTATACATGGCAACCTACAAGGTCACACTGATTAATGAGGCTGAAGGTCTAAATACAACTATCGATGTCCCAGATGATGAGTACATCCTTGATGTCGCCGAAGCCCAAGGATTAGATCTCCCATATTCTTGTCGCGCTGGAGCTTGCTCTTCCTGTGCAGGCAAAATGATCAAGGGTGAAATAGATCAGTCTGATCAATCTTTCTTGGATGATGAGCAAATTGAGAACGGCTTTGTCCTTCTTTGCGTTGCTTATCCTGCATCTGATCTAACCGTTGCCACTCATCAAGAAGAAAAGCTGTATTAGTGCTTTTCCTCGATCGTGGTCGCTCCGATCTTTTGGTGGGTCGGAGCTTTTTAATGTCTATAATCGGAAACAAAAAGTTTGTCTGAAGATTTAAAAGATACGAAAACTCCAGCACGATCTCTCCTTGGGATTGCTAGCATCGTGGCAGTGGCAACACTCATCAGTAAAATTTTGGGTTTGTTACGTCAGGTAGCGATCGCTGCGGCGTTTGGGGTGAGTGCGGCTTACGATGCCTATAACTATGCCTACGTGATCCCAGGCTTTTTATTAGTGCTACTGGGTGGGATTAATGGGCCATTTCACAGTGCGATCGTCAGCGTCCTATCGAAACGCAAATCAGAGGAAGCCGCACCTTTGGTCGAAACGATCGCAACGCTAGTTGGCTTGGCACTTCTAGCTGTCAGTATTTTGCTGTTTATATTTGCCGAACCTCTGCTCGATCTAGTTGCACCAGGACTAGGTAAGACAGTTGAAGGCTTGGAAATTAAGTCGATCGCGATCCAGCAATTTCGGATTATGGCTCCGATGGCTCTGCTCGCGGGGTTTATTGGCATTGGGTTCGGCACATTAAATGCGGCAAATCAATTCTGGCTACCTTCGATTAGTCCATTGTTCTCCAGCGTCACAGTCCTGATTGGGATTGGCGGATTGGCATTGGTGCTGGGCAAACAGATTATTGAACCCCAATATGCGGTTTTGGGCGGTATGGTGCTGGGCTATAGCACTTTAGCGGGTGCGGTGCTGCAATGGCTGGTGCAAATACCAGCACAGTGGAAGGCGGGGATGGGGGGACTGCGCCTGCGGTTTAACTTTGCGATCCCTGGCGTACAGGAAATCCTCAAAATCATGGGGCCAGCTACCTTCTCTTCGGGCATGATGCAGATCAATGTATTTACGATTTTATTTTTTGCCTCTTATATTCCCCAAGCTGCTTCAGCTCTGGGCTATGCCAGTTTATTAGTTCAAACTCCGTTGGGGATCGTGTCAAATGTGATCCTAGTGCCGCTATTTCCACTATTTTCTCGTCTTGCCGATCCTGCTGACTGGGATCAGTTGAAACAAAGGATTAGACAGGGATTAGTCCTGACTGGGATCACAATGTTGCCGCTCAGTGCATTGATGATTGCGCTGGCAGTGCCGACTGTGAGGGTGGTCTATGAACGCTTTGCCTTCGATCGAGAAGCCTCCCAAATTGTGGCTTCGATGCTAGTTGCTTACAGTATTGGCATGTTTGTTTATCTAGCGCGAGATGTTCTGGTACGGGTGTTCTACGCGCTCGGCGATGGTGATACCCCTTTTCGGATCAGTATCTTCAATATTTTCCTGAATGCTTTGTTGGCTTACATTTTCGTCAATCTCTTCGGTGCGCCAGGACTGGTATTGGCAACGGTAGGTGTGAATGTGACCTCGATGGTGATGTTGCTGTGGGCTCTCGATCGAAAGCTGAATGGTTTACCGCTCTGGCAGTGGAGCATCCCAATTTTGGGCTTAGCGGGAATTAGTTCGATCGCGGGCTTAGCAAGTTGGGTGACTCTATGGGGCTGTGAACGACTGTGGGGCAGTGAAGGGTTGTTAAATCAACTGGCTCAACTAATTTTGTCTGGCACTTGTGGCATGGTAATTTTTGCCATCCTCGTTTTGCAATTACGCTTACCTGAGTTAGAGGGGGCAGTAGCACAGGTGAAGCAAAGATTGAGGCGAAATAGAAATTAGCATAATTACTCAAGGGCTACGGTTTGCAAACAAAAATAGGATTACAATAATATTCTGAGTTTGTAAGTTAGAGTTAAGTTAACTAGACTATAAGTAAAGATGAGTGACTCAACTCCATATGAAAGACTAGGCGTAAATGAAGATGCCTCTTTTGAGGAAGTTCGCGATGCCCGCGATCGCCTGTTGAGCGAAATCGAAGGCAACGAACTCCAACAAGAGCTGATTGAGGCTGCCTATGATGCTGTCTTGATGGATCGTCTTAGAGCCAGACAAGAAGGCAAAATCAAAGTCCCCGATCGTATTCGCTTTCCTGAGAGGCTTTCGGCTAACTTACCAAACACAGCTCAGCCCATCGTGCCAACAGGTACGCCTAGCTGGTTGTCAAATCTGCTGGACAATCCTAGTCGTCAGGAAATCTTGACATCAGCAGGTGTGTTTGCGGGATTGGGGGTATTCAGCGCAATTTTACCAACTGTATCGGCTCCGACCTGGTTGGCGGGAGCTTTAATTTCTAGTATTTATTTTCTCAATCGCAAGCAAAATCGGTTTGGTCGTTCTGTATTAATTGCTTTTGTTGGCTTAATCGTTGCGGTAGGAATTGGCTCACTGATTGGTCAACTGCCAGCTTTGGCTGCTCTAGATCCTAGTAATGCCTCTAGAATAGCGACTTTACTCATGGTTCTGATCATGTGGTTGGTCACTTGCTTCTTGCATTAATCCATTCAGCATTTTTCTTGTGTTCAAACTCTCAGAGCCTCGCGATAGGCAATCACAGCTTGGGTCTGGTTCTGAGTTTGAGTAGTAGTGCCAATAAATTGCCCAAGTAAATCAAAATCTAAATCTGGTAAAAATTCACTCCGATCGATCGATGTATATTCACGATCTTTGAGGAGATAAAGTTGCCATTGCTTTTTCTTCACTTGCCAAAACCAGACTTCGGGAATTTGCAATCCCTGATAAACACTTAATTTGTCGATCCCACCACTACTAATAAAAATTTCTAAGGCAATATCAGGTACTTCTTTTAACGCACCAAAGCAGTAGCACTCATCAGGTTCTAGCCCCCTCAAAGCTGCTTCATCTCTAAATGTCGTATTGCCATAGCCATTTAGATCGATGATTTTTTCCACCGCATACATCTCAATCAAACGAGCAATAATTTTTTTTAAGAGTTCGTGCTCGCTGGATGTACTCATAATCTCCAAAATGCCTTCAAGGAATGTAACGCGCAAGGATGGATATTCATCGACAAACCCATCAATAAAGTTAGCGTACTGTTCCCAGGTGATGTCGCTGAGAATTAGCCTTTGCTCTTGGGCATCAGGTAGATTGAGGTGAAGAGGAAGAATATCTGAAATTTGCATAGCTAATCTCGATCGATATAATTTGTATCATATTCGATCGAACCTACACCCTAAGAATGCAAGCTTTTCATAGGGATTTACAAACTAAAAGCTGACTCTAGATAGCTGAGTAATTCTAATTGGCTTGAGATTGGAGGATTGTATACCAGTGCTACATCAAAACGACAGGGAAGTCTCTCTAGGTCAGGATGATTAGCTAGAAATTCTGTTGCGGCTCGCCAAAGTTTTTGCTGCTTTTTCGGTGCGATCGACAGTAATCCATTCTGATCCCAGCTTCGATCGCTGCGGGTTTTGACCTCGACAAATATTAGCCAATTTCGATCGAGTGCCACCACATCCAATTCCCCCCAGTAACAACGCCATTGCCGTGCCAAAATTTTCCAGCCACTAGCTTTGAGTAGATCGGCGACAAACTGCTCACCCGCTTCACCCACTTGCCTAGCCGCCAATCTTTTGCTCGATTTCTGCAAGTCTGATTGCCTAGGAGAAATTCGATCGGTTGACTCAGACAAAATTACCTCAAAAAATCGATAGATATCCGATTAGGATACAAGTGGTGATCTTATTGCTTAGCCAGCCTAATATTTTATTTATGAAACCTTTTTCGATCGCAGATTCTATTTTAATTAAACTAGTCACAGTGATCGGTTGTTTGCTAATTCTATTTTCGGCGAATGTCGCTCTTGCCGAAGACTACGACAAACAGATCATGACAGGATATGACTTTTCAGGCAAAGTGTTGAAAGGCTCACAGTTTAATAAAACTGACTTACGCAAGGCTCTGTTTAAAAATGCCGATCTTAAAGGTGTAAGTTTATTCGGTGCGAATATGACTGGCGCAGATTTTTCTGGGGCGGACATGAGCTACAGCACGCTCGACACGGCGCGGATGGATGAAGTAAACCTGACCAATACCATCCTCGAAGGTTCATTTGTCTATGGCGCGTCTTTTAATCGGGTAACAATTGATGGGGCTGACTTTACCGATGTCGATCTGCGCGATATTACCCGCGAGAAGTTATGCAAAGTCGCTCAAGGCAAGAATCCTGTGACAGGACGCTCTACCCGCGAAACATTAGAGTGTGATTAGGTATAACTCTTGACAGATTCGCCCAAAAACTCTAAACAGTATATTGAAGCAGGCAGGTTTAAAATACTTATGAAGTATGCAGTAATAGTTGAGAAGGGCGAAAGTAGTTTTGGTGCATATGTGCCTGATTTACCTGGCTGTGTAGCGGTAAGTGAAAATAGGGCTGAAGTACTTCAGATCATCAAAGAAGCGATCGAGTTTCACATCGAAGGGTTGCATGAAAGTGGAGAAGTTGTTCCAGAGCCGTCGTTGAGTGTTGAATACATTCAAGTTTTAGCTGCATAACAAATTATCGATGCCAAAGTCAATAAAGTTGCTTCGCGTAGGTGAGTAAGATATTCTGAATTTTTCGATATTAGAGAGAAAGTATGCAAATCAGTATTTCAGATCGCACAGTGGCAAATTGGTCGGGTGATGGTTGCGCGATTGCAGTATTCCAAAATGAGCTGCAAAACGAAGACAAACTTAGCTCCGAACTGGCTTTGCTCGACGAAAAAGTATTTGCAGGAACTTTAGCAGAATTAGTCACGGAAACCGAATTTAAGGGAGAACTAGGATCGACTGCCAGTGGTAGAGTTGGCGGCAATAGTCCTATTCGCAAAGTGCTTTTGATTGGATTGGGGCATCCTGCCAAAGCGACAGAGGATACTTGGCGACGTGCTGCCGCTCAAGCCGCGAGATGGTCAAATCAGGCAAAATGCCAGACTTTAGCTCTATCAATGCCTTTATCTCACCTCGATCGATCGATCGCTGCTCAGATCATTAGTGAAGGCATCATCCTGAGTTTGCATGAAGATAAGCGATTCAAATCTAAACCAGAAGATAAATCTGAAACTCCAATCCAGAAACTAGCCCAAATCGATTTACTTGGCTTCAGTGGAGAGGCGAAAGCAGGGATTACCAAAGCTCAACAGATTTGTAGTGGTGTGATCTTGGCACGCGAACTCGTCTCAGCCCCTGCCAACCTTGTTACACCGATTACCCTTGCCGATCAGGCCATCTCGATCGCCAAAGAATATAGCGATTTGATGACCGTAGAAATTCTCGAAAAAGAGCAATGTGAAGCGTTGGGCATGGGGGCTTTTCTGGGTGTGGCACAGGCTTCCGATCTACCGCCTAAATTTATCCATCTCACTTACAAGCATGGCTCAGGTGAGAAAAAACTAGCAATCGTCGGTAAAGGAGTTACGTTTGACTCTGGTGGTCTGAACATCAAAGCTGGTGCGGGTAGTGGCATCGAAATGATGAAGACAGATATGGGAGGAGCCGCTGCAACTTTAGGAACTGCTAGATCGATCGCGCAACTAAATCCCCAAAATATTGAGGTTCACTTTATTATCGCTGCTTGCGAAAATATGATTAGTGGTAAGGCGATGCGTCCTGGTGACATCCTCACTGCGGCAAATGGTAAAACGATCGAAGTGAATAATACTGATGCTGAAGGTCGTCTGACGCTTGCAGATGCGCTCATATTTGCCGATCGATTGGGTGTTGATGCGATTGTCGATCTAGCTACGCTCACAGGTGCGATCGTGGTTGCCCTAGGCAGTCATATGTCTGGATTTTGGTCTACCAGTGAATTCCTTACTACCCAAATTGAAGCAGCATCTAAAGCTTCTGGGGAGAAATTTTGGCGAATGCCGTTAGAAGAAGTCTATTGGGACAACATGAAATCAGTCGTGGCAGATTTTAAAAATACTGGTTCCAGAGAAGCAGGCTCGATTACCGCTGCTCTATTCTTGAAGCAATTTGTCGAGAAAACCACGGCTTGGGCGCATCTTGATATTGCTGGTCCCGTATGGGCAGATAAGGATTTTGGCTATGACAATGCTGGCGGCACAGGTTTTCCCGTGCGAATGTTGGTAAATTTAGTGTTAGGGTTTCAGCCCGACCCTAGCGTTTAATTGATTCTGTGTATCGATCGACGCCGATCGACTAAGCTCCGATCGGAAATGTTTGCTGTAATGGCTCGATCTGTGATAATTCGTCAATCATCAGGTTATGGATTTGTCCATTTGTCGCCAAAATGCGTCCACTCTTAAGCACAAGGTCGCTACCATCATAAGCTGTGACTGTACCACCCGCCTCTCTCACAATCGGAACCCCTGCGGCAATATCCCATACTGATAGCCCGCGTTCCCAATAGCCATCCACCCGCCCACAAGCGACATAAGCTAAATCCAGCGATGCGGCTCCGCCTCGTCTCACCCCTTGAGTAATGTGAGTGAAGTGGCAAAATTCGGCATAGTTATTGTCGTTAGTTTGAGTTCGATCGTAGGCAAAACCTGTGACTAAGAGACTACGGCTGAGTTCGTTGGCTTGAGAGACTTTGAGCGTCGATCGATCTCCAGCTCGATCGCAAGTTGCCCCTAAACCTGTTGCGGCGCGAAATAGCTCATCGTGAAATGGGTCGTAGATCGCTCCAACTGAGGGTACGCCATCGATCAGTAACGCCACAGAGACGGCTGAAAATGGATATTGGTGCGTAAAATTTGTCGTGCCATCTAAAGGATCGATCGCCCAGAGAAACTTACTATCCTGTAAGCCAACCGCGCCAGATTCTTCTGCGAGGATACTATGTGTGGGGAAATGCCTCTGAATCACAGCTATTACAGCTACTTCAGCTTCTTTGTCAGCTTGGGTTACTAGATCGCCTGGTCGCTTTTCTTCGATTTCTTTGAGTTTGCCCCAATATCGCTTCAGGATTGTTCCTCCAGCATTGGCAGCTTCTGTAGCGATATCAAGGTAACGCTGCAAATCTTCGGAACTAATATTATTAGTATCTGAACTAGTGTTTTCCACTTGAGTCTCCTTGAGCACTAACTCGATACTTAAAAAATTTGAAGCATCAAAATAAAAATAAACAACAAAAAACGAGCCAGCGACTTTCCATGTTTCGTCTTGGCTCGTTCTTTGGTTCGCTCCTCACACCACTGAAGTATATGCGATCTCTTTCAAAAGATCTAGCCTGTTTAACGATTCATTCGTGCAAATTTGCTTGCACTTTTCTGCATGTTGCGAAGTCGATCGAAATCAGGTGATAAATCTGCGTCATAATTAAGTTAATAGCTAAAAATTTACTCGCTTTATTTAAAGACTTTGCCTACTCTCGGACTTAATATCGACCACATTGCCACAATTCGTCAAGCCCGCCGAACTGTTGAGCCAGACCCCATTGCCGCCGCCGTGATTGCAGAATTGGCAGGCGCAGACGGAATTACTGTACATCTACGAGAAGATCGCCGCCACATTCAAGATCGAGATGTGCGATTGTTACGGCAAACTGTGCGGACTCGGCTGAACTTAGAAATGGGTGCAACACCTGAAATGGTGTCGATCGCGCTGGAAATCAAGCCAGATTATGTCACGCTTGTGCCTGAAAATCGACAGGAAATTACGACTGAGGGCGGCTTAGATGTTGTCGGCATGGGCGATCGATTGGTTAAAATCGTCGATCGACTCCAAACTGCAAATATTCCCGTTAGTCTGTTTGTTGATGCCGATCCACCTCAATTACAAGCTACGGCAGCTATGGGGGCAAAGTTTGTCGAACTACACACTGGTAGCTATGCCAATGCCAAAAACGAGGTAGATCTGGCAAAAGAGTTGGAGATTATTACTCAAGGCAGCGCATTGGCAATCAGCCTTGGCTTGCGCTTAAATGCGGGACATGGCTTGACTTACTGGAATACAAGCTCGATCGCCAAAATCTCAGGGATGGAAGAGCTAAATATCGGACATAGCATCATCAGTCGTGCGGTCTTGGTTGGCTTAGATCGCGCCGTCAGAGAAATGAAAGCATTAATTCTTGCCTGAGTTTTGACTATTCGTAGGCAGAAAAACTTAAGCATTCAGAACTTGTTCAACTGTCAGGTTTAATTCGGGAAAGGTTGAAGAAATAATTCGATCGCTATTTTGAAAGCGCGTAACTTGATATTTTCTTTCGGCATCTAAAGCAAATACAAATACCGATGCTTCCTTCGGATCGCCGAGATAATTCCTACTTCCGATCGCTAAATAATCGACAATCCAATACTCCGCAATACCACAACGCTCATATTCATCCAGCTTATCGATATAGTCGTCTTCCCAATTAGTTGAAACGACCTCAACCGCAAGTTGAATTGGTGATCGCATCCCACGATGGTTAAGCCGATCTCCACGCCAAACATCTCGATCGATCGCACACACATCAGGATGCCGTCCTTGCTCTTTCCCTTTCTTATTTGTTGTTAAAACCGCCGCGACGTTATTCACTACATAATTTAATTTAAGTCGTTTGACTTCATCTTTCATGGCATCCATAATCAAATCGGCAACATCATAATGTTTTCTTGTTGCTAAAATCTTAACCATCTTGCCATCCACAAGTTCGTAACGTCCATCTTCAGGGCATTGAGCCAAAAACTGCTCAAAATCTAGCTCTTGGTTTAGCTCTAACTCTGATTGTCCATTTAATTTTGGCTGCGGTTGGGTAATTGCAATCATAGATGACTCTCAAGAATGCTTGGATTAAATTATAGCAGCCGATTTTTAGGGCAACTCTTTTCGATCGATCCCACTAGCCACGATAAAGTAATGAGGCAAAGCTGACCTTGCTGGTTAATACTTGGGCGCGATGCAGGAGATCGAAAAACTGCTGTGTAGATGAAATGTCAGAACTTGTGAATTCATTGTAGAGCTGATATTTGGAGAGTAAAATTGCTTCCGATAAATCGCTCGAAATAGATGTGTATCCTTTGAGATAAGACAGTGATTCGATCGGCTGGGCGCGAATTGTCTGGATCGCCTGAGCGTATACATCGATATATTTTCTACTGGTTAATGGATACTGCTGCATAAATTCGGAACTGAGGCTAGCTGAACCGCCTGACCACCGATCGATCGAATCGTCGAGCAGGTATTTCGCAAATCCTCCTATTTCCAGCGTTTTGATTAGATCTGAGTTGGAGTCTATTCCCGTGGGTTCTAGACTATAGACAGCCGCAATCTGCCCCGATCGTAACGCTTTGATTTGTTGACTTGGTTCGATTTGAATTACTTCTGGTGTCGTGATTCCACTTTTTTTCAGCATCGCTGTGACGATCGCCAGATTTTGCCAGCCAGGGTCGCAACCAACCCGCAAACCATTCAGATCGGAAATGGATTGAAGCGAGCTATGTTTCAGGACGATCGACTTATCGATCGATTCGCCAGTGAGTCGTGGATTAGTGGCAAAAATTTTAAACAACGATGGTCGGGAAATTTCCGCTAGTGCCAATGCCCCACTGGTCGTACCATTAGCAAAACCATCGATCTTGCCGTCGATCATTGCTTCTGCGATCTGCCGTGAAGAGGTAAATGCGATTGCCTGCACATCCAATCCTGCTTGCTCAAATAAACCTTGTGCCAAAGCTAAATAGAGTGGTAAGCCTGAAACCACTTGCCAGTAACCAATTTTGATTTGAGGTGGAGACTCTTGGGTTGAGTGCGGTAATTTAACCTGCGATTGCTGGGGTGATGTAACTTGAGATGAAGTTGATGTCCAACTATTCGCGATCGATGCCAGCAACATCCCTCCACCCATTTGCAAACCTCTTTGCAGAAATACGCGGCGACGGATTTTGGCAGTTCGATCGAAAAACAAACTCATAAAACTTCAGCTAAAACTCTAAAAAAACTGGACTCACGCTCAAATCAACTCTTACCTGCGATGCTTGGCTTTGCGTCGCGCTAAAAAATCAGGTAGTTCGGAGTCGGAGGCTCTGGGTCGTGACATGTTTCGCCTGTGGGCTAGAAAATCAGGTAATTCTGGGGTCTGCCGATATTTGGCTTTGATCGATTCAAACTCTGACCAAAAAATGCGACATTCAGCATAATTTCCAGTTGCCAGCAGAGTGTCAATCTCATTCAGCAAAGACTTAATTCGATCGATCTGCCCGTTTTTTCGTCTATGACTGTCGATCGGGGTTGTGCTTCTAGCGTTCATTAATCTTCACCTATGGAGAAACCAGAGAAATTGGCAGAAAACTTGACTTCCTAGAAACAACGTGATACAAGCAAGCTGATAATCTCAATCTGTTTAAGTTTTAATTTGCTTAATATGAGCTTCAGTTCAAGTAAATTAAAGCTCTATCCCTTGCAATAGGCTATTGCATAAACTGCTAGGGGAGATGAAAGTTAAAATCAAACACTTCCTAATTGAACGATAGTTTTTTAGAACGAATTTGTAGACAAGAAAATGTCTGCAAATTTGCCATGCAATTTGTTATATAGAACGTAAAAGACATGATTAAATGTCGATCGAGAATTTTTACGAATTGCCACAAAATATTTAACTAAAGTAATTTAAAAAAACTTGTTTCTGGAAAGTAGAATCAATGCCATAAAAAGTAATAAATAAATGCTTAATGTCTAGCCTCAAAAACCCCAAATATCTTTACAGCAAAGATTTAAGCTATCAGATCACAAAAAGTAATTGTCGTTAAAAAATAGATTTAATCACCAATTTTTTGAATTTATCTAGCCTGAAATTGACTATAAGTAGTTAGCTGACAAACGGCAATATCATGTAATTATCTATTGCAAATTCACCAATATCTGCTAATTTATCTACGTTAAGTAAAAAGCTGATTTTGCTTGATTGTGATGTCAAGTAAATTATCTAAATTACTTTTCTATCTAATCAGTGCTTGTGTTTCCAGAAACTGCGAAATATTTATACTTTGCTGTGCTTTCTGGTTAAAAGCTGACCTGTGGAATGTGAGGAGATTGTTTGATGAAAGTTGAAGACGCGCTTAAAGTTGTTGCTACAGTTCTACCTAAACGCTTGAATGATGTTCAAGTTCTGGTTTTCCGTTTGACATGGGAAGGCAAGTCATTCGCCGAAATTGCGGCTGAGGGTGATTATGATTCTGCCTATGTTAGAGATGTTGGCTATAAACTCTGGCAGATGCTTAGTCTCAGGCTGGGGGAGAAAGTCAAAAAGAGTAATCTGCAATCAGTCATATGGCACCATGCCCAGATTCTAGATAGACTCCAGAACCTAGACGAATTCCAAGATGCGGTGGGATATAGTAATGGATCGCGGGAATCCCGCCCAAATTTATCAAGACGACAAAACCAGATAGTCCCAGAACTGACTCACGATCGAGGTGAGACTTCTAATGTGCTGGATTTTAAAGCGCAGCCACGCAGTCACCGCGATTGGGGAAATGCCCCCGATACTTCAACCTTTCAAGGGCGCGATCAGGAGCTGAAAAATTTCAAGCAGTGGATTGTTGGAGATCGAGGTTGTCGTCTGGCAGGTGTATTTGGCATTGGTGGCATCGGTAAAACTGCTTTTACGGTGAAGTTAGCAGAGCAAGTGCAGGATGAATTTGAGTACTCGATCTGGCGATCTCTGCGTCACGCTCCACCACTTGGCGAGATTCTGGACGATTTAATCAGATTTTTGTCTGACGGTCAGGATACCTATATTCCTGCAACCATTCATGGGAAGATCTCATTATTGGTTACCTCCCTGCTCAAACAACGTTGTCTTATTGTTCTTGATAATTTTGAGTCGGTATTGCAGAGCGGCGAAACTACAGGTCATTATCGCGAAGGCTATGAAGGTTACGGTGAACTCTTACGGCTGGTTGGCGAGGTCGGTCATCAAAGCTGTCTGATCATCACTAGCCGCGAACAGCCTCAAGAAATTTCATCCCAGAATGATCGTTCGATCGTTCGATCTCATCAACTTCATGGTTTACAAGCTGAAGCCCAGACAATTTTTGCTGATGGTATGGCTGACTCTGAAGCAGGTACAGATCTGATCGATTACTATCGGGGCAATCCCCTCGCTCTTCAGGTTGTATCTCGATCGATCCAAGAATTATTTAATGGTGATATCGAGGCATTTGTCGCCCAACGCGCAGTTGTGTTTAACGGGATTCGGGATTTACTCGAACAGCAATGCAGCCGTCTTTCGCCGCTTGAGATCCGAGTGATGTATTGGCTGGCAATTAACCGCGAACCTATCACACTCGATCAATTAAGTGCGGATATGATTCCGATCGCCTCGAAGTCGAGTCTCCTAGAAACTCTGTCTTCACTGGGATGGCGATCGCTAATCGAGAAAAATGCCTCAGGCTTCACCCAGCAGCCCGTTGTGATGGAGTACATTACTGACCGCTTGGTCGAACAAGCTTATAGTTCGATCGTTAATGCTGAAGTCACCTTTCTCACCAGCTACGCTTTAGTCAAAAAACAGTCAAAAGAGCATATTCGTGAAGCACAGATGGAGTCAATCTTGCAGCCTCTGGTTGCCAAATTGCTATCTGACTCAGGTAACTGGCACAAACTCCACGATCGACTCAGCCAATTGCTGCATAAGTTACGCGAGCAAAATGCGCTCCCAGGTTATGGTAGCGAGAATATCCTCAGTGTGATCAAACAATTGAAGCGCGGCGGAAATGCTGTGGCAGAACTGCCCAAAGTTACAGATCTAACCGATCTGCACCTGCTCCACCGTTTGCTCACCTCAAACCGATCTGGGGGCTTACTAACAGATCGGCAAATGATCTGGACAAATCATCTGGGTCTTAATAGTAAGGATAATTACCGTGACTGGATTGAGGGTGCTTTAGCTGAATTTCAACATGACTTGCAGCAGCAATCCCAAATGCGAAAATGCTACCGCGCTCAACTGCACGATCATCAACTTGCCGAGATCGATATCGAACTCGAAGCGGTGCAAATCATCAATTCTGTTGGTGAATCGATCGATGCATGTTTGGTGTTTATCAACGAAGTCAAAATTATCGATCCTTAACGACTGCGTGATTGCACCTCGCTACCACAATCATCACAGTTTTAACTAAACTAAGTCTATAGACTTAGTTTAGTTTGACTGGAGTTTAGACTAACAAGTACCTCTAGCAGCAAACCTCCCACTAGTTAAAAACTGACGGGATAGCTCGTAAATCCGAAAAATCATCTACGAGGCGATGTCTTCAGGCACTTTCTTTCTCTTAGAAAAACCTTTTTTGACCGTTGGACAGTAAGGACGGTTGCTTCTAAGTTTCCCCAAAGGCCAACCAGGAGACTTTCCACGATGTTTAGGATGAGAAGCAGGAGAACCAATCCTGTCTTGACTGGCAATAACAGTTTTTAGTCTAAACTCCAGTTGGAAGTTTCTGCCACTCCTCTTTGGGGATGCTTTCACGGATCGTGGCATACCGTTGCAAGAATGCTTGTGCTTGGGAATAACCTGCTTGCTTTTCTAGTTCTTGCTTTTGACGAATTACTTCTACTTCCTGCAAGATGATGGCGGCGATGTGTTCTTGATGAACTACAGAGAGCGTAGAAGCAACTTCAAGGGCTTGTCCCCTTATTATATCAACGACTGAGAGTGTGAATTGTGGTGTATTTGAGCGTGGCTCTAATTTTTTGAGATATATTGCACTCCCTCAATACCAGTATTAATTCCTTTCAAAAATCTCCACATTTACTGAATATGTAACCCAGCCTAAGCTTTTGTATAGTTGCGTTGACTCGCCTTCTATAATAGGTTTAGTCAAGTTAAGTCAAGTAAAAAGTTAGATTATGGTTGCAGTTGCAGCAAAGCCCAGTGATATTCTGCGTCAGGCCGATCCTGAGCATCTTAAGCGCATTCGTCATACCTGCTCGCATGTGATGGCGATGGCAGTGCAAAAGTTATTTCCCGAAACCAAGGTGACGATTGGGCCATCCACAGAAAACGGGTTTTACTATGACTTCGATCGAAAAGAACCGTTTACGCCATCAGACTTGAAATCGATCGCCAAAGAAATGAAGCGGATCATCAAAGCTGATTGGCCATTGGTGCGGCAAGAAATCGATCGAAGCGCAGTTGCACGCGCAATCGCCAAACTCAATGAACCCTACAAACTTGAGTTACTCGCAGCCATCCCCGCAGGCGAAATCATTACCCGTTACTTTATCGGCGATCCAGAGCGAGATAATTCGTGGTGGGATCTGTGTGCGGGGCCACATTTGGAAAAAACAGGCGAAATTAATCCCGATGCTTTTGCCTTAGAAAGCGTAGCGGGGGCATATTGGCGCGGTGACGAAAAAAATGCCCAATTACAGCGAATTTACGGCACAGCTTGGGAAACGCCCGAACAGCTAGAGGCATATCATCTCCAAATCGAAGAAGCCAAACGTCGCGACCATCGCAAACTTGGCAAAGAACTAGAACTATTCAGCATTCAAGAAAATGCTGGCGGTGGATTAGTGTTCTGGCATCCACGCGGTGCGACGATGCGGAATATCATCGAATCTTTTTGGAAACAGACCCACATCGATCGAGGCTATGAACTGGTATCGACCCCACACATGGCAAATCTCGATCTGTGGAAGACTTCGGGACATAATGATTTCTATCGCGAGAGTATGTTCCAGCCGATGGAAGTGGAAGAACAGGCTTATCAACTGAAGCCGATGAACTGCCCCTTTCACGTCCTGATTTACAAGGATTCGCTGCATTCCTACCGTGAACTGCCGATTCGGTGGGGAGAATTGGGAACTGTCTATCGTTACGAGCGATCGGGGACTTTGCACGGTCTGATGCGGGTGCGCGGCTTTACCCAAGATGATGCTCACATCTTTTGTACTGAAGATCAGATGGAAGCGGAAATCCTTGGCGTTTTGGATTTAGCTGAACTGATTCTCACAACTTTTGGGTTCGATCGATACGAAGTTAACCTCTCGACTCGACCTGAGAAATACGTCGGCTCTGACGAAGGCTGGGATCGGGCAACCGATGCGCTGCGTCAAGCCCTCGATCGAAAAGGTTGGGCATATAAAGTAGATGAAGGTGGTGGTGCGTTCTATGGACCGAAGATCGACATCAAAATTGAAGATGCGATCGGAAGACTGTGGCAATGTTCGACCATTCAAGTGGACTTCAATTTACCCGAACGGTTTGATATGGAATATGTCGGTGCAGATGGGAATCGTCATCGTCCGATTATGCTGCACCGCGCTCTATTCGGCTCATTGGAACGCTTCTTTGGCATCCTAGTCGAGAACTATGCGGGTGATTTCCCGCTCTGGTTAGCTCCAATTCAAGCACGGTTAATTGCCGTATCTGAAGACCAATTGGATTATGCGCGTGAAGTTGCGGCATTAATGAAGCAAGCAGGATTGCGAGTTCAGGTCGATCTCAGTGGCGATCGAATGGCAAAACAAATTCGCAAAGCGGAACTAGAGAAAATCCCTGTGATGGCGGTAGTCGGTGCGAAGGAAGTAGAAGCTCGAACCCTCAGCATTCGCACCCGCAAGCATGGCGATCTAGGTGTGATACCTGTGACGGAGGTGATCGAGAAAATGCAAAAATCGATCGCCGCTCACGACTGGCTATAGAACCTCTCCCAGCCTCCCCTTGGCAAGCTAATATGGACACAAAGTCTATCTGTCTTCACTTTAGCTAACCTCGCCCCTAAATCCCCAATTCTGGGGACTTTGAAAATTTTTGTCCTCCCAGAATTGGGGGCTAGGGGGCAGTCAGGGAGTCTGGGTGGTTCTAACATGAACTGATGTAATCGATAAATTGAGTTATGAGCAAGATTGTCCAAAAAACAAGCCCGATCAAAATAAGTCCAATCAAAATCGATGCTCTGATCGATCGACTTGATGCGGTTAAACATTTAGCCGAGTCGGGCTATTGGATTACCACCGAGGAATTGTGTGTTCTACTTGAGCTAGATCCCTCGGCATTGCAATCGCTAAACTTTAAAGAGCCTCTCTATACCTTTGCTTGGCGCAACTTTATCTTTACTCAAATCGCTAGCCAAGATACGGTGAGAATGTGGTCGATCGCCGATCAGCAGCAAAGAACCAATCGAGTTTCGATCGAATCGGAATTAAAGCAACTGCAAATTGAAGTGGTAAACGATCGACAGACCTCCCAAGCCCAACTACAATCGCAATCCGATTTACAATCCCAATCTCATGGGAACGGTCAAGCCCAAATCATAATCCCAACAGCGACCACGACGCTCTCTCCTCCCACTGTTAATCCTCCTCCGCCTGAGAGCGAAATCTTCCCTTCCGCCTACGCCCTAGTTGAGAATTTCTTCACGGCTCAGCAACTCCAGAAATTGCTCCAATATGTCGAGGAGCAACAGCCCAACTTTACACCCACTTCTAACTCTGCTAACGATCCTAACTATCGTCGATCGATGGTTTTGCACTCCTTCCCAGAATTCACGCAACTGATGATGGAGCGAGTGAGAGCAATCATGCCGTATATTCTCACCTATCTGGGCATAGAGAGTTTCATTCCCAGCAATGTCGAAGCTCAATTAACGCTGCACAATGACGGCAATTATTACAAAGTCCACAACGACAGTGGCAGCCCAGATACGGCTAATCGCGTTTTAACTTATGTCTATTACTTCTATCGCGAACCAAAACCTTTTTCTGGCGGTGAACTCCTAATCTATGACAGCAAGGTTGAAAACAACTTCTACATCGCGGCTTCAACCTATAAAACGATTCAACCCAAAAATAACAGTATTGTCTTTTTTCTCAGCCGCTATATGCACGAAGTTCTCCCCGTCAGTTGCCCAACTAAAGCCTTCCTCGACAGCCGCTTCACGATCAACGGCTGGGTACGCAAGTAATATGCTTGTCTTAGTTCTCATGGTAGATTTATCAGCATAATTTGTGCTCTAGTAAAATGGCAAAACGCCCCCATCCAATTCAATATCAAGGTAGCAAAAGGAATCTTGCTTCAAATATTTTTAAATTTCTACCTAAAACTGTAGACAGACTAGTGGAGCCATTCGCGGGAACTGCTGCAATAAGTGTTGCGGCATCTTTTGAAGGAATCGCTCAAAAATTTTGGATCAATGATTTAAATCGACCGCTAGTTGAATTATTAAAACTGATCGTGGAAAATCCTGAGACAATATCAAATGCTTATAAGGATATATGGAATGAGCAACATAGCAATTCTATAGAACATTATTATCAGGTTAGAGAGAAGTTCAATAGAACTAGCGATCCACTTGTTTTTCTTTATTTGTTGGCACGATGTGTTAAAGGAGCCGTTCGGTATAACTCTGAAGGTTTTTTTAATCAAAGTCCTGATAAAAGACGAAAAGGCACTCAGCCTGAGAGAATGAGGAAGAATATAGAAGGAGTTTCTAAACTTCTGAAGGATAAATGTATATTCACGTACTTGGACTATAAAGAAGTGTTAACTGGGATTAGACCCAATGATTTCGTCTATATGGATCCACCATATCAAGGCGTATGTGGTGATAGAGACTCCAGATATTTTTCTGGAATAAGTTTTGATGATTTTGTCTCGTCTCTTGAAGCTTTAAATCAGAAAGGAGTAGCGTTTGCAGTGAGTTATGACGGAAAACGAGGGGATAAAATTTTTGGTAACTCATTACCTGAAAGATTAGGACTAGAAAAAATTGAGATCGAAGTTGGACGATCATCTCAAGCAACACTATTAGGAAGAGATGAAGTAACAGTAGAGTCTTTATACTTATCATCATCCTTACTTCATGATTCTATTACAGATATTAAGAGCTATCTTAGTCAAGTACCAAAACAGCTTATTTTCACGAAACAGTATGGATAGTTCCCAAAAACTCTCTCAAGAATTCATCCAATTTTGTCAATCAGTGACTGCCAAAAGACCAAAAGCGGTAATTGATCATATTTTACAACACGGCTCTGTAAGCACGGAAGAGCTTACAGACCTATACGGGTATAGTCATCCTCCAAGAGCAGCTAGAGATGTGCGAGAACATGGCATCCCTCTTGATACATTCCGCGTGACAGGACGCGACGGGAGAAAGATTGCCGCTTATAAATTTGGTGATATTAGCAAGACAAGATTTTCCAGATTGTCTGGAAGAACAGGCTTATCTAAGCAGTTAAAAAATGAACTAATTAGACACTATGGCTGTAAATGCTTCATTTATATAGAGGAAATTAACGAACGAGAACTTCAGATCGACCATCGTGTTCCATTTGAGGTTGATGGAGAACAAGAGCTAGAACCTGAAAATTTTATGTTACTGTGCGGCTCAGCCAATCGAGCAAAGTCGTGGTCATGTGAACATTGTGAAAATTGGAATAGCTTAAAGAACAAAGCTATTTGCTTATCGTGCTACTGGGCGTATCCAGAAAATTATACACATATTGCAATGAAACAAGTTCGACGAATAGATCTCATGTGGCAAGGGAAAGATACTGAGATTTATGAAAGATTGAAACAGCAAACTGTCGATTTGGGCAGAGACATCCCTGAATTTATTAAAGAGTTAATTGAACGAGAAATTGGACAAAACTTTGACAGCTAAAAATATTGTCCTGAGAATACATAGCAGTCAATTCATTAGTTCTCTTTAGTACGGCAAGTCAATGGATTCAACATCGATCAGGCTAAAGTGCAAGAGTAAAGTTGAAACCAGATCAACCGTTTCAGTAAAGAGGCGATCAGATCATATTTCTTACTCATCTGACTTTAATCCTATTAAATTATTGTGGTCTCAGACCCACCTATTCTCGTACATATAAAGGACGGAGATGCTGAGCAACTTCGAGCGCAGTTTGGATCTCTTGCCACT
>ENA-ORBV01002387-ORBV01002387.1-microbial-mat-metagenome-genome-assembly--contig:-NODE-2387-length-39782-cov-94.986979_pt1 | contig 39782 bp, 78 predicted proteins | sample MGYA00237777_ERZ505514 | MGnify/ENA primary metagenome ERZ505514 (study PRJEB26160, sample SAMN06269048) | microbial mat metagenome | isolation source: Oligotrophic lake microbial mat | place... | reverse complement strand
ATGATACGGCGACCACCGAGATCTACACCTCTCTATTCGTCGGCAGCGTCAGATGTGTATAAGAGACAGCCTTTATTCCTGCCCCCCTTTCAATTCGCCCACCCCAAAGCACCAAGAACTCAAGTTCCGCACGAATAGGGCTTTACAACCATCTTTTTTCGTGTGACCATGGGAGGAAGGTTGGCGAGAACTTGAACGTAAGATTCAGCAACCCCCTCTCACAAGGAACCCTCTCACAATGGTACGCAAACAAAGCCACACTGGTTATCAGCACTGTCAGTGTCGAGACTGCTTTGAGATCACTGTAGGCGCTAGCCTATGCGACGACTGCAAAGAAGCAGGATGCGAAGCACTGACAGAACAAGAGTGTCAAAGCGAACACTCTTACGAACAAGGCGAGTAACCAACGCCCAACGCCCAACCCCCTCTCACAAGGAACCCTCTCACCATGAAAAACATTCAGCTATACAAATGCGTTCTTGAACGCGCGGGCCTGCTACGCCTAGAAGAAAGCGTCCCAACCTTAGCCACGCATGGGGAAGCCGCAAAAACAATCTTAACCGCGCTGTTAGCGGACAGCCCTTCGGAGAAGGTCTATGTGCTTATGCTCAACGCGCGCACAGCAATAGTAGGCGCGGAACTGCTATCAATGGGCGGACAAACGCAAACAAGCGTGGCAGTCAGGGAGGTTTTCCGCGCGGCAATCATTCAGAATGCGAACGCGATAATCTTAGGACACAACCATCCCTCAGGCGACTCTACCCCTAGCGCAGAGGATATAGATATGACGCATGCGATTGTCAAAGCGTCAAAGCTTTTGGGTATAGCGCTACTAGACCACTTAATCATCACGCCTAGTGGATCATGGTCAAGCGTGTTTGACCATTGCTTGTTTGAGCGTTAACCACGCCCCTTATGCCTCTCCCCCAACAAAGGAGAGGCATACAGGGCGCTTTAGCCCACTCACAAGGAACCTCTCACTATGCTAACACCACTCCAAGCCCACGCCTTGCTAGTAGCCAAGGGGCAAGAACTAGGGATGCCAAGCTCGTTCAAGCGAGATCTGGAAGTCCATGATCTCGAGATCTTGAAGCGCTACCCGAATCAACCTCACCTTTGGTACCTCTATCCCGAGGGAACTCATTTGTGGGCGCGCGAACACTTCAAGAATTGGGGACTAGACTTCTTTCCCGATGTTGCGGACACCCTTCCAGGGGGTCACTTTTTCTTTTTCACTGGCTACCGCCTACATCCGCTGACCCTGTTGCAAGCAGTGGAAATCCACGCGTACGAACGAGAAGCGAGCCGAAGAATCCCGATCATGGGGGCAGCGAAGATCTTAGCTAGCTAGCCAGCGGAGATAGTTCCCCTAGTGCCTCACTCGCGTCTGGAGTGAGGCACTGAGGGCGCATTCAGCGCTCACACCACCACCACCACCAAACACCACAAAAAGGCAAAAACCATGAATATCTTATTCAAAATAAACCAAAAAGCAGCCATTTTGCGCGGAATAGACGCCCCCCATTCCACTGTCAGGATCACAGTGGACCCGACAGTGCTCGATCAAGCAGAGCGCGAAATGCTTGCAGAAAACCTCGGGGCGGATCTGGACGCGACAAAGGGCAACCTACTCTTGACGTCGCCCGATCTTGAAGGCGTGCTAGAGGCCCTTGCCGACCTAATCCGAAAGGACGTGGCAACCCAAGAGGCTAACGCGGTGGTTAAAGCTGAGGAAGCCGCCAAGGAAGCCGCTAAGGAAGCCGCAATCGAACTATTGCGAGCGGAATGCGAGCAAGCGCTGGCAGCGGGCGGAACCCTACCCGAGATTATCATCCCATGGTCACTCAGGACCCTAGGCGGTGCCATTGCCGCATACAAAACAGCGTGGGAAGAAGCGCTAAAGGTTCAAGGCACCGAGAGGCGAGCCCGCGACCTAGAGGCTAAGGAAATGGCAGCCCAGATCGCAGATCTGGCAAAACAGGGGAAAGAACAAGCCATTCTGGACGTGCTTAAAGCAGCGGGTTCTCAGGAGTTAATGACGCGGATGGCCGCGGGCCTGGCCCCTGAGGAAGAAATCGAGCAAACAGTACATGACTACCTGCTTAGCCAGCTAGGGCTAGAGCCAGGACACGTCGAATGGGACAGCCTGCATTCCGTAGAGAGGCGCGAAACCAACGCCAAGCTCAGCGCGAAACAATTCGAGCGGTACCAAGAACTGGCAAAGACGCTTCCAGACAAAGCGTATCCCGAGATCCTCGCGATCCAGAGCTGGCGCGAAGCTAGGGATGATGAGGAGGGGGACCAGGACAATGAGGTCTTGGTAAACGCTGGCAAATGGTTGCGCATAACGTGGCGGGATGCGGCAACAGGAACGACTATTGAGCGCGGTTACAGGCTGGATTGCTGACGCAGTCCTGACAGTTCCCCTAGTGCCTCACTCAAGACGCGAGTGAGGCACTGAGGGCGCATTCAGCGCTCACACAACAAAGCCTTAGGAGGCCACACAATGGAAGCCACTCACGAAAACGTAACCGCAATCGCAAAACAGCGATTGCAAACAATCATCGAACAGGGACCGCAAAAAACCGCAAGTGTGCTAGCAAAGATCCGCATGCCGACGGATCAAGTGGTGCAAGCAAGCGGCATGGCGACCCGAGTAGTCAGCTCGAAAGTGCTAATCAGCGAAGCAGGTGGGCTGTATCGGAATGTGCACAAACACGCGGTAGCGCAGCTTTTTCAACGTCTTGACATTCCAGCGCCCTACGCCCACGCCCTGTTAACCTCGCGAGAGGAATGGAAAACCGAGCTACTTCGCCACACGTTGGCGGAACACGCGAAAAACAGCAAAGATCGCTACCTTGTGCGGACAGTCGGCGAGGAAGTGAGGGGCATCCTTTCAGACCGCTTTCGGAGGTTGGACTCCGAACCCCTGCTCAAGGCGTTTGTGGAAGGGGTAACTTCGGTTGGTGGGATCTTGTACGAGGGTCTGGCTGACGATCTAAGGGTTAGCGTTAGAGCTATTATCCCGCAAATAGTGGAGCCTGTACCAGGCGAGGCCATGGTTTTCGGTTTACACTGGCAAAACAGCGACTTTGGAGCGGGGACGTATAGCGTCAACGCCTACGCTATGAGGCTAGTGTGCCTAAACGGCATGCTTGGCGAGAGCCAGATAAAACAGATTCACCTCGGGAAACGACTAGACGATAACCTACAATATTCCCAACGAACCTATGAACTCGACACGGCCGCAACTGCCAGCGCAACGCGGGATACAGTAAGAGCTCTACTAGGGCCAGCGGTAATAGCGCGGAAAGTGGACGCTATCAGACGCGCCCACGCTGAAACAACGGACTTTGCCACCGCCTTCAAGTCGGTTGGGAAACTCCTAGGCAAGGAGGAAACCGCCATTGCGAAGCGACACTTTGAAGGGTCGGAGAATATCATGCTTCCGCGCGGAAACACGCGGTGGCGTTTTTCAAACGTACTTTCTTGGATGGCGAACAGCGCAGAAGATCAAGAGCGCAAGCTTTGTCTACAGGAGGCGGCCGACAGACTAGCAGCTTGAAGCCTCCCCAATGAGCCTCCTAAGCACAAATTGGGAGGCTACAGGCGAAACGCGGGATCCCTTTGCTGTGAGAGGGAAAGGGACCCGCGTCTAATTCGGTGGTACCGAATTACTGATGAGCCAGCCATGCCGAAAGGACACACAAAATGATAAGCTTACAAAGCACTATGCTTATATGGAGCGGTAAACCACCCGCTGTAGGGCAGCGCACATACTTGTGTGAGCAACGCTGGCAGTGGCGCGCAAGTGTTAAAGAAGGAGTGGTTTGTACCACCGACGGTCATAGGGCCCACTATGAGAGGATAGCGGGGCTGAGCGATGGCAGTTACGACGTAACGGCTGAGGGGCTTGTGACAACGTCAGATTCTGAAGCTGAAGCACCCTTCTTCGAGTGGCGCCAAGCTTGGGAGGATACGTGCTCAATGGAGCGAGAGCATATTCTGATAGTGAGAGCGACGGCAAAACCCTTCGAGTTATGGGAGGAGAACCCGCTAGGGGATAGAAAGGGCTTCACTTTAGGCGTGCCGCTAACGCCTGAGGCCCCGAGGGTGGTGTTTATAGAACGAAGCAAAGCAGAAAAGAAGCGACACAAAACCTCAAACCCTCACCAGCTCACGCTAGATAACGGAAAGCTAGAAGGGGTATACCTGGCACACCATTACCTAAGGGAAGCCTTAAACCATGCGGTTCCATATCGCGATAGCAAGGCAACGCTTTACAATCATTGGTGCGCTTCGCCAGTGATTATCGGCAACCCCGAATGTAGCGAAACGTTCGCTATTGTAATGCCCATTCAGGTTTCATAATGACCGCGAAAAACAGGCTAGAAGAGCTGATCAAAGCGCATCGCGTTGACGCGGCCAAGCTGTGGTCCGTCGTAGAACCACGCCCTGAGGAAAGGGCGGTGTTAAGGTTAGCGATAGTCTACAATGAGACTGGCCCAAAAAAGTCCAGCGTGTCGGCTCAGCTTGTGGCTGATGCGGCCGCTTTTTTCAATGCGGCCCAAGAGGCTCAGCCTGGCAACGGGCTAACCGCAACGTTGAACGAGATCCAACGCTTAGGAAAGCTATGAAAACACTACCCCTTTTAACAGCTCAACAGGCTTTCGTACTGATCCGCCTATTCAACGAACCGCAACGGCAGCAAGGGCCGATAGCAAAAGAACTTGCAATACTGAAACTTGTAACCTTGCGTCCGCATTGGGTTTCAATCACGAGTTTAGGTAGGAAGGCGGTTCACGACTTTTGGCAGGCCAAAGGACTTCCGTTAGAATTCGAGGACGCGTACTAATGGCCGATATGAAGGCCCTGCACTTGAAGGCTTATCTGGCGGTGGCCGAATACGGCAAAGCGCTATCAGCAACTGGCACACAACCGCCAGGAGATCTTCAAACGTGCTACGCGATGCTTTCCTTTCTCGACAACTTTCGGAACAACGCTGCAAAGAATCTAGCGTTGAAAGAAGCGAGTGAAACACAACAATTCTTGCCACCCCCTAGACAACTAGCGGGGAAAAGGAAGCGTACCTACCGATGAAAACCACGCTTACAGTCAGTCTTTCCATGGAGCACGACGCCGTGGCGAGTTACCTACGGCACGCAGACAACCTAGAGGCGGAAGCCAAGAACCTGCTTAAAGCGGTAGAGCAATGCCTAACCGAATCCTCTCGGAGGATGCTAACCGCCAAGGCGGTTTTGCTGGAAGTAAGGGCCAGCCGATACAGGCACAAGGCCAAACAAATGCAAAAACCCCACTCGGGGGAATGAGCGGGGCTTAAGCATCCGAGTTATCACGCATGGTTAGTGCGGCGCCGACTCGGATCGACTGACAAACTAGAGGGCTTGCAAGACTGAACATACAAGAACCCCGATATATTTTGCAACCTGCAAAATCGCCACCCGACCAATAACCTTCGGGGCAAATAACATCACTAGCTTTGTTGACACACTGACCCTTCAAGGGCTATTGGTTGGAGCTTCGGGATAACGCCCCGAATTGAGAAACATTCATCTTCCGGGTTCGCGGTTGGAACCCATAGCTAGAGGGCAGTGTAGGCATGGCGAAGAAGCCCGGGCGGAGTCGCGTCAAAAAAGAGCCGAAGCGGCCCACGAAGAAGCTCCCCAAGAAACCCGCGCCTAAACCCGTCAAGCGGCTCGCGAAGAAGCGGCCCGCGAAGAAGCTTCCCAAGAAACCCGCGCCTAAACCCGTCAAGCGGCCCGCGAAGAAGCTTCCCAAGAAACCCGCGCCTAAACCCGTCAAGCGGCCCACGAGGAAGCTTCCCAAGAAACCCGTCAAGCGGCCCACGAAGAAGCTTCCCAACAAACCCGTCAAGCGGCCCACGAGGAAGCTTGCACCCAGGCCCGCGGCCCCCCGGCCCCCCGTCAAGAAGGTCTCCAAGAAGCGGGGCAATATTGTCAAGCGCATTGAAGCCCCACCTGTTCGAGTAAGGCCCCCGACACCGCGCGGGGTGGACGCCGAGAGGATGCTGAAGCGAATGCTGGCGGAAGCTGGCATGGCCAACAACGCGCTGAAGAGGCAGCGATCTAAGAGAGAGCACACTGAGGGGTCCTACACTAGCGGTTGGCGGGTCGTGATACCGGTGTGGCGCTTCCTCTCCAAACAAACACTCGGCGTCATGAGAAAACTTGTGAACGCGTGGAGGGCGCCCGTAAGAGGCCCCTATTGGCTGGTCAACGCGTTCGCATCGGTGTTCAGCGAATCCACACTAGCCGGCCGAAGTTACGCAACTGCTGGTAACATGGCGCCCCCAAATCCCCAAACCGACCCGTTTCGACGATTCTTTCAAGCTCAGGAAATTTTCGCGTCGGGCAAGCGCACCAGCAAACGCCTTGCAATTGCAGCCATGGAGCTAGCGCTCTACGGCGAAGAAGCGGCGAAGAGCACGGTCTTCATACAGCACTTAATTGTCTCAAACTACCGAGACAAAACCGAAGAAGAACAAGCAACGTATCGGCAAAAACTAAGCCGAAGGAGAGCCAGCAATGTCAAAAAAGCAACAAGAAGAGAGCAACGAACAAACCGAACAACCGTCACTTGAAGAAGCGGCCCACGAAATAGCAGGCCAAGCCAGAGCATTCATTGAGCGGGCAAAACTTTTGGCCGTGGGATTAACACCGGCCGAAACAGGGCTGATGGTTTCGCTGTCAGTGTTGGAGTTGGCAGCGGCAATCAACAGTGCGGCGGCCAATATTGCTGACACTGGAGAAGAGGAAGACGCGGATAATGACGAGGATGCCGAGGAATACGGCCGGTGAGCGACAAGTACGAAGCACCAAAGCTTTTCGAGCTCGACGCCACAAAGCTCTCGCCCGAGCTAGTGGAGCGATTTCAAAAGAAGTGTGTGCAACTGCGCGGGCAAGCGGCGCGTGAGCTTGTCGGTAGCAACAAGCCGGGCGTTGTCAGGGTGAGGAAGACCGCATGAGCCGGTCGGTCGAGACACGCTTGAGGCCTTTGCGTCACCCGTTGGTGCGCAAGGGTTTCCTCGTGCTTGACCTAGAGAGCAAGGACGGACCGAGTGACAACAAAGGTTTCACCCGGCCGTTTCTTGCCGGCGTTTACGACGGGACGAACTACCAAGCTTTCAGCGGGGGAAGCAAAGACCCGATCACTTGGCGAGAAGACTACTATCGCGAAGGCGGTTGCATTGACAAGGCGATGCTCTACCTGCTGCGAGAGTGCTACGTAGGCAAAAACATTTACGCGCACTACGGCGGCAAGTTTGACCTGCTCTTCGCGTTACCGTGGTTGCAGTTGAACGCTCACAAGCACGGGCTGGAATGGGACATTGTACCCACGCAAAGTTCCATCCAAATTTTGGATATTTGGAGAAAGCCTCTTGGTAAGAAACACAGCGGCAAAACGCTCAAGTGGCGCTTTTTAGATTCGTACAAGCTAATGCCTAGCGGTTTAGATCGCTTGGGGCGAGCGTTCGGATTCAACGGTAAAATCGAATGGGATTTGGACGCTCCCGAAACGGACGTTGGATGGGGCCCTTACCTGAAGCAAGACTGCGTGCTGCTGTACAACGTGCTCACGCGCTTCCACGACTTGATTGAGCACACGTTGGGCGGCGAAGTAGGGGTCACGGCGCCTTCCACGGCGATGAGAACGTTCCGGCGGAAGTACCTAAAGAAGAGCTTGCCCCGCTCGATTGAACACCACGATTTCGTTCGAAGCTCTTACGTGGGAGGCCGAACCGAGCCGTTCACGCGGCGAGCGAAAAACATTCGCTATTACGATATCAATTCGAGCTACCCGCACGCGATGCGCTTCCCGATGCCGGTTGGAAAGAGTATTCAGATTAGCGGAGATCCCCCGGAACGCTTCAAGCACTTGGCGGTGGGGTTTTGCGAGTGCGACGTGTACATACCGCCCGATAGCAAGTACCCGCCTCCTCTACCGCAACGAATCGAAGTGAACGGTACGGTAAAGCTGTGTTTCCCGGCCGGAAAACTCCGCGGGGTGTGGGACTATGAGGAACTGAAACTGGTGGAGAAGTGCGGCGGCCACGTTGAAACTTGGGGCAAGAGTGTTTGGTTCAGAGCAGAACCGGTGCTGCGCCAAATGGTGGACGACCTGTATCCTTACCGCGACAAGAGCCGACCGGATTATGACCCTGCAATCAGCGAGGTTGTGAAAATTCTTCTGAACAGTCTCTACGGCAAGTTCGGATCTAAGACTCTCAAGAAACGCATCTGGGTGCGAGCACCCGGTGACACTAAGCAACCTCCCGTAGGAGCGGTGCCAGTGGACGCCGGTCCCGATGAAGCGCTCGTGTGGTACATCACCGAAGATTCGGATCAGAGCTTCATCATGCCGCAGGTAGCGGCACACGTAACGGCCATCGGGAGGGCAAACCTTTGGAAGTACATGGCAGAAGCCATCGACCAAGGACACCCGGTTCACTACTGCGACACCGATTCAATTTTGACGAGCGCCACATTTCCAAGCACAACTGAACTAGGCGGGCTGAAGGATGAATACGGCCTGGCTTTGGACGGGGAGTTTATCGGGCCTAAGATGTACCTGCTAACCGCCCCCGGTTTCGAGAAGGTGAAAGCCAAGGGGCTACCCGGCATAACGCGCGAAGAATTGTTCCGATTCGCGGCCGGCGAGAAGGTTTACTTCAACACCTTGGAAAAGGTTGGGACACTCGCGCGAGCGGGGTTTCAACGCGGACCGCAAATGGTGCGGGTGCACAAGAGCCTGCATCCGGGCGGAGAGAAGCGAGTTTTCACAGAAGACGGCGAGTCAACGCCTATTATTGTGGACGAGTGGTGAAAGGACGTGATACGAAGACGATGACAACTAGAGAATTGTGGGTCCTGGTTAGACTCAACCTGCACAGTATGCGGCCGGCCAAGCTAGTTAGCTTTCCGGCCCCCAAGAATACCATTGAGGCAATGGCGTTGAAACAACGCAAGCGTTTCAAGGGTAATGTCAAGTTAACAATTGAAAGGTATGAATCAAATGACGCAAGCAGCAACGGCAACGAATTCCAAAGAAGCACCCAAGGAAGCAACGAAGGAAGTGAAGTCTGTAAGCGCCGAAGCGCCCGAGGGCTTTGAGCTGGTAGGCTCAAGCATTGAAGTGCGAGCCTGGAACGTCAACGAGAAGGATCGTATCGTTTCCGGCACGATCATGGGGGCGTTCCAAATGAAAGGCGACCATGGCCCCCGTGCAGTGGTGGTACTTAAGACGGGGAACGTCCTAAAGGCGACCGATGCGGAAACCAAGGAAGAATCTAAAGAGTTCCCGGTTGGCACGATGCTAGGCGTGTCGCTTAACTACGGCCTTCGGGAGTTGTCCCTCTACAAGACGGGGACTAGGGTATGGTTTAAGAATCTCCAGGAGAAAAAATTGCCCGGCGGTCGCAAGCTTTGGCAGTACGAGTTTCGAGTCGGCAGAAACTCGCAAAAGAAGAGCGCGGACGATTTTGCCGCAGAAGCTCAGCTCTCGCTAGCAGCGGGCGCTACGACAGATCTCTCCGACGATATGCCGTTCTGAGAATAACCAAACGACCCCCTAGGAACATAGAAAAACCTAGGGGGCCGTTTTCGTCGTCGCAGGTCGAACAGCAACGCTGGCAACAAAGGAAGGAATTGCCAACATGAGCAGGATACAGATTTGTTCGACTTGTGCCAAGCGTTGTGAAGCCGGGCATGAAGTTGTGTGCCTTCAGTGTTTTGCTGAGCTCAAGAAAATTGACTCGTTTTACCGGGTGCTTTGGCCCGTCTACACACACGCTCGAACGCTTTCCAAGTTTGAGCTGGCAGCGGCGGTGCTGAAAATGGTTGCAAAGAAGCGCGGGTTGCTAAAATGACCGGCGCCCGACGCATCACGACCAAGTACCCGAGCATTTGCAACGAGTGCGGTCTCAAGGTGCCGGCCGGGTCCGCTATGCGGTGGGATCCTGACGCGTCAATGCTTGAGTGTGTGAACTGCGAGGTCTGGTTTCATTCAACGGGTGCTCTTGTGGGCGGCGCCGAAAGCCGATCCGCGGCGGTGCCGGTTTTATTCACGGAAGCACAAAAGGCGGAAGAGTGGAAAAGCCTATAATTCGCGCCCACCCGGTGGCGCTTGGGATGACTGAGCTGGTACTACCGCTCAGCTATCAGATTTTGAGCGTGCGAAAGCAGCACGGTGCCTGGAAGCTTTGGGAATTGTCGGTGGCGGACGACCGAAACCCGCCGATGAAAGTGAAGATCTGCTCGTTCTTGACGGGCGAGGCGATTCCTAACGGCGTGTACATCGACACCGTGGTGGACGGGGACTCGGTTTGGCATTGGTGGGAAGTGTGGGGTGAAGAGGTACCCAGTTTTGCAAAGAAAGTAGAGAGTTCATGATAGCGAGATTCTTTTGGGCAACGGCGCCCGGGACCGAGGAGCGCAAGGTTGAAGAGAGGCTAGCTCGGGAGCGCGGGCTACAGCTGGCAGAGTGCAAGCACGTCGAAGCGCTGGCACACGGAACCTTGGCCGGTCAACAGATAACGGATGAGAAGAAAGACTCTGGCAAAATGCTTTTAGGTGAATCACTTCCGCGTGAAATCTTGCGCTGCATCCTAGTACGAGACGTGTATCTGGAACTCCCGGACCACGTAGGCAAGCCAGGGGCCGCGTTGATACTGATGGCGATTGAGAGAGCGCTTCACGCGACGGGCAGCAACGACGTTGTGGCGATGCTACGTGCACACCAAGAGCTGAAAGACGTTTCCTTATGAAGCTAGTAGTTGTAGAATCCCCGTTCGCTTCCACGGACCGGATCGAAAAACAGCGCTTCAGGGTCTACCTGCAATGGTGCTTGCTGGATTCGATTTGGCGCGGAGAGAGCCCGTACGCCTCACACGGTTTTCACACCCACTTCTTGGACGACAACAACCCGCAACAAAGGAAGATCGGCATCGAGTGTGGGTTAGCGTGGGGCGACCATGGCGACCTTCGAGCTGTTTACAAAGACTTCGGGGTGAGCCCTGGAATGACTCTAGGTGTCGAAAGGGCCGTAGCTATCAACCAGCCGCTTGAAGAACGGACGCTTGGAAAGTACGAGCTAGGTCTGGTTTACAAGGGGCTCGGGCCGCTAGAATCTTTGAGCTTTATGGGACCGGCGGCGTGAAATGGCAGGCAATGCGCCGAACAAACTTAGGCCTGAGGCTAAACAGGTGTTTCTTTGGTCCCGGCTTTTGACGGGGTCGCAGGTGAACAACGCGATGAAAAAACCGTACATCCGGCGGGCAGCTCAACTGGAGCTCGACCACGCTGCTTGGAAATTGGCACTTCGACACCATTTACAGGAGGCTCTAGCGGTGATGGACGCGTTGCCCTTGGCAGAAATGGACACTGAACGACTTGCAGCCGTGCAAGCCGATTTTCGGGCGGCACTGGTGACACTGGCAGCAACTGCCGAAGGACTGGCCCGCGTCTCTTATGCCGGCCGCATTGAGACACCCGAACCGGTTGCTCACGAAATCGAAAAAAAAAAAAAGCCCTAGCTCGACACAGTTCGAGCGGCTTCATCGAGAGCGTTCTGAAGCCCCGCCAGGCCGGCTTCCACGGCTTCTGCATGGTCGAGTCCTGTTGGCGGCTCGCTGTCCATGAAGCCTTCTTCAAATAGAAATTCGACCATGTTGTCTAGCTGGCTCGCTTGCGAATCTCGTCTCTCAAGTCCCGAATATTCCCGGCAAGGAATTGAGCTGATTGACCCATTTTGGCGCACGCTGCTAGGAGCGCTTTGCTGTGCTGCGTTTCCAGATTCTCCCGGAGAAGCCGCTCCTCGGTGAGCCTCTTCTGGCACTCCAGGCGACACGCTTCCAGTTTCTCCTCCGTCGCTAGCATCCGCTGGTACAACCACCGCAACGCGATGAGCAAACACGTAACTATACCCCCCGGAGGGCCCCACAGCTTCACGACCTCGTCTAGTGTCATTATTGGCCGTCACAATGAGCCTCAGCCTTTAGAACCCCCGTGAACTGTTCTAGCCGAGACACCCGGTTGCTCAAGTCAATGAGGGTGGAGAAATGCCGTTCAAGAGTGCCGAGCCGCTCAAGGGTGCCTTTGATTTGACCGTTGGTCATCGCCAGGTTGGCGTTGCACTCGTGAAGCGCCATGAGCACTTCAGTAAGGCTAGGAGGCACCGGAATGACTGTCTGGCGGCTGGTTGGGATCTCCGAATCCCGAAGGCCGGTCATGCTAGTATCACTCCGGTGTTTTTCGGCGAGTTGAAAACAGCAGCGGCCCACGTTGAACCTAAGCTGGCTATCTGAACGTCACCTCCCGAGCCCGTCAAAATCGGAGGGGTGGGGGAGCTGGACGCGAATATGCCGCCAAGCTCAATCCGACACCCCGCTTGCGAGTGTCCCGACCCCCACAGTAGCCCGGTTTTTTGGCTCAGTTTCGAATCCAGCGTCTCAAGCCGTAAGCCGTCGTTCACGAGCCCCGAGAAGGGAAAGATCCCCACGTTCTGAAATAGGCTGGATGCCACCACGGTGACCCGCCCCTGTACCACTACGTCTCGCATCGTCATGTTGTTGTTATCCGAGGTGCCGATGGACATCGATCCCAAAACACCAGACGCAATAAACACGCTCCAACGGAGCTGATTGAATCGATAGTTCCCGCTTCCGCCCGGCACCAATAGACATTGTTGCACCACCATCGCACCGTTTATGATGCCGCCAGCGATGCGACAATTCTGGATTAGCGGTAACATGGCGAACGCACTGCCGAGCAACTGCACCGCCCTCACGTCGCCAGCCACCGCCCACCCGTCCAGCACGAGGGGAAGCGGTGGCCCGATCTTGAAGTTTGCCTCAGGCGTCACGTCTATCGTCACCGTACGGACTGGCGTCAAAGCCTCCACCGTGAACGCATCGCCAACAATCGGGAACACTTGCGCCGGCGTATCGCCTGTTCGGCGCGAGAACGGGCCCGTCAACAGGGTATCTCCTGCCGTTGACACAATGGTCTGCGCCGTCGCGCCGACGTTCGCGCCAGAGGTCAGTCTGATGATTTGCCCAACATTGCCGGCCGCTCCTAAAGTTGCACCGTCCTGGATCTGTTGGCGCTGTTGCCCCGCTGGGTTTTCATTAATGACCCCGGTGAGCACGCCCGAATAGATCGTCGTGCGACCGGTAGCGGTAAGTCGTTGCTGAAGCCCTTGCTTTATACTCCACCGACAAACAAGATCTTGACCCGTGTAATCGCCTGCAAGCGTCACTGTTTGGTTTACTGTGACGCTCGTCTCAAACAAGCGAGTGGTTAACTCCACCAGCGTCCGCATCGCTGTTGCTGCGGTGAGGCCGTCGTTCGTGTCGAGCCCCGCGACGCTGTCAACGAAGAGAGCAGCCTGCGACGCGAAGAATTGCGAGCCGATCTCTACGCGTATCCACTGCCCGCCCGGCGCATTGACCACTTGCGCACCGTTCGGCGCGAGGAGCTGGCTATCCACCCACTGATAGATGCCGAGGTTCTCACGAACCGCCACCACAGATCCGCGCTCGCCTGACAAACCAGCGAGGGCCGCGAAAGGAACGGCGTTGGAGAGGTCAATAGGGCCTGAGGGGGATTGTCGGAGGGTCATAGATTTAAGCCGTGGTGGTGGTGGTGGTGGGGTTGTCGATGTACTCGGTCACAACGTCACCAACCCGCAAGCCTTGGCAGTGTCGAAAAACGGGATAGCAGCGTAGGCCACCGTCGCGCCGCCGATTTGCCAGTCACCGAGAGTGCCAGTGATAATCGGCTTCGTCGTGCCGTATTGCACGAGTCGTCCGGACGTGATGACACCACCGAAACCGGCATTTCCGTTGCCTCTGAGCTGAGTGCTTCCGGCGTTCATAAATACCTGGCCTCCCCCTGCACCCATCGAGAAGCCAGGGCCGCTCGAATTGTCGAAACAGCCTACGGATGAATTTGTCTGGAGAACTAGCTGCGACCCGCGGAACATAATCACCAGTCCGGCCGAGGCCCCGAACGGATTTCGCGCGATAAAGTTTCCAGTGAGCTGAACCGCTCCGCTTATCACGACGCCGCCGGCGGCGCTCCCAAGGAACCCTCCCCCTAACAGCGTTGGGTTGTCCAAAGTCAGGCTTCCGTCATTCTGGAAGAGGCAACCTAAAAGCACCGAAAACCCGAGCTGAGTGCTGAATCGGCCGCCCTTATACCGACACCGCAGCATCCGAAACTGTGAGTTGCCTCCTTGGTTCTGGACGGTCAACGTAGACTCTCGGCCGCCAGCTGGTTGACCGATTTTGTCAATCGCCAGATCTCGCATTGTTAGCTGTGTGAATTGCGGCACCACCGCGAGTGACGTGCCGGGGTTTTGCACCTGCATGCTAACACTGCCCACCCTTGGAACCGTCTCGGTCACGTACGTCACACCGGCCACCGGCGTCACAATCGCCCCGGAAATGTTCGCGAGCGTTTCGAGTAGCTGGAAATCCCCCGCCAGTTCGATCTGAGTCGCAGAGTTAACTTTCAAAATCCAGGCCGTGGCGTTAATAGACGCCCCGCTCGTAATCCGTATGCGCTGGCCCTCTTTGCCCGTGAAGACGCCTCCAGTGTCGTCAACGATAGCATTCTGTTGGGTTGACGGTACGAGCGACGTGAAAGTGGTAATCGTTCCGCCTCCAGTCTGAGTCCACGACGTGGACGGCGAAGAAATGTCCAAATTCGCTGTGTTGAATAAGCCGATGAAGCCGTTCCAGTTTATCGACTCTGACATATCGCTTAAAATCGAAACGGTGGTGTTTTGCGGGAGAGTTCCTTGTGGTTGTGTTCGAGCGTTAAACTCTGCCCAGCTCTTGATCACACTCGGTGCCAAGTCCGATCCGTTGATAGGGTCAATGATCCAGGCGGCCTGCGAGCACCATTCTTGCGACGCTTGGGGCAACCGTTGCCACTGCCCGCCCGGCGCATTGACCACCTGAGCGCTCTTCGGCGCTAGGTTCTGGCTATCCACCCACTGATAGATGCCGAGGTTCTCGCGAGCCGCCACCACAGATCCGCGCTCGCCTGACAAACCAGCGAGGGCCGCGAAAGGAACGGCGTTGGAGAGGTCAATAGGGCCTGAGGGGGATTGTCGGAGGGTCATAGATTTAAGCCGTGGTGGAGTCGGTGATTAGCCCGATGTTGCCCAGTTCCGTCAGCAAGTTTGCCAGCGCAGCTCCCGAAGCACGTGAGCCGGTGACGACGGGCCTAGCGGCGGCACTCACATTGGAGCCACTTCGCATCAGAAAACCTCCGTCCGTAACCGTGCTGTAGCTCAGGGCCGTTGTGCCGTCGAAAAAGCCGGTGACCCGGTGGACGTGGTTGCTTCGCGACGGACCAGGCGCGTCTCCCGGGTCGCTTGCGGCGCCATTCACGTTCACAGCCGACCCGTACGCGATGCTACTGATTGCGCCGCTTCGGCGCAGCATCAGCTCGTTATTGTTGAGAGTGTCGATAGGGAGCCGTATGGCCCCGCTATGAATGGCAACCACGTCGGGGTTGGGCAGGTTGCCCGTCAAGTCGCCACCAAGAAACGTTGAAGCTGTAATGACCTGGGTGTCGGTTAAGATGGCCGAGCCAGACCGCATTAGGTATCCGCCATCGTCAAGCGTGCCGAAAACCAGCCGAACCGTGCTGCCGTCCGTGAGAGCAACCACTTGCGGGTCGGGGTAGGACCCTGACAAATCACCGCCGGCTGGCCCTGCACCGCCAACCTCAACTTCTTCGCCGCTAGGGCTGAGTCTTACCGCTGTCATATTGATTGTCCCTCTTGAGCCGGTTGGAAGCTGGCTTCAGCAGCCAACAGATCTGACATTTCTTGGTGAACAGGAGCCACTTCAATGGGTGAGGGAGCGCGCTCGGGGGCGCGTGTGCTCATGAGCGGCGAGTACTCGTAAACGCCGATATGACTCACCTGGCAGAGCGGGTTCACGTGTATGTGGCCGCCCGTGTCACGCCAGCGCTTGCAAAACGATATGTCTTCCGTCATGCCGGCGAAAGGCTCCCAAAGCTGCCGTGCTTCAGGAGAGGCGGGTATTTTGCCGGGCGGCATGAGCTCGCGCAACTTGGTGATGACCTCCCGGTTCATCATCAGGAAGCCGGCTCCGAGGGCTTCAACCTTCAGAAGGGGTTGGGCGTCCTGAGTCTCGGAGAGCTGGACGTCATAGGACAACGTTGGTTGTTTCCTGCGATACAGGCCTGATACCACGTGGGCCCCGCGCGAACAGTCGCCTAGAAGCTGGCCTACATGAGCTGGAGTGAATGCAATGTCCGAGTCAATCCAGAGCAGATAATCAGCCGGGGATTGAAAGAACGCTTCGCTCAAGACGTTTCTATTTTCATAGATGAACGTGCCCGGGTGGCTTTGAATAATGAGATCGAAGGGTGAGTTGAAGGACGCGGCAATCAACCCGAGCATGCTTTCGTGAAAGCGGCGAGTGATAAAGTCGGAGTAAACCGGGGTGGCCACAAAGAGAATTTGCTTTTGCATTAGTAGTTGGTCACTTCCGCCCAATTGACTGTCACAATCAAGTTGCCCGTACCGGCAGCTGGCCAAATAGTGCGATTTCTTAACACAAAGCCTTCGTTCTGGCTGAGAACCAGAGGATACTCGCCTCCCTGGACATTTGGCGCGTAGTTCAGGGTTGGAATGTTGACGAATTGCTCTTCAGTGCCAGCCGTCGGGTTGGTGCGCTGAGTTCTACCCACGCTTTGCTCAATGGCGTTCGTGTCCAAAACAGTGAGAGCCGTCAAGGCGCCCGTGGTAGCGATTCGAACGTCGGTCGCGGCGAGCAGGGTGTTAGCCATCGTGGCTCTCATTTTGGACGGTGTTGCAATAGCGGTCCCGCCTCCCCCCGCCGAGATGCCGGTAGCCTTGAAAAGATCGAAACCAAAATCAGCAGTGCCAGCGGTGAAGAGAGCTTGCGTCTGGAAAACCGCCTTAACGTTTGTCACGACACATAGGCGCGTGGCGTCCGTCCAGCGAAACGTGAACAGTTGAGCCGATGCCGCAAGGGCTGCCGCAAGGGTGCCGGTGGCCTGAGTTACTCTGTAGTGGCCCAGTAACCCCCAAGGAATAGGCTTGACTGTTGTGAACATGGCAGACTGTCCGTCCGCTACGCCCACGTCGACTAGAGTTCCTGTTGTGCTGCCTTCGATAACCGCCATAATTAAAACACCATGTAGTTGAACTTCACATTGCCGCGAATGAGGTTGCGACGCACGTTCACATACCCCGGATCTTTAAGCTGACTGTTCTGCACCGAAGCGTTCCGCCCGCCCGTTGAGATGCGGGGCTGGGTGAAAACATAGGGGACCGTGTTCCAGGTGACAGTTGCTTGGCCCGCTGACGGGGCCACGAAATTTATCAGAACTTGGCACATTTCCGCCTCGTCAGCGAGTGTACCTTTGCCAGTGTAAGGACCGGGAGCCTGCCACACCATCACAAAGCTACCGGTACCGATACGAGCGTCCGCGATAGTGAACTTGCCGCGAAACTTGGCACTCCCAAGGTTCTTTTCGGTGACGACGGCGCCAACAATGGTCGCAATGCTAGCGCCTTGTACTGACGCGCCAGAACGCCTTAACACTTGACCGTCGGTGATTTCACCAATGTCCAGAGCTGTGGGCCCCTGAGTCTCGGTGATACCCGTGACCTTGAGGCTGCCAATCGAGCCGGCACTGGCCACGACCTGCCCGCCCATAGACGCTCCCAGGATGGCGGTGCCACTGCGCACCAAGACCTGATCGTCGCCAATCCCTCCGTATGTAAGAGCAACCCCTCCTGCGAACAGACCCAAGTTTTGGTGCTGGTGGTCGCTCCTAGCGAGTGAAGTGGCAGTGCCTTCGGCATTGGCGCTCCCCGTCACGCTGATCACAACTCCCGTTGTTACGTCGTGCTTGTGGTCTTGACGCGCGAGGTTCGGGCTCACCCCGGCCGACGCCGCGGCCTTGGTAACGTCTACAGGGGCCGCGGGCGCGGTGACCGCGTGGTTGTGATCGGAAAGCGCAAGCGTCGTAGCGGCCCCAATGCCGGCAGCTCCAAAGGTGACAGTGTTGGCAATGGCCACGTTGACCGCGTGCTTGTGGTCATTGCGAGCGGCCGAAGTTCCCACGCCGACGGCGGCGGCTGAGTTGTCAACGTTGACCGGTGCCGAAGCCGTGAGCGTGGGTACAGCTATCGAGTCAATGTTGGCGCCATTGCGGCGCAGCACTTGGCCGTCTGTGAGGGCCGTGAAAGCCAGAGCTGTCACCGAGTCGAAGAAGCCGGTGACTCGGTGCACGTGGTCTGAAAGCGCCAGAGTGGTAGCAGCTCCCGCCGAGTTGGCAGCGCCGCCCACTGATACAGCGCTGGCCACGTTGACCGCGTGCTTGTGGTCATTGCGAGCGGCCGAAGTTCCCACGCCGACGGCCGGGGCTGAGTTGTCAACGTTGACCGGTGCCGAAGCCGTTAAAGAAGCAGCAGCGGCCGATGTAATGGCGGAACCGTTTCGCTTGAGAAACTCGCCATCGGCGATGCCGCCTAGGATTGAAGATCCGGTCGCCACCCAGCCATAGTTTACAAAGGCTGTTAGGAAATCAGTGAGAGTGGTGACCGGTTGTTGGGCAACGGGTGGCAGGCCAAAGACAGAGCCTTTGGCAACCCCGGATTCGCGGGTCCACTTAAAAAGATCGACCCCTTCTACAAGTCCTTGTAAAATTCCGAATCCGGCATTCTTGTAGGCGGTGAATCTCGGGGCCGTTACTAAAGCATCGCCCAATAAAGTGGCAGCTCCGCCTAGCAGCTCTACATGCGATGTTCCAGCAGTGATTAAAATCTCGCCCCTATCGGTTTCGATTTTAACGCCTTCAAACGCCGTCGAGTTTTGGATATGGACCAGGCCGGCCGCGCCCGTGCTGACGAGCTCCAGCCCTTTTCCCAGCATATCGGTTCTCATCTGAGAGTTCCCGAACGTCATCACGAGAGCATCGGATTCAACAACCCGGCGATTAGCAACGCCCGCGCGCACCGCAAAGGTCCCACCAAGGCGCAAGTCACCGGTGGTTGCGAGATCTAGAATGCCGAGCTGTAAAGCGGTGCCACCGCTCACGATCTGAACGTTGGGCGAGTAGTTCAGGTCCCCGCTTACAGCGAAAGGAACCTGATTGTTTTGGGCAGGATTGAGGGGCGGGGTGACGCCGCCACCGGCAGCCCCTCCAACAATAAAGGCTCCTACGCGCTTAAGAAATTGACCATCGCCGACCCCGGCCATGAGCAAGCGGGTGGGACCGCTCGTCTCTTGTAAGGCTACAACGCGCGGGTCGGGATAGGTCCCTGCCAAGTCACCGCCGGCCGGACCACTCGTGCCTGAACTGATTTCAATATCTGGGCCACTCGGGCCAAATCTCAGTTCGGTGGTAGTCACGCTCCGATAAGACTAGCCGGCCTAGGTAAGTCCACTCAAGTTTTCTACCGTTGGCAAGGTCTTTCGCTCTGGAAGCGTGCGGTCCGCCAAAACCTTCAGGCGAGCCGTCACCAAAACACCGTCGTCCACAAGGCCGGCCTTGACGCACTCGACCAAGAGATCTTCTCGAATGGTGAGTTTGCCAGCTTTCAAGGTGCCTGTTTGCAGTTCAGTGAAGATTTCGAGCCCTCTCTGAGCGCTCATTTTGCCGGAATTAATGATGAAATCCACATTGTCTTGCTCTTTGGCTTCGTGGATATTCGCGAATTTCCGGGTGTTCATATCCGATTCGTGAGAATTCCACCCGGTTTTGATCGCACCTTCCTCTTTAATTTCGCTCCAGTTGTCGAACACTGAAGGGGCCCACTGGCAGAGCGGGTGGTGCCGTTTGTTTCCGAGCCGCCCCCACTTGCTGATGCCGAGGGGCTTACAATCGGGGTGGTAAGAAATCTGGCAGACACACTCCGACCATTCAGGTTTGTTGGAAATGTCGGCGTAGTCCAGGGTGGGCCGGGGCTCGGGGTAGACGGTGAAGTGACCGCTCGCGGTGATATGGCCGACAACCGTCAAAGTTGAGTCGGTGACAAAGCACTCCTTTGCCATGAAGAAGAAAATCCGCGTTGCCAGGTGCTTGCGGGTGCGGGCGGCGCCTACCCAACCGTTTGCTTGTGCCTCTGTGAGTCTCCAACATGCGATTGTCATTTTTTAACTCCGAAGTGTTTCTCGTAAAGAGCCGTGCCGAAGCTCAAGAGCAGAATCGCCACCGGCAATATTATATCGACCATGTTCGTGCTTGGCGCTGGCGGCGAGCGCCGTAGCAGGCTCTCTTGTTGCTTCAGATCTAGCTCAGCCCTCCGGATCCGCAGCTCTTCGTTTCTGTGGCTCTCTTCGCGGTCCGCAGACTCTTTGACGATTGCCAAGTGAGCCGGTTTTTTAGCGGCTATGACAAGCGGCGGAAGCTCTTCATCCACGCGCTCATTGGCAAGAGAGTCAACTTCGGACCGGCTGACGTAGCGACGCCCGCGACGCGTGTAGCTCTTCAGGTCGCCACGCGTAATGAAGTGATGCACTCGGGTCCGGTGAACGTCCAAAATCTGGGCCGCCTCAGGCACCGTGATGGCGTCCTCAGGAAACGTGCCGCTCTCTTTTACAGGCCGTCCCATGTTTCAGGAGACGGTGTAGTAGCGCCCGTTCGTCTTATAATCTTGGTCACGCTCCTTAGCTGCCAAGAAATCTGCAAGCTCTTCAGCCGTGGCTTCTCGTTCCGCCCGACCTGAATTGAAATCGCGAAGGTACACAACGGCCCCGCGCTCTTTGGACTCTTCAAGCTCTTTCAGCTCTTCATCCGGTATGAAGTAGTAGCAACCGTCAACCTTGTAATCTTGGCCTTTGGCTTGCGCCTTTAGGTACTGCTCAATGTCGAGCGCCGTGGCGCATCGCACCCGAGCACCCGTATTGAAGTCGTAAATCCCCGGACCTAGGTTGTCTTCATCGGGGGCCGCTACAATTTGGAAATTGACGACGGTGTTGGCGCTCGTCAACACGTCTTGTTGGTACGCGCCAGAAAGAGTCGTGAGCACCCGACCGGTGCATTGTCTGATCTGAATGGGCCGCCCTCCCACGGCTTCTCTGATCTGAAACTCAATCAAGCCGCGTTGGCCGCTATTCCAGAGTCGAAATTGTTCGCCGGTCAATTTTGCAATGAGCATAGGCTTTAAATAGCTCAGAAAAATGCTCTCTCGTATACCTATAGATAGCCCTAACACACTCAAACTATTGAAATGGTTGTGGAAATTTTCTTGATTTTTACCGGCCGGCCCCCTCTACTTTTGGCTTCCCAGGGTTCGTAAAGACCTTTTTTCATTAGGAGAGTCAATCAAAATGGCAATTGTTATCAGCAGCTCGCAAGCCGCCACCCTTCGACAGAACTACCAAAAAGCGATGACCACTGTCCAACGGATGCGCAAAGAGCGCGTCACGGCCAACGCCATGGATATGGTTGTTCAGTCAGCCGAAGTTGCCGGTGGAGCCCTCTTGGCCGGTTACGTCCGAGGGCGCATGGAAGCCAAGATCGGTGCTTCCAAATACGCCATCATGGGTATTGAACCCGAAGCAGTTGTGGGAGCCGGTCTCATCGCGGCCGCCTACTTCAAGTCCTTTGGCAAGTACGACGACCACGCCGCTTCGGTTGGCGCTGGCTTGCTCGCCACCACAGCTTTCAGCAAGGGCAAAAGCCTCGGCGCTGAGCACGCTTCCGGCGTGAAGATGAGCGGCATTCTATAAAATCAATCCCTTTGAGAGCCACCGATGATTAACTTCATACTGCAAGGCGCAGCAATGGCTCTCGGGGCAGGACTTGTCCAGCGAACGTTGCTCAAGAAAGAGGCGCCCGTGCCTCCTCTTGAGCAGCGGATAGCCGGGGAAGCACAACCAGGAGTAAATCAAATGAGTTATGATATTGTTGGAAATTATGACGATGAAATGAGCGGCTCGATTGGATACGAAATCGTGTCGGGTGACGATGACTTTTCTGGAGACGGCTCCAGCGAAATCATTGGCGCGCGTGGCAACGGTGGCCGAGCTCGCGTTGCGAACATGATCCGAAACAAGAACGCTGTAGTTGTGACCCGCAACGGTCTTGACAAGAAGCGTCGGTTTCCTTTGGGCTTCGTGGCCACGAGCGTGGCAGCGGCACTACAGGCAACGATTCTGAGCGCTCCTCAGAACCTGTTCCGTACCGAGCGTTTTGTTATCCCTTCTGATATCGCGTTCAGCTTCTCGCTGACGGATATCAAAGTTGGTAACGAGTCCCAGCTGGTGAGCGGCGCGGAAATTCCCGCAGCCGTGTTCACTGAAGTTGCGATTGACACGGACGTGTCATTCAAGACGGCAGAAGTCGGTAACCAGGTTTCGACCTCGGTTATCAATCTCAACGCCGGCGCAGCTGTCACCTTCCGTGCGGCTCTCATCGGCACCGCTCTCCGAAGCTAATTTCGGCATAGCCGGTTTCTAGACCCCCGCTTCTTCACCGGACCTTCAGTTGGCAGCCATCCAATGCAACTCCTAATGAACCTTGGAAATGTGCCCCTCTTGCAAAAGAGCCGGGCGCTCGCATTGGTAGTAAGACCAGCTTTACAAGCACTGGTGGAAGCGAACCGGATCTACATCCGCAATTACAAAGTTCCTCTGCTGTATGACGCCGGGGTGAGATATCAAGAAGAGCCCGAACATTTCCCTTGCGAAGAGTTTGCCGCCATTCCGGTGGTATTAGCTCGCAAGTGGGGTGATTGTGACGACCTTGCCCCGTGGCGCGTGGCGGAGCTTCGAGAACAAGGGGAACGTGCCGATATTCGACTGTCGTGGAAGAAGCGCGCTAACGGCTCCCGCCTCTACCACGTGACCGTTCGCCGGGGTGACGGCAAGATTCAGCGTGACGGTTCCGTCGGAACCATTGAAGACCCCTCTGCACTTTTAGGAATGAAATAATGAAACCAGCTTTCATTTTAGGTTTAGTCACCGCCGGTCTTGGCGCCTACGTACTGACTCGCCCGGCCCATGCGGCTTCTTCACCCGGGCCAAACCAGGTTTCAGATCTGCGCATTCCAAATGACCTCTACCGTGATGCTGTGAAGGCGCTCGCCGCTCAGCAAGGCACGGCTCTCCTTGTCATCGCTCAGAAGGCTCGCCAGGCGAGCGGTGGCGCTCAAACGTACTTTGAAACCGTGCTGCGAGCCGTGTCTTCTCAGATCAGCAACAAGGGTCTTGGCGCTTTCAAGGTTGGCGAGCCGGGCGGTTCGCCTGCCCTCAGTAGCGCGGTCACCTATCTCTTGAGCGGTGTGCAACACCCTGGAATTTTGGTCACTTGGAAACAAGCGCTGCTAGCAAACAAACTACCCGTCGCGGCAGCTGCTCTTGAAAAGCGCGCGTCACAACTCCGCAAGTAAGGACCCTTCTCAAATGGACAGAAAAGCAAAAATGATCGGCCTGCTGGCTTTGGCCGGTGTCGGTGTGGTGGCGCTTGCTGCCACGAGCGGCACCGCGCATGCAGCCCCCGGAAACGCCGCGAAAAAGTTTGGTCCTGCCGAACAGGCACAAATGGCGGAAGCCATTCGCGTTGGCACCCCGAACGCGCTCAGTGCTGCTGCGGCTAGCCTTGAGAGCCAGGGATTCAAGGAGCAAGCCGCTGAACTTCGGCGGCGCGCAGAGGCTGCCAGCCGGATGGCTCCCCCGCCAAGCCGGGAGGCCGTTGCTGTCCTACAGAAGATAGAGCCCGGTTTAAACGCGGCCGACCTAGAGAAAGCCGCCAAGATCCTTCGTGACCAAGCAGACCCCGTTGCCTTGAAAGCCGCGGCTGACAAGCTTCGCACGGCTGGCTTTCCGCTGATTGCCGACCAAATTGACGCCAAGGGTGCCGGCGTCGCGGTGACCAATATCGCGGTCGACGCGATGAAGAAAATCGAAGTGGAACAACAGAAGAGCCCCGGCATTGTGCCGGTCGTCCTTCCAACCGATCTGATTGTTGTCCCCCGTACCGAAACAGAAGTAGCTGCTAACAACGCGGTCCGTCAAATCAACGCAGCCATTGCGAAATACAACGGCAACTTGAAGCTTGCCAAGGCAAGCCGCGCCATGGCCGATAGCGTCTTTGCGGTGAAGAAGTTTCAGACGAGCGCGGGCCTTACCCCTGACGGTAAAAGCGGTCCCGGCACCACTCTTGCCTATGCCAAAAACGGTGTAGGCGTGTTGCCACCGGTTCTCTTCTGGCCTGTTAGCGCGAATGGCAAGACCGTGCTTGCTTACCGAGCGGCTGTCTTAAAAATAGCCGACCAAACTGTTGACCCGTTGCAAGCATCGGCTCTTCGCCAATCGGCCGCGCGCGAACGCGGTCAAGCCGGCATTGTCGGCCAAATGCCCGTCTAAGGAGACCCCGATGAACCAAGTTTCAATCATTCCCTCAACGGGTCGGTCTGTTAAGGTGCTAGTCGAATCCCAAGGACCGTTCTGGGTCGCGACGGCTCACGTGGTGATGCCGGGTCAATCGCCAAAGATTGTGAAAGCCCGCATAGACAAGCGGCCCTTCGTGAAAGCGTTTGAAGCCTTCCAACAAGAGCAGCGCTTGACCGGCCGCCCAATACGGTTTGGTCACTACCACGTGACCCAAGACGAATTCGGTACTCGGGTGGCTGGCCATGATGCTGTGGTCGGCCGTCGCACGCGAAACATTTTCAAACGTGTCTCGCGGTCTGTCAAAAAGAATCCGCTGGCATCCGCTGCGCGCGTGCTCGCCGCCCCCGTCATGCTCAGCTATGACGCTGCCCGGCTCGCCAACAAGGCAAGCAAGCTCAAGGTTCTGGAGAACCTTGAAAAAGGCGTGAAGACGGTTGTGAAGAGCCGATACGCGGCCGGTGTTATCGGAGTCGTGGCGCTCGCGTTCCCACCCGTCGGCGTACCAGCTGCTGCGGCCTTCGCGGCTGCCAACCTGGCACTGGCCAACTTAGAAAAAGCCAAAATGTTGAAGAGCAACATTGAACGAGCTGTGAAGTCCGGCAACAAGAAGCTCGTCAAGTACTACAAGCGAAACCTCGGCTCTATCAACAAGATCATAGCCTCCGCTGACAAGGTGCAGAGTCAGCTGAAGCATATGGGCGCGGCTGCCAAGTCCGGCAATCCGACTGCCGTTCGCGATGCGAAAATCTTCGCGATTGTTCAAGCCGCTCGCGAAAAGCAAAAGCGGGCTCTCGGGGGTCGCAAGGCTCATACTCTCGGAAACGCCGTGCCTGGCATGCTCGTTACTTCAAGCGGTAAAGTGGTGACGGCCAACTGGCTTCTGTCGCCTGAAGCTAAGGCTCAACGCGGGCTTCTGGTGACCACTAAAAACGGTGCTCGGGTCGTCGAGCCGGGTAGGTTCCTGACCAAGATCGGCCAAGATGTATTGATCGGCTGCAACTGCGGCGCGTGGGTGTAATGCCGAGCCCACCCATTAATATTTCAGACGTATTCGTGGCGTCCGGATCGGAAATAGGCGGCAACTCGACGGGTGGCTCACTCCCGGTTTTGGAATTCGAGCTGGATCTCTAATGGTTCAAATCGTCACCGGCGTCAGAACTACCCTCACGACTGGCGAAGCCTTGTCCACGATACGTCGTGCCTATGAAACGTTGACCGGCGTGAGTCCGGGGCCCAAAACTCTGGCCATCATCGCCTCGCAATCGGCGTTTGAAACCGGCTCCTGGCAGAGGATGAAAAACTGGAACTTCGGATTCTTTACGGTGCTGAAGAGCCGAAACGCAGAAGCGTTCGTCAACTCTGGCGACGAGCAACCTGGAGAAACAGAGCACTACTACGCCAGCTTCAATTCACCCGATGAAGGTGTCTTGGCCTGGCTTAGCCGGGTGAAAAAGAAATGGCCGCGCGCGTGGCAAGCCGCCGAAAGCGGTGACTTTGAGAGCTACCACGAGTCTCTGCTAGGCCCTCCCGCTTATCACACCACCGGCTATGACTCGGTTTCTCACACTTGGCGCGACCGTGACAAGTACCGTCGAGACTTGCGGCCCCTCTATAACAAACTGCTATCGCAACTCGGGGTGCAAGACACCGGCCCTTTAGAACCGCGCCCGGTAGTGGGGGCGGCACCGTTCTCGTCGTCGCCACCCTCTGCCTTGGCTTTTTCCTTATTACAAAGCACGACTCCGGTCGCCACTCTCGCCGTTCTGCGGTTTGGGGTTAAGGGTCCGGACGTGGCCTTCTTACAGTTTTTGGTAAAAGCGCCGCTCACCGGCTCCTTTGACGGTGTGACCGAGCTCTCGGTGACCGATTTTCAAAGCCGCTGTGGCTTGAAGACCGACGGCATTGTTGGCCCTATCACCTGGCAGGCGTTGAAACCGCGATGAAATTCCTTCTCTTCTCAATGCTGGGCGCGGTGGGCCTGCAACTTCTGTTGAGCCGGAAAGCCACAGCTCAACACTCGGGCGTGGTGAGCTTTGTACCGGGGCGCGCCTATTCGAGCATTTGGAAAAAGACCAAGCCCGTCCCAATGAGCGTGGCAGATCTCACGGGTTTTGAATCCGCCTTCAGGCTCATGAACAGTCAGACCGGCCAGCAAATGCCTTTCAGAGTGGTGGTGCATTCAGATGACCGGCTTACTGCCAGCTTCAGCCCTCCGATAGCATTCACCGCGAAAATCGGTACCGAATTGGCAGGCTTCACACTCGAAACGGTGAGCGCATGAAATTCTCCTTCACACCCGGAACCCGCTACGCCGCTGGCATCGACGCCCCTTTCTATGCGCCCAACTCAATGGTCGCCTCAAAATTTGCGGCCGTTGGCTTCCCGGACGCTGAAGTGTCGGATGCGGATGGCTCTCCGCTTGCCAAGCTCCCAGGGGCGCGGGGCGAGTTTAACCGGGTTGCCACCGGCACGTTCAAAGGCTCTCGCGTGACAGTTGTTGAGTTGCCTGAGCAAGTGTCGTGGGTGGTGCCGCTTTCAACCGGCTCCCGAAGCGTTCAACGTCGAATGCCGACCGGGCCACTCGCGAGGCCAAGTGGTAACTCGGTGATGACTCCGCCCTCCGGCGGCGCTCCTTCTGCCAAGCTCGCACTCGGACTAGGCTTGGTTGGTTGCGGCGTGTTCCTGATGACACGCAAGTAAAATGCCGATAGAGTCAAGCTAAATGGCTATACCCGATCAAAGACTTCTGAAGTTTTGCCACCGAGCGCTTGGAGAAGTGTTGGAGCGCGGGCAAGTTACCCGTGTGGAACTCCTTCATTCTTCGGGGGACGGTCGCGATTTGCTCGACACACTTGACGTGCCTGAAGAAGGCGACCCTAAAGATTTTGCTCAAGAAATTTTTGACGTTGCCTTCGCTCATGCGGAAACCATGGCCGGCACGGTCCAGCGTTACACGTGCCTGGCTTACTTCAACGATGAGCCGCGCCATGCCTATCAGGTGGCGTTCATTTGTAACTCGCGCGGTATGCTGCTTGAAGGTGAAGAGCACACCGAGCCGGCGAATCTGAAAGGTACGTTGGCGCATTTCATGCGGCACAACGAGAACAACCACAAGTTACTGGTGGGTTCGCTTGGCGAAATCATCGGCTCTCTCAAAAGCTCTCTTCGGGAAGAAACCGACCAGCGGCGAGCGCTTCAAGACCAAGTTGACCGTACGTTCATCTTAAACCAGCAGCTTCTGGACCGGTCGCAGGACCGAGAGATTGAACGTGCGAAAGCCGATCGCCGTGACCAGCGAATGGACCAGCTTCTGGGCACTGCCATGAACGTGCTGCCGGCTCTCCTTCAGCGTATGAGCACGCCGTCTGACGTGCCATCCGGCGGCTCTCCGCTTGAAGAAGCGACCAAAGACTTGCTTTGTAACCTCTCGGCTGAAGAGCACACCGCGCTCCTCGAAGTTGTCTCAAGCAAGACTCGCCCGGAAACTCAGGCGAGATTCAAGAAGTTATACGTCACCATTCAATCTGCGGAAGAAGCCCCGCCGGTAGGAGAGCAGGATTAACATGGCAAAGAAAAAAGCAAAGAAGAAGAAGTCGTCTAAGAAGGGTCGTGTTCCAGCCGGTCTGGCTCGCTACCAAAAAGCTCAGCGCGCGAAAAAGCGGGCTGCCAAGTCACCGAAGCCTAAGCGCAAGAAGGCGGCTAAGAAGGCGGCTAAGAAGACTCGCAAGAAGACTGGTAAGAAGACTGCCAAGCGAGCCGTTAAGAAGAGTGCCAGCAAGCGCGCCACCCGTGCTCCAGGCTCTCCTATTGGGCGGGCGATGGCTTCCAACCCTGAGTTTGCCAAGGCCGTAGCTGCCTTTGAAGCGCGTCACACGAAGCCGCGTAAAAAGTCTGGCAAGAAGAGCAAGAAAGCCGCTGTCAAGCAAAAAGCGGGTAATGTTAACGCGACGGCCGCTCAAATCTTAGGCGGCACCGGCACTATTCGCGGCGGTTGGATGCCCGTGGGCAAGGGCCATATGCACACCAACCATCCGGTTCACAACCAGGCTATGAAAATCTGGGTGTGTTCCGCTGCTAAACCGCGCGGTTGCGGTGGCGGTGGCAAAGTCGTTCAACGTTCTAACTACTGACACTTTTTCAATATAACCAAGGAGAAAATACAATGACCGATCGCAAATCGCCCTCCGGGCCTCTTTCAGCTCTTGAAGGCACCATCACCTTCGACGCCGCTTCGTGTGGCGCTGCTGCCGTGACAGTTCAAACCCTCACCATCGCGGGCGCTTTGCCTGGCGACATAGCGCTCCTGGCTCCGCCGGCCGCTGGCTTGAGCGTTGCTGTCAATATCGGCATCGGTTACGTGTCGGCCGCCAACACTGTCAAGGTGCCGTTCACGAACCCGACCGCTGGTGCTCTAGACCCCGCGTCCGCGGTCTACAGCTACACGCTTCTTCGCCCCAACCTCCCATAAGACTCGCCCCCTCTGCTAGGAAGACCCGGGCGAGCTCCTCTCGCACGGGTTCCTTCCGGCTTAATCTTGTTCGGATCCTTATGGACATACTTACCGCGCCAGTTTATGCCGGCTGGAACGTTTGGACCGTCTACGCGTTAGACAGCCTCTCGTTTAAGCCCCTCATGGTCGGGGTCGGCGCCGACCGTCGCCTGAGGATTTGGGCGGAAGATGCGTTGCGCTTCTCCGGGTTCAATGTCGCAGATCCCCTCGCGCTCAAAGGCGATCAAGTGCAAATCCTTCCGGGGGTGCCCCAAGGATTATCAGTATCGGCCAACCGAGCCTCCCTGCCGACCCCGACTCTTCTAGATGGCAAAGCCAGCCTCAAGGCCGTGAGATTTTTCAACAAGGGGCAGGCCGGCCAAATCGTTTGGCCTATCGACACCGACGGTGACTTCATGCTCGAAAGTGTGATTGCCCCCGACTCTCAGACTCCTCTGTTTCAGTCACCGGCTCCAAATCAGATTGCCGACGCTGTCACTCAGCCGGCCGCCGACGCCCTCAAGCCCCTCGTCATGTTCGCTGGAGTCGGGTTGGCTATTTGGATGTTTTTCTCCCTGGTGAAAAAATGAACGCTCTTACCTTCCCCGCCCATCCCGCCGTTGGCGCCTCTTCAGAACCTTCCAACGTCTCCTGGCGGCTTCAATTAGCTATTACCATCGGCGCCGTGTTCGTTGTCGTGAAGCTAATGAGCCTCGCTGCTACCAAGAAAACAAAAACGAGAGGTTACTAAATGTCCAAGAACACGGTGCGAAAACTGGTTATGAAACCTAACCCTGATAAGAACGCCAATTGGTTCCCCATTGATATCGAGCTTTACAAGACCCCTAAGGAACGTGACCTTGACGCCGCGTTCATCCTCGAATTGGCGAAGGTCAAAAGCCGTTTAAAATGAACTCCCAGGCGCTCTACCGTGAAGCCGACCGGCTGTTGCTGAAGGCCGACTCCCTAGAGAACGCTACAGTTCGTTTTGGTACGCTCTCCACCCCGGCGAGCAAGAAAGCCGTGGCGGCTCTCAGGCTGCAAGCCAAGCGGCTTCTCGATGAAGCTTTCGTGGTTTCACTCGGTGCTGGTCGGCAGCTCTCGACCTACAGGATCACCGCTCGATGACTTGGTATGTGTTGAAAGACCCGCGCGGGCAGGCCGTCGCTTGGGCCGTGAACGAAGCGTGGGCTCGCAGGGCTGGCGGTATGCTCGCGGGTATGATGAAGACGCGCTTGAGATACCGGAAGCTCTCCGCCCTCGCGCGCCCCGATCTGAATTCGAAGCTCTACCCGATTCACTACAGCCCGTCCTTTGCGAGGCGGCGAGAGCTGGTGATGCTTTTGGAAAATCCAATCCAGTCCTTCTATTTGGCCGATACCATCCAACAGGCTTGGGGCGGTTCCGCTGAAGGCGCCCGGCCCAAATATCAGGGTGGGCTAGCTTATTTTGACTGACACAAGCGATCAATTTGGCGACCACGAACGCTTGAAGCTCCTAAAGCGCGCCATCACGCTCACCCACCACTTGTTCGTCTCGGCCCGCCCGGGGGAGTGTCCGCCCCACGAGTGGCATCTCTACTTTCGAGAGAAAGCTGTGTCTCCCTACCCCGTGTTTTTGTGTGTTGCCCCGCCGGGCCCGCTCGCCATGGTGGACCTCTTTCTCAAGGCTTGGATCGAGCAAGTGGCGCCTCTTGAAGCGAAGAAGCTCGGCCGGGTCGTAATGCATGCCGAGCCGTAAGACTCACAATTTGGACGGGTGTGTCCCGTACGCGTGCTCGCCGTAACACTGCTCGTTCGGAAGCGCCAGCTTTATGCTGCAAAAGACGCAACGCCCCTCTGCTTCGGCCTCGCGAATTTTCTTCATGTTCGCGCGGATTCTTCCGAATTCGACCCCCGCCGGTGTTTCAGGAACCGGTTCCCCTCGTTGCCACTTGGTCAGATCTTCTGTCAATACCATCCACTTGAGGGATGACGCGCGCGCGTGCATTACCGTCCCGTCTTCAAGAGCTGCCCAAAGAATATCGCCTACCGCAAACATTGAAACAAGTTTTTGGCTCATGTTGCCTCTTCCTTTGCAAGCGCGTTCCAACGCTTTTGCCAGTCGCTCCATTTTTTAATCGCGCCCGACGCTGTCTTGTAAACCGGTGTGCAGGCCCCACAGCAAATGCAGAGCACCGCAACGGATGCGGTGGTGGTCTCCTCAATCGTGATCGCTCGCCCATCGCAAAACGGGCAGTTAAAAAACAGGTTGCCCCCTCGGTCCACCGGCACGCGATTTACCCCTTCACCAAGAGAGTGGCGCCTTTGTGGATCCCCCACGGTTTCACGGGCCCTCCGGGGCGGTGCCAATGCTCTTCAACGACAATGGCGTATTCACGCCCTCCGTCCGTGAACGGAACCACGTCCCCGAACTTTGAAGGTCCAAAGACAACCTCGCGAGCCTTAGCCGTGCCGGCCGCGGTAACTTCGGCTGTCTTGGCCCTTCTGTACTCCGGTGGCCATGGGAACACCTGGAGTTGCCTAGTCGGAGCTTTCTCCGCATTCGCTTTGGCTCGCTTTGACTGAAGAACTACTGCGGCCGTTGCGCCCGCTGCTAAAAACCACCAGAGCATTTTCATTTCCTCTTGACCGGTATTCGTGAAAGGGCCTCGTCCAGCCCGCGCCTTAACGCTTGTTTTTCTGCTTCCTTGAACATGCGATCTGCAACCGTGTCTTGGTCAATAGGCTGCATCTCCTTCAGTAGGTTGAGCGCTTGTGTCAGCGTGTAAAGGGCGTCCGGGGCCAAACTCATCAGTGCTCTCAGTGCTTTGAACCACATTCGTCAATCTCCTTGTCTGCTTCTTCTAGAATACGTGGCCTCTCGGCACATTCCAACCAGGGAATGCCCCGGTCATTGCAAAGCGTCTTGCCCTCTAAGAGCTTCGCCGCTGATACCTGTAGTCGGCATTGCTTAGCCTCAAGAGCGGTTTTGGGCGGCGTGCAAGCTGCTAGAAGGACTGTCAGGGCTAAGATGGTTTTCATGTTCCGGTTCATAGCGAAAGCTCGAATTCGAGAAAGGGAAGCGAGCGGTTTGGATCATTTCCACCAATGCTGCCAGTGCCACCTGCGACTTTGGAAATCGTCAAAAACGTCGCGTTTTTCGGGATGACTACGCCGACTTCGTTCAGCGCGAGGACGTCGGCACCTGTAATTCGCTTCGACCGGTTTGGACGTGTGCCGTCGGAGTTCCTCACTTCAAAGCTGTAGATGCATGCAGCCTGGTAAAGCCCAGAGCTATCGATTGTGGCGCCGGGCTGATCGAAAACGCGTAACTTGCGCGCCAAATTTGGAATTTGGTAGGTGACTGAATAATCTGCTGCGGCAGACAAGCGGCGCGGCATAAAGATACTGCGGAAGGCAGTCCCACTGAAACCCGCTGCCGTGCGAACCGCGGTGGCCGTTATCATTGTATTCACCGGCAGAATCGGTAAACCGCCGCTGTCGGCACTTGCATTGTCTGCGATTAGACCAGCTGAAGGAAGTACGCCGAAGTCGGGGAACGCTCCCCAAAGAATATCCACTTGGGCCGTGATTGCGGGCAAGGAAATCGAATTGCCGGGCACCACGTCAATGATTACCTCGTTCTGCGCACCACCTGACCCGAAGCCGATCCTAGCGAGCATCGGGCAAGCGGGGATCGCGTTGTCTAGGGCAAAGCTGGCAGAGGCGGTGGAGATCCAGACCGGTGTACCGTCGAGCACGATATTCCAATTGCCGCTCATTAGCTCTGGCAGATACAGACTACCGCCCTGTTGTACGGCCGGGCGCGCGGCGTCAAGTGTGAGGATGCGCTGGACATAGTTTTGGCCTGTGTTGCTCCCCGTGACCGCGGGGCCCACGCTCGGAGGGACGGGCATTGGCGGCATTTGGCCGTCGAAGCCGGTGAAGCCCGGAAAAACGGCAATGGTGGACCCAAAGTTATTTTGACTGAAAACGTCTGAGATTGGTTTTTGGTTCATGTTCCGGTTCATAGCAGAAATGCGGCCCGTGCCCGCGGTCGGTCTCATATGCCTACCAAGAGCCGTGGGGCGAACGGTTCAACTCCGAACGGTTCGAGAGCTTCAAGACCCCGGGCCGTGAATTGAATGGGCCACGGTATGGTAGGGGTGGCGATGAACAATGCAAAGCCGCTGTCAGCTAAGCCGCTGAAGTCGGGCTTTGGTCTAAACGGGTTGTGTCTCAAGTGAGCAAAGATCCCACCGTCAAGTGACTCTTGTTCCCAAGCGTCGGTTATTTCCTGCCCCGTGCGAGGTTCCCAGGTGTTGCCGTTTAGCGCGCACGCTCTGACGAGTATCGCCGCTGCAAATTCCAGCTCCGCCCGGCCGAACCGACTCCCGCAAAAAGGTAGAACGGTAGTTCCGCAACGAATTTGTGATGGTTTGAAAATCATTCGAGTAGTCCTTCATTAACAAGTGCATTTGTTGTCTCAAACACCGCCCAAGCATCCATAGAAAGCGCGGTGGCCACGTCCGATGGGTAGAGGCTCTCTTCGGCGTGCTCCCGGTAGTATTCCAACACCTTCTGGCGTGTGTGCCGGGCCTCGTCAGTGGTCACTGGCAACCTTCCGGGACTTCAAGGCCCTTGCGTTTAGCGAGCTTGCGCAGCTCGCTCGGCCATTCATCCACCGCAAAGTCGTCGTGAATATTCTGACAGCTCCTGATCAGCTCCAGATGCGCCACTAGCCTCAGGGGCAGAATGTATTCGATGTACCACACGATATGGCCCTCCATCTCCGGGAAGTACTCCTCATCCGTGAGCAGGCCCCCCACGGCACACTTCAGGCCATCCTTTGAGCGGTAGCGGCACAATCCGCTATCGTCATCAGTAGTCACCAAATCGCCCTACATAGGCTCATGATAACGAAGCCCTCCTCAAGCCCCGGCCACTCGCCGGCTCTGATGATATGCGTGACTCTGACAATGACACTTCTCACCGAGTCCGGGTCGAACTCCCGTAGCAACAACAGGTGCCCAACCTCAAACCCTCGGTCGTCGCGCCGTAGCTCGCAGGTTTTGCGGTCTTCCCAGATCTCCTTAAAAACGTCTGGCCGGCATTTTAGTTCGTGTATGTGTCCGTGCAAGTTCACAGCTTGGCCCCGCATATCGGGCAGTAAGCAAGGAAAACGTTGTTCGGGTCGCGTTTTGACCTCCCTTGACGCACTACCATGTAAAACATCGGCTCCATCGGTTTCATATCCCGGCCGTTGAACTGAATCAGTGGCTTTTGCACCAACCCCTCTCTCACCAGATATTCCAAACCCTCGCAACATAGAGCCTTAGGCGTCTTTACCGGGTTAACTACGTTCAACGCCTTCTCCGTTTCGGCGCTCGTAAGCTTCTGTTTTTTCACAGTTGTGTTTTCCTTTTTGAATTGTGTGCGGATTACCTACGGCCGTCGTCGTCGTCGTCGTCGTCGTCGTCACCGTCGTCGTCGTCGTTCTCAAGCCTTGCTAACAGATAGTTCAAAATACGTAGCTGTGCGGCGGGCTCAAGAGTGCTGAGCGCTACCGTGCAAAGCTCTAAAGCGTCTAGTTCTTCTTCAGATTGTTGACTCATGGTTGTTTCCTTCGGGTGCTTGTGAGCGCTACCCGGTAACGCTCAACACTCATAGCCTCAGCTCTCTCGTGAACCTCTCGATTCGCTGCGAGCGCCATATCGGCGGCTAATATCTCAGCGTCCAGCCGTGCAAGCTGGGCCGCTAGTTTTTTCTTTTCTTGTTGGCTCATGCCTAGATCTTTTGAAACGTGAAAATTACCATTTTGAATGGGTCAAGAAGTACGAAGCGATCCGCTCCGTGTGTGAGTTGTTTCCAGGCCCACTCGCGGTATATCCGCCGGTAGTAGTTTCCCTTCGGCCCGGCTCTTCGCCATTGGTCTCGCCACGTCTCCAACCCTAGTTGGCGCACGATGGTTGAAGGGCTGTAGTGAAGGCGTGTAGCTTTCGGTGCTATGGCGTCAAAGGTTAGTTGAGTGCCGGGGAGCGTGGAAATCATTGGTTCTCCTCGCGGTTCACTTCTCGCCTTCCTGAAAGTCGCACACGACTTTCTGCGGGGCGGTTATTTCAAAACGCGCTGCCCCGGGACCGAACTCGTTTCTCACCAGTCGAACTCCGCTGATTAGCGCGCAGAAAGCCTCTGCTGCTGCTCGCTCAGTGTGGCCGGTTCCGAGCACTACCTCAGTTTTGCCGGCGCTCCTTAACACCTTGGTGTCGTAAAATGCGAACGTGATGACTCCGAAAGCCTCATACCTGATTTCAATCGCGAAGTTATTCGCCACAGCGAATTTGCTCACCGGTATCTGCGACTCAAAAGTCTCGCCTTTCTCATCGTATCGCGTAATTTTAAGTTTGGGCGGCATTGGGTACCTTTCTGATTTCTTCGAGCCGGATCTTTGCCAGTTCTAAACGTGCTTCGCTGGCTCCGCACTCTATGGCTATGATTTCGGCGTCGGAGTCGCCAATGGCCGGGTGATGGCCATTGCAAGCTCTAAGGAACCGCATATGGCACACCCGCCACTCGACCAAGCGATCCGACCATTCGTTGAAGGCTTCTGAAACGTTCATAGGCCCCTCTCCTCTCGCGCAATGTTCGCCGCTAGATCGTAAATAGTCTCAATTAGCTCAGCTTCCCACGGGCTAAGGTCCGGTAGGAGTGCCATCACTTCAGCTTGAGTTGCCCCGCCGGCAATGTGCCGCATCACGTCACTAACCTGAGTTTCCCTGCCGGCTAGGCAAAGAGCCCCGTCGAAAAGGTTGGTATCGGAAACTAGATTCAAAACGCGCTTCATACCGTGTGCCCGAATATCTTGGCGACTCGTTTGAGCTCCACCTGCCAGAGTTCTACGTTGACCTCATCATGAATCGCTTGAAGCATGTTAAGCAACTCGTGCTCTTTCCCAAGGTGCTGCAAACACCCTCCCTTAGCGAGCAGAAAGCCTACCGCCTGACCCTCCAGCGATGGTCGATAGTCCTCGTCTGAAATCAAAACGCCTATCGCGCACTTGTGACCGTTCCGGCCTCTGTAAACGCAATCGCCGGCTAGGTTCGCACTCTGCGCTCTCTGAGAGAGCAGGTGCTTGTAGACGGTGGTGCATATTTGTTGACCAGTCATAATCGCTCCTTGTACTTCAGTCGGAGAGCTTCGCGCTTTTGCCACCGGGGATCGGACCCCTTGCAGCTGTGCCCCGCATGCCCTGCGAAGGAGTTTGACCAATTCCGTGGCCCGCTCGCTTGGCATTTGCGCGCGTGGAACGCCGCCAACGACAAGACGCACTCAGTCTGTATCTCAAACGATGCCGAACCGGCCTTGTGGGCGCGCGAACATGCCGCTTCCCAAAGCTGCCAAGGACCAAGTGCTCGTGGCTTCCCCGTCTTCGGGTCAATGTCGCACTTATACCTCCCCTCTTGGCACCTGCCCTCAATGACGTAGCGCATGAAATTGCTCTCCACAGCTCCAAGAGCTATCAAATACGCGGCTTTGTCCCGGTCGCCTGAGGAGGCTTGCTGTATCGCCAGCGCGATGGGGCGTAGTAGGGCCTCTCGCGTGGCGGATGGCTCCTGATCTCCGTTAATGCCCAAGAGTATTTTCAGGATTATCGCCGCCGTCATGGGTTCTTGTTGACTCCCTTCACGCTTACCTCTCTAAAATATAACCGGTCGTTTTTCGAGACACATATTTTCATTACCCTGCCGTTAATATCAAACGGTCTGGGCCCGAACGTCTCAGCTATCTCTTCAATGGCTTGGCAGGTGGCTTCTTTGGCTTTCTCAAGTCTCTCTTCGGCTTGCCTTTCAAGGCTGGCTGCCTTGGTGTAGCCGTCAAGGGCTCGGAACTGATCTCGGTCTCCGGGTTCTTGGTTTCGGTCAAAGTATTTTGCTGTGCATTTCTGAAGTTTTGTAGCCATGTTGCATTATCGTATTTCGTTTTTTGGTTGAGCATATGAAAAAACAGGGATGCGATCCCCGGCACCCGTGTGGCGCCCGTTTCCCAATGGTGCAAGCACGTTATGGAGATGTTAAGTAGCGCTGCAAACCGGATCTTGGAGAGCCCCATTTGCCCCCGGATCTCCATTATTTGTTCTGCGGTGGCGGGTATGACCGCACCCTTGTACTTCGGTAGCTTGCGCCACATATGGCGCTTCACTTCAATGCTGAGGGGTATGATTAGCGGTTTCGGTTGTCTAAGGATGGTTGGCATGGCGTGTCGTTTACCGGTAGTGCGGCGGTCCGATTTCGGTTTCAGAGTAGGGGAATAGTTCTAGAAGCCTTGACACCCATACGTGCGCTTTAATCGCGTTGGCTTCGAGCCTTGAGGATTCTTGAATGGCACTGTTCAACATCCGGCTCAAGAAGCCAATCGTTGACTCGCGATATTCTTCCAGGGTCATTCGCTCCCGCCGTAGATTTAGCGTGCCCATATCAGCCTCATCGTTCAGGGTTTTGAGCATATGGTTTCGCAGCTCTATGTAGGGCTTTTCCGGTATCCACTTGGTGACCTGCTCTCGCATCTTCACCACCGTCTCAAGATCCTTTTTGCTGCCGGTCGTTGCTTCATCCAGCATTCTTTCCTGACCGTCGAGATACTCTTGCCACACCTTGTCGGTTCGAGAGAGCACTGCTTGTAGCTCTTTCTCTAGTCTTGTTACCTCAAGCTTGTTGCGTCGAAACGCTTCCTTGTACGTTTCTAGGTCGTGTGAGGGGGCCCGGTTGTACAGGTGTCCGAATAGTCGGGCGTTGGCCCAAACGAAGTCGGCGAGCGTTAGGTCTTTTGTCTGTAGAGTGTGAATCGTTCCTACGGGCATTCTCGTCCTTTCTCTAGCGTTGCGTCAAGGTGGTCTGTTAGTTCTCGGTCTGTTAGTTCTCTATCTATTAACACCGTGCCGGCTTTTACTGTGTTTCGCCACAGCTGGCTACAGGCCCATAAGCGCCAGGTGAAAATGCGTTTCACTAGCTCTATAGGTTTCGCTCCTAAGCGAGTTCTTATCTCGGTGTCTGATAGGTCGTACAGTCCCACCCCCGAAGCTTGTTTATAGGTTTCGATGGCCCACTCCCGCCACTCGTCAATCTGGCACTGGTTGTTTTCCTCTATCCACGTTGGTACGTGTTCAAGATCTTCTGCCGGTTTTATATCGCCGGCTTCCGCGTGCCCTGATTGCTCCTTTAATCGTTGGCCGTAGCCGTAGGCGGATGCGGTTCCGACTAGTTTCCCCTTCAGGAACACTAGCCGGTCGTGGTTCGGGTGTGATTGTTGTGCCGCTGAGCAAAGCTCGTCGGCTACTTCAAGAACGGCTTCGAGTGTTGTCATGTTGCTTTGTGTCCTTGTGGCGATTGAAACTCCGTCCACAACAGTTCCCCGAGCACCGGTGGAAGTTTCCAAGGCTCAAACTCCCGCTCGGTTGCCCTGTAGACCTTGACCACGACGGTCTTAACTGAGCCGGCACTCGTGGCTTCGATGCGCTCGAAGATGTACTCCTTGTACTCCTTGTGCTGCGCATAGGAATGCGTTGTCGCCAGTCCCTGGTACTGAGGCGGGATGTAAAAAAGCGAAGGGTTTTCGACGGTGACCATGGAACGCCATTCGGCAGGGGTCATGGTTACCTCCTCGCATGTAAGCGCGCGTTGAAGTCCCCGTCGAGCGGGTGTGGCGCAGGTCTTGTTGACCCCTGCGAACCTTGCAGTATGACGCTCCAAGGGGCAAGGCCCTCGGTTTTTTCTCCTTCGTAGTAGTGCTGACCGTTGCGTTGGCCACTGCGCTTGTGCCCAAGGTACCGAAGCCAACCGTCGGCTCGATCCGAGTAGGTCAGGTGCACGGTCTTTCCGGTCGCGGCTGATTCGCGAGCGGCCGCGTATGCGGCGTCGGTCAAGGGTTGCAGGTACATATTCCCCACACGAGCAAGCACTTCGGCGTGCATTTCCATTGCGCCGGATTGCCCCTCGAAAAAGGCCGTGATTGCGGCCAGAAGACCGGTGACTTGCGCGTCGTATTCTCGTTCGTTCACGACTCCTCCTTGGCCAAATTTCGCACGTCGGCGCGGACCGCCGGTTGTGCGGAGTCTGTCCGCACATATAGGGTGTAGTCCCCGTCTTGCAGCGGACGGATGCATAGGACTTCTGCCCCTTGGGGCATTTTTACCAGGTTCTTTGCGAGGCACGTAATGACGTGCCGTTGAATGCCGTTTGTTGTGGTCATTTGTGTTGCTCCTTAGTTGTGGGTGGTGGGTTGAGTTCTAGCCGGCGTGCTCCTGAAGCGGCGTTCAATAGCGGCCCTATCAAGCGGTCAAAGGTTAGTCCGCTTGCGTAGCCCTCAAACGTTTCCATGCCGTCAAGCTTGGAGTAGATCTCAATAGACTTTAACCCGGGTAGGCGGTCAAAGTTGTCGCTCAGCGTGGCTATGAAAACGTGTGAACTGCATTCGATTCTTACTCGCCTCCCTCTCAGGTAGTAGAGGGTGGCTTGTGGCGGTTTCGGGGCGAGCGTTGGGAGTTGTAGTTGTGTCATGCGAGTGCTTCCCATGCGAGTGCTTCGCCGTCCTCTGTTAGTACGCGTACGGTGGCGCCTTCGAATGTGGGCGCGTTGGCTAATAGTCTCGCGGCTTTTGCCGCTGCCAGCGCCTCTGCGTGTTCTTCTTCGTTGGAGATGACTCCGTTGGAGTATAGGCCTTGTACGTAGTAGCTCATGTTTTTGAATCCCGCGTTCAAGTTCTCGCCAACCTTCCTCCCATGGTCTCACGAAAAAAGATGGTTGTAAAGCCCTATTCGTGCGGAACTTGAGTTCTTGGTGCTTTGGGGTGGGCGAATTGAAAG
>ENA-ORBV01002386-ORBV01002386.1-microbial-mat-metagenome-genome-assembly--contig:-NODE-2386-length-39784-cov-6.553983_pt1 | contig 39784 bp, 30 predicted proteins | sample MGYA00237777_ERZ505514 | MGnify/ENA primary metagenome ERZ505514 (study PRJEB26160, sample SAMN06269048) | microbial mat metagenome | isolation source: Oligotrophic lake microbial mat | place... | reverse complement strand
GTTCACGCGCGACCTTTCTTTCCGAATCGCGGGGGGAATCGCGCGGGGAATCGCGGCTAAAGCCGCTCCTACGGCCGCTCCTACGGGCGCTCGTACGGGCGTGGTGGCGGTTTTGTTGCTGCTGCCGCTCACGGCCGAGGCTTATGTCGGGCCGGGGGCGGGCTTTGCGGTGATTGGTTCGTTCTTCGGGGTGCTCGCGGCCTTCGTGGCCGGCGCGGTGTCCATGCTCATCTGGCCGTTCCGCTGGGTGCTGCGCGTGATCCGGCGGCGGCGGGCCACAGGCAAGGCCCAGGTCCGGCGGGTGGTGGTCATCGGCCTGGATGGCCTCGATCCGACGCTCGCCGAGCGCTGGATGGCCAGCGGTGATCTGCCCCATCTCACCCGGCTGAAAGAGGAGGGCGGTTTCTCGCGACTGCGCACCACCTACCCGTCGATCTCGCCGGTGGCCTGGTCGTCCTTCATGACGGGCGTCGACCCGTCCCGGCACAATATCTTCGACTTCCTCGACCGGGACCTGCGCACCTACAAGCCGAAGCTCTCCAGTTCCGAGGTGGGGCCCTCGCCGCGGACGATGCGCGTCGGCAACTGGATCATTCCGCTCGGCAAGCCGTTGCTGCGGAACATGCGCAAGAGCCGGGCGTTCTGGAGCATCCTCGGCGACCACGGCATCACCTGCAACATCCTGCGGGTCCCCCTCACGTTCCCGCCGGAGAAATTCGCGGGCGCGATGTTGTCGGCCATGTGCGTGCCGGACCTCCGCGGCACCCAGGGCTCCTTCAGCTACTTCACGACCAACCCTGCCGAAGTGCACCGGGACGACACCGCCCCCGAGGGCACGGGCGGCCTGCGCATCCTGATCGGCCTCACGGACGGCGAGATTCAGAGCGCGCTGCCGGGGCCGGACAACTCGCTCCGCGCCGACAACGCCACGCTAATGCTGCCCTTCAGCCTGCGGCCCGACTTCGCCCTGAAAGAGGCGAAGCTCGTGATCGGCGGCCAGAAGTTCCGGCTCAAGGAGAAGGAATACTCGCCCTGGATCCGGCTCGTGTACAAGGCCGCCCCCGGCATCCACGTGCACGGCATCGCCCGCTTCTACATTACGAAGATGTCCCTGACCGCGGCCGGCCCGGAGCTGGGCCTGTATGTCACGCCCATCAACATCGATCCCGGCAATCCGGCGCTGCCGATCTCCTGGCCCGGCTACTACTCGGTCTACCTGTCCAAGCTGATCGGCGAGTTCGCCACCCTCGGTCTGGCCGAAGACACCTGGGCGCTCAACGAGGGCGTCATCGACGAAGAGGCGTTCATCCAGCAGACCCTGGACCAGCACGTCGAGCGGGAGCAGATGTTTTTCAACGCCCTGAAGAAGTCCCGGGAGGGCGTGGTGGCCTGCGTCTTCGACGGCACCGACCGCCTGCAGCACATGTTCTTCCGCTACCTGGAGGACGATCACCCGGCGAACCGGGGCAAGGACGTCGAGAAGTACCGGCACGCCATCCGGGATATGTACCGGCGCGCGGACGACATGGTGGGCCGGGCGCGGGCCGAGCTCCGCGCCGACGATCTCCTGCTGGTGATCTCCGATCACGGCTTCCAGAGCTTTCGCCGCGGGGTCAACCTGAACACCTGGCTCCGGGACCAGGGCCTGCTGGCCCTCAATGGTGACGCGACGGTCTGCGGCGACTGGTTCGACAACGTCGACTGGTCCCGCACCAAGGCTTACGCCTTCGGGCTCGGGGGTATCTACATCAACTTGCGGGGGCGCGAGGCCCACGGGATCGTGGCCCCGGGGGAGGAATGCCAGGCCCTGAAGCGCCAGATCATCGCGGGCCTGTCCGGCATTGTGGATGCGGAGACCGGCAACGTGGCCATCACCGAGATCTTCGATGTGGACAAGGTCCACTCCCGGGGCCCGTACCAGGCGGGCGGGCTGGACCTGATCGCCGGTTACAACCGGGGCTACCGGGCCTCCTGGGAAGGGGCTACCGGCCGGGTCACCGGCAGTGTCTTCAGTGACAACACCAAGGCCTGGAGCGGCGACCACTGCGTCGATCCCCGGCTGGTGCCTGGCGTGCTCTTTGCCAACCGTCAGGTGCTGGACGCAGATCCGGGCATCATGGATCTGGCGCCGACGATCCTGACGCTCTTCGGCGTGACGGTGCCAGACCACATGACCGGGCGGGTGCTCGCAGTAGCGCCGAAATCCCCATGAACCTCCACGTAGGAGCGGCCGTAGGAGCGGCTTTAGCCGCGATCCTTCTTTTCCCGCAGGCCGGAATCGCTAGTGGGATCGCGGCTGAAGCCGCTCCTACGGCCGCTCCTACAGTCGATCCGGTAAAGCCGGCGCGGATGATCGTGCTTGGCGTGGACGGCATGGACCCCGTGCTGCTGGCCCGCTTCATGGCCGACGGCGACACGCCGAATCTCAAGCGCCTGGCCGCGACGAGCGGCCTCGTGCCGCTGGCCACCGCGGTGCCGCCCCAGAGTCCGGTGGCCTGGTCGGATTTCATCACCGGGATGGACGCCGGCGGCCATGGCATCTTCGATTTCGTCGCCTTTGACCGGCAGACCCTGTCGCCCTATCTGTCCATCGCCCGCGTGGAGCCGCCCGCGCGGCAGCCCCTCGCCGTCGGCCGCTGGCGGATTCCCCTCGGGACCGAGCGCACCGTGTTACTCCGCCACGGCCAGGCGTTCTGGGAACTGCTCGACCGCCAGGGCATTCCGACCACGATGTTTCAGGTGCCCGCCAATTACCCGCCCGTCCCGGCGGGCCGGCAGTCGCTGGCCATCTCCGGCATGGGCACGCCCGACCTGCGGGGCACCGCCGGCACGTTCTCGGTCTACACCAACGATCCCAAGATCAAGCCGGGCAGCGTCTCCGGCGGGGAGATCCGGCGCGTGAAGATTGCCGGCGGCGTCATCCGCGACGTCCTCGAGGGCCCGCCCAACGGCCTCGTCGCGGGCGCGCCGTTTGCGACGACCCCCTTTACCGTGCGCGCTGATCCGGTCAACCCCGTGGCCCTGCTGGAGATCGGCGACCAGCGGGTGCTGCTGAATTCTGGGGAGTGGAGCGGGTGGCTGCCGGTCAGCTTCGACCTCTTGCCGGCTGGCATGGCCGCCGTGCCCGGGATGGTTCGGGTGCTGCTCAAGCAGGCCTCGCCCTACGTCACGCTGTATGTGAGTCCCGTGAACATCGATCCCCGGAACCCGGCCCAGCCCATCGGCGCGCCGCCCGAGTGGGCGCCCGAGCTGGCGGCCCGGGTGGGACCCTTCTATACCGAGGAGATGCCCGAGGACACCAAGGCGCTGACGGCCGGCATTTTCACCCCCCGGGAGTTCATCACCCAGTCCGGCCTCGTGCTGGCGGAGCGCCGGCAGATCCTGCGCGCTGAACTGGCCCGGTTTCAGCGCACCCCGGGGCCGAACTTCCTGTTCTTCTATCTGAGCACCGTTGACCAGCGCCATCACATGCTGGCGCGGGAGATGGCGGCGACGGGCGCGGCCAGGGATGCGGTGCTGGCGGAAGCCATGCGCCAGACCTACCGGGAGGTGGACGTGATGGTGGGCTGGATTCTCGCGGCGCTGCAGTCCGAGGCCGAAAGCCAGACGGCTTTTATGGTGATGTCGGATCACGGTTTCGCCCACTGGCACACCCAGGCGCACCTCAATGCCTGGCTCGAGCAGAACGGCTACCTCGTGCTCAAGGATCCCGGGAGCAGCCCGGCGCAGCGGGAGCGGGACGAATGGCTGACGGGCATCGACTGGCAGCGCACCCGGGCCTTCGGCATCGGCCTGAACTCGCTCTATCTCAATGTGCAGGGCCGTGAGCGGGAGGGCATTGTGCCGCCGGCGGAGCGGGAGGCCCTGGCCCGGAAGATTGTGGCCCGGCTTGGCACCTGGCGCGATCCGGCGACCGGGGACCTCGTCGTGACCCAGCCTCTCGTGCGGGAAGACATCTATCACGGGCCCCGGGTGGCGGAAGCGCCCGATGTGCTGGTGGGTTACGCGCCGGGCTATCGGTCGTCCTGGGGCTCCAGCACCGGCAAGGTCTCGGCGTTGCTGCTGGAGCCGAACACGGAACCCTGGAGCGGCGATCACTGCATGGATTCCCGGGCGGTGCCGGGCATCCTCCTGGCCAACCGCCCGCTGGTGGCCGGCGCCACGCCAACGCTGCGGGACCTCCCCGTGACCATCCTGAAGTTTTTCGGGATCGAGTCGCCCGCAGCGATGACAGGAAACCCGGTATTCTGAACGGGTCGCGCGTGAACGCGCTCCTACGCCCCGTGGGAGCGCCGTGTAGGAGCGCCTTCAGGCGCGATGGGGCGCGGGATCGCGCCTGAAGGCGCTCCTACAGGAACGGGAAACAAAAATGTTCGGCAAGCACAAGATCGCGATCGACAAGGACCTCTGGGAAAAGATCCAGGTGATCGCCGGCGTGGCCGGCTATTCCTCGCCGGATGAGTTTGTCCTGCACGCTCTCGAGAAGCAGGTGGCGGAGTTCGCCGCCGCCGAATCGGATGAGGAAATCCGCAAGAAGCTTCGGGGGCTCGGCTACATCTCCTGAGCCGCTGGCATGTGGATCTTCATCAACCAGATCTCCGAAGCCACCGTCGGCCGCTGGTTCGCGCTGCTGGCGGCGTGGCCTGACTGGCTGCAGATCGGGCTGACGGCGGTGCCGCTCACGGTGGTGGCGCTGCTGATCTACCGCCTCTGCTCCGATCAGCCCGGCATCATCCGCACCAAGGAGCTGATCAAGGCGTACCTGCTCGAGCTGTGGCTGTACAAGGACGATCCCCGGGTGCTCCTCGCGGCCCAGGGCCGGGTGTTCTGGCATTCACTCGTGTACCTGAAGCACGCGGTGCTGCCCGTCGCGGTGCTGCTCGTGCCCGTGGGCCTGCTGACCGCCCAGGTTGAAGCGCGGTTTGCCCTGCGCTCGCCCGCACCTGATGAAGCGCTGCTCGTCGTCGCCACCCTCACGTCGCCCGCCGACCTGTTGCAGAAGTCTGCGGCTCTGGCGGCGTCCGGCGTGCGTGTCGAAACGCCGCCGCTCCGGGTGACGAGTGCCGGCCAGGTGCTGTGGCGCGTCAGCGGCAGGGAGGCCGGCGCCCACCCGCTGGCGGTGCAGATCGGCGCGGCGGGCACGACCCGGGAACTGCTGGTGGGGGCAACCGGTCATCCGCCACTGGCCACCGAACTCTTCCGGGCCGACGACTGGCGGAGCCTCGCGCACCCGGCTGCCGCGCCGCTCCCGGCCGCCGGGGCCATCAGCGTCCGCATTGATTACCCGCGAGCCCGCGCCAGCGTGGCGGGTTTGTCGTCCGCATCCTGGTGGTTGCTCGCGGCCACGCTGCTGATCGGTTTGACAATACGACGGTGGTTCGGCGTCACGTTCTAGCCTGAACGTGAACAATCGGTAATCGAATTCCGTGTGGCGTTCTCTTCGCCGCTTCCGGCATCCCTGTCAGACTTTCCCGCATAACTGCCAAGCCGCGCTCACGCGGAGATCAGTGTGCCGAGTCCCCTCCGGTCCTTGCCACGAAGACAAGCTGTGTACCGGCTGCTGCCGTCGGTGCTCGTCGCTCTTGTCCTCGCCGGCTGTGCTTCGCCGGAGGAACGGGCCAACAAGCACGCCGCCGCCGCTGAGCAGTTGTTGGCCGCCGGGGATTTCAAGAAGGCGCGGATGGAAGCCCAGAACGCCATCGAGGTGTCGCCCAAGAACGTCAAGGCGCGCTACGTCCTGGCGGAGGTGGCGGAACAGAACGGCGAGCTGGGCCAGATGCTGGGGCATCTCGAAGTCATCATCGGCGAGGATCCGCGGGACGTCCGGTCCCGGGTGCAGATGGCCACGCTGCTGCTCTACGCCCAGGACTACGCCGGCGCCGAAGGCCTCGCGGCGGCCGCCCGCAAGATTGCCCCGGATGATCCCACCGTCCGTCTGCTCGACGCGCGGCTGCTGCTCCAGAATGGCGACGTTGCCGGGGGTCTCCGGGAACTGGACTTCGTGCTCCGGAAGCAGCCGGACAATGCGGGAGCGGCGCTGATCCGCGGGGTCACGCTGGGGTTGACGAGCCCGGAGCGGGGCCTGGCGGATCTGGCCGCCTCCATCCAGCGACTCGACCCCGTGAAGGCCATCCCCCTGCGGAAGGCCCGCATCGACATCTACAACCGGGCCGGGCGTTTTGCGGACGTGGAGCGGGAGATCAGGTTGCTGGTCCGGGAGTATCCGACCGCAGGCTATGCCAGGAACCTGGCTGACTTCTACGTGGCCCGGAAGCGGATTGATGACGCCGAGGCCGCCCTGGCCGCCGGCGTGGCGGCGAGTCCCGACGACGTGGATCTCAAATTCGCTTACGCCCAGTTTCAGTCGCGGACCCGCAACCGGCCCGATCTGGCGGAAGCCACGCTGAAGAAGTTCATCGCCGCGACTCCCGATGACGAACGCCTGGCCGTGCTGCTGGGGACGTTTTATGAAGGCACCAACCGGGATGCGGACGCCCTCGCCCAGTACGACGGCGTCGCGGAGCGGGCGCCGACGTCGCCGGACGGACTGGCCGCCCGGGGCCGGATGGCGGTCCTGACGGTCAAGGGGGGTGACCCGGAAAAGGCCCGGGCGCTCTTTGACAGCCTCCTGGAGGATGCGCCGGACGACGCCGCCGCGCTGGTGGGTCGCGGGCAGCTGAACCTGGCGGAGGCCAAACTCGAGGATGCCGTGGCGGATCTCCGCGGGTCGCTGCGCAAGGCGCCGGAGAATCCCCTGGCGCTCGGCCTGCTCGCCCAGGCGCATGTGCGGGCCGGTGAGATGGCCCTGGCGGAGGAGGCCTACCGGCAGGTCCTGAAAATCACGCCGGCGGACACGGCAGCCCAGGTGGCGCTGGCCGATGTCCTGCTGGTGCCCGCAGCCGGCAGCGACACGGTCCTCAACGAACGTGTCGAGGAAGCGGAGCAACTGTTCCGTCAGGCGATTGCCGCCTACGAGGCTGTGCTGGACAGCGGCGGCGGCGCGGCGCAGATCGACCGGAGTCTGGCCGACAGGAATCTGGCCGACAGGAGTCTGGCCGGCAGGAATCTGGCCGCCAACAACCTCGCGGCGCTGCTGCTCGACCGGCGCAGTGATGCCACGAGTCACCAGCGCGCCCTCGAACTGACCCGGCCCTTCGCCGACAGCCGCAACCCCCAGTTTCTCGACACCCTCGGCTGGGCGCACTACCGCGCCGGTGACGCCGGCAAGGCCGTGAAGTACCTGGAACTGGCCCTCGCGGTGGGTGGCGACAATGCCGTGGTCCGCTATCACCTCGGGATGGCCTACCTCGCGGCGCAGAACGCCATCGGTGCCCGGCAGGAACTGGAGAAGGCGCTGAAGCGGGCCGGGCAGTTTCCCGGTGCGGGCGAGGCCCGGGCCACACTCCGGCAGCTCCGTCTGGCTGACGGGGCGACCTGAGCCGACGGCCGTGCACGACAGCCAATACACCAAAGCATGAGCAACAGGGATGACATGAACGACACCAGGAAAAATTTGCTGACGCTAGTGGCCCTCGTGGTCCTGGCCGCCGGGGCCCTCGGCCTGCTGTTCCAGGACGGCCTCGACAACATGTATTCCATGTGGAACGAGCCCGAGTACAACCACGGCTTCATGATCCCCTTCGTGGCGGTTTACCTGCTCTGGCTCCGGGCCCGGGAGATTTCCGCCGCCGAGCTGTCCGGTTCCTGGCTGGGGGTTGGCCTGCTGTTCGTCAGCCTCGGGCTCCTGTTCGTCGGGGACCGGAGCGCCATCTTTGTGCTGACCCAGTACGGCTTCGTCCTGGGGATCTGGGCCCTGTTTTACGCGGGCGGTGGCGCCACGGGCCTGCGCCTCATGTGGGTCCCGCTGGTGTACCTCCTCTTCATGGTGCCGCTGCCGGATTTCCTCACCCAGAAGCTCACGGCCAGCCTGCAGCTGCTGTCGTCCGAGATCGGCGTGGCGGTCATCCGCGCCGCGGGACTGTCCGTGTTCCTCGAAGGCAATGTGATCGACCTCGGCGCCTACCAACTCCAGGTGGCAGAGGCCTGCAGCGGTATGCGCTACCTGTTCCCGCTGCTCAGTTTCGGCTTTCTCTGCGCGGTCCTGTTCCGCGGCCGCTGGTGGCAGCGCGGGCTGCTGCTCGTCTCGACGGTGCCCATCACCATTCTCATGAACAGCTTCCGCATCGGCGTGATCGGCATCCTGGTCAACTACTTCGGCATCGAGCAGGCGGAAGGCTTCCTCCACGACTTCGAGGGTTGGGTCATCTTCATGGCCTGCATCGGTGTGCTGTTCACGATGATCTGGATCTTTGCCCGGATGGAGCGCCGGCCCTTCCTCGAGATCTTCGGCCTGGACATTCCGGCCTTGGGGGACCTGACCCAGCTCATCAGCAGTCTCCGGCCCAACCGGACCATGCTCGCCGGGATCGCCGTGGTGGTCGTCGCGGCAACCGTGAGCCTGACTGTCAGCCGCCCGCCCATCATGCTGCCGGACCGCTCGTCGCTCGTCACCTTCCCGTCGCGCATTGGCGACTTCGAGGGGCGCGAAGGCAGGATCGAGCAGGTGTACCTTGATCAGCTGCGCCTTACCGATTATCTGATCAGCACTTATCGCCGCCCAACCGACGCGGCCCCGGTGGAGATGTGGGTTGCGTACTACGACTCCCAGGTAAAGGGGTCCTCCGTCCACTCGCCACAGGCCTGTTTGCCCGGTGGCGGCTGGCGGATTGAAAGCTTCACCCAGCGGGAAGTGCCAAATGTGCTGCCCGACGGCGGCAGCATGCGCGTAAACCGGGTGGAGATCGCGCTGGGCGATCAGCGCCAGCTGATCTATTACTGGTTTGCCCAGCGGGGTCGCGTGATCACCAACGAGTACCTCGTGAAGTGGTTCATCTTCTGGGATGGACTGAGGAAGAATCGCACCGACGGTGCCTTGGTGCGGTTGGCCACCTACGTGGGTGACGCTTCCGGCATGGCGGAGGGCGACGCCCGGCTGGAGATCTTTATGCGCGCCGCGGATCCGAAACTCGCGTTCCACCTGCCGGGGGCCAGCGCGGTGATGCGGACGGCCACCGCGGAGGACCTCGCGCGACTCAATGCGCGGCCGGTCGCCGCTGATTCTGATCTGACCACTGAAGGCATCACTGGCCCCGGCCTTGTTACGCAATGAGCACTGCCACGGAATGAGCACCATGTCCCGTCCCATCCTCCACCTCATCGCGGCCGCCCGCCCCAACTTCATGAAGGTGGCGCCGCTGTGGCACGCGCTCGTGGCCGATGGCACCTTCGAGGCCCGGCTGGTCCACACCGGCCAGCACTACGATGCGAACATGTCTGACGCGTTCTTCCGCGATCTCGGGCTGCCTGAACCCCATCACCACCTCGGGGTCGGCAGCGGCAGCCACGCGGAGCAGACCGCCCGGGTGATGCTGGCCTACGAACCCGTCGCCAGCGCGGAACGGCCGGCCTTTACCGTGGTCGTGGGCGACGTGAACTCCACCGTGGCGGTGACGCTGGTGTGCGCCAAGCTCGGGCTGCGCACCGTGCATCTGGAAGCGGGCCTGCGCAGCTTCGACCGGACCATGCCCGAGGAGATCAACCGGCTGGTCACCGACGTGCTCGCCGACCTGCTGTGGACGCCGTCACCGGACGGCGACGAGAACCTGCGCCACGAAGGCATCCCGGCGGCGCGCATCGAGCGGGTGGGCAATATCATGCTCGACTGCTACGAACTGCAGCGCACGCACATCGAGGCGGACGGCACGTTCCGGACGCTGGGCCTTGCGGCCAAAGGTTACGGTGTGGTGACGCTGCACCGGCCCTCGAACGTGGACGACCCCGCCGCGCTCGCCTTGCTGGTGGCCGCCCTCGCGCGGGTGGCCGCCGACCTGCCCCTCGTTTTTCCCGTGCACCCCCGCACGCGGAAGAATCTCCGGGAGTTCGGGCTGCTGGGCGCCCTCGAGACCGCCCCCGGCATGCGCCTGTGCGAGCCGGTGGGCTACGTCCAGTTCATGAACCTGGTCAGCCACTCAGCCCTGTGCATCACCGACTCCGGGGGCATCCAGGAAGAGACCACCTATCTCGACATTCCCTGCCTCACGCTCCGGCCCAACACCGAGCGGCCGATTACGGTGACGGAGGGCACCAACCGGCTCGTGACCCCGGCGAATCTGGTGGCGGAGGCGGGCAAGGCGCTGCGAGGCGACTGGCCCCACGGCCGGCGCCCGGAGCGCTGGGACGGCAAGACCGCCGCCCGCTGTGTCGCCAGCCTGAAAAAGCACCTGTAATGGGGACATGCCTAATTACGGCGGAATGGGGACATGCCTGATTGCAGGTTGCGGCCGAAACGTGACGTCCGCCTGTACCGCAACCTGGAATGAGGCATGTCCCCATTCCGCCGTAATTAGGCATGTCCCCATTACGCGCTCCTACGGGACGGTACAATAGCCAACAAGACTCCAAGGAACATGACCATGCAGACCAGAACCTCCCTCCTGATCGTCGCCGCCGCCCTGCTGCTCACCGCCTGCGGCTCCCCCGAAAAGCGCGCGGCCGACTACCTCGTGAAGGCCCAGGAGTTCTACGACGCGGGTGACTACGTCAAGGCCCGCCTCGAAGCGCAGAACGCGGCGCAGGTCGAGCCGAAGAGCGCGAAGGCCCGCTACCTGCTGGCCGAAGTTGCCGAGCAGCAGAAGGAGTACCAGCAGATGTTCGGCCATCTGCTGGTGGTGGTCGATGAGGATCCGTCCAACGTGGAGGCGCGCATCAAGCTCGGCACGCTTTACTTTCTCGGCCAGGCCTGGGAAGACGCCGCGAAGCAGGCCACCGAGCTGCTGAAACTGGCGCCCAAGGACGCGCGCGCGCATCTCCTGCAGGCCCGCGTGCTGATCCAGAAGGGCGACCGGCCCGGCGGCATGGCGGAAGTGGCCACGGCCCTGCAGCTGGACCCGAGCAATGTGGACGGCATCCTGCTGCAGTCGGCGGCAGACGCCATTGAGAATCTCGACAATGGTCTCGCCACCCTCGACGCCGCCATCAAGCGGCTGCCCGACGACAAGACCCGCCAGCTCCGGGAACTGCGGGTGATCATGCTCGCCCAGGGCAAGCGGACCGACGAGGTCGAGGCCGGCCTCCGCGACTTGTCCGTGGACTTTCCCAAGGAGCAGGGCTACCAGTTCCAGCTGGCCCAGTTCTATGCCAGCCAGGGCCGGGTGGACGAAGCCGACGCGTTGCTGAAGAAGCTTACGGACGTCGATCCGAAAAACGCCGACACCCAGCTGGGCTACGTCCAGTTCCTGGCCGGTCAGCGTAACGGTGAAAAGGCCGAGGCGGCCCTCAAGGCGTTCGTCGAGCTGAACCCGGAATCCGGCAAGCTGCGTCTCGCCCTGGGCCAGCTCTACGAAACGACCGAGCGCCCCGAGGAGGCGCGCAAGGTCTACGCGGCGCTCGGCAAGCTGGCCCCGAAGACCGTGGAGGGTCTGGCGGGCCGGAACCGGGTCGCCGCCCTCGACCTGCGGGCCGGCAAGATGGTTGAAGGCAACGCTGAGCTGGAGAACATCCTGAAGGATGCCCCGGATGACGCCACGGCGCTGCTGTTGCGGTCCGGCGTGCGCTTTACGGAGAAAAAGTTTGACGACGCCATCGGCGACCTGCGGCTCGTGCTGCGCAAGGAAGCCAACAACGACCGGGCCCTGCTCTTGCTGGCTCAGTCCTACCTCCAGAAGAACGACCTGCCGCTGGCCAAGGACACCTACCGGCGCCTCCTCGAGGTGGCCCCCGATTCACCCGAGGGGCTGCAGCAGCTGGCGGCGCTCTACGTGGCCGAGAAGGACTATGCCGACGCGGAAGCGCTGCTCCGCCAGCGGATTGCCAAGCAGCCCGATGACCTGGTGGCTTCCGGACGTCTCGTGGAGATCCTGATGGCCCAGGGATCCCCCGGGAAAGCCGAGGAAGAGGCCCGGCGCATGACCGCGCTGACCAACCAGACCGGCGTCGGTGATTTCTCCCTGGGCCGGGTGCTGGCCCAACAGAAAGACTACGGCGCCGCCTCTGCCGCGTTCAGGAAATCCGTCGCGGCCCGGGCGGGTGATCCCCTGCCCCTCGAGGGTCTCGTGCGGTCGCTACTTGCGGAGGGCAAGCAGGCTGAGGCCATCACGGTCCTCAATCAGCAGCTGAACAACAACCAGAACCAGTTGTTTGCCAAGTTCCTGCTCGGCGGCATCTACGGCGAGAGCGGCGATCAGGCCAAGGCCGAGGGCTACCTGGAGGACGTGCTCAAGGACAAGCCGGATTCCGTGGTCGGCTGGGCCTCGCTGGCGGGCGTCTATAAGGACCGGGAGGCGCGCATCCGCGTCTACGAGCGGGGGATCAAGGCGATCCCCGGCAGCGTCGAGCTCAGCATGCTGCTGGCGACGGAGTTCGAACAAACGAACCGCTACGACGACGCCATGCAGGTCTATGAGGGCCTGCTGAAGACCAGTCCCACCTACGAGCCCGCCATCAACAACCTGGCCGCGCTGCTGCTGGATCAGCGCACCGACAAGGCGAGCCACGCCCGCGCCCTGCAGCTGGCCGAGAGTCTGGCGAAAGCCGAGAACCCGGCCATGCTGGACACCCTCGGCTGGGCCTACTACCGGGCGGGCAAGTACCCGGAGGCGGTGCGTGTCCTCGAGCGGGTCGTGGCCAAGGCGGGGCAGTTTCCGGTGTTTCGCTATCACCTGGGCATGGCCTACCTGAAGGCCGGCAATGCGGTCGGCGCCAAGCAGGAACTCACGAAAGCCGTCGACAAGGTGCAGGGTGAATACCCGGGCCTCGCCGAGGCCCGCACCACCCTGGCCACCCTGTAGGAGCGCGTTCACGCGCGATCCCGAATCGCATCGCGCCGGTCGGCGCTCCTACGCCGCCACATTGTAGGAGCGCGTTCACGCGCGATCCCAAAGTGAATCGCGCCTAAAGGCGCTCCTACGAGGTCTGCCCAGATGTCCGGTCCTCTCGCTGGCGTAAAAATCCTCGAACTGACGAGCGTGGTGCTCGGCCCCTGGGCCTGCCAGATGCTGGCGGACATGGGTGCCGACGTCATCAAGATCGAGCCGCCCCGGGGCGACAGCAACCGCACGCTGGGGGCCTACCGCAATCCGGGCATGGCGGCGCTGTACCTCACCTGCAACCGCAACAAGCGCAGCATCGTGCTGGACCTGAAGCAGCCGGCGGCGAAGGCGGTGGTGCTGCAGCTCGTGAAGTCCGCCGACGTGGTGGTGCACAACAACCGCCCCCAGGTCATGACGAAGCTGGGTCTCGACTACGCGGCCCTGAAGGTGGCCAACCCGAAAGTCATTTACTGCGGCACCTACGGCTACGGCAAAGAGGGGCCCTACGGCACCCGGGGCGCACTGGACGATTCCATCCAGGCGGTCAGCGGCATTGCGATGCTGAACGAGATGGTGCTGGGCGAGCCGCGCTACCTGCCGACGGTCGTCTGTGACAAGACGACGGCCATGCAGGTGGTGTCGGCGGTGACGGCCGCGCTTTATCACCGGGAGCGCAGCGGCGAAGGCCAGGAAATCGAGGTGCCGATGTTCGAGACCATGGTGTACTACACGATGGCCGAGCACCTCTGGGGCATGACCTTCGAGCCGCCCATTGGTGGCCCCGGCTACACGCGGCTGATGAGCCACCACCGCAAGCCCTACAAGACGCTGGACGGTTACATCGCGATCCTGCCCTACCTGGATGCGCACTGGGAGAGCTTCTGCCAGCTCACCGGCCATGCCGAACTGCTGACCGACCCGCGCTTCACGACGCTGTCGAACCGCGTCACCCACATCGACGACACCTATCAGGAAACGGCGAAGATCATGCTCACCCGCACCACGGGCGAGTGGCTGGAGATCTTCAGCAAATCGAGCGTGCCGACCAACAGGGTCAACACCCTGGCGGGCCTCAAGGACGATCCGCACCTGAAGGCCGTGGGCTTCTGGCAGGAAGTCGATCACCCGACCGAAGGCCGCCTGCGCATGACCCGCTTCCCGGTGACCTTCTCAAAAACCCCCGCCGACGTGCGGCGCCTGCCGCCGCGCCTCGGCGAGCACACCGAGGAAGTGCTGCGCGAAGCGGGCTTCGCTGAAGCGGAAATCGCCGCCCTCCTGAAATCCAAGACGGCCCTGTAGGAGCGGCTTCAGCCGCGACCCCCGCGACCCCACTTCCCGCTCGCGCCTAAAGGCGCTCCTACAAGGCGCGATCCCCCTGTAGGAGCGGCTTCAGCCGCGATCCCCACGACCCCATTCCCCGCTCGCGCCTAAAGGCGCTCCTACCGTTTCTGCTTAAAGAGGCCGGATTCGCGCCGTGCCAGCCCCGGCGCTGCTGTCTATTGTGGTCGTGTGCTCCACCGACCTCCCGGACTCCACGCCCTCCGCCGGGGCCGTGTGTCGATTCCCGGCCAGTACTACCACGTGACCTTCGCCACCGTGAACCGGGTGCCTGTGTTCGTCGACTGGCCAGCCGGCCGCCCGGTGCTCAACGCGTTGCGGGTCGCGGGAACCGTCGATGACGCCCAGACCCTGGCCTACTGCCTGATGCCCGATCACCTCCATTGGTTGCTGAGGTTGGGGCGACTGACCCTGGCCCAGGTTGTCGGGCAAATGAAAGGCCGCGCGTCGAGGGAGTACCAGGCCCGCCGCGCAACGACCGGCCACCTCTGGCAACGCGGCTACTACGACCACGCCATCCGCACGGATGAAAGCCTGCGCAACGTGGCCGCCTACATCGTCGCCAACCCCCTGCGCGCGGGCCTGGTCGAGAAAATCGGCGACTACCCCCTCTGGGACACGATCTGGCCGTAGGAGCGCGTTCACGCGCGACCGAAATCCCGGTCGGCACCCGTAGGAGCGGCTTCAGCCGCGATGGGAATCCCGGTCGCGCCGGCCGCGCCGGTCGCGCCTGAAGGCGCTCCTACGGGAGACCGTAGATCTTCAGCACGTTGTCCCGGAGCAGCTTGCGCCGCACCTCGGGCTTGAAGCCCAGCTCGTCGATGTCCTGCAGGGTGCGGGCAAAGGGCAGCACGGGGAAGTCCGTGCCGAAGAACACCTTGTCCTGGCCCTGGGTGTTGATGTAGCGCTTGAAGCTCTCCGGCCAGTACTTCGGCCGGTGGGCATCGGAGCCGATGTACACGTTGGCGTGTTTCCAGGCCATGGCAATCATCTCGTCGTGCCAGGGAATACCCACGTGGATGCCCAGCAGCTTCAGCTCGGGGAAATCGCAGGCGACCCCATCCAGGGTGATGGGCCGGCCCACGCTGCGGCAGGGAAAGTCCGGCGCGTAGATCATCGACTGACCCACCTGCATCTGGATCGGGATGCCGAGCTCGCAACACTTCGTATAGAAGGGGTAGTTCTTGGCGTGGTCCGGCGCCAGCTCGAACCAGTGGGGGTAGAGGTGGGCACCGATGAAGCCCAGGTTCTTCACGGCGTGCTCCAGTTCCCGCACGCCCTTCATGCCGGTGTAAGGGTCGATGCCGGCCAGGCCGTGGAAGCGCTTCGGGTACTTCGCCACGGCTTTCGCGACGATCTCGTAGGGCATGTGGTAGCAGCCGGGGAGGCCCGGCCGCCCGGACCGGGCCGCGATCAGGAAGGCGCGCTCGATGCCGGCGGCGTCCAGTTGTTCGAGCATCTGCTCCAGGCTGATGCCCTTCGACACCATGCTCTTCTCCGCGTTCATCTTGCCGGAGAAGAAATCCGTGCCCCACTGGGGGCGCTGGGCCAGTGCCTCGTCGGTCCAGATGTTCACGACGGCATCGATGGCCTGGTAATCGGGCGTGCTCATGGGCGGGGTCCGCTGCGGCTGCCTGGGGGCCTGCATTGTAAGGGGGAATGGGGACATGCCTCATTTCCCGACCCGGGAAATGAGGCATGTCCCCATTCCCGCTCTGGCCGCGGAACGGTTCTGGACTACAACCTCGATATGAGGTTATATAACCTCCAAAAGAGGTTTATGGAGTACGCCATGCTGGAGTCACTACTGGGATCCACGACCCGCGAGCGGGTCCTGATGTTCATTCTCGCGCGGGACAGCGGTTACGGGACAGAGATCGGCCGGTTCTTCGCGGTTGATCTTGCCCCTGTCCAGAAGCAGCTCGAAAAGCTCGAGGCGGGTGGCGTTCTGGTGAGTCAGCCGGTGGGCCGCACCCGCGTCTACCGCTTCAATCCCCGGTTCGCGTTTCGGGCCGAACTCCTGGCCCTGCTGTCCAAGGCCTTGGCCTTCTATCCGCCCGACGTGCGTCTCGCGCTGACCGTGAACCGGCGGCGGCCGCGCCGAACCCGCAAGCCGGGCTGAGCGCAGGCGTGGTTTCACCCCGGACGATGAGCACCGGAGAGCTCGCGGCGTGGGTGGCTTCCCACCTGCGTGCACGGGGTATCGATGTGGTGCTTTCCGGCGGGGCCGTTGTGGCGATCTATTCCGCGGGGCGCTACGTCTCGATGGACCTGGATTTCATCGAGGAGTCCCTGGGTACCCGCAAAAAACTCCGCGACGTGCTGGCGGAGATGGGCTGGACGGAGCGCAACCGGTATTTCGTGCACGCGGACACGGACTACTTTCTGGAGTTTCCCACCGGTCCGCTCTCGGTGGGCGATGAACCGGTCTACCGGATCAGTCAGATCGAGTTCCCGACGGGCGTGCTCCGCCTGTTATCCCCGACGGACTGCGTGAAGGACCGGCTCGCCGCCTTCTATCACTGGAAGGACCGGCAGTCCCTGGAGCAGGCGGTGCTGGTGGCAAGTGCCCAGGCGATCGAGCTCGACGAAGTCGAGCGCTGGTCGAGAAAAGAGCAGTCCTTGCCCCAGTTCCGGGCCTTCCTGGCCAGACTGCCCCTCCCGTAGGAGCGCCTTTAGGCGCGATCCCAATTTCCGGCGCGACCGAAAATTGGGATCGCGCCGGATTTGGGATCGCGCCGGAAATTGGGATCGCGCCTAAAGGCGCTCCTACGGGGACGGTCTGGGTGGTATTGTGGGGGCTGTCTTAGGGGTGGCTTGGCGCTGAGGCGCCCGGCCTGAGATCCGCACGGGAACCCTTTGAACCTGATCCGGCTAGTACCGGCGTAGGGACAAGACGCGCGTCTGTCGACACCCCTGCCTCGTTGCCGTGCCGGATCGCCCACTTGCTGGAGATCCGCGGGATGGTTTTCTGTAGGAGCGCCTTCAGGCGCGATCCCAAATCCCGGCGCGACCGGACAGGGGGATCGCGCCTGAAGGCGCTCCTGCTGTTGGTTGCGGGCCCGGCTCTGGCCCAGCCGCTGCCCGAGATCGTCGTGGTGGCCTCGGCCCTGCGGGAGGCGGAGCTGGCGACGGTGCCGGCCAGCATCACGGTGCTCGACCCGAGCACCATCGAACGCGCATCGGTCCAGCACGTCGAGGAGCTGATCCCGCTGATCGCCAACCTGAACTGGAGCGGGGAGGGGTCCCGGGCGCGGTACTTCCAGATTCGGGGCACCGGTGAACTCGAGCAGTACGAGGGCGCGCCCAACCCGTCGGTCGGCTTCATCGTGGACGACATCGACCTGTCCGGCCTTGGCGGCGTCGCCACCACCTTTGACGTGGACCGCATCGAGGTGCTGCGCGGTCCCCAGGGCACCCGCTACGGGGCCAACGCGCTGGCGGGTCTCATCTATGTGGAAACCGGCCAGCCAACCGCCGAGGCCGGCGCCGAACTGCTGGCCACCGGTGGCAGCGACGACACCTGGGCCCTCGGCGGCGTGGCCCGAGGAACCGTTCCCGGCCTGAATGAGGACCTGACCTATCGGGTGGCCGTCCAACAGTACCGGGCCGACGGCTTCATCCACAACGCCTTTCTCGGCCGGGACGACACCTCCGGGCAGGACGAATTGACCGCCCGCGCCAAGCTCCGCTGGCAACCGGCCCCGGACGTCACCGTGCAGCTCACGGCGTTCCACGTCAATCTCGACAACGGCTACGACGATTTCAACCTGGCCAGCAACGCCACGACCTACTCGGACCAGCCCGGTGAGGATTCCCAGCAGACCGATGCCGCCGCCCTGCGCGCCACGGTCGGTCTGGGCGGGGTCGCCGATCTGGTGAGCATCACGGGGTTCGCGAGTTCCGACCTCGTTTACGGCTTCGACGCGGACTGGGGCAACCCGGCGTTTTGGGCCCCGTTCGTCTACAACTTCACTACTCGAATCGCCCGCCAGCGGGACACCGTGAACCAGGAGCTGCGCCTGATCTCCCGGCCAGGCCGCACGGTGCTGGGGGCCGAGTGGCTGGTCGGGATCTACGCGCTGAACCTGCAGGAAGACGTCAGCCAACAGGACACGGCGGACTGCGATGCAGACACGTGCGGGGAGGAACTGCTTTACGCCACGACGGTCTCCAGCCGCTACGACGCCACCAACCTGGCGGGCTTTGGGGAACTCGGCTGGGCGCTTGGGGAGACCACGCGCCTGGCGACGGGGCTGCGCTGGGAACGGCGGGACGCAAACTACAGCAACAGCACGGGCGGCCGCGCGGACCCCAAGGAGCAGATGGTCGGCGGCGACGTCACGCTCACCCGCACGCTGCCCCGCACGCGGCCCCGCATGCTGCCGGGGGCGGCCACCGACCGCACGCTCTGGGCCCGCCTGGCCCGGGGCTACAAGGCCGGGGGTTTCAATCCCGGCGTGGTCGGCCTTCCGGAAGCGGCGGACCGGCTGGATTTTCAGCCCGAGTCCCTGTGGAACTACGAAGTCGGCCTCCGCGTCGCGGGCGCGGACCGCCGCTGGTGGACCTCCGCCAGTGTGTTCCTGCAGCGGAGGGACCGGCAGCAGATCAGGCTGGCGGAGCAGTTCCGCGCGGGCGACCCGGCGACCTTCCGCTTCTACACCGCGAACGCGGAGGACGGGCGCGCCACGGGGCTCGAGCTGGAGCTGAACTGGCAGCCGCTGGAGGCCCTCGAGGTGGGCGCCGCGCTGGGGCTGCTCGACACCGGGATCACCGGCTTCAACGCCCGCCCTGAGCTGGAAGGCCGGGAGTTCGCCCACGCGCCCCGCTACAACTTCGCGTTGCACGGCACCTGGCGCCTGGCCGGTGGCTGGTTCGCCCGGGCGGACTACACGGGCAAGGGCGGCTACGCCATCGATTACTGCCAGGCTGCCGACTGCAACGACCCCCGGACGGGCGCCTATCAGCTGCTGGGCCTGCAGGCGGGCCGGGAGTGGGGCGCCTGGTCCGTCGCGGCCTGGTGCCGGAACGTGCTGGACGAGGACTACGCCGTGCGCGGCTTCTACTTCGGCAATGAGCCCCCCGCTTTCGAGCCCACGCTGTACACCCGGCAGGGCGATCCCCGCCAGGCCGGCCTCACCCTCCGCTACCGCCGGTAAATGGGGACATGCCTAATTAGGAGAATGGGGACATGCCTAATTTCTCTAGTTGAGAAATTAGGCATGTCCCCATTCTCCTAATTAGGCATGTCCCCATTTACCCAGGAGACCGACGATGCGCATCACCGCTGAACTGAGCCTCTACCCCCTGGCCCCCGACTTTGTCGGCCACATCACCGACTTCATCCTCGAGTTGCGCCGGGAGCCGGGCCTGGAGATCGTGACCAACCAGATGAGCACCCAGGTGCGGGGTGAATTCGACGCCGTGCTGGCCGCCGTCGGCCGCTGCACCCGCGCCACCATGGAGCGGGTGCACCCGGTGGTGCTCGTCGCCAAGTTCCTGAACGCAGACCTGGACATCGCCACCCCCCCCTCCGTCGGAGCGCGTTCACGCGCGACCCCTGCGGACGCCGATCGCGCCGATCCCGCCGATCGCGCCGATCGCGCCTGAAGGCGCTCCTACGTGGAGAGCTCCGCGGTCGTCCTTGCCGTTCTGTACCTCCTGCTCGCGATCCGGGAGAACCGCTGGTGCTGGCCGGCGGGGATCGGCAGTGCGCTGCTGTATTTGTTCGTGTTCTACGGCGCGGGCCTGTACATGCAGTCGGCGCTGCAACTCTTCTATGTCGCCATGGGCGCCTACGGCTGGTGGGCCTGGCGCCCGGCCACCGGCCAGGCCACCGGCCAGGCAATCGGCCAGGCCACGGGCCCTCCGGTGCTGGCCATTCAACGCTGGCCCCTGCGCCGGCACGGGCTCGCCCTGGTCACCATTGCAGGGCTCTCCCTGGCCAGCGGCTGGTATCTCGGGCACTACAGCGACTCAGCCGCACCCTACCTGGACTCCTTCGTCACCTGGAGCGCGGTCCTCACCACCTGGATGGTGACGCGCAAGGTGCTGGAGAACTGGCTCTACTGGTTCGTCATCGACGGGGTGAGCCTCGCGCTCGCCCTCAACCAGGGCCTGCACCTGACCGCCGCCCTGTTCGCGCTCTACCTGGTGCTGGTGGTCATCGGCGGCCGCGCCTGGCTGGCGACCTGGCGGCGAGCCGCGGGCCCGCACCCATGACCGCCGCGCTTCAGTGGGAAGTGCTGGAGCCCCTGGCCGCAACGCCCGTCAGCCGGACCTGGCGCGTAGCGGTGGGGGCGGCGCTCGACGGGCCCTTGGCCGGTCAACGGGAAGTGCCATTGGCCGGGCAACTGGCTGTCCTGCGCCAGGACGAGCCGGGCGCCGCGCGCCTCGGGCTGAATCGGGCGGCGGAACCCGACGTGCTGAAAGCCGCCGCCGCCGCCGGTCTGGGGCCGGTCTGCCTCCGGGCCGACCCGGCCCAAGGGCTGCTCCTGACCGAGTGGTTGCCCGGCCGGGCCTGGACCGCCGCGGATCTGCAGAACCCGGCGAACCTGCGCCGGGCGGGCGGGCTGCTCCGGCGGCTCCACGCCACGCCGCTGGCGGGGCCGGTGGTTGATCTGGCGGCCGCGATAGACCGGTACGCGGCGGCGGCGGGGCGGTCGGGCGCCCCGCTGGCCGACCAGGCCCGCGCTGACCTGACCCGGGCGCTGGCCGCGCCCGTCGCGCCCGTCGCGCCCGGGATCGCGCCCGGGATCGCGCCCGGGATCGCGACCGTAGGAGCGCCTTCAGGCGCGATCCGGACGGGGATTGGGACGGGAATCGCGCGTGAACGCGCTCCTACGCTGTGTTTTTGTCATAACGACGCCACGCCCGGGAACTTCATCGCCTCGGCGGGGGGGGGCGTGCGGCTGATCGACTGGGAATATGCCGGGTTGTGCCACCCCGGGTTTGACCTGGCGGGGCTGGCGGTCGGGGCCGGGCTCAACCGGGCCCAGGTGCGGCAGCTGCTCGCCGCCTACCAGGGACGGGCCCCGACCCCGGCCGAAACGGCCCGGCATCGGGATTGGGAGGCATTCTGCGGCAGCCTGGGTGTACTCTGGGCCGGCGCCATCGGGACCGTCCCGGCTCCATGAATAATTAGACTTAAATCAATTCGGCGTTATGTCACAGCACCATTGCCGCCATCACGTTCTGTCACTATATTAGCCCTCACCTAGAACAGACGCGGCGCCCAAACTGTGCGTTCAAGGAAACGATAAATAAAAAGTTGCTGCGTTCAGAGGGATCGAAATGTTTAAGCAAAAGTTGGCTGCCGCCCTGGTTACCGGGTTCGTCTTCGCGGCGCCAAGTCAGGCCGCGTCGGTGGCGTACTTTCTCGACCAGTCCAACAAACTGGCTGATGGTATCAACTACCTGAAGGTCACCATCTCCGACGAAGGTGCCCTGGGCGCCATCGACTTCCGGGTCGAAGCGCTGCAACCCCTGCTCGATCTTGCTGGCGAAAATTTCGGCATCAAGAAATTTGGCTTCAACATCCTTGGCGGCGTGGGGGCCGAGGCTGATGACGTGAGCGCGCTGCCGGAAAACTGGCGGGCCCGCAACGGTGGCCGCATGGACGGCTTCGGTCTCTACGACATCACGCTGAAGGCCAAGGCCCTCGGCAAGGATAAAGAGAAAGACGACAAGGACGGCCCGGGCCGCAACGTTCAGGACCCCCTGACCTTTTCCATCACCGGTGTTGATCTCGACACCATCCTGAGCTATGTCGACCTCTCCACCGGTCGCTCGCCCCAGGGCTTCTCGCTGTTCTCCGCCCAGATTTCCGGCCTCAACTTCGGTAACTGCGGTGGCGGCAAGGACGACAAGAAGGGTCCCAGCACCTTCAAGGGTGACAAGTGCGTGACCAGCGCCTACTTCGGCGGCACCAGCGCGGTGCCTGCACCGCCGGCGGTGTGGCTGCTCGCCACGGGCCTCGCCGGCCTGGTGGTTCGCCGCCTGCGGTCTGCCAAAGCCTGAAGCAACACTACAGCCATCGCGACAACGGGCCCCTAGGGGCCCGTTTCCGTTTGTAGGAGCGCGTTCACGCGCGATCCGGATCGCGATCCGGATGGGATGGGATCCGGATGGGATGGGATCCGGATCGCGCGTGAACGCGCTCCTACGGGGAGGCGGTGAAACCTTCGTAATGTCGCCGCGCCCGCGGAAGGGGCGGTGATAGACTGCACATTCAACGCGCTAGGGCGTTTTGCGGGGAGTTTTTCTGGGTAAAATCCCGCCCCGATCACAGACAACCACCCCGTCCCCTGGCTAGCCTGCACCCGGTCTGAACAACGTCTCCCCCACGAAAGACGGCAGAGTCCCCATATGGCCTTCGAGATCGCACTACCCGAGGACGACAACCGGACCTTCGGGGACTACCTGGATGCCCTGAAGCGGCGCCGCAAGCCGGCCCTGGCCATTGCCCTCGCGCTGCTGCTCTTCGGCGCCGTCGCCATCTTCCTCTGGCCCAATGCCTACACCTCCACCGCCGTGATCCTGATCGAGGATCCGGACATCCCCCCCGGCCTCGTGCCGACCACGGTGACCACCTTCGCCTCCAAGCAGATCCAGTACATCAACCAGCGGGTGATGACGCGGACCAACCTGGCGCAGATCATCGAAAAGTTCGACCTCTACCCCGAAGAGCGCAAGTTTTTGCCCACGCTGCTCCTGGTGGGCGACGTGGAGAAATCCATGAGCATCGATGTCATCGATGCCCAGCAGCAGGGGGCCGGCGGCCAGCAGATCGTCAGTGCCATCGCCTTCAAGCTGGCCTTCGAGCACGAGGAGCCCGCGATTGCCCGGCAGGTCGCCAACGAGCTCGTCTCCCTCTACCTGGCCGAAAACGTGCGCTCCCGGACCGAGAAGACAGCCGAGACCAGCCAGTTCATGCAGGTGGAGGTGGACCGTCTCGACACCGAGGTGAAGGATCTGGAAGCCCAGGTTGCCGCCATCAAACGGGCGAACGAGGGCAGCCTGCCCGAGCTCATGACCTTCCAAATGCAGCTCATGGCCGCGCTGGACAACGACATCGGCGAGATCGACCGGCAGGTCCAGTCGCTGCGCGAAAACAAGATCATGCTCGACGCCGAGCTGGCGAAACTCAGCCCCATCTCGACCACCGTGACGCCCGAGGGCCGGCCCGTGTCGTCGCCCCAGGACCAGCTGAAGGCGCTGCAGACCGAACTGGCCCGGGTGGAAGGCCGCTACGGCCCCGAACACCCGGACGTGCGGCGGGTCCGCCAGGATCTGGAGTCGGTGCGGGGCCAGCTCGGGGCCAACATCGACCTGGACCAGACCACGGCCAATCTGGCTCAGGCCCGGGTGGAACTGGCGAAAGCCCGGGGCAGCTACAGCGACGACTCACCCCAGGTCAAGCAGGCCGAGCGCGCGGTGGCCAGTCTGGAGGCCAAGGCGGCCGAACCCCGGCGCCAGGGCGTCGGCAGCATGGAGCCCGACAACCCCGTCTACATCCAGATTCGTGCCCAGCGGGAAACCCTCGGCTCCACGGAGCGCTCGCTGATCACCAAGCAGGCCGAGCTCCGGAACCGCCGTGCCGACGCTGAGCGCAAGATGCTGAAGAGCTCCGACGTGGAGAAGGACCTGGGCGCGCTCACCCGGCGCCTGCAGAGCGCCACCTTCAGCTACCAGAACGCCCGGGAACGGCTCGTCACCGCGAAGATGGGCCAGTCCCTGGAGACCCAGAGCAAGGGCGAGCGCTTTGCCCTGGTGGAGCCGCCGGATCTGCCCCTGCTGCCCTCAAGCCCGAACCGCCCCGTGCTGCTGGCCCTCCTGATCGTGCTGGTGCTGGCGGCCGGCCTGGGCTGGCCCCAGGTCGCCGAGTCCATGGATGAGGCCATCCACAGTGCCCGGGCCATCGAGCGGGTGCAGGGTGCGCCGCCCATTGCAGAAATTCCGCTGATCGAAACGGCGCAGGATCGCAAGCAGGAGCGCAACGTTCGGGTGGGTGTGTTGCTGATCGCGCCGGTGGTGGTGGCCGCCGTCCTGGCCCTGGTCCACTTCTTCTGGATTCCCCTGGACGTGCTCTGGTACGTCGGTCTGCGCCGGCTGGGTATGTAAGGGAACCGCATGGAACGTATACGCAAAGCACTCGAACGCGCCGGCCAGGACCGCCAGATGACGGGCACCGACGTGTTCCGACAGACCTCTCAGGGCATTCAGGCGGATCTGTCCACCGGCGTGCGCTACACCATGACCAAGATGGTGGAAGTGTCGCCGCAGCAGTTGCTGGAGAACCGCATCATCGCGGCGCTGCCCGAACACCCCTTCAAGGACGCCTACCGCATGCTGCGCACCCGGGTGCTGCAGACGATGCGGAACAACGGTTGGACGTCGGTGGCGGTCACCGGGCCCGCCACGGGCTGCGGGAAGACGCTCACGGCGATCAACCTGGCGGTGAGCCTGGCCATGGAGGTGTCGAACACCGTGCTGCTGGTGGACCTGGACCTGCGCCGTCCCGCTGTCCACAAATACTTTGGCTACGAGCCCGAACTGGGTCTGTCGGACTACCTGACCACGGACGTCCCGCTGCACCAGTTGCTGTTCACGCCGGGCATCGATCGCCTGGTGGTGCTGCCGGGCCGGAGCGCCCTGCCGAATTCGGCCGAGATGCTGCGCTCACCCCGCATGATCGCGCTGGTGAACGAACTGAAGACGCGCTACCCGGACCGCCTGATTGTGTTCGACCTGCCGCCGATCCTGGCGGCGGACGACGCGCTGGCCTTCTCGCCCTACACCGACTGCTTCCTGATGGTGGCGGAGAGCGGTGGCACCAAAAAAGACGATCTCCAGAAAGCGTACAGCATCCTGAAGAACACCCCGCTGGTGGGCACGGTGTTGAATAAATCCGAGGCGCCGACCTCCGGCTATGGCTACGGGAGCACGCAGAAGAAGAAGCGCTTCTTCGGCAGCTGACGCCCGTGTACGAAGGATTTTTCGGCCTGCAGGAACGTCCCTTCGCCCTCCTGCCTGACCCCGCCTTTCTCTACCTGTCCAAGGGCCACAGCACGGCCCTGACGCTGCTCCGCTACAGCCTCATGAACCGCCAGGGCTTTACCGTGGTGAGCGGCGAGGTGGGGAGCGGCAAGACCACCCTGATCAACCGGCTGCTCGACGAGATGAAGACGGGGATGACGGTGGGGTTGATCAACTTCACCACCCGGTCGTTTGGCGAGATGGCCGAGTGGATCAACATGGCTTACGGGCTGCCCTACAAGAACAAGGGCAAGGTGGAGCTGTACGACGATTTTGTGCAGTTCATGATCCGGGAGTACGCGGCGGGCCGGCCGGTGGTGCTGATTGTTGACGAGGCGCAGAACCTGGGAATTCGCGGGCTGGAAGAGATCCGCATGCTCTCCAACGTGAACGCGCAGAAGGATTACCTGCTGCACGTGATCCTGGTGGGGCAGCCGGAATTGCGCTCGCTGTTGCAGAGCCCGCAGTTGCGCCAGCTGACCCAGCGGGTGTCGGTGGCCTATCACCTGAAGCGGCTGACGGATGACGAGGTGCGCCAGTACATCCTGCACCGGGTCACGCACGTGGGCGGTTCGGCCGAGCTGTTTGACCCGGAGGCGATCCGGCTGGTGGCGGCGGCGAGTGACGGGATACCCCGGCTGGTGAATACCTTCTGTGATCTCGCCTTGGTGTATGCGTATTCGGAGGAGAAGACGACCGTGGGGGCCGTGGAGGTCAGGGCGGTGCTGGAGGATCGGAGAAGGATGGGGTTGCCGAGTGGGGAGCTTGAGATGCGCGCTGCAGCGGCCGCGGCAATGGAAGCTGAGCGTTCCTGATCTTTCGGCTAACACCCAGGATTCCATGAAAATCCTATTCGACGACTGGGCATTACCCTACCTGCTTAAGAACGACGACTTCCCTGTCGGTGGTTGGGCAGTGGAGTTGAGCAGTTGGATTCGGGGGCTGGAGGCATGCGCCTGCGATGTTGAAGTTCTGACTTGGACCGGCGCTAACAATCATGTTGGGCCCGGGAATTCGGTGCATCTACGAGAGGCCTACCGCCGAGAGGGTGGTATTCGGGTACTCAAGTACTTCTATCACCACATTCCCTCAATAGTGGCTGCCGTCCGCGAGTCATCTCCAGATGTGGTCATTCAAGCCTGTAGCGGCATCGAGACAGCCATCATGGCTCTGGCGGCTCGGCGCTCAAATGCCACCTTCGTGCACCGCTTGGCAAACGATAGAGATGTTGATGAACGTATCGTTGCAGCCACTCGGTGGTATGAGCGGTGGGCGTTTCATCTGGGAATTTCTAGGGCAGATGCGATCCTTTGCCAGAATAGCTATCAGCTGGAGAGGGTTCGGCAGCTCTATCCAAACAAGCCTGCCACTGTCTTGTACAACCCGTTCCAGGTTCCTGTCGGGGCAGCGCACCTAGGTCACGGCTCACGGACCTACATTGCGTGGATTGCCAATTTCGGTCCTGCTAAGAACGTCCCTCTGCTTTACAAGGTCGCATCGCAGAATCCGGAAACGGAGTTTCGCGTTGCCGGCGGCTTCTCAGGCCTTGCTACGCCCGAGACCCATGCGGCTGTTGACAGGCTAAAGTCCCTTCCGAATGTCGAGATGATGGGGTATTTGTCTCGGGACAAGGTTCCACGTTTTCTAGCCGAGGCACGCTATCTATTGAGTACGTCCCTATTCGAGGGGATGTCAAACACGTTTTTGGAGGCGCTGTCCGTTGGAACGCCAATATTGGCGCCATCTCGAGTTGATCCTGACGGTATTGTTGGTCGCTTCCAGTTGGGACTAGTTGCGGGAGGCGATGAGGAGCTGATTGAGCTGCCGAAGACAGCGATGGCTATTCCAGATGAGAACTATGCGCGCATATCAGACGGTGCTAGAAAGTACGTCGCACAAAGCCATGATCCCTGGCGGATAGCGACCGATCTACTCCAGTTTCTGAATGCGAATGGCCTTGTAGATGCCGAACGGGGGCGGTACCGAACGTGACCGTGTTTTGGAACTATGAAGCCGAGTGGATTGGACTACCTTCCATAATGGCGTGCTTGGGCGGTCAGTGTGCAAACGCACGTGGTGGGCCATGAACGCGAGAGTCTTTGTTGGCCTTGTCTTCCTGACGGAAGTAATTCTGGAGGCCGGATTTAGGCTCAAGACCAACCTTGCGCAAGGACTTAGCCTAAAGAACGTTTTCTTATACGGTCTCCTTCTGGTGTCATTGGGTAACGTCTTCGCCAATATTCGCCGTCATCCCCGCGTTGTACGAAACGCATATATAGCCTTGCTGTTGCTGGGCCTTCTCGCGTCCGCCAGCGTACTGTTTGCTCCCGACCTGCAGGGCTATCGACAGTACCAGCCACTGGCCCAGTTGCTCGGCGTAAAGGGGTTGCTCTTCGACAGCCTAATAGTGCTACTCGTGTTCTCGGCAGCCCTGCCCCGGGCCACGGACTACTGGCGTGTCATCTGCTACATCATCACGATCGTAGCTGCTTTCGTTGCCCTTATGCTGATCGAGGTCAGGCTCCCAGGATTGAACCTGTACGGCTTTGTGACTGATGATCAGCGTCCGCGCGGACCGTTTGGTGAGCCGAATCAGACGGCAGCGGTGCTGGCGTTGGTCCTTCCTTTGGCCATAGTTTCTGCCATCCGTTCGAAGGGCATCGGAAGATTCAGTAGTGGGTTTCTTGCCGCGCTTATTGCGGCCGGTCTCGTCGTAACGGGATCTCGCGGCGGCATTGTTGCTGCAACGTTCGGTCTTGGGCTGCTGGCAATTGCCATTCGGAAAGAGGTGGGGATTTCGGCGAAGGTTCTCGTAATTAGCGCAATTCCGGTTGTCCTCGTGGTCGGATGGACTCTATTGCCTGCTCAGTACCAGGTCCTGATTGAGAAAAGGGTGGTCTCAATCGTTGACACGCAGTCGGACATAAGCAAGACGAGCGCAGGGAGGACAATCCTGTGGGGTGAGGCTGTGAAGCAGTGGGAAGATGCCCCGATTCTTGGTCATGGCTGGGGGTACTTTCGAGAAGCCACCGGAAACGTGACCCACAACGAATTCCTTGTCTTCCTGGTTGATACCGGCGCCATAGGACTCGGCTTGTATCTCGTTGTGTGGTCGTGCGTGCTCAGGATCATATTTCTTGCCAAACGGAGCGGGCTTGGTGACAAATTGGTGCTAACAGCCTACCAGGCGGGCATCGGATCGTTATTGGTCGCCATCTTCTTTGTAAACCTTTACCTGCCGTGGTTGGTTGTCTGGGGAGTCGTTGGCTTGATCGTTGCACATTGCTCCAGCTTGGTAGTGCTTTCGCGTAGAGCAACTACGTTGCCGGGTCCATCCGGCGCCTATGTCGGGAGCTCGATCTTGCTGGAGCAGCGCCGCGGATACCAGCGTCCCCAGAACGGGACTTCAAGGTAGCCAATCCTCTCCCCTGGGGTGGCGCGTTTCGGAGTTAGAGTTGATCATGATTTCATGCGTGCTACGAGTAAGGAATGTGAGTGACGGTCGCTGCGGCGGGCGAGGTTGGGCTGTCGGGACGGGTCATCTGTCCGTTCTGGTCCTTATCCCGCTGCTTGTTGCCATGATCAATGTGGGCTGGTCGGCACCACGAGTAACGACGGCAACCTTTCCTCGAACAATGGGAATGAACATTGGCTTAAAGAACTACGATGACCCAACGTACCAATCAGAGTTGGCGCGTCTCGACGTTGTGATTCTGGGGTTTTATCCGGGCTGGAGCGGCAAAAATGGGTGGGCTTCGATGGCCGAGACCGTCAGGGCAATCAAAGCTAAGAATCCGAACATTCTGGTCGGACAATATACAGTTCTCAGCGAGACTCAGGCCTCCAGTGATCGGACAAGTGCCGATGGTGACAAGGGAAGGAAGCTCGACGCGGAAGGGTGGTGGCTAAGGGACGCCGACGGTGATCGAGTCCAGTGGACTGATCGATATGCTGCGTTTGACGTGAACATTTCGGGGTGGGCCAGGCAGGATAAGAATGGTGAGCGATATCCTGAATGGCTTGCTCAGCGGGACTTTCATCAATACTTCAAGTCCGTTCCGCAGTTTGATATCTGGTACTTCGACAATGCGCTGGGTCGACCCGCGGTGACCCTTGCAGACTGGGATGGTGACGGGAGGAACGACAGTAGGGATGCTCCGCGAATCGCCTCTGCGTATCGGAAGGGCCACGTTGCTCATTGGGAGGCCGCGCGTCGCCTCTATCCGGCGGCGTTGCTGATTGGAAATTCCGATGACGTGTCCTCCCCGGAGTACTCCAAGCAGTTGAACGGTGTATTTATGGAGGCAGTTATTGGGGCGTCTTGGTCGATGGGGCGCTGGAAGGGCTGGAGTGCAGTAATGGAGCGATATCGTGAGGCGATGAAGCAAACTGCGATGCCACACATCGTTGGCTTCAACGTCCACGGGTCAAAGGACGACTATCAAACGCTGCGCTATGGACTTGCCTCTTGTCTGCTTGATGACGGCTATTTTAGCTATACAGATACCGATCGTGAGTACTCCTCGGTGCCGTGGTTCGACGAATATGATGTTGACCTCGGTCTGCCGATCGATCCTCCGCCCACGACGCCCTGGAAGAACGGCGTCTTTCGACGAAACTTTCAGCGAGGTTCGGTTCTTGTGAACCCAGGCGTATTGCCGTCCACAGTGGTGATTGAGTCTGGCTACCGGAAGATCAAGGGAAAGCAAGCGCCCGACATCAACGACGGCTCTGTTGCGCGTTCGCTCATACTGTTGGGCAAAGATGGATTGATACTGGTCAGGGAGTGACCATGAAGAAGTCGAGGATCCGCGCTGTGTTTGTCGTGCCGTCTCTAGCACGGGCTGGGGCAGAAACGCAGGTCGTCAATCTAGTGAACGGTCTTGATGCCGGGGGATTTGAAAAGCATCTTTTTGTTTTCGAGCGAGACCTTGACCAACTGGATCGGGTGGATTGTAGCGAAGTGACTATTCACCATCACGTACGACGCCACAAGTTCGACGTCGGTCCAGCCAGGCAACTCGCCAAGTTGATCGACGAGAGGGCGATCAACATCGTCCACTGTTCACTGCAGATCTCGCTGTTTATTGCGTGGATGGCGATAAGGCTCGCGAAAAGAAAGCCGCGACTCGTACTCGCATTACATACTACGGTCAACCGCACGCGTCGAGAGGACTACTTCGATATATTTCTCTATCAATGGCTAATGCGGTCATGCAGTCGAGTGATTTGTGTCTGCCAAACGCAGGAGATTCATTGGCAGGCGAAATTCCGATTCCTAAAGGGCCGTACGACCGTCGTGTATAACGGCGTTGATACCAACTGGTTTGATCCAAGAAAAGCTGGAGATGACGGGCAACGTCTGAGAGAGCGCTTCAATATCGGCGTGACCGACTTTGTGGCCTGCATGGTCGCAGGTTTCCGTCCGGAGAAGGGCCATCGGTACCTCCTGCGGGCATTCGCGAGGGTAGTTGGTAAGTACCCCCAATCCTATCTTGTGCTGGCAGGGGATGGCTCTCTCCGTGGTGAAATGGAACTCGTGGCTAGAGCTTACGGGATCCAAAGAAATGTCATATTCCTCGGTAGCGTTCCCGATGTTCGCGCAGTTTTGGCTGCCGCAGACATATCGGTGATTGCGTCCACATCGGTCGAGACATTCTCGATTGCCATGCTCGAATCACTGGCCATGCGGTTGCCGATGGTCGCGAGCGATGTGGGCGGAACTGGTGAGGCCGTCAAGTCAGGTGTTACGGGATATCTCGTTCCAGTGGGCGATGATATCGCCCTTGCACGGTCAATCTTGGAAATGGCGGGTAATGCCACAATGCGGAGTGATATGGGTGCTCGGGGGCGGACCGAGGTCTGTCAAAAGTTCACTTGTCAAATGATGATTGAAAATACTCGAAATGTGCTCTTGCGCGAATATGTCTCGGAAGAGGCGGGCGCTAGGTGATCGCCGAGCCGCTAAACAGCGCATGGGAAAGGGTGATATGTCCTGGGTGCCATGGTCGAGTGGTCAGTGTGGGCGCGACCGTTAGCTGCACGAGTGTAGTATGCGGTGCCGAGTATCCAATTATTGATGCCGTTCCTATTCTAATTGACGAACGGAAGAGTGTATTCGCTATAGCAGATTTTCAGGTGGGCGCGGCAACCACATTCAAGCCCCAGAACAGATTTAAAAAGGCTGTGCGAAGGTTGCTTCCTAGTGATGGTCTGAATCTTGCTAGCACGCGCAACTATCAGAGCCTCAGTCGCCTTCTGAAAGAAGTGTCGGCTTCCCCCAGAGTTCTCGTGATTGGGGGGGGCGTGATCGGCGAGGGGTCGGATTCACTGCTGTTGGATCCAGCGATCACCGTAATAAACACAGATGTCTCGCGTGGGCTGAACGTGGCGATGATCTGCGATGCGCATGATTTACCGTTCGATGATAAGTCCTTCGATGGCGTCGTAGTCCAGGCGGTCCTAGAACACGTCGTAGATCCTGTCCGCTGCGTCAGTGAAATCCATCGTGTGCTAAGACCAATGGGCCTTGTATATTCTGAAACGCCTTTCATGCAGCAAGTGCACATGGGGCGATATGACTTTACGCGTTTCACCCACCTCGGGCATCGTCGCCTTTTCCGCAATTTCGAGGAGGTTGGTAGTGGTGTGGCCTGTGGTCCTGGCATGGCTCTTGCTTGGGCATTCGAGTGCTTTCTAATTAGCTTTGCGACGGCCTCATGGATTCGTGCCGGACTGCGAATTGTTGCTCGGCTAAGCAGCTTCTACCTTAAGTACTTCGACTACCTCCTGGTTGACAGGCCCGGGGCGATTGATGCTGCTTCCGGGTTCTGGTTTATTGGGCGGAAGGCTGACAACGCCTTGAGTGATAGGCAGTTGATTGGCTTGTACCGAGGGGCGCTGTGATCGCCGGCACGCGTGTATGTTGGTGAGAAGGCTATGTGCGAGGTCTCTGCCGGTACAGCAGTTCTGGACCATTTTCCGATTGGTGCATGGGTTCTAGATGTCGAGTTCGATCGAGGGAGGAAGGTCCCCGCGCGGACTGAGGACAAGCGTTGGGTACCTTGCGGCTGCTGGGTTGGTAGAGTACGGGTTGCAGATTCTTCTACCAATTGTTCTCGTCCGTTATCTCGATCCAGGCGAATTCGCCGACTATCGGCTCCTGTGGTTGCTAGCTGCCACGGGCCTGGCAATCGCGCCGTTCTTCCTGCCGCAAGCGCTTTTCACGTTTGTACCAGGTGCGACGGTCGAAGAGAGGCGGGTGCTTGTTGGGAATACCATGCTGTTTGTTACCGTTGCCGGGGCTCTGACCGGAATTGGATTTTCGGCGTGGAACCCGATGCTGCCATCCTTGGTGCGATCGCTTGGTCAGTATGCGCCGGCTGGCTCGTTCTTCCTTGCGCTGTGGATCATCGGCTCCCTTTTGGATGTTTTGCCAACTGTGGACGGCCGAGCGCGCCTGCAGGCGGCGGCGACGATCGGGATTGCCATGATTCGTACGGCCTTGCTGGGTTGTGCCGCCGTCATGACTGGCAGTGTGCAGGTTGTTATCTGGGCCATGTGCCTGACGGCGATACTGAAGGTTGTCGTCTTGTGCTACTACACATTTCAAGTCACCCCCGGCGGGAGTGTCAGTGGGGTGCGCCTCTGGGGGCTTGTGCGTTATGCACTGCCCTTCGCAATTGCGAATGCACTATTCCTTCTGAGAGTTCAGGCCGATCAGTGGGTTGTGGTGGGGATGCTCTCAGCGAAAGACTTCGCCATAATTTCAATTGCATCCGTAGTTATTCCGCTATCCAACCTTGTCCGACAGCCGATTAATAACTCGCTTCTTCCTCAAATTGCCAAGTCACTTGGGCGTAATGACAAGGAGTCCGCAATTCAACTCATGTCTCGGGGCTACCTGACGACCGGGATTGTCTTGCTTCCCCTTCTCGGGCTGATCTTCGTTTCGGCGGACCAGCTCGTGGAGATTGTCTACACGTCTCAATATCGTGATGCTGCGCCGATAATGCGGGTGTACCTGATTGGCCAAGTAGCGACCGCATTTGCGTCAGGCCACCTCCTCCCTGTATTCCAGAAGGGGCGAGAGTCAGCAACGATCTCCGCGGTATGCCTCGTTGCGACCGTCGTAGTTGGGTTGCTTTGTGTACCGTTTCTTGGCCTTATCGGTGCTGCAATAGGTAGCACCGTAACCCTACTGCTTGGCGAGGCGTGGGCAGTCTGGGTGGTTGTTCGAACGCTGGGCGTGCCAGCAGCGCGTGTTCTAAATGTCGGCGTGTTTGTGCGCAGTCTTGTTGCGGTTGCCGCGGCCGTGATGGCATTGCATGTCGTTCAGAAATACGAGATGGATTTGCACGTAAGTGCGCAAGTGATTCTCCACTCGGTTACATACGTGTTGATATGGCTGTTGAGTTGCCGAGTCTTGGGGCTAGAGTCGGTTATCCGGGGCGTTGTGGGTCGTCGGCATGTGTAGTTCGAAATCGACCTGGAGATGAGTCAGTGACCTACCAGCCGTCCAGGCCAGAGGTGAGTGTCATTGTTCCCGCCTTTAACGTTGCGCCATACCTGGCGGAAACACTCGATAGCATATTGGCTCAAACGTACCGGAACTTTGAAGTGTTACTAGTGAACGACGGATCGACGGACGATACGCGGCTCATTGCTGAGCGTTACCAGGACCGGGATTCCAGGGTTCGTGTCGTGAGTCATCCACAGAAGCGAGGTGTATCCGCTGCTCGCAATACGGCGCTCGAAAACTCGCGTGGAGTATTCTATGCGTTACTTGATGGCGATGACGTGGCTATGCCACATCGACTTCAGGCGCAGGTGGATGCGCTTCGGGACAATCCTGAAGTGGGAATGGTTGGTTCTCACGTTGGCGTCATCGATGGTAATGGGCGCGAAACGGGTCTGATCTGGCGTCGGCCAACATCTTCTAAAGATGCAGCGATTGGGCTGCTATTCCGGAACACGTTTTCGGCTGTCGTGCTCCTTCGCAGGGATGCCGTGCCTGAAGGCGGGTACAGACTCGCAATCGCTGAGGACTACGACTTTAATGTTCGCGTGGCACGCCACTGGTCGGTGTTTAACCTTGATGAAGTGTTGACTCGGGTGCGCGTTCGAACAACAGGGCTAACGCACACGAGGCCTGAGATGATGGAGAAGTGTGTCAGAGAGGTGATTCAGGAGCAGTTGGCTCAACTTGGATTAGCATGCTCAAGTCGGGAATGTGAGGTTCATCGCCACATCGGTGAACGACACCTACCGCCATCGCTGACTCTATTGGATGAAGTGGATGTCTGGCTGAGGAGGCTTGAGGCTGCGAACAATACCTCTGCGCGCTACGACGTTGGGGCTTTTCGAAGCGTGTTGGCGAGAGAATGGTTTCAGGTATGCCTGGCCGCTACTGAGCTAGGGATGGTAGTACTGTTGCGGTATCGCGTTTCGAAATATGGCCGCGATTTGCGCCTGTCGATCGCCGAATGGACTCGCTTCGGGGTCAAGTGTTCGATTCGGCATCGGCGAATCGATTCGGGCAGACTCAAGATATCTTCGGCCAAACTGTCGGAGGAGCATTGACCAAGCGTATCTCCACCAAGGCGCAATATATTCTCATGCTCGGCCCTTCTCCTGAGGCATTTGGGGGCATCGACGGAACATCCAGAACAACGACAGGTTATTGAGGAGAGTCGCGCGGGACTATGTGTGGGGATGTCTCAAGAGGAGATTGCAATTGCGATTGGTACTATTTTGTCGGACGAGGGCATGGCAGGGGAAATGCGAAGGTGTGGGCCCGAATACGTTGCCCGACATAGAAGCTACGCCAAGATCGGCGGTAGGGTCGCGGGCGTGTATCAGAAGTTACTAGCCGGTCGTGACGTGACGTGCTAGTTCTGAGGGGATTGCAGGTTGTGGCGGGCGGGTTACCTAGCGCCGTGACCGAGTGAACTTTCTTCCCGGGCTGGCAAGGTTTCGCTAATGCCTCGTTCAGCAGCGAACCTGCTGTACAGTTCGTTCAGTGGGTTGAGTGCCTGGGACGCCTCGAAAACCAAAGCTACCTTTGCGCGCCCGGCGCTGCCGAGGCGCATGGCGAGGTCTGGGTCCTCGACGAGGCGTCGCAAGGCCGAAGCTAGCCGAGGCACATCGCCGGGCGGCACGAGCAGACCCTCAGATTCATCGGTGATTGCCTCGGGTATTCCCCCTACAGGAGTGCTTACGACGGGGAGGCCAGCTGCCATCGCCTCTAGTATGGCGATGGGCAATCCCTCGTTGTAGGAGGGCAGTACGAACACTGTAGCCACACTGTAAAGATGGTACTTCTCATCTCCAGCCACCCATCCCTTTAATGTGACTACATTCAGAAGATCCAGTTCCTCGACTAGTTTGGCAGTGGCGTCATTATCGCCATCGCCGCAAAGTACGAGGGAACAATCAACCTTCCATTGGCGCAGCTGGGCAGCCGCACGGACTAAATCGTAGGTGCCCTTTCGTTGGCCCAGGCGACCCATGAATAGCAAGACTGGGGGGGTTGCTCTCTGTGACGTACTACTGGCGCGATGTCGCAATATTACCGGGTTGTAGATGTTGAGGATATGCGGGTGATCTGTGATTCCCCGTACCCAGTCGTTCCAGAAACCGGATAGAGTGATCACGCATGTGGACGAGTTCAATGTTTTACGAATGTAGGCTTGGTAAAGTGAATTGCTGTCAGCATAAAAGCTGTCAAAGTTAGCGCCATGCAAGTGAAATAGTGTAGGGCAACCAAACAGTCGTGCGGTGAATAGAAAGATCGATTTCCGGAGAAAGCTGGTTTCTTGCGCGGAGTGAAGGTGGACCAGCCCGACGCGCTTACGAGCCAGCATTCCGAGGAATAGGACGTATGCCCGCAAGCTGGCTGACAGGCGGGTGAGTACGGATCCCTCCACATAGGTAGCCAGCAAGGTGACGGGCCAGCGCGAGAAGAGGCCGGCATCGCGGTACGTTGCCAGTACCGACGCCATACCACCCAACGCATCAATGGAGGGCCCAATCATCACTATTCTGCGGTTCGTCACGTTAACTAATCTCCCTGCAGTTCCCGTATTCTATCCCTCGGTTGCAGCGCAGATGGCGAGCCCCAGAACGTTCCTTGTGGACTGTGGGTGCAGTGCTTGTGTGGACTGATCGCTGCCGTCAATGCGTCCCTGACTGAGGACGACCGGGACCTTCTGCGGCACCGCGGTCCAGACGATGCGGGTCTCATGTCATTGCAGGTCGGCTCCCACGCTGTGACGCTCGGACACCGGCGCCTGGCGATCGTTGACCTGTCGGCCGCCGGCCACCAGCCGATGGAGTCCGGCGACGGATCGGCGGTTCTGGTCTACAACGGTGAGGTCTACAACCACGCCGACCTACGCCGGGAGCTCTCCGGGCAGTCATTCCGGGGGCACTCTGATACGGAGACCGTGCTCCAATGGTTGGGCGCACACGGTCCTGCGGGCTGCGCGCGGCTGAACGGCATTTTCGCCTTGGCCTACGTGGACCGGCGCGCCCAGAAACTAGTCCTGGCCCGGGACCATTTCGGCGTCAAGCCGCTCTATTACGCGCTGGTCGGCAACCGGTTTGTCGCGGCGTCCGAGTTGGCACCCTTGCTGAAACTGATGCCCGCGGCAGTCGATCCCGACAGCATTCCCCTGCTTCTCCGGATGCGCTACCTGCCGGCGCCCTACACCTTGTACAAGGGGATCTATAAGGTCCGGCCAGGCCACTTCGTGCAGGTTGACCTGTCCGGGCCGGTTCTGACCGTCATCGAGCGGCCCTACGCCGTTCCGGAGCCCCACAGCGAGAGCCGAATCTCCTACCGGGACGCGATCGACCAGTACCTGGCCGGGGTGGAGCAGGCCGTGTCCCGCCAGATGATGGCGGACACGGAGGTCGGAATTCTCCTGAGTGGCGGCGTCGACAGTGCGCTCGTGGCGCACTATGCCAGCCGTCACTCGCCGGGGCGGCTAAAGGCATTCACCATCGGCTTCGACGGCGAGAACGAAGAGAACGAGATCGAGGAAGCCCGGGCCACGGCTGCCGTCACCGGCGTGGAATTTCATCACCGCCGGATAGGTATGGATCACTTCCTGGGCGGACTGGAAAAGATCGTCGGAATCGTGGAGGAGCCGCTGGCCACCACGTCCATGATTCCAATGCACTTCCTCGCCGAGCTGGCCGCGGAGCACGTCAAGGTTGTGCTCTCGGGGCAGGGTGCCGACGAGCCCCTGGGCGGCTATGGGCGCTACCGGGGCTATCTGCTGGCGGGCCTGATGCCGTCCTTCCTGGCGCCACTCGCCCGGCGGATCGTCCAGGCGGCGGGCATTCACAACGACCAGCTCACACGCGGGATCGAATCCTTGGCGATGGCCGACGAGGGCGACCGGCTGCTCACCACCTGGCAGGTGTTTGCGCCGGACGAGATCGAGCGGCTGACGGGGCGCCGGGACGAGCGCTCGCGGGAAGTACTCGACTATGCCTATCGCACCTGGAACTGCGCCGAACTGTCGTCACCCGTGGCCCGGATGATGCGACTCGACCTGCGCATGGGCCTGCCGGACGACCTGTTGTTGTACACCGACCGCATCACCATGCGGCACTCGCTGGAGTGTCGGGTTCCCTACCTGGACACGGATCTCGTCAGCTTCATCGAAAGCCTGCCTCTGCGTTTCAAGGTTACGCCGTCCGGCGGCAAGCGCGTGCACCTGGCGGCGGCTTCGCGCGTCCTCCCTCCCGAGATCGTCCGGCGCCGGAAGATGGGCTTCGCGTCGCCGACCAAGGCCTGGTTCGCGGATTCAGACCGGCTGCGCGGAATCTTCGCGGAGCGGGGGAGTGCGTTGAACCGGTTCGTGGACCCGGCCGGGGTCGAGCGGGTGATCCGGGCCCATGCGGCCGGGATCAACCAGGAGCGCCAGATCTTCCTGCTCCTCACCCTGGCCTTTGCGCTCTGATTCGGGGCGAGCCCCCCGGAAGCGTGGCCGGGGTCGCACAGCTAGTCCAGCGGCGAAACGGGTGATTTCACCCACTTATGTCACCCACCCATTCGGGTATGCGGCAATCCCCTACACAGACTCCCAAGATGCAGGGTATTGTGGCGGGGCGCCCATAACAAGAAAACGAGGCCGCTATGCGCCAGCTAGTTCTCGGCTTAGTACTGTCAGCCGCCACTGTCGCGCCCGCGCATGCCAGTCTGGTCTATCTCAATGACATCGGGGTGCTGGACACCAACAGAAATCTCGTCTGGCTCGCGCCGTGGGTAATAGCACTGCCAGTGTCGGCCTACTGGCCGGGCGAGAGAATGTTTCTAGTGCGCGAATCGGTAGTCCCCATTCGCGCCGCCGCCTGGCTATTCGGCGAGGCGCTCGGCTGGCTCGGTTTCGCGAAGCGACGAGTGGCCTGACGATTCCAGTGACCAGCAACCCGCCATGCAGAACATCCTTGACCGCTGTGAATATGTGCGTCGCATACCACTTCATTGTGAAGCTCCGCAAGGTTTTGCTGAATATCGGTCGGCCACAACAACGTTTCTCTGTGGTTGCCCGTCGCTCCGTCCTCGCCATTGCAGTCCTGTGGACCCAATTGGGCTTTGCGCAGAGTACGTCTGACAGTCCACTCTTATGGAAGGGTTCCAATTTTCCAATTTACTACAATCGCACTGCCTTCGATCGATACAACATGGACCGGACGTTTCTGGTTCCGTGGCTGCCCTATGCAGGTTACGTGGTGCCGGATCCCGTCTCGTGGGGCATCTCGCCCTTCAACAACATTACGTGGGAGATGTACTTCCACTCGTTGACGTGGCTTTACTCGGACGCATTCGGTTACGACTCCTTCGGAGACGAGGCATATATTGCCGATGCGCAGAAAGTCATCCTGAGCTGGATTACGGATAATCCCAATCCGCCAGCGGCGAACCGGACGTCCTGGGACGACCACGCCACCGCCTTCAGAAGTTCTGTACTGACCTATTTCTACAAGCGTTATCTTGCCACCCGCATGACGGCTGTAGAAGACTCTGCCTATCGGCAGTCTTTCGAACTGCACGCGCAGAAACTGGAACAGTTCTTCAACGCCCATCTGGGCGATGGCTACAACCATGACCTGATGAGCGCGCAGGCCCTGCTGAACATGGGCGTCAACCTGCCGGGGTTCTCGGCGGCTCCCTTGTGGCGCAGCCGGGCGATGGCGCGAATCGACGCCCTTGTTTTCGAGGTTTTCGATGTCCAAGAGGCGATCAATCGGGAGCAATCTCTAGCGTATCAAATCTGGGACATCAATATGTTCAGAGATACTTGGAAATATCTCGTCAGCATCAATCAGCCCTCGCCGTTCTTGACGGCGGGGTTTCTCCAACAGTCTGTAGATTTTGCGGCGACGGCAATGACACCATCGGGGCGTGTGCCGGCGATCGGGGACACCGACTATGGGATGCAGGGCAAAGCTGCCATAGAGGCCTACCGCGCGGACGGCCTCGTCGGAAGCCTGGCTGAGTTCATGCTGAGTGAGGGTGCCTCCGGGCT
>ENA-ORBV01002384-ORBV01002384.1-microbial-mat-metagenome-genome-assembly--contig:-NODE-2384-length-39821-cov-9.989156_pt1 | contig 39821 bp, 34 predicted proteins | sample MGYA00237777_ERZ505514 | MGnify/ENA primary metagenome ERZ505514 (study PRJEB26160, sample SAMN06269048) | microbial mat metagenome | isolation source: Oligotrophic lake microbial mat | place... | reverse complement strand
CGCCCCAGCGAGCATGCAGCCTGCGCCGAGAGCGATCACCAGCCCAGCGAGCAGCCAGGCACCCGGTCCGGCCAGTTCGGAGCGGGGCAGAAACCAGGCCCAGTGGTCGGCGAGATGCTGGTTGGGCGGGTCGTAGTACCAGGCCCAGCGTGGGCGCGCGCGCGTGGGCAGCGGCGCCACGGCGGTATCTACGACGGCCAGAGCGGCGCCCGCCGCAGTGACGCCGCGCAGCGCAGCCAGCTGCGGTCCTAGTGCGTCGTCGCGCTCGCTAAAGCCCACGGCCAGCGGGTTCCAGGTGCGGGCCGCGATGGTGAGCTGCGCTGCGCCCGGCGGCAGCAGCAGGCGATATGCACGCAGCTGGCCTTGTGGCGGCACCAGCGCCTGCCCGCCCAGCAGCAGGCGCAGCTCGCTGGGGGGCGCCTGCGGCGGGCGCCGGTCGTCCAGTGTAAAGGCCAGGCGACCGCCGCCTGACGCCACGCAGCGCAGCACGCCCGTGGCCCCGGTGCGGCGCGGCAGTGGCGCGCCCGCCGGGTCCTCCGTGGGGTAGAGGCCATCGCCCAAGCGGCAGAGCGGCGGCGGTGCGGCGTAGCGGCCCCAGCGCTCGGCGAGGGTGCGCCAGTGGCCCACAAGGGGCGAGCCGGCAAGGCTGTAGAGCTTATCGGCGGGCGCGGGCGCCACCACGTAGGTGCCGAAGTGCAGCAGCACGCCCCCGAGGTTGCCGACGAAGCCGACAACGAGCACAACGCCGCAGAGCGCGAGACTCAGGGCTCGCCGCAGCCCGGCGCTAGCGATTTTTTTGTCCACAGATGGCACAGATTTCCGCGCAATTACTGTCGGAGTACTGGCGAACAGACCAGCGGCGAGCAGGAGCAGCGGCGCGACGACGGGCAGCAGGAAGCGCGGGCCCCAGACGCCGCCGCCCTGCCACTCGCCCCAGCGGGCGTAGAGCAGTAGGTGCGAGAGGAAGATCCCAAGCGCCAGCAGCACCACGCCGCGCTCGCCGCGCCGCCAGAGCGCCCACGCGCCGGGCAGGGCCAGTAGCAGCGGCGGCGCGTAGAGCAGCACGCTCTTGCCGGGGCTCAGCAGCAGCCCGTAGAGACCTACGGCCAGCGGTGTGGTGAAGAGCGCCCCCTCGCTGGCGTAGCCGGAGGCCAGCAGCGTGCCGAAGCGGGCCAGGTTGTACCAGCCGAGCAGGGCGATGCCGGGGAGCAGGCCGAGCAGCCAGGGGAGCGTAGAGCGCAAAGCGTAAAGCGCAGAGCGCAGAGCGTAGAACGTAGAACGCCCCATTCCATCCCCAGGACGGCTCTGCCAGCAGCCCCAGAGCACGTACAGCCCGATCACTGGCAAGGCCACACCTGCCGCAATGCGTGTGGTGAGCAGCAGGCCGCACGCCAAACCAGAGATAAACAACGCGCGCCGGGCCGTACTGTTCTCCCGCTCTACGCTTTGCGCTCTACGCTCTACGTTTGCTTTATGGGCGCGCTCCGCCGCCAGCATAATCAGCAGCGCCGCCAGTGGCTCGGAGAAGAAGGTGCGGGCGTAGGGCCAGGCGAAGGTGCTAAGGCCATAGATCAGCCCCAGTGCTCCCGCCCAGAGCGTCGCACCGCGCGCAGCATTCTGCTCTACGCTCTGCGCTCTACGCTCTACGTTCAGCAGCCGCAGCGCCCAGGCCGCCAGCAGCGCCGCCGTGGCTGCGGTGAGCGAGGCGTTCAGAGCCGTCACGGCGAAGCGGCTGGCGTAGTCGGCGGCGCCAGCGCCGAGCGGCGCCGCCAGGCCGCCGAGCGCCTGGAGCGGCAGCGCCAAGAGCGAGGGCAGCACGCCGTAGGGCGAGTAGCGCCCGCCGTCGCGGCCGGGGCGCAGCGCCGACACGGGCGCGTCGTCCTCCACCACAACGGCCACCGTGCCGGAGGCGAGCAGCCCGCGCGTTACGGCGAGCATGGTCTCTTCATCGGCAGAGTAGGTGTGGCCGCTCATGGTGAGCAGGTAGACGCCCGTGAGCAGCAGAAAGATCGCCAGCGGCAGGCGGTGATGGTGTTGCATGGCTGCCTATGATACCAGGGGATCAGCTATTGCCTTGGCTTGCTACAGGGGCTTGACAAACTAATATTACTAGTCTATAGTCTAAGAATATTAGTTTTACCTGCGGCCCAGCCGCAGCACTAGAGCAGGAGCCCACAATGCGCGTCACGACGCACGGCCAAGCCCTCACCCAGCTCACCCGCTTCCCGCGCCTCTTCCCGGTGAACTGCTACCTCGTGCGCGAGGCAGACGGGCTCACCCTGATCGACGCCGCGATCCCCGGCAGCGCCCAAGCCATCCTTGCGGCTGCCAGCGCCACCGGCCTGCCGATCACGCGGATCGTGCTCACCCACGCCCACGTCGATCACGTCGGCGCGCTGGATGCCCTGCGCACGCTGCTCCCCGCCGCCGAGATCAGCATCTCCGCCCGCGAGGCCCGTTTTCTGGCTGGCGACGTGGCGCTTGAGCCCGACGAGCCCCAGGCGAAGCTGCGTGGCGGCTGGCAACGCGTGCGCACAAGCCCCGATCGGCTCCTAGCCGACGGCGATATGGTCGGCTCGCTGCGGGTGATCGCGGCCCCTGGCCACACGCCCGGCCACATCGCCCTGTTCGACCCGCGTGACGGCTCGCTGATCGCGGGCGACGCCTTCCAGACCCGCGCTGGCCTGGCGGTATCGGGCACCATGCGTCTGCTCTTTCCCTTCCCGGCGTTAGCCACCTGGCACCAGCCCACGGCGCTGGAGAGCGCCCGCCGCCTGCGCGCCCTTGAGCCTGCGCGGCTGGCAGTGGGCCACGGCGAGGTGGCCGAGGCGCCCCAGGCCAGCATGGACAGCGCGATCGCCGAGGCTGCGCGCGAGCTTGGCGAGGAGCTGCGCCATGGGGCGTAGTGTCGGGCTCACACGCGCCCAGATCGTGGCCGTGGCCGCCACCATCGCCGACAACGCGGGGCTCGATCAGCTTACCCTGGCCCAGGTGGCCGCGCACCTTCACGTGAAGCTGCCCTCGCTGTACAATCACATCGACGGGCTCCAGGGCCTGCGCCGCGAGCTGATGCTGCTCGGCGCCCAGCAGCTTGGCGCGGCCTGTGCGCGTGCGGCCATCGGCAAGGCCGGCGACGAAGCGGTGCTCGCCACGTCCCAGGCCTACCGCGACTTCGTGCTGGATCGGCCTGGCCTCTACGCCGCCAGCGTGCGCGCGCCCGCCGCCGACGACGAAGAGCACCAGGCGCTCGCCCGCGCCACACTGGAGGTGGTGCTCGCCGTCCTGGCGCCCTACAGGCTCGCCGAAGCTGAGGCCATCCACGCCGTGCGGGGGCTACGCTCCATCGCCCACGGCTTCGCCACGCTGGAGCAGGCGGGCGGCTTCGGCTACGCCCTTGATCGCGACGAGAGCTTTCTGCGCCTGGTGCGCGCCTACATCGCAGGGCTGGATAGCTCGTAACAGCGCCGCATGCGGCGCCCCGACAAGGAGGATACCCCAATGCCAAACCTTTCCTACTGGCACGCCACGCTCGGCCAGCCGGCCCTCCCGACGACTGCGCTCCCCGCTGTCGCCGAGACGGTCGTGCTTGGCGCGGGCATCCACGGCGCCGCAGCGGCCTACTGGCTCGCCCGCGCCGGCATGGCGCCCCTGCTGATCGACCGGGCCGGGCCGGCGGCCGGGGCCACGGGCCACAACGGCGGCCTCTGCGTCACCGGCACCGCCGAGGCCTACCCCGACGCCATCGCGCGCCTTGGCCACGCCGACGCCCGCGCAATCTGGGCGCTATCTGCCGAGGGCTTCGCCCTGCTCCAGGCCATCGTGGCCGAGGAGCAGATCGCCTGCGACCTGCGCCCTGGCGGCACGCTCAACCTGGCCCTGGGCGAGGCCCACCTCGCAGGCTTCAAGCGCTCCATCGTCGCCCTCGCCGCCGACGATTTCCACCAGGAGCTGCTGGACCGGCCTGCGGCCGAGGCGCTACTGGGCCTGCCGCTCGGCCCCGAGATCCTGGGCGGCAAGTACAACCCGCACGCCGCCACGCTCCACTCGGCCCGCCTCGTGTACGGCCTGCTGTCCGCCGCCGTGCGCCACGGGGCGCGGCTCTGCTGGGGCGCCGAGGTCACAGGCATCGCGGCAGACGCGGCGGGCGTGCGGCTGCAAACCAGCCAGGGCGCGCTGAGCGCGGGCGCCGTGGTGGTGACGCTCAACGCCTGGAGCGGCGACCTGCTCCCGTTCCTCAAGGGCGTGATCACGCCGGTGCGCGGCCAGGCCCTGGCCACGGCGCCCTTCGCCCCAACGCTGCCCTGCGGCTTCGGCGCGCCGCTCACGCCCACCGGCGAGTACGGCCAGCAGACGGCCACAGGTGCGCTGATCTTCGGCGGCTGCCGCGCCGCAGCCCCCGGCGGCGACATCGGCGTGCGCGATATGCAGCCAAGCGACGAGGTGCAGGCCGCCCTCGACGCGGGCCTCGAACGGCTCTTCCCAACCCTGGCGGGCGTGCCGGTCGAGCGGCGCTGGTCGGGGCTTATGGGCTTTACGCCCGACTACGTACCTGTGGCGGGCGCCGCCCCTGATATGCCGGGCGTCTGGTTCGCCGGCGGCTTCTCCGGCCACGGCATGCCGTTTGCGCCGATCTTCGGGCGCCTGCTGGCCGAGGCGGTCGCCACAGGCGCCACGCCCGCCGCGCTGGCGCCGTTTCGGCTGGATCGGCCAGGGCTCGCAAGTGCATGAAACTCCCCGCCGACTTCACGCAGCGCATTGGCGGCAGGCGGGCGCGTACACGCGCGCCGTGGGGGCGCGGTGCGCCGGGCGCCCGCCTGCGCGGGCGGGTCCGAACGCGTCGGCGCAGGCCGACGCGCAGCCACAGGCCCTGCTGACGCGGTTTCAACCGCCGCGGGTGCTGGCAACCGCGCCGATCATGACGTAGCCCTACTCGCCACGTTGCGCCCCTAGCCAATTGCCAGTACAATCGCCCGACTTGCCTTGAGAATTCTGTCGGCACTGCATGATACAGCCCAACCTGGTTACCGTGAGCGTTTTCCGCCGCAACTTTGGCCGGCGCTACACCGATCTCCCCGTCGATCTGATCGAGTCTGATGCGCTGCGCATCGACTGCGGCGGCACCTACATGCGCCCCGAGCAGTACGACCTGTGCCCCGGCGACATTGTGCGCTGGCGCCACGGCGAGCGCTTCATCGAGGCCGTGATCAGCGCTGTGCGCCGCGACGAGCTCTCTGTCCACGCAGAGCTCTCAGGCTCCCACCCGCTGCCGCCCGAGTTCTTCCCCTACTGATACCATTTTGGATTGAGCGCAAGGAGATACGCTCGGTTTTTGCATGTTGCATTTGCTCTTTTGCATGCTCGCTCAGTCCCGCCCCTCGCGCACCAGCGCCCACCCTAGGGCTACCCCAGCCAGAGCGATCGCGCCTGCGAGCAAGCCGTTCGCCCAGAAGCCCGCTCCCTCAAACAGGCGCGGCCCCGCCAGCGAGCCGACAATGCGCCCCAGCCCCGAGGCCGCCACGGCCAGGGCCAGCACGGTGCCGCGCGCCCCGGCCCCCAGCCCGCTCACCAGCGGGAAGACCGACACAATCGCAAATTCGAAGCAGAGACCAAACAGCAGAAACAGCACCAGAAAGAGCCCCCAGTTGCCGGCCGAGCTTGGCAGCAGCAGCATGAGCAGGCCCGTAGCGCTGAAGCCTAGCAGCACCGCCCGACGCTTGCCCACGCGATCGGTGAACAGTGTGGCCCCGAGCGCGCCGCCCAGCTCTGCCAGGCCCACCAGCCCAAACACCAGCCCGAGCTGCTGCGTGCTCGCCCCGAAGTCGCCTTTGAGCCACGCCGCATACGCCACAAAGATCAGCTCTACGGCACACATTTGCAGCGTGACAAATGCCAGCGTCGCCGCCACGCTCGGTGCCCGCAGCACCGCCCGCATGACCGCCAGCAGCCCTTCGCGCCCTTCGCGGTCCAAACGTCCTTCGCGCTCCAAACTTCCGCGCCCGTAGTCCAGGGTAAGCGTCAGCGCGAGCATCAGCGCACCGACGGCGCCAAGCACGGCGAAGGCGGGGCCCCAGGTGCCGCGTAGCTCCACCAGCAGCGCAAGCCCCGCCACACCAACCATCGCCGCCAGGGCCCAGCTCAGCTCCAGAAAGCCCAGCACCCGCCCACGCTGGCTGTAGTCGCTGCGGTTGCTGGCGTAGGCCTGCACCGCCGGCATGAACAGCGCCGTGGCCAGCCCGATCAGCGCATAGCCCCCCAGAAAGGGCCAGAAACTTGTGGCCAGAGCGCAGACAACGGCACCTGCGCAGAAGAGCGCCAGCCCGCCAATAAGGGCTGCACGCTCGCCACGCGCGTCGGAAAAGGCCCCGCCGAGCGGGCTGAGCAGCGTTGCCGCCACCTGCACCGTCACCAGCAGGCTCGCCGTCTGGAGGCTCACGCCAAACCCGACGGACAGAAAGGCCAGCAGCGGGTAGAGTAGCCGAAACCCCGTGTTGAAGACCAGCCTGCCCCCAAGCAAGATCGCCAGCTCACGCCAGCTCAGCCCCGTCTCGCGCTTGATTACCTGCGTCGTCATGCCCTGAGTACCTCGATCTTTGACAGCCTATGACAGGCCAGCTATCATAGACGCCATTCACGTCTCTGTAAACAAGCTCGACGAGCCAAGGGGCGCCCCGCGCCTTGCGCTTGCCCTGTCCCCTGTCTCTGTAGCCTAAGGAGCCCGATGCACCGCGAGTATCGCCGCTGGCACAGCCCGGCCGTTGGCCGCGACATGGAGCTGCTGATCTTCGGCCACGCAGGTGCGCCCGTGCTGGTCTTCCCGACCTCCCACGGGCGCTTCCACGAGTTCGAGGATCGCGGCATGGTCGCCGCTCTGGCGCCGCAGATCGAGCAGGGCTGGCTGCAGCTCTACTGCGTGGATGCCGTCTACACCGAGAGCTGGTACAACTATGGCCTCGACACCGACGCGCGCATGTGGCGCGAGGAGCAGTACGAGCACTATCTGCTCACCGAGCTGATCCCGCTGATGCGCCACATGAACCCCAACCAGTACCTGATCACCACGGGCTGCTCGTTTGGCGCCACCGAGGCTGTGATCTTCGCCCTGCGCCACCCTGGCGTGGTGCGGCGCGCCCTTGGCCTTAGCGGCCTCTACGACCTGCGGCGCTTCTTCGGGCGCTACACCCAGGGTCTCTACTTCCACAACCCAGTGGATTTTGTGCCCAATGTCAGCGACCCCTGGACGCTCGACCGGCTCCGCGAGCTCGATCTGATCCTCGTCACAGGCCGCAACGACCCCGCCGTCGCTTCCAACGAGCTGCTCTCACGCCAGCTCTGGGAGCGCGGCATCGGCAATGCCCTACGCCTCTGGGACGGCTGGTGCCACGACTGGCCCTACTGGGGGAAGATGCTCGCCACGTATATCGGCGGGCACGATTGACACGGTGACAGGGTGACAAGGAGACACGGTGACAGGGTGACACGGTGACAGGGTGACAGGGTGACAGGGTGACACGGTGACAGGGTGACACAGTGACATGTGTCTATGCCGATAGGTGTCACCTGGTCAGGGCGAGCGAAGCGAGCGCATGGTCACCTTGTCACCCGGTCACAGTGTCAGCGTGAGCGAAGCGAACGCACGGTCACCCGGTCGCCGATTGTTGCTTGGCGCGCTGCCGTAATTTGGGGTATACTACCTATATATAACCGTTAGATATCAATTTCATACCCTGCCAGCGCACCGAGGAGCTGCCCCTGCACCTCATGGCCCGCCACTCGCGGTCGCCTACGCTCTGGCTGTGGAATGGGGCGGCGCAGCGAGGGAATGCACTGATGCAGACCATAGCGGCAGAGACGTGCGCAGGCAAAGTGGCGATCATCACCGGCGGCGCGCGCGGCCAGGGGCGAGCCCACGCCCTAGCTATGGCTCGCGCCGGCGCAAGCATCGTCGTCTGCGACATTGCCGCCCAGTTGCCCACCGCGCCCTACGCCCTTGCCACCCCGGCCGACCTGGCGGAGACCCGCAGGCTCGTCGAGGCCTTGGGCCGACCATGCCTGGCCGTGCAGGCCGACGTGCGCGACGGCGCGGCCATGCGTGCGCTGGCCGATCAGGCTATGGAGCGCTTTGGCCGGATTGATCTGCTGGTCGCAAACGCTGGGATCGAAAGCTTCGGGCGGGCCTGGGAGCTGAGCGACGCCCAGTGGGACGAGCTGATCGGCGTGAACCTCACTGGGGTCTGGCAGTGCTGCAAGGCGAGCATCCCGCACATGATCGCCGGTGAGCGTGGCGGCGCGATTGTGATCATCTCCTCGATCGCCGGGCTCAAGCCCCTGGCCAATAACGCCCACTACTGCGCCTCTAAGCACGCCCTGGTGGGCCTGATGCGAACCCTCGCTCTGGAGCTTGCGCCGTATGGCATCCGGGTGAATAGCGTTCACCCAAGCTCGGTCAACACCCCGATCATCCGTAACCAGGCGATGTATTCGCTCTTTAGCGGCGGCGACCCCGCAGCCAGCGAGGCCGAGGCTCTGCCGGCCTTCCGCGCCCTCAACCTGCTGCCGATCCCTTGGATGGAGCCCGAGGATATTGCGAGCGCCGTGCTCTGGCTTGTCTCCGACGCGGCGCGCTATGTCACCGGGGTGGCCCTGCCGATCGATGCGGGCCTAATGTTGAAATAGCTCAAGGAGGAGCGCGATGAGCACCCAGGGCTGGAGCTACACGTGCGGCACGAGCGAGAAGCCGCTGCTTGGCCTGACGATCGGCGACATGTTCGACCAGACGGTGGCGCGCTACCCCAATAATGTGGCCCTGATCGCGCGTCAGCAGGGCCTGCGCTACAGCTACCGCCAGCTTCAGGCCGAGGTAGACCGCTGTGCGCGCGGGCTGCTCGCCCTCGGGCTCCAGCAGGGCGAGCGCGTGGGCATCTGGTCGCCCAACCGCGCTGAGTGGACGATTACCCAGTTCGCCACGGCCAAAATTGGCGTGATCCTGGTGAATATCAACCCCGCCTACCGCCTCCACGAGCTTGAGTACGCCCTCACTCAGTCTGGCTGTAACCTGCTCATCAGCGCGCCGCAGTTTAAGAGCTCCGACTACACGGCTATGCTCTACGAGCTTGCGCCCGAGCTGAGCGGCGCCACCCCTGGCCAGCTGCGTGCCAAGCGGCTGCCCTTGCTGCGCGGCGTGGTGCGCCTTGGCGCCGAGCCGAGCCCCGGCATGTTTAGCTGGGCTGAGCTGCTCGCGGGCGCCGACAGCGTGCCCCCCGCAGCCCTGGCCGAGCGCCAGGCAGCGCAGCAGTTCGACGACCCGATCAACATCCAGTACACCTCTGGCACCACCGGCTACCCCAAGGGCGCCACCCTCAGCCACCACAATATCCTCAACAATGGCTACTTCGTGGCCGAGCTGATGCGCCTCAGCGACCAGGACCGCCTGGTGATCCCGGTGCCTTTGTATCACTGTTTTGGCATGGTGATGGGGAATCTCGGCTGTGTTACCCACGGCGCCACGATGATCTACCCCTCCGAGGGCTTCGAGCCGCTGGCGGTGCTCAGGGCGGTGGAGGAGGAGCGGGCCACGGCGCTCTATGGCGTGCCGACCATGTTTATCGCCGAGCTGGAGCACCCCGAGTTTGGCAGCTTCGACCTGAGCAGCCTGCGCACCGGGGTGATGGCGGGCTCGCCATGCCCCGTCGAGGTGATGAAGAAGGTTCAGTCGGTGATGAATATGCGCGAGGTCGAGATCTGCTATGGCATGACTGAGACCAGCCCGGTGAGCACGCAGACCCGCATCGGCGCGCCGCTGGAGAAGCAGGTCGGCACGGTCGGCCAGGTTCACCCCCACGTCGAGGTGAAGATCGTCGACCCTGTCAGCGGGGCCATGCTGCCGATGGGGCAGTCCGGCGAGCTCTGCACACGCGGCTACAGCGTGATGCTCGGCTACTGGGAGAACGCGGAGGCGACCTCACGCGCCATCGACGCCGCCGGGTGGATGCACACTGGCGATCTGGCGACGATGGACGACGAGGGCTACCTGAATATTGTGGGCCGGATCAAGGACATGATCATCCGGGGCGGCGAGAACGTCTACCCGCGTGAGATCGAGGAGTTCCTGTACAGCCATCCCAAGGTGAGCGATGTGCAGGTGATCGGCCTGCCCGACCACAAGTATGGTGAGGAGATTATGGCCTGGGTGAAGCTCAGGCCGGGCGAGACGGCCGACGCAGAGGAGATCCGCGCCTTCTGCCGGGGCCAGATCGCCCACTTCAAAGTCCCGCGCTACGTCAAGTTCGTCGAGAGTTTCCCAATGACTGTCACCGGCAAGATCCAGAAGTTCCTGATGCGCCAGCAGAGCGTCGAGGAGCTAAGCCTGGAGGATGAGGCCGCCACGAAGATGGCGTGATGCAAAGTGCAAAATGCAACATGCAAAATACGGTCGTCGGTGTTTGAAGGGGTTAGCGTAAGGAGGATTCCATGGCAGTTCGTGAGCCGGGTCCGAGCAGCAAGCCGCGTGTCGAGCGTCGGAAGCGTGCCGCAAAGCCTGTGGCAGAGGTGCGTCCCAAGGTCGAGGGCAAGCAGGCCGCCCCGGCCAAGGCGGAGATCGTCGAGGAGCTGCTGATCGAGGAAGTTTCCATCGACGGCATGTGCGGCGTCTATTGATCTGAGCAGCCGCATTCTGGCTTTTGCATTTTGCATTGAGGAGCTGCGAGTGGAACTGAACCAGCATTACCGGCTCGCCACTCAGGCGGCCGTGCGCCCCGAGCGCTTCGGTGGGCTGATCTATCGCTACGATAACCGCCGACTGTATTTTCTGCACTCCAAAGAGCTGGCGGAGTTCGTCGGCGGGCTCGACGGCGCGGCCCCTGTGGGCACGGCCCTGGACAGCTTTCTCGACGCCAACCGCCTGCCCGACGAGGCGCGGCCTAAGTTTGAGCAAACCCTCGCGGCACTCGGGCGACTCGGCGTGATCGAGCCGGTCTCCGCCGTCCGCCCCGCTTCGGCAAAGGGCTACCTGGAGCCCGCAGCGCCCGGCGCGAAGCCTGGCGCCGCCAGGGGCCAGTCGTACGAGCTGTTTCGCCAGGGCCTCGACGCGCCGATCTGCCTGACCTGGGAGCTGACCTACGGCTGCAACCTGCGCTGCGTCCACTGTCTCTCGTCGTCTGGCGAGCGGCGCGCCGACGAGCTCACCACCGCCGAGGCGAAGGCGCTGATCGACGAGTGGGCGGATATGCAGGTCTTCTACATTAACGTCGGCGGGGGCGAGCCGATGAGCCGGCCGGACTTCTTTGAGCTGATGGACTACTGCCTCGCGCGCGGCATCGGCGTGAAGTTCTCCACCAACGGCACCCTGATCGATGAGGCCGCCGCCGACTGGATCGTGAACAGCGACTACCTGGATGTGCAGATCAGCCTTGATGGCGCCGATGCCGCCACCAACGACCCCGTGCGCGGCACCGGCTCGTTTATGCGCGCCCGCCGCGCCATGGAGCTTCTGGCCGAGCGCGGCTTCTGCTTCAAGATCAACAGCGTGGTGACGCGCCAGAACGCCGGCCAGCTCGATCAGCTCTACGCGCTGGCGAACAGCTACGGTGCCCAGCTGCGCATCAGCCGCCTGCGGCCGAGCGGGCGCGGCCAGGCTGTCTGGGATGCGATGCGCCCGACGGCGGCCCAGAACCGGGCGCTCTACGACTGGCTTCAGGCCCACCCCGACGTGATGACGGGCGACAGCTTCTTCCACCTCTCAGCGTTCGGCGCGCCGCTCGACGGGCTGAACATGTGCGGTGCGGGGCGGATCGTCTGCTGCGTCGACCCGGTGGGCGAGGTCTACGCCTGCCCCTTTGTGCTCAGCCCGGAGTTCTCTGGTGGCAACGTGCGCCACCCCGACGGCTTCAGGGGGATCTGGCGCCAGTCGCCGCTCTTTGCGCACCTGCGCGAGTGGCAGGTTGGCGGCAGCTGCGCCAGCTGCAACGCCTACGACAGCTGCCACGGCGGCTGCATGGCCGCCAAGCATTTTACCGGGCGCTCGCTCGACGACCCCGATCCCGACTGCGTGTTCGGCGGCGCGGGCGAGGCCGCGCCCGCATTTTCGACGATTATCCCGCTTACGGCGATCAGCGCCGCCATACGACCGACATTGTCCGCCGGACCCTGAGCCATGAAAGGAGCACCCGCGCTCACACGTACACCTAATCAGGACCATGTTCGTCCGATGCAACGATGCGACAGCTGATGACAATGGAGACACCAGATGAAGACCAAGGCAGCAGTGCTGTGGGGCCCGGGCGGCAAGTGGGAAGTTGAGGAGCTGGAGCTGGACGAGGTTCGGGCGGGCGAAGTGCTGATCCGCTTTGTGGCGGCGGGCCTCTGCCATTCCGACGAGCATCTGCGCCACGGCGATATCGTGCCGCGCTTCCCGCTGGTGGGCGGCCACGAGGGCGCAGGGATTATCGAGGCGGTGGGGCCTGGCGTCTCACGGGTAAAGGTCGGCGACCATGTGGTCTGCTCGTTCCTGCCCTCCTGTGGCCACTGCCGCTGGTGCTCGACCGGCCAGCAGAACATGTGCGACACCAGCGCGAACATCCTGGTTGGCGACCGGCCCGATGGCAGCTTCCGCTTCCACGGCAAGGGTCAGGATCTGGGCGCGATGTGTTTCCTCGGCACCTTCGCGCAGCACTCGGTGATCCCTGAGGGCTCGTGCGTGGTCGTCGACAAAGATATTCCGCTTGAGGTGGCCGTGCTGGTTGGCTGCGGCGTGCCCACAGGCTGGGGCTCGTCGGTGTACGCCGCCGAGGTGAAGCCGGGTGAGACGGTCGTGATCTACGGCATCGGCGGGATCGGGATCAACGCGGTGCAGGGCGCTGCCCACGCCGGCGCCCGCCATGTGATCGCGGTAGACCCGCTGGCGAACAAGCGCGAGAAGGCCGAGGAGTTCGGGGCTACCCACGCCGTCGCCAGCGCCGAGGATGCGCAGAACCTGGTGAGCCAGCTTACCCGCGGCGTGGGCGCCGATAAGTCGATCGTGACGGTTGACGTGGTGGACGAGGCGGTCGTGAGTGCGGCCTTCAATGTTACCCGCAAGGGCGGCACCACGGTGATTACCGGCCTGGCCGACCCGAGCAAGCAGACGATCCACCTCTCCGGCGCGGTGATGGTGCTCTTCCAGAAGACCGTCAAGGGCACGCTGTTCGGCAACTCGAACCCGCTCTTCGACATCAATAACCTGCTCGGCCTGTACCGCGACGGCAAGCTCAAGCTGGACGAGTTGATCACCAAGAAGTACAGCCTCAACGAGATCAACCAGGGCTACGACGACCTGATCGCCGGCAAGAACATCCGTGGCGTCATGATCCACGAGCATTAGGAGACACGGTGACCGGGTGATCATGCGCTCGCTGCGCTCACGCTGACCAGGTGACACCTATCGGCACCGTGAGGTGTCACCTGGTCACCTGGTCACCGTGACATTCTCTCACCCGGTCACCCCCTCAGCCACCATGACTGACAGTTCGATCAACAACCCCACAACCCCATTCGCCGCCACGGCGCGCCTGCTCGACAAGATCGGGCCTGTGATCGTCGGCCTGCGCCGCGAGGCGGAGGTGCTGGCCGTCGCCCTCGCCACGGGCCGCCACGTTGTGCTGGAGGGGCCGCCGGGCACTGGCAAGTCGACCCTGCTGCGGGTAGTGGCCGAGGCGGGCGGCATGGGAATCGCCTTTGTCGAGGGCAACGCCGAGCTCACCCCCGCTCGGCTGCTGGGCTCGTACGACCCCGCGATGGTGATGCAGAGCGGCTACAAACCCGAGGCGTTCCTGGCCGGGCCGCTGCTCACCGCTCTGCAAGAGGGCGCGCTGCTCTACATCGAAGAGTTCAACCGTGTGCCCGAGGAGACGCTGAACGTGCTGATCAGCGTGCTGGCCGAGGGCGAGATCCACATCCCAAGGTTGGGCCGCACACGGGCGAGCGCCGGCTTTCGCCTGATCGCCGCCATGAACCCGTTTGATGCCGTCGGGACGGCGCGCGTCAGCCAGGCGATCTCCGACCGCATGTGCCGGATCGCCCTCGGCTACCAGAGCGAGGAGGCGGAGCGCCAGATCGTGCGGCAGGTGACCGGCATCGACGCCGCTCTGGTGCCAACGGCGGTTGCGCTTGTGCGCCTGACACGCAGCCACCCCCAGGTGCGGATCGGCTCGTCGGTGCGCGGCGCGATCGATCTGGTGCAGGTGGGCCACGGCCTGGCCCTGCTGCGGCAGGAGCCCACTCCTGGCCGCGCTAGCCTGCTCGACGCCGCCCTGGCCGCGCTCTCCGGGCGGATCAGGCTGGAGGATGGCTGCGAGCGCACCCCGGAGGAGATTATCACCGAGCTGCTCGACAGGCTGCTGGCCGAGCAGGAGCGCGAGCCGGGCGAGACGCAGAGCCAGCCGCCGCCGGGCAACGTGCCGCCTCCACCTGGCGGGGGCGGCCAGGGCAAGATCCTGAGCGGGCCAGAGGTGCGCAGCGCGGTGAAGGAGGCGGCGCGGCGCACCCAGAGCCGCTACGACCTGGCGGCCGCCCACCCGCAGTTCGAGAGCGTCTCGCCGACGGTTGGCGAGCTCGATGAGCGTGCCCTTGCGGAGCTGCTCAAGGGCGATCCCGACCAGGCGCTTGGCCTGCTCAGCGACATGGCGACGGCCATGGACCCCGCTCTGCGCGCGCGCGCCCGCATGCTGGCCGCCCGGCTTTTCCTGCGCATGGGTCGCGCCGGCCAGGCACGCTACCGGGGCTTTCGCCGCCTTGTGCCGATGGCTGGGCAGGACGATGGCGACCTTGATCTGGAGCGCACGCTGGAGCGCTGTGGCGGGCTGCGGCCCCGCACACGCGAGGATCTGGTGGTGCGGCGCTGGCACTCGCCACGGCGCGTGGTGTCGCTGCTGATCGACAACAGCGGCTCGATGCGCGGGCAGGCTCTGGCGACCGCCGCCCTGGCCGCCGCCGCGACGCTGCTGGCGGCCGATGCGCGCACCGAGTGCAGCGTGATCGCGTTTGCGCGGGACGCGCTGGTGCTCCAGGAGCAGGGCCGCCGCCGCCCGAACGGCGCCGTGGTGGACGATCTGCTGTCGCTGCGCGGCAAGGGCACCACGAACTTAGCCGTGGCGCTGCGGGCTGCTGCGGCGCAGCTGCGGCGCGCGCCCGCCGCCGAGCAGCTGACGCTGCTGCTCAGCGACTGCCTGGCCACGGCAGGCGACGACCCGCTCGGGGCGCTCGCTGGGATCGAGCGCCTGCATGTGCTGGGCACCAGCGACGATCCCGAGTCGGTGCTGGCCGGGCGCACCCTCGCCACGCGCTGCGGCGGCCGCTATGTGCGCGTCGATTCGATCACCTCGCTGTCGCGCGCGCTCGGGGCGCTACTCTCGTGAGCCTGAGTGACCGGGTGATCAAGTGACTGAGTGACACGATGACCAGGTGACCGGGTGACCGGGTGACACCTCACGGTGCCGATAGGTGTCACCCGGTCACGCGAGCGAAGCGAGCGCATGGTCACCGTGTCACCGTGGCTCCTTGTCAGGATGAATGCGATGAGTGCCATATTCGAGCATCTGCTGGCGCCGCTGACCATCCACGGCAAGACCATGCCGTCGCGGGTCGTCTTCGCGGCCCACCAGACCAACTTCGCCAGCCAGAATCGCTTCACCCCCCGCCACGCCGCCTACTACGCGGCGCGGGCGGCGGGCGGCGCCGGGCTGGTGGTGCTCGAGGGCAGCGTGGCCCACCCATCCGACTGGCCCTACGAGTACGCGCTCTTCGGCTACGATAGCGCTGTCGTGCCCGGCTACCAGCTTTGCGCCGACGCCATCCACGCCTACGGGGCCCTGGCCCTCGCCCAGCTTACCCACAGCGGCCAGCAGGGCAGCAGCCACTACTCGCAGGCCCCGCTTTGGGCGCCCTCGCCCATCCCCGAGACCAACAGCCGCGAGGTGCCACACGAGCTGGAGGCCGATGAGATCGCCGCCGTCGTCGCTAGCTTCGCCCAGGCCGCCGCCTTCGCTATTGCGGGCGGGCTCGACGGGGTTGAGCTGAATGTGGGCCAGGAGAGCCTGATCCGCCAGTTCATCTCGCCGCTTACCAACCTGCGTCAGGACGAGTACGGCGGGAACCTTGAACAGCGCCTGCGCTTTGCCCACGAGGTGATCGCCGCTGTGCGCGCGCGCATCGGTGCTGGCCCCCTGCTCGGGCTGCGCCTCTGCGCCGACGAGTACGCGCCCTGGGCCGGGATCACGCCCGCAGATGCCCCGGAGATCGCCGCTCAGCTCTGTGCGAGCGGCCAGATCGACTTTGTGAGCATCACCAGCGGTAGCATCTACACCCCGCACATGACCCGCGCCGGCCTCCACGCGCCGCCAGGCTACGGCGCTCACCTGGCCGGGCCGATCAAGGCCGCTGTGGGCGTGCCGGTCTTCGCCCAGGGCAGCATCGTGGACCCGCAGCTGGCCGACGAGCTGATCGGCGCGAGCACAGCCGACGCCGTCGAGATGACGCGCGCGCTGATCAGTGACCCCGACCTAGTGCGTAAGCTGCGCCAGGGCCGTCCCGCTGCCATCCGCCCCTGCCTGCTCGCCAACCAGGCCTTCGTGATTCGGACGGTGCAGAACCCGGCCCTGAGCTGCGAGAACAACCCAGCCGCTGGCTACGAGCAGGCGCCAGAGTTCGCGCCGCTCGCCCACGCCCCCGTCGCTCGCAGCGTGCTGGTGGTGGGCGGCGGGCCCGCCGGGCTGGAGGCCGCGCGGGTGGCGGCGCTGCGCGGCCACCGTGTGACGCTCTGTGAGCGCAGCGATCAGCTCGGCGGCGCGCTGCGGCTGGCGGCCGCAGCTCCCGGTCGCGCACGGCTGGCCCTGGAGGTAGAGTGGCTGGAGCAGCAGGTACGCGCTCTGGGCGTGCTGGTCGAGACCGGGGTGAGCATGAGCCCGGAGCGCGTGCGCGAGCTCGCCCCCGACGCGGTGATCGTCGCCACAGGGGCGCGGTCGCAGCCCTACCCGCACGTGCAGTTCGGCCCGGAGGCGCACGTTGCCACCGCACGCGATGTGCTCGCCGGATCGGTGGAAGGGCCGCCAGGGCGGGCCGTGGTGCTCGACGAGATCGGCAACCAGTGGGCCATGGGCGCGGCTGAGTGGCTGGCGGATCATGGCTGGCAGGTGGAAATTGTCACCGCCGACATGTTTGTGGGCCAGCAGCTCACCCAGACCCTAGAGCTCTCGCCCTGGAACCAGCGCGCCCCGGCCAAGGGCATCGGCTTCCGGCCCATGCTCGAGGCCCAACGGGCCGCCGGTCGCACCCTGATCGCCGCCGAGATCTTCAGCCGCGCCGAAGTGCGGATCGACGAGGTCGACCTGTTCGTCACCGTCAACCACGAGCAGCCGGACGAGGCGCTCTACCTGGCGCTCAAGGCCGCCGGCCTGCGTCTGATCCGTGTGGGCGACTGCGTGGCCCCACGCACGCTGAGCCAGGCCATCCTGGAGGGGCAGCGCGCCGGGCGCGCGGTGTGAGGTTGTCTACAGATTACGCAGATTGCGCAGATTTCCGGCCTATTTTCTGCACTGCGTCAGGCCACCTTCGTGCGGGGATGCAATCTGCGTAATCTGCGTAATCTGCGGATGAAAACGGAGTCTGCCTGTGGCTGAGAACAAGCGCCTGCTCTTTACGCCCTTCCGGCTCGGCGGGCTGACGCTGCGCAACCGCATCGTCTTCTCGGCCCACCTCACCAACTACGCCGAGGCGTATATGCCTTCGGAGCGCCACACTGCCTACTACCGTGAGCGGGCGCGGGGCGGCGTGGGGCTGATTATCACCGAGGAGCACTCGGTTCACCCCACCGATCACCCCTACGAGAAGCTGATCCACGCCTTCCACCCGGAGGTGATCCCCGGCTACCAGCGCATCACTAGGGCCGTTCACGCCGAGGGCGCTCATGTCCTGGCGCAGATCAACCACAACGGCGGCCAGGCCAGCGGCATGTTCACCCGCCTGCCGGTCTGGGCGCCCTCGCCAGTGGCCGACCCGCTCTTCCGCGAGGTGGCCAAGGCCATGGAGCCCGAGGAGATCCAGGCGGTGGTCCAGGGCTACGCGCTGGTGGCGCGCCACACCCAGCTCGGCGGCTTCGACGGTATCGAGCTCCAGTGCTCGCACTCCTCGCTGGTGCGCCAGTTCCTCTCGCGCGCCACCAATCGGCGCGAGGATGGCTACGGCGGCGGGCTGGCGCAGCGCATCCGCATCCTGCGCGAGATCATCGCGGCGATCCGGCACGCTGTGGGCCGTGACTATGTGATCGGGGTGCGGCTCTGCGGCGATGAGCTGATCCGCGACGGGATCGTGCTGGAGGAGACGCTCGATGCTGCCCGCATCCTGGAGGCAGACGGCGAGATCGACTACATCAACACCAGCATCGGCAGCGCCACTGCGACCCTGTTTATGATCGAGGCCTCCATGCACATCCCGCCTGGCTACGCGCTCTACATCGCCTCGGCGCTGCGCAAGGCTGTGAAGCTGCCGGTGATCGGCGTGGGCCGGATCAAGGATCCTGTGCAGGCTGAGCGGCTGCTGGTCGAGGGTCACGCCGACCTTGTTGGCGTGGTGCGGGCGCAGATCGCCGACCCCGAGTGGGCCCGCAAGGCGCGTGAGGGTAAGGCCGAGACCATTCGGCTCTGCCTCTCCTGCAACCAGGAGTGTGTGGGCCGCATGGGCTTCAACCGCTGGCTCGGCTGCATCGAGACGCCGGGCACCGGCCGCGAGCGCGAGCTCGGCGTCGGCACGCTCAGGCTGGCGCCGCAGGGTAAGCGCGTGCTGGTGGTGGGCGCAGGCCCGGCTGGGCTGAAGGCGGCCACCGTGGCGGCGCGGCGCGGCCATCGGGTTACGCTGCTGGAGCGCAGCGCCCAGCCCGGCGGCCAGGTGAACACGGCGATCAAGGTGACCAACCGGGCCGAGTTTGGCGACCTCGTGCGCAACCTGCTGCACGAGCTGGGCGAGCTTGGCGTCGAGCTGCGTACCGAGGTCGAGGCCACCCCGGAGCTGGTGCTGGCCGAGGCGCCCGACGCCGTGGTGATCGCCACAGGCTCGACGCCGAACCGCCAGGCCTTCGCCGGCGCCGACGGGCCGGGCGTCTACGACGTGGCCGACGTGCTGGAGGGCCGGGCCACCGTGGGCAAACGCGTGCTGCTGATCGACACGCTGGGCTTCCACGAGGCCACAAGCACGGCTGAGTTTCTGGCCGAGCAGGGCTGTCGGGTGGAGGTGCTCACCCAGACGCTCTACGTCGGCCAGGATCTGGGCGTCACGCTCGACCTGGAGCACTGGTACCGCCGGGCGCGCAAGCTGGGCATCCGCACCACGCCGGACCACACCGTGCTCTGGATCGAGCCGGGGAGCGTGCATGTGATCCACAACTACAGCGGCCAGCAGCGGGCGATCACCGAGTACGACACCGTGGTGCTGGCGGTGGCGCGCCGTGTGAACGACGGGCTCTACAAGGCTCTCAAGGGCCAGGTGCAGGCGTTGCACCGGATCGGCGACGCGCTGGCCCCGCGCCGCGCCCACGCCGCCATCATCGAGGGTGAGCGGGCGGGAAGGGCTGTGTAGAGCTGCTCAGCCAGTTTCCGCTTGCATACTTCTCTCCGTTATGGTATGATTTTTTATCATACCATAGCAAAGATATCGATGAGGTGGCATATGGCAGCAACGAAAGTCGCGATTACGCTCGACAGTAAACTGCTCGCTGAGGTCGATCAATTGGTGGCACAACAGGTGTTTCCCAATCGCAGTAAGGCGATTCAGGCGGCGCTGATGGATAAGCTAGGGCGGATGCGTCGGCGGCGCCTCGCTCGGGAAAGTGCTAAATTAGTTCCTACCGACGAGCAAGCCCTTGCAGAAGAAGGCTTTGACGAGGACATGACCCAATGGCCACCATATTAAGAGGCGATATTTGGTGGGGCGCACTAGATCCTGTCCAAGGCCATGAACAAGCGGGTACACGGCCCGTCCTGATCATCAGTCATGACGTTTTCAATGCACGCTCAGGTACGGTTATTGCCCTGGCGATGACCAGCCAAGCGCCCTCAGCAGGCTATCCATTGACCTACCTGCTCCCCGATGGAACCCTTCCGCAACGCTCGTGGGTCAAAATAAGTCAAATCCGTACCTTGTCGGTTGAGCGATTACGCAATCGCGTCGGGCACGTTACACCCGAAGATCTTTCGGAGATTGTTGATGGCCTGAACGAGATCGTTGCTGATTAGTACGTCGGTGGGGCCAGCAATAGGCCGTAAATCTGTGCCATCTGTGGATACACCATGATAGTCGTTGTCGCCGAGTGCGAAGCGGGCGCCGTAAGCGAGGCCAGCCTGGAGTGCGTCGAGGAGGCGCGCGACCTGGTCGGCGCCCTGGGCTGCACAGTCCATGTGCTGCTGCCTGGCCATGCCGTGGCTGCCACAGCGCCGCTCCTCGCCGCTCACGGCGCCGACCACGTAACGCTGCTGGAACACCCCGCCCTGGCCGCTTTCAGTGCGGATCTGTGGCTTGCCGCCCTGGAGCCACCGCTGCGCGCCCTGGCGCCGCGCCTAGTGCTTGCCCCCGACAGCGGCCACGCCCGCGCCTGGCTGCCCCGGCTGGCGCTGCGCCTGCCCGCCCCGCTTGTCACGCGCTGTGTGGCGCTCTGGCCCGGCGCCGACGGCCAGCTGGAGCTGACCCGGCCGGCCCACAGCGGCGCCCAGCATGAGCGCCTAGTCTGCCCCGGCGCGCCGACCATCCTCGCCACTTTCGCCCCTGGTGCGCGCGGCCTCGGCCGCCCCGACCACGCCCGGCAAGCCCAGGTCGAGCGGCGTACACCTGATCTCACTGGCGCCCACGGGCGCGACCAAACCCACGGTCGGCTCCCGCCCAACCCGCGCACCGTCGACATCAGCGAGGCCGAGCGGGTGATCGCCGGCGGCCTGGGTGTTGGCAGCCCAGAGGGCCTGGAGCTGCTCTGGCAGCTCGCCGACCAGCTTGGCGCCGCAGTTGGCGGCACGCGCGTGATCGCCGACCGGGGCTGGCTCCCTTTCGAGCGCCAGATCGGCTCGACCGGCAAGACGATCGCCCCCCAGTTCTATCTCGCTGTCGGCATCTCAGGCGCCAGCCAGCACACCTCGGGCATCACCGGCAGCGAGACGGTCGTCGTGATCAACAGCGACCGCACCGCGCCCATGTTTGGCTTCGCCGACCTTGGCCTCGTCGGCGACCTGCACCGGATCGTGCCCGAGCTGCTGCGGCTGCTGAACACAGACGCGGTGACACGGTGAGCGCGCTTGCTTCGCTCGCGCTAGATGACCAGGTGACACCTGTCGGCGAAGCTAGGATGCCAATCGCAAACGTCTGATCCGCTGACCGCTTTATAACGCCCGCTAGGTGTCACCGTGTCACCCGGTCATCTGGTCACCCGGTCATCTGGTCAACGTGCCACCCGGCCTCAGGAGTAGCTATGAGCGAGCAGTTCGACGTAATCGTAGTGGGCGCAGGGCCAGCAGGCAGCGCCGCAGCCTTGGTGGCGGCCCGCGCCGGGCTCAAGGTGCTGCTGCTGGAGCGCGGCGCCTACCCTGGCGCCAAGAATGTCTCTGGCGCCGCCTTCTACGGCAGCGCCATCCTCCACGAGCTGATCCCCAACTGGTGGGAGCAGGCGCCCGTGGAGCGCTACGTCAACCGGCGCCAGCTGGCATTCATGTCGGCCACCACCTCGGTGACGGTCGATGTTCGCACCACCCGCTTCGCCGAGCCGCCCTACAACGGCTTTACGGTGCTGCGCCCGAAGTTTGATCGCTGGCTGGCAGCCCAGGCCGAGGCCGCCGGGGCCTGCCTGCTCTGCGCCACCGTGGCCGACGATGTGCTGCGCGAGCATGGCCGGGTGACGGGCGTGCAGGTGCGCGCCGAGCAGGGCGCGATCAAGGCCAACCTGGTGATCGCCTGCGACGGCGCCAACTCCTTCCTCGCCAAGCGCGCCGGGCTCCAGCGCGAGTTCCACCAGCACGAGGTTTCGCTGGGCGTCAAGGAGGTGATCGGCCTCGATGAGCAGACGATCAACGAGCGCTTCCAGCTCGGCGGCGACGAGGGCCTGGCTTGCGAGTATCTCGGCGCGATCACCGAGCAGGTGCGCGGCGGCGCCTTTCTCTACACCAATCGGGATACGCTCTCGCTCGGTGTGATCGGCCAGGTCTCCTCGCTCGTCGCGGAGAAGGCCCGCCCTTACGAGTTACTGGAGCGCTTCAAGCAACACCCCTCCGTCGCCCCCCTGCTGCGTGGCGGCACCGTGCGCGAGTACTCGGCCCATCTCATCCCCGAGGCCGGCTGGCACATGCTGCCGAAGCTGCGCACCGACGGTATGCTGGTGGCCGGCGACGCCGCCGCCTTCTGCTTCGCCGCCGGGCTCTACCTGGAGGGCATCAACTACGCGCTGCAGTCTGGCTTCGCCGCCGGCGAGGCCGCTGTGGCCGCGCATCGGGCGCGTGATTTCTCGGCCCACGGGCTGCGTTTCTACGAGCAGCGCCTGCGTGAGCGCCATGTGACGACCGACTTCAAACGCTACCGCCACGCCCCCGGCTTTGTCAACAACGAGCGGCTGCAGAATCTCTACCCAGAGATCCTGGCGGCGGGCGCCGAGCGTCTGTTTCGCGTCGACGGGCGCGGGAAAAAGAAGATCGTCCCGGTCGCACTGGAGGTGCTGCGCCGCTTCCGAGTCTCACCGATACAGCTGATCCGCGACCTTTGGCAAGGGGGGAGGGCCCTGGGATGGTGACCAATAGCTCGACCGAAACCACGCTCGCAGACAAGATGCGGACAGTCCAATTCAACGTCGACGATCGGCCTCACATTGTGGTTCACGCCGAGGTCTGCCGGGGCTGCGCGGTGCAGGCCTGCGTCTACGTCTGCCCAGCCAATCTGTTTGTCCCACTCAACGACGGTGGCATCCTGTTTAACTACGAGGAGTGCTTCGAGTGCGGGGCATGCTACGTGGCATGCAACGAGGAGGGCGCGATCGAGTGGAGCTACCCGCGCGGCGGCTTCGGCGTCACCTTCCGCGAGTCGTAGGATCGCGCCATGCATGTCATCGTCTGCCTGAAGCAGGTGCCCGACCCGCTCAGCGTGGAGGCCAGCCCTTTCACCGGGGAGCTCGATGCGCGGCGCCTGCTCTACCGCACCAACCTGGCCGACGAGGGCGCCCTGGAGCTGGCCTTGCAGCTGGTCGGCCCCGGCGGCGCCGTCAGCGCGCTCACCGTCGGCCCGCCCGCCGCCGACGAGGTGGCCCGCATGGCCTTGGCCGTCGGCGCCACGCGGGCAATGCGGCTCTGGGACGAGGCGCTCGGCGCGACCGAGCCGCTAATCACGACGGCCCTGCTTGCCGCCGCGATTATCAGCCTGCCCCCAGCCGAGCTCATCCTCTGCGGCGTACGCAGCAGCGACCGTGGCAGCGGGACGGTTCCGGCGCTGCTGGCCGAGCGGCTGGGCCTGCCCGTGCTCACCGACGTGAGCGCGCTGCGGCTGGAGCCGGGGCGGGCCCTGGCGCAGCGCCGCCTGGCGCGTGGCGCCCGCGAGGAGGTGACGGTAAGCCTGCCCGCCGTGCTTGGGCTGGAGCCTGGCCTGGCCCGCCTGCGCCAGCCGGCTCTGCCAGCCCTGCTGGCGGCTCACCGTACCGTGATCGAGCTGCGGGGCGCGACCGAGCTGGGGCTGCCCGCGCTGCCTGCGCCCGCCGCGCTGCAGCTTGGCGTGGCACCGCCGCGCCCGCGCCCGCGCCCGATCTTCGCCCCTGAGAGCGCGCTGCCGCCCCACGAGCGGATCGCCCAGCTGCTCGCCGCCGGCGTCGCGAGCAAGGCCGGCCGCGTGATCGACGGGCCACCCGAGCAGCTCGCGGCGGAGTTGCTGGGCTTCCTCCGCGAGCGCGGCTTCCTGCCATGAGCCACCTCGACGAGTTGACATGGCCAGAGGTCGCCGCCGCCGTGCAGGCGGGCGCCCGGACGCTCATCCTGCCCCTGGGCGCCACCGAGCAGCACGGGCCGCATCTGCCGCTTGGCACCGATACGCTGCGCGCCGCCGCCATCGCCAGGCTGCTGGCCGAGCGCCTCCCCGGCGCCCTGGTGGCCCCGGCGTTGCCGTTCGGCTGCTCCGACGAGCACAGCGGCTACGCCGGCCTGCTCGGCCTCGACGCCGACACGCTCGCGGCGGTGATCGTGGGCTGTGCGCAGCGCGCCGTCGCCTGGGGGGTGCGCGTCCTCGTCGTCCTCTCCGCCCACGGCGGCAACGGGCAGGCCTTGGAGCGTGCGATGGCCCGGCTCGCCGCCGAGCTGCCCGAGCTCCAGGTTGTGATGCCGACCGACCTGGGCACAGCGTTCGCCGGCGTTGCGCGCGTGGCCGAGGGCGACGGGATCGCGCCCGAGGCATTCGGGCTGCACGCTGGCGAGGGCGAGACGTCCGAGTTGCTGTACCTGCGCCCCGACCTGGTGCGCCAACAGCATGTCGCTGCCGGTTACACCGGCGACATGCGGGCCGTGCTGCCGCGCCTGATGCAGGGCGGCCTGCGCCCGGTGACGCCCAGCGGTGTGCTTGGCGACCCCACGCTGGCCGATGGCGAGCGCGGCCGACGCTACCTCGCTGCGGCCGCCGACGCCCTCGCCGCGACGATTCGGGCGCAGATCCTATGCTAGCCGCGCCCGGCGAGCGGCGCCAGCGCTGGGAGCAGGCCCTACGCCTGCCTACCCAGCCCGATCTCGCCGCCAGCCTCGTCGCTGAGCTTGCCGACTATCTTGCGCTCCCCGTGCCCGAGGTGCGCGAGCGCTGCCGGAGCAGTGCCGCAGAGCTGGCGGCAGCCTGGCAGGCGGCTAGGCCCACCACGTCCGACGCTATCGACGCCTTCTATCGCCAGGGCGACACCTACCTCTACGAGCTTACCTGGTGGCACGCCCTCGCCGACGACGAGAGCGCTCTGGTGCAGGTGGTGGCTCTGGAGCAGGCCCTCGCCCACGGCGCTAGCGAGGCCCTGGATTTTGGCAGCGGCATCGGCAGCCTCGGCCTGCTGCTCGCTAGCCACGGCCTCGCCGTAACGCTCGCAGAGCTGAACCCGCAGCTCCAGGCCTACGCGCGCCGCCGCTTTGCCCGCCGCGATTTGCAGGCGCAGTTCATCGCCCCCGAGCTTGCGGCGCTCCCTTCGGCAAGCTACGATCTGATCACCGCAATCGATGTGCTGGAGCATCTGCCCGACCCGCAGCTTGCCCTGGCCCAGCTCGCCGCCGCGCTGCGGCCCGGCGGCACCCTGGTGGTCCACGCGCCAGATGCGCCCGACCCGCTGCGCCCCATGCATCTCTGGCACGACCCTATGCGCCTGCTCGCCGACCTGCCTGCGGTCGGTCTCTGGCTCCAGGCGACGATCGCAGGCGCCCTTGTGCTGCGCCGGGGCGAGGGGCCGCGCTACCGCCTGAACGCTGGCCTGGAGCTGCATCCCAGCGGCGCGCTGCTCTCGCGCAGCCCCCTGCTGGCCTTTCGCCTGAGCGCGCCAGCCCAGCAGATGCTGGCCGCTCTCGACGCACCACAGAGCGCGCTGGAGCTGGCCGTGCGCTGTCCGCAGATCGGCCTGCCGGAGCTCGTCGGCTTCCTTGATGATCTCTCCAGGCGACGGCTCTTGCTAAAAACGCCTGGCGCAACGCGCTGGCCGACGGTCTCCGTGATCGTCCCTGCCCACGGGCGCCCGGCCCAGACGCGGGCATGCGTGCTGGCGCTGCTCGCCCTGGAGTACCCCGGCCCAGCGCCCGAGATCATCGTTGTGGACGACGCCTCGGCGCCGCCGCTGGCGCAGACGCTCGCCGAGCTGCCGATCCGCCTGATCCGCCACGCGCAGAGCTGCGGCCCCTCGGCGGCACGCAACAGCGGGGCGGCGCTGGCGAGTGGCGAGCTGCTGGCCTTTACCGACAACGATTGCGCACCCCGCCCCGACTGGCTCAGGGCGCTGGTGCCCTACTTTGACGATTCCGCGCTAGGCTTTGTGGGCGGGCGCGTGCTTGGGCCGGCCGACGGCGGGCCAATCATGGCCTTCGAGGCGGTCCGCTCGCCTCTGGACATGGGGCCGAACCCTGGCATGGTCGGTATCGGCGAGCGCATCGCCTACATGCCTTCGTGCAACCTGCTGGTGCGGCGAGCGCTGCTTGCCCGGCTTGGCGGCTTCGACCCGACGATGCCGATCGGCGAGGATGTGGACTTGATCTGGCGGGGCCAACGGGCTGGTGCGCAGGCCTTCTACACCCCCGGTGGCGCCGTGATGCACCACCATCGCTCGCAGCTCGGGGCGTTCGTGCGGCGCCGCAGCTTCTACGCCCGCTCCGAGGTCGATCTGCTGCGGCGCCACCCGCAGAGCCGCCGTATCATGCAGCTCCCCATAACTGTGCTGCTTGGCCTGGCGGCGCTGTCCGCGCTGGCCGTAGCCCCGGCTGCAGGTGCCGCGCTGGGCGGGCTGCTACTGCTCGGGCTGCTCGTCGAGCTGCTAGGCAAGCGGGCGCGGCTACGCCGAAGCGGGCTGCGCCTGCCGGTGGCCGAGGTTGGCCTGGCGCTGCTGCGGGGGCATCTGGCGGCGCTGTACCATCTCGGGGTCAACGTGCTGCGCTACTACAGCCTGCCGCTCTTAACAGTGGCCGCGCTCTGGCCGCCGCTCCTGCTCCCGCTGCTTGTGCTGGCCCTCGTCCCGCCGCTGCTCGACCACCGACGGCTCCGACCGAGCATCACGGCCCCGCGCTTCGTCGCGCTGCTCTGGGTCGAGCTCACCGCCTACCAGCTCGGGATCTGGGCGGGCTGCCTGCGCTGGCGCACACTGGTACCGCTGCTCCCCAGGCTGCGGGTTGGGCGGTGAGATCGCAGTACGCCCGAGCCGTTCGGACCACGAAGGCGCGAAAGGCGGCGAACCACCGCGAACCCGGCCTTTGCGCGGGTTCGCGTTCGTGCCTCTCGTGCTCATTCGCGCCGTTCGTGGTCCAGACGATTCGCGCCGTTCGTGGTCCAGACAGCTCCCCGGTGCGCTACCCCCGTGCCCGCGCCAAAGCCTGCGTAAGCGCGCGCTTGGCGTAGACGCCGACCATCGCGCGGCGGTACTCCTCGCTGGCGTGGATGTCGCCGAGGATGTCCATGCCTGTGCCAGCGTTGGCCGTGGCCGAGCTGATCGCGTCGGCCGAGCCGTCGCCGCCGAGCACGGCCTGCTCAACCTCGTTCAGGCGCACGGCCATCGGGCCGGCGCCCGTGATCGCCACTCGGCACGCGCTGATCGTGTCGCCGTCCAGCTTCACGTAGGCTGCCGCGCCGACGATGGCGTAGCGGCTGGCGGGGTGCGCGAACTTCGCATAAGCCGCACCCTCGCCCGCCCCAAGCCGGTTGACGATCACCGCGGTGAGCAGCTCGTCGGGGGCCAGGGCGGTGGTGAGCATGTCGGTGAAGAAATCGCTGATGGCGATGGTGCGCTCGCCGGAGGGGCCCTGGGCGCGGATCTGGCCGTCGAGGGCCAGCACCACGGCGGGCGCGTCGGCGGCGGGGTCGGCGTGGGCCAGGGCGCCGCCGATGGTGCCGCGGTTGCGCACCTGGATGTCGCCGATCAGATGGACAGCCTCAGGCAGCACGGGGCAGGCGCTCTTCAGGCCGTCGTGGTGCTCCAGCGTGGCCCAGGTTGTAAGGCTGCCGATGTTCACATTGCCGTTGATCACGACGCCGCGCAGCTCGGCGATCTTCGTGATGTCGATCAGCACGCCGGGCGCGGCGAGGCGCAGCTTCATGGCTGGCAGCAGCGAGTGGCCGCCCGCAAGGATCTTGGCCTCGTCGCCGTGCTGCTGGAGCAGGCTGATCGCCTCGGCCACCGTCGTGGGGGCGTGGTATTCAAAAGCGCTGGGTATCATAAGTATTCCTTGGCTGAGGGTCAGGGAGTGGACGATGGACAGCAACCGTCCACCGTCCACCGTCCACCGTCTACTTCGCGTGAATAGCGTTCCAGACCCGCTCGGCGGTGGCTGGCATCTGGAGGTGCTTCACGCCGAAGGGGCTTAGGGCGTCGATCACGGCGTTCATTACGCACTGGGCCGACGCGATCGTGCCTGCCTCGCCCGCGCCCTTCACGCCGAGGGCGTTCACCGGCGATGGGGTGACGGTATGCGCGACCTCGATATGCGGCGCCATCGCCGCTGTGGGCACGGCGTAGTCCATGAGCGTACCGCTGAGCAGCTGGCCGTCCTCGTCGTAGACAGCGCTCTCGTAGAGTGCCTGGGCGAGCCCCTGGACGATGCCGCCGTGGATCTGGCCCTCGACGATCATCGGGTTGATCATGACGCCGCAATCGTCCACGGCAATGTAGCGCTTCACCGCCACATGGCCGGTGTCGGCGTCCACCTCCACGATGCTGATGTGGGTGCCGAAGGGGAAGACGCAGTTGGGCGGATCGTAGTAGCTGGTCTCGTCGAGGAAGGGCTCATCGCCGGGGGGGAGGCTGGCGCCAACAGCGGCGGCCGCCGCGATCTCACCGATCGACTTGGACTTCTCCGGCGAGCCCTTCACATACGCCTTGCCGTTCTCGAAGACCATATCGGCCACGTTCGCCTCGAGCAGATGGGCGGCGATGCGCTTGACCTTTTCCTTGATCTTGTCGAGGCTCTTCTTCATGGCCACGCCGCCGACGGCCAGCGAGCGCGAGCCGTAGGTGCCGTAGCCGAAGGGCGTGCTCTGCGTATCGCCCCACTGGATCTCCACATCCTCGTAGGCGACGCCAAGCTCGTCGGCGGCGATCTGGGCAAAGGCAGTCTCGATGCCCTGGCCGTGCGGGAGCGAGCCCGTTGTCACCACCACCTTGCCGGTAAGGTGGACGCGCACACTGGAGCTTTCCCAGAGGCCGGCGCCCCAGCCCTCGCTCATCACCCAGGCGGTTGGGGCGACGCCGCAGATCTCGACGTAGGAGGAGATGCCGAGGCCGAGATACTTGCCATGCTTACGGGCCTCGGCCTGCTCGGTGCGAAAGTCGCTGTAGCCGACCATCTCAAGCGCCTTGTCGAGCGCCGGCTCGTAGTTGCCGCTATCGTAGGGCAGCAGGCCAACGGCGTTATGGTAGGGGAACTGCTCGGGCTGGATGAAGTTCTTGCGCCGCAGCTCTGCCGGGTCCATGCCGAGCTCAACGGCCAGACGGTCAACCATGCGCTCGATCAGATAGCTGGCCTCGGGGCGCCCGGCGCCACGGTAGGCGTCTACCATGGCCGTGTTGGTGTACACGCCGGTAACGTGGCAGTGCGCGGCGGGGATGTCGTACACGCCGGTGATGATACGTGCGTAGAGCGTGGTCGGGATGCCGGGGGCGATGGTGGAGAGATAGCCGCCCATGTTGGCGTAGGTATTCACCCGCAGGCCAAGAATCTTCCCATCCTTGGTAGCGCCAAGCTCCACATCGGTGACGTGATCGCGACCGTGGGTGGTCTGCTTATAGTTCTCGGAGCGATCCTCGATGTACTTCACCGGGCGACCGAGGCGCTTGGCGAGCCACAGCGCCAGTGGGTAGTCGGCGTACATAAAGATCTTTGCGCCGAAGCCGCCGCCGACGTTGGGCGTGATCACGCGCAACTTATGCTCGGGGATGCCCATTACGAAGGCGCACAGCAGCAGGCGGTGGACGTGCGGGGCCTGCGAGGAGATCCAGAGCGTGTAGTCGTCGGTGGCGGAGTTGTAGAGCCCAATCGCGCCGCGCGTCTCCATCGGGGTGGGGATGAGCCGCTGGTTGACGATGCGCTCCTTGACCACCACCTCTGCGCCTGCGATGGCCGCGTCGGTCTTCTCCTGGTCGCCGCAGCTCCAGTCGAAGGCGATATTGTTGGGCGCGTTCTCGTGCAGCTGGACCGCGCCATCCTTAGTGGACAGCTCGGCGTCCACCGTGGCGGGCAGCGCCTCCCACTGGACATCGATCAGATCCAGCGCATCGCGGGCGATGAAGCGGTCTTCGGCCACCACCACGGCGACACCCTCGCCGGCGAAGTGAACTTCATCCACGGCGAGCGTGCGCGGCGTGTTGATGTTGTTCGTGACGCCAGCGGCCTGCCACGCGCAGGGCAGCGGGTTGATGTCCAGCATATCTTTGCCGACGAACACCCCGACCACGCCGGGGTGCGCGGCGGCCTTGCTGGTGTCGATCGACACAATCTTGGCGTGGGCGTAGGGGCTGCGCAGGATCGCAATATGCAGCATGCCCTGGAGCTTGATGTCGTCCAGGTAGCTGCCTTGGCCGGTCATCAGCTTGGGGTCCTCGCGGCGCTTGATGCTGCGCCCAACGATCCGCTCTCTCGTCTCGGTGACGGTCATCCTTGACTCCGTTCTAGAAGGGAACAGGGGACAGGGAACAGGGAACAGGGAACAGGGAACAGGGCCGAACGATAGGGGCGCCCCGACAGGATGCTTAGGACGCCGCCGTAGCCGAGGCCGCTTCCGACGCCGCCTCGCCCTGCGCCTCTGCGGTGTAGTCCACCACCGTTCCATCGGTGCCGGTGTGCTCCTCGGGCAGCTTGGCGCTGGCGTTCGTCTTCTCGGCGGCGTAGCGCACGGCGCGCACGATATTCTCGTAGCCGGTGCAGCGGCAGAGGTTGCCCTCCAGGCCGTGGCGGATCTCATCGTCGCTGGGGTTGGGGTTGCGCTGGAGTAGGTCGGCGGCGGCCATAATCATGCCGGGGGTGCAGAAGCCACACTGTAGGCCGTGCTTCTCCCAGAAGCCCTCCTGAAGCGGGTGCAGCGTGCCGTTGGCGGCGAGGCCCTCGATCGTCGTCACCTGGGCGCCGTCGACCTGCACGGCGAGAATCGTACAGGCCTTCACGCTCTCGCCATTCAGGTGGACCACGCAGGCGCCGCACTGGCTGGTGTCGCAGCCGATGTGGGTGCCAGTGAGATTCAGCTGCTCGCGCAGCAGATGGACCAGCAGCGTGCGCGGCTCGACCTCGGCGCGATGTTGCTTGCCATTAACAGTGACCGAAATTGTCGTCACGGCTCCAACCTCCTTGTTGCTAGGGGCGTAGGGGCTAACAGCGCGCGCACTGCCCCGCGCGCGCGCTGTGGGGGGCTACTTCCGACGACCGAGCAGATACCCGACGAGAAAGGCAACGAGTACCCAGGGCGCCCAGGGGCGCTCCTTGAGAAAATCCTCGGCGGCGCCGCGAGCCAGATCCGCATCTGTAAGACCCTTGCCGGGCTGGACGGTGATCGTGCGGCGCTCGAAGCCTGGCGCCTCGCCGCCGGCTGCGGGCATGGCCTCTGTCACGGCGGCCTGCGCCTGCGCCACGCCACTCTCGACGGCCGCACCAAGCTTTGCCGCACCACTCTGGACGGCGGCTACGGCCTGCTGGGCGACCTCGGCGGCGGCGCCTGCGATCTCTGGGGCGGGAGGGGTAGGCGGAGGTGCCGCCATAGCCACGGCGGCCTGCACAGGCGCGGCAGGCGTGTGGATCCCTGTGCGGCGCTCCTCGATCAGCAGCGCCAAGGCCTTTAGGCTCTGGTTGATCAGCGTCTTGGAGGCGCCATCGATCAGGCGCTGGCCCACGCTGGCGATCGTGCCGCCCACCTGGGCCTCGCCGCCGTAGTCGAGGATCGTCTGGGCACCTTCGGCGCGCAGCTTAATGCTGCCAGAGCCCTTCAGGAAGCCGTTCGAGCCCTTGCCGTCAACATGGATGTCGTAGGACTCAGGGGCGACAATGTTGTCGATCTTTACGCGGCCATTGTACGTGCCGCGCACCGCCTGTAGGCCAATCTTCAGCGTGCTATCGTACTCGTTCTCGCCGATCTGATCGAGCCGCTGGCAGCCTGGAATGGTGTGCGCCAGCACCTCGGGGTCGTTCACGGCAGACCAGACCTCCTCGCGGGTGGCCTCGAAGGTGTAGTTACCGGCGATCCTCACGCGGGGACTCCTTTTTGCCGGGGACGCGGCAGCGCGCTGCCAAACAACCGACCGCGACACACACATGTGACGGTACGACTGAGGTGCGACACAGAGCGGCGACAGGGGGTTGAGGCGGGGAGGGGCGCGTGGGGGTAGGACGCTGCGCTGGCCTCGTTGCCGGCAACCTGAGATCACACAAGCAGCATGGCTGCTTGTGCGCTCACTGGTACGCTGATCGCGAACACCGATAGGTTCTGGGGGCGGTGAAACTCTACATTCATCCTAACTGAACCCGATCTGTTTGTCAAGGAATCGTTAGCCTTGCGCAGGTGCGTGCTGGCCGTGCGGCTGAAGTCGCACCGGTGTTGGGTCGGTCGTGCAAGCCCGCCTGCGCGGGCTCACCAGGCCGCGCACAGCGGGCGGCACCGCCTGAGCCCGTGCAAGGCGAACTTCTGCCGGATGTGCGCTGGCAGATTCAGCCACCGGCCAATTGATGCCGTATACTGCGTCTTACTTCACAGCTTCGGAAGGTGGGCCCAGCCGCATTAGAGCCAAGGAGTGAGCGATAATGAGATGCCGCCCTACACCGCGTGCACTTTTTGCCAGCCTGTCCTCCTTCTGAGCGCCGCGCTCGCAAGCTTCGCCCCTCCCTCGCAGCTCGTACGCGCGGCAGCCTCGGTCGCTACCTGCGCGCCGGATAGCGGCAGCGCCATGATCGGTGGCAGCGTTACCGACAGCGGGGCAACGCCGCTGAACGGGGTGCTCGTTACCGCCTATACAACTTACGGCAAGCGTGGTGGCTACGCCTACACCAATGCCAGTGGCGTGTATCAGATCACGGGCATGATCGGCGCGTCGTATCTGGTGCAGTTCGAGCCTCAGAGTGGCGCGTATAACGCCGAGTGGTATCCCAACCAGCCGACACCCCAGCTCGCCACGCCGGTTACGGTTCCTGAGGCCGGGGCGAGCAGCGCGGTCAACGCGCAGCTGGAGCTTGGAGCGCGTGTCAGCGGGAATGTGGTGGGCGCGGGCGGTGGGCCATTGCAGTACGTGCGCGTCTCGGTCTACAACACGAGCGGTCGGGCTGTGGCTGCGGCCTCCACCGACGCGGCCGGCAACTACTCCACTAGCCCGGGGCTGCCGGATGGAAGCTACCGGGTTGGCTTCGCGGGGGCCTCCGGCTTTCTCGATAGCTTTTATGACAACAAGCCGTCGCTGGAGGCAGCTGATCCGCTTGTGCTGACGGCGCCAAACCTGCGCAGCGGCGTCAACGCGACGCTGGTGCGCGGCGGTGCGATCAGCGGATTGGTTACCAGCGCCGCGACGGGCCTACCCGTAAGCGGGATCTCCGTCTCGGCCTATGGCGAGAGCGGCGGGGACAACGACTATACCGACGCCACGGGCCGCTATACCATTACGGGCCTCGCCAGTGGCGCCTACAGCGTGAATGCCGCACCCTCGTTCGAGACCGTCAACTTGATCGGCGCACCGCAGACGGTCAACGTCGCGGCGCCCGCCACCCTCGACAACGTCAACTTTGCGCTCACCGTGGGCGGTACGCTGACCGGACAGGTAACCGGGCCTGGCGGCACGCCGCTCGCCAACATCACTGTCTACCTTGGCAACAGCGACGGCAGCTACCAGCGCTATGTCTACACGAATGCGACGGGGGTCTACACCGCCACCGGCATGCCAAGCGGGATGTATAGAGTGTTGTTCCGCCCGCGCGCCTATATCCCGGAGGCCTACAACAACCACCCGGACTTTAGCGACGCCGACCCGATCGCGGTGGCTGCGCCAGGCACCGTTACCGGCATCGACGCCGTGCTGGAGCAGGGCGGCGCGATCAGCGGCAAGCTGACAGACGCCACAAGCGGCGCGCCGATCACCAGCGGGCAGGTGACGATCTACGACGCCGCAGGCAAGCGTGTCATGTCATGTATGGTCGGCTGACGTTTCTTGGCGGCTGGTCCTCCAGCAGCGCACTGCCAAGCGGCAGCTACCGGATAGAGTTTCGCGACTACGACGACGGCTACATTGATGAGTTCTACAACGATCAGCCCTCGCTGGAGATGGCCACGCCGGTCGTGCTGAGTGCGCCCACGGATATTACTGGCCTCGACGCGGCGCTCGTCCAGGGCGCACTGATCAGCGGGCGCGTGACGGCGGCAGATACAGGCGCGCCCTTTAGCGCGGGCAGCGCGGTGGTCTACGATGCCAGCGGCAAGCAGGCCGGCTATGCCTCGCTCGACAGTGACGGGAGCTACCGTGTGCTCACCGGCCTGGCAAGTGGCAGCTACCGGATCGGCGTCGTTCCATACAGCGCCCAGGGCGAGGCCGGCCTGATCGCCGGACAGGTGGACCAGCTTCAGCAAGGAGAAGCACCGCTCGGATACAGCACGACGTATTACGGCAGAGCGGTTACCCTGAGTAGGGCAGCGGCCGTCCAGCTTACGGCTCCCATGCTTACCGGCGGGGTCGACATCGCGACGCTGCGCAGCCTGTGGCTCCCGCTTCAACGGCGCTGAGGCAGGAGCGCCGCCTGTTACAGAGGGGTTGTAAAATGCAGTGGGTGTAATCCCCACTGCAAAGCGCCAGCCCGCGCCGCACCGCTTTTCGCCGCAGGAGTCTCCGTGATCGATCAGCTCGATGCGCCAGTCGGCGCGCCAGCCTCTTCCCGCCCCTGGTGGCGCGCCGCAGGGCTGCCGCTGCTGCTCACCGTGCTCGTGGGCCATTTTGCGCTGGTGCAGCTGCTTACCGGTGTGCAGTTCGGCGATGCGCCGCGCAACCTGCACTGGGGCCTGCTCACCTGGGAGCAGCCGAGCTTCCTCAGCGGCGGCCTCGACACCTACGAGCGCATCAAAGGCTTCCAGCCTAGCCCAGAGGATCTGGCCCCGCGCCGACTCTGGGCCAACACGTATGGCGGGATGCACGCCTGGTGGGGGCCGGTCACCCCGCTGCTCTTCGCCGCAGTCTGGGGCCTCACCGGCTCCTACACGCTGCTCCAGCTGAGCATCCCGCTGGCGGCGGGGGCGACGGTGCTGCTTACCTACGGCGTTGGGCGGCGGCTGATCGGCCACGGCCCGGCGCTTACTGCGGCCCTCTTTCTCTCTTGCTACCCGCTGTTCCGCGAGTACGGCACAGTCGCCTACAACGAGGCCCTGGGCGCGCTGCTGCTCTCGGCCGCGCTCTTCGCCTACATTGGGGGGCGCACGGCGGCAACGGTGGCCCTGGGTGCGCTTGCGGCCCTCACCAAGATGGATCTGTTGGCGCTCTACCTGGGCACGGTGGGCGCCTGCATGCTCTTCGACCGGCGCGTCGGGCGGCGCGAGCTGCCTTGGCGGCACCATCTGGCGGCGCTTGTGGGGCCGCTGCTGCTGGCGGCGCCGTGGGTCTGGCTGCACTACCTCGGCGCGGGCGCGCGCGGCCCTACGCAGCCCCTCTCGCCACAGCTCTTCACGATCATCTTTCCGATGCTGATTGAGCAGACCTTCGCCATCCCCTGGTACGGCGCGCTGCTCACGCTGGGCGTGATCGGTGCCGTGGTTGCGTGGGGCCTGCGCGCCCGCGCTGTGCCGCCTCTGGCCGCCATGCTGCTCGGCAGCTGGCTGGGCCTCGCCCTGCTGGTGGCGCTGATCTACTGCGCCACGCCGGGGGCCGGCAACAGCCCCCGCGTCTTCATCCCCGCGCTGCCAGCCCTGGCCCTGCTTTTCGGGGCGGGCTTCGGGCAGCTTGGTGTCGCCTGGCGGCGCCGCAGCGGCTTCTTCCTGGCCGTGCTCTTCGCCCTCGTAAACGGCCTGATGATCTGGTACAACACTGGCATGTACGCTGCGCCGCTGCGCGCAGCCGCCCCCGCCTTCGCCGAGCTGCGCGGCCGCGAGCAGGGCTTTGTGCTGACGCCGCTCTACTGGGAGACGATCCTGTTTACGCGGCAGCCCGCCACCTGGTTCGAGGGCGACCCGCTCTTTCAGGAGCGCGTGATGGCCGACCCGCCCACGCTCGCCCGCTACCTGGCGGCGCACCCCATTCGCTACGTGCTGCTGCCCGCTGCGGGCGTGACAATGGGCCGCAGCCCCACCGACCCCGCGCCGCCTGCCGTGCGCGCCTATCTCGACGCGAACGCGCAGCGGCTGGATCTGGGGCTGTATACGCTGTGGGTGCTGAAGCGGTAGGCAGCAGCATTATCCACAGATGTCCAGCCCATTTTCGGCCTATTCGGAGCCAGAAATGGGTTGGCAATCTGTGGCATCTGTGGACAACATGTCTGAGCTCATAGAATGGATCTAGAGCAGCTTGATGCGCTTCTGGCAGGGAAGATTGCCACGCTGACGCTTAGGCCAGCTGGTGTGGCGCTGGCGGATGCGCCGCCTGAGGGTGCGATCTTGTCGGGGGCGTTCAACCCGTTGCACGCGGGGCATCTGGGCATGGCGGCGGCGGCGGCGCAGCTCACGGGCCTGCCCGCTTCGTTCGAGCTTGCGGTGGTGAACGCCGATAAGGGCGCCCTCGCGGCGGCTGAGGTTGTGCGGCGGGCCGCACAGTTTGCTGGCCGCCATACGCTCACGCTCTCACGCGAGCCGCTTTTTGCGGGCAAGGCCGCGCTGTACCCTGGCCGTAGCTTTGTGCTTGGCTACGATACGGCCGCTCGTCTGCTCGACCCGCGCTACTATGGCGGCGAGCGCGGGCTGCGGGAGGCGCTGGCAGCCATTGCCGCACACGGCTGCCGCTTGCTTGTGGCCGGTCGCATAGCAGATGGGCGTTTCCGCACGCTGGCCGATCTGCCGGTGCCCGCTGCCTTCAGCGGGAGCTTTGTCGCTATCTCTGAAAACCTGTTCCGCGCCGATATTTCCTCCTCACAGCTGCGCGAGCAGCAGCGCCGTGCGTAGCAGCGCGGTCGTTGTACAATTCAGTCGGAGCCGTTCCATGCAGACGCTTTTCACGCTTGGGTACCAGGGCCACAGCATCCTCACGTTTCTCGACGTGCTGCGCACCTACGGCATCACCACACTGATCGATGTGCGCGAGCGACCGTATAGCCGCAAGCCAGATTTCTCCAAAAAGCGTCTGGAAGCCCACCTTGCCGCTGAGCAGATCGTGTATCTGCACCTTGTCGAGCTGGGCACGCCCAAGCTCCTGCGTGACGAAGTGCGCCGCAGCAAGAACTACCCGGCGTTCTTTGCCGCCGTCACCCCGCTGATCGAGGCCGAAGAGGCGGCCCTCCAAGCAGCCCTTGCCCTGGCCACAACAACCGCCTGCGCGCTGCTCTGCTACGAGGGCCCGGTCGAGACATGCCACCGCCTGGCTGTTGCCAACGCGCTCAGCCAGCGCGCCGCCGGTGCGCTCCAGATTGTCCATCTTTAGGAAAAGTGGGCGTGTGACTCGTCATAGCGCGCATTACAAAGCTTTTAACCTGGTAACGGGTATTTAAGGGTTTCCATTACGCATGCGCGGAGCCGGTGTGGAGCTATTGAGCCCACGGCGTATCGGTATAGTACCCCACACGTGATAGATAGGCGAATCCTACCTGAGCTACCATGGCCCATCTCACTGTCACACGGCGCGGGTCGCGTGGAGCATGCCCAGCCGCTTACGCGGCTGCTCGCAGGCGTAGCCATCTCAGGCGAAGGTTTCACTGCAAGGGCCGCAGCGCGAGCCGGTCGCGCCGAAGTTTGTGGGTTCGGCCGGCCAGGTGGTGGGCGAAGAGGTCTGCTCCTTTGCCATAGAGCCACCTATGTGTGTGCTGAGATCGCTTCAACCTATTGGCAGCGGCCGGTGGGAGCGCCGAGGGCGCCCTTGCTCCGCGCCCACCACCGATCGCAGACGCCCAACGACAGGCGCGCCACGGGCTACCGGTCGGCCCGGTCTTTCTTTGAGCGCCGGCGGCGCTGGCGGCGCTCGGTTCTCCGGCCTGCCCACAGCGAGCCCCAGAGTGCCAGGATGGCCGTGGTCGCTCCGGCACACGCCGCGTCGAACACCGGCCATCCCCAGCGCACCAGGCCAGTCATCGTCACCAGTCCGACCACGTAGACCCCGACCGCAAAGAGCATTGCCAGGAGCGGCGGTCGGGGCGCCCGCTGCATTACTTTCGGCCGGTAGTGCGAAGAGTCTGCGCCCGCTGGCTGCGAACGAACTGCACGCTGGTCCAGATAAGGGTCACGGCGATCAGCGGCAGCACTAGCAGCATCGCGTTGGCAAAGGTCTCCAGCGCCGGGTTGCTCGTCGCCACCAGAACCAGGAACGCCGTGTAAGCGACGTAGCTGCCCAGGAACAGCACGCCCTCCCAGCGGGCGATGGTGAACCCCGTGAAGAAGATCGGCAGACAGGCCACGGTCACCGCGATCATGATCGGCATGTCGAAGCTGACCATCAGCGGGTTCACGTTCAGCCCGCCGGGCGTGACCATCGCCGAGAAGCCGAGGATGCCCAGGATGTTGAAGATGTTCGAGCCGACGACGTTACCGATGGCGATGTCGCGCTCCTTGCGGATGGTGGCGATGATCGAGGTGGCTACCTCGGGCAGCGAGGTGCCGGCGGCGACGATCGTCAGGCCGATGATCAGGTCACTGACACCCAGGCTGCGGGCGATGGCGGTCGAGGACTCGATCAGGTAGCCCGCGCCGAGCACCAGGATACCGAGGCCCGCCGCGATAAAGCCGACCTGGTGGGCGATGTCGCCGCCCTTCGTCGTGCCGCCCTTCCCAAAGAGCGAGCCGGCGATGAACAGCCCGGCGCCCACGATGAGGAAGCCAACCACCACCACGTTGAACCAGCCGAGGCCATAGCCTACGGCGGCCACGGCTAGCACCGCCACCGCCCCGGCAAACCAGAGCGGGCTCTTGGCGGCGATGGTGTCCACCGTCACGCTCTCCTCGTTGCCCTTCGCGGCGGCCGTCTCCCTGCGGCTCTCGATCACCGACCAGCCCGTGTAGCCGACGATGCCGGCGAAGAGCAGGGCACCGTCGAGGAAGCCAATCCCGCCGTCGAGGGAGAGCAGCAGGAGCAGCAGCGAGGTGCCGATCATGATCGGCACCTCGCGCCGCACCAGCTGCCGCGAGACCAGCAGGGGCAGGATCAGGGCGCAGGCGCCGAGGATGAGCAGCACGTTGAAGATGTTCGAGCCCACCACGTTGCCCACGGCGATGTCGGGGTTGCCGGCGAGGCCGGCCTGGATGCTCACCGCCATCTCGGGCGAGCTGGTGCCGAAGGCCACCACGGTCAGGCCGATCACCAGGGGTGAGATACCGAAGACGGCGGCCACGCTCGACGCGCCCCGCACGAGCAACTCGCCGCCCGCCACGAGCAGCGCCAGTCCGGCAACCAGTATCAGCAGAATTGTGAACCAGTCCACGCTCAGGTCTCCTCTCAGTCGAGACGCGCGCTTGCGGTGGCGGGGCCGGGGGCGCGCATTGCCCCGGCCCCGCCTGCTCTAGCTACGCCTGTAAGGCGGGCCGCCGCGAGGGTACGCGGCCGCGGAGGAACAGCTTCTCGGCCTCGACGGCGGCGAAGAGGGCGAGGCCCAGGCCGACACAGACCAGCAGGTCGACATCGCCTGCCACTGGGCCAGGCCCTGGCTGTAGTACCAGAACCCGCTGCCCAGGGTCAGCACACCGATCGCGATGCCCACCCAGGTCACCTGCCAGCCCATCCCCCCCCGAAAAGATGCCATCGGTCGGCTTGTGGGGCGGGCGCTGCATCACGTTCTTCTCGGCCGACTCCACGCCCCCGGCCTCCAGGGCGATCACGTCGCCGGGGACGAGCTCGCGGGCGGAGATCTCGACCAGCCTGCCGTTGTCGTCGGCCTGAGTGGGCATGGGCGGCTGCGCCTTCGAAGTGGCACTGCGGTCCAGGGTCTGCTGCATCGTGTGTTCTCCGGTGGCGGGTCTCGCGCACACCAAAAATCGAGACCGTCACGGCGTATGGAAACGTC
>ENA-ORBV01002383-ORBV01002383.1-microbial-mat-metagenome-genome-assembly--contig:-NODE-2383-length-39825-cov-9.189091_pt1 | contig 39825 bp, 38 predicted proteins | sample MGYA00237777_ERZ505514 | MGnify/ENA primary metagenome ERZ505514 (study PRJEB26160, sample SAMN06269048) | microbial mat metagenome | isolation source: Oligotrophic lake microbial mat | place... | reverse complement strand
GACGTCCGGCCACTGGTCGCGGACCGCGGTAGGACTTCTGAACTGGAGCCTCCAACTCGTCGTCAGGCACGTACTCCGCAATGTCAGCCACTTGGCACTGAAAGTACCTGCACAGGCTGTCCACGTTGCTGATGGACACGTTGTAGCCGCGCACGTTGAGCATCCGCGAGAGCGTTGCGCGATGAATGCCCGCCGCCTCTGCGACTTCCTGCCATTCGATTCGGCGCCCCTCCTTGAAGCCCTTGGCAGCAAGCAGTTCGGTCAGTCGGAAGCGGATCACTAGAACCTCCAAGGGCGCGGAAGAGCGACGCCGGGACGAATTATGGGAGCAGCCCGCGTTGCTGATACGCAACACAGAATGCTTTTACACGTCATCTATTTCTTTGGGAATTGCATAACAGCGACGTACATTTCGTTTACGCCAACTGAGGCGGTGTTTACCAACCAGGACTGAACGCATGAACTTCAACAACTCCCAGACCAGCCTCTCCTATCCGATGGCCTCCGGCCTAGATGGTCAGACCTCGCACTTGCGCAACATCATCGAACTTGCCTGGACCGCCGGATTCGTAGACGGCGAAGGGTGCATCCACATTTCCAAGCAGCAGCTGAAGCAGCGACAGAATCCGACCTATAGACTGACGCTGACCGTGGGGCAGAACCATCGCGGTTCGCTTGAGCGCGTGGCACGCGCGCTCAATGCTCCTGCTCGGATCTACACGGTCAAGCGATCGCTGCAAATGAATCGGGACTCTTTCGTATTGAGTGTCAACGATCAGGATGCCCATCGCGCGCTGGGAGAGTTGCTTCCGTACCTGGGTCGAAAAGCGCCGGAGGCAAAGATTGCGATAGAAGCCTACGACCTGGGGCAACTCTCCGTTCACCCTGGACCCAAGGGACACGCACCGGCAATCTGGAAAATCCGCGAGAGCTACCGCCTCAAGCTGCAGCGTATGAAGTGAGGCAACCATGCGCACAGAACTGCATCCGACGCGACGACCTAACGCCCCAGCATCACGGGACGTAGCGCAACAGCTGACTGAGATTCGTCGACTTCTCAACTCCTGGGAAGCCGCCGCAACGCGTGACCAGCCATTTGCAGCTGTCTCGTCTTTGGCCGACCGCGGCGCGGATGCCACGCGCCAACTGTTCGACCCCGGGGACCTCGTGGCGAGAATCGAGTGGGCGAAGCGCCTGGCAGGCGATACCAGAGAGGTCGTGCTTGCCCAGCTTCGACGCGCGCAAATTCTTGGGCCCCAGCGGCGCGTCTCGATCAAGCCAACGTCTGTCGACATCGACGCACTTTCACGCGACTTTCCTCATTTGGCGTCAGTTGTCGATGTGGTGCGCCGCCGTGTTGCTCTCGCAGAGCGCTCTTCGCCGCCGTCCTTGCGATTGCCGCCTTTGCTTCTCAGTGGGCCACCAGGCAACGGTAAAACGGCGTTCGCTCAGCGCCTTGCAGCAGCGCTGCAGTCACGTGTCATCCAAATCGACATGTCCACTCTAGAGACCCCGTTTTCGATCGTGGGCCTCGATGTGGGTTACGCGACAGGAAGACCCGGCGTCGTGTGGGAAGCAATGCAGCACGAGTCGATGACACCGGTAGTCGTTTTGGACGAACTGGACAAGGCCCGCCAGGGTGTCGGCGAGCGTGACGTGACTTCGTTTCTCTACAGCCTGCTGGAACCCGTGAGCGCCAAGCGCTTCGTCGACGGCGCGATCGGCCTGCCGATCGACTTGTCGCGAGCGATTTGGATCGCCACTTGTAACGATCACTCTCTAATCCACCCGGCCATCCTGTCTCGCTTTCAGCAAGTCAGAGTCGACTGTCCGAGGCCTGATCAGATGCCCGCCGTGATCCGCAGCATTCACGCTGAATTGATCAAGGGCGCAGACTGGCGCGATGGCTTCGATCATCAGCTCGACGAAGGCGTGTTGACCGCACTTGTCCTGATGCCGCCTCGCTTGGTGTGGCAGTCTCTCGAAGAAGCGTATGCAACGTGTGCGCTTGCTGGTCGCCGATCCTTGTTGCCCTCCGACATTCCCGTCGCCGCGCGTGACCCTAGATCGGCGCGTCCCATCGGCTTCGTCCGATTCAACGAAGAACGGCATCGCGCATGAGGTTCAACATGGAAAGCCCACCAAACTTTCGGGCGAGCATCGACGTGCTCGCCCAGCGAGCCGGCTCAGTACCGGCAGGTTGGCGCCGCGCGTACGAAGATGCCCTGGTCGGTTTCAGCGCTGTCGATTGCCCCAGAAGGCACGACGTTGTCTTGGACGGTCCGTTCGTCGACGACATCTCGCTCAGAGTTTCTGTCGATCGCAAGGATCGCGTCGTGCGAGGGATCGCGAGGAGCCTATCAACACGGACAGAACAGACCTGCGAAAAGTGTGGAATGACCGGACGCCTGCGCACACTTCCGACGCGCACTGTCGCAGTCCTTTGTCCAACGTGCGCGGCTCCCCGGATTCTGAGCGCCGAGCTGATTCGCTTGCTGCGGGATGCCGATCATGCCGACCGCACGCTGTCACCGCGGATTTGGACGTATGACGAGATGCCTTTCCAGATGCGCCCGGTCATTCCTCGTGAGGCGTGGCGCTCGGGGCCCTTGCCCGAGCGGGGCCCGAGTGAAGCGTACTTCGTGTCCGATGGCGCACTCCGACGTCTAAAGCCGCGGTTCGGCCAGCTGCTGGAGAAGCTCACGGCGTTCATCGACGCGAGCGAGCCGGCATGACCTGGCGGGCAACACCAAGGCGCTTTGGTGCCGTTCGGTTGCAGATGGCGGCGGTTGTCAGCTGGCTCCAAAACGGGATGAGCCTCGGCAACCCCATGGCGGCCCCTCCATCGGTTCCCCGACCAACCCAGGATGGCTTCAAGCGCCGGACGATGTCGCTGGTGCTAGTCCCGGCCACCTGTCAGCAGCAGCAAGGCAGAGAGTCACGGACCAATTTAGCGAGCCTTGGACTACGATGCCGCCGACAAGCTGATCGAAGGACGTGTGCTGGGGGGCGGACCAACCCGCAAACCAGCGAATTCCAATTTGGAATAAAAATGCCCACCAAGTTAGTGGGCACTTTCGAGGAGAACCTCATGAATGTTGGCGGAGTGGACGGGGCTCGAACCCGCGACCCCCGGCGTGACAGGCCGGTATTCTAACCAACTGAACTACCACTCCATGTGGCTTCGGTCCTGCATGCGCAGGTCCCAAGTGCCGCATTGAACTTGTCGAAACTGGCGTCCCCTAGGGGATTCGAACCCCTGTAATCACCGTGAAAGGGTGGTGTCCTAGGCCTCTAGACGAAGGGGACTGAACGTTCAATTTGATCGCTAATTCTTTCGAATTTCCTCGGTCTCTTGAACAGCGCGTGCTTCTGAGATGGTGGAGGTAAGCGGGATCGAACCGCTGACCTCTTGCATGCCATGCAAGCGCTCTCCCAGCTGAGCTATACCCCCGCGGTTCTGCAAAACCAGCACTGTTCAAGCTAGCCCATGAGTATACACAAAGCTTCAGATGTGCTGCAACCGAGCGAGCACCGCTTCACGAGAGAACAGCGCCAGAACGGCGTCGATGGACGGGGTCTGCGCACGACCACAGACGAGCACGCGGACGGCCGGCGCCAGCTGTCCCAGCTTGACCTGGTGAGCGGTCAAGGTGTCCTTCAGCGCGGCGGCGATGGCGGCCTTGTCCCAGTCGATGGCGGCCAGATGATCGCGCAGCGTGCGCAGCGCGGGCTTCAGGCCGTCAGTCACGTGCAGCGCCAGATCCTCTGGGCCGGCCTTCACCGCAACGAAGAGCATCTCGGTCCAGTCGGCCAGTTCAACCACCGTGCTGCAGCGGTCCTTGAACAGCGCACTGGCACGTGCCAGCAGTGACAGGTCCGAAGCCGCCACACCACGGCTGGCCAGTTGTTCTTGCACCAACACCGCCAGCCGTTCGTCGGCCGCTTGTTTGATGTAGTGCGCGTTCACCCAGGCCAGCTTGGCCGGGTCCCATTGCGCCGGGCTCTTGGCCAGGTGCGTGCCGTCGAACCACTGCACCATCTGCTCTTGCGAAAACAGCTCTTCGTCGCCATGGCTCCAGCCCAGGCGGGCCAGGTAGTTGAGCATGGCCTCGGGCAGGTAACCCGCATCGCGGTAGGCCGTGACGCTGACGGCGCCGCGGCGTTTGCTGAGCTTTTGCCCATCGTCGCCCAGGATGATGGGGCAGTGGCCGAACAAGGGCAGCGGCGCACCCAGGGCGCGGAAGATGTTGATCTGCCAGGGTGTGTTGTTGATGTGCTCGTCGCCGCGAAAGACATGCGTGATGGCCATGTCCCAGTCGTCCACCACGACCGCGAAGTTGTAGGTCGGCACACCGTCGGGACGCAGGATGATGAGGTCATCGATCTCTTCGTTGCGGATGCTGATCGGGCCCTTGACCAGGTCGAGCCAGTTCACCACGCCGTCGGGCGGGTTGGCAAAGCGCACCACGGGTTTCACGTCGGCGGGTGGTGCCGGCAAATTCTTGCCAGGCGCCGGGCGCCAGCGGCCGTCGTAGTGGGTCTTTTCGCCGCGTTCACGCTGCGCTTCGCGCATCGCGTCCAGTTCGTCGGGTGTGCAATAGCAGCGGTAGGCGGTGCCCGCAGCGATCATCTGCTCAACCACCGCGTGATAGCGCTCCAGGCGCTGCATCTGGTACATCGGGCCTTCGTCGTGCTGCAGACCCAGCCACTGCATGCTGGCCAGGATCTGCTCGACCGAATCCTGCGTCGACCGGGCCACATCGGTGTCCTCGATGCGCAGCACAAACTGGCCGCCGAAGTGGCGGGCATAGGCCCATGAATACAGCGCGGTGCGCGCGGTGCCCAGGTGCAGGAAGCCGGTGGGGCTGGGGGCGATGCGGGTGCGAACCGAGGTCGTGTGGCTCATGTCAGGGTGGCCAGGCCACGTTGCAGGTCGTCGGTGATGTCATCCACGTGCTCCAGCCCCACGGCCAGACGAACCAGCCCCTGGCCGATGCCGCAAGCCTGCCGCTGCGCTTCGGTCAGGCGGCCGTGCGAGGTGGACGCGGGGTGGGTGATGATGGACTTGGTGTCGCCCAGGTTGGTGGCGATGCTGAGCACACGCGTGCTGTCGATGACTCGGAAAGCCGCCTCGCGCGCTTGCTCGGCCGTGCCGGCGCGCACGTCGAACGACAGCACCGCGCCGCCCATGCCCGATTGCTGCGCCATCGCCAATGCATGCTGCGGGTGCGACGGCAGCGCCGGGTAGTGCACACGGGCGACGGCCGGGTGGCGTTCGAGCCAGCGCGCCACGTGCAATGTGGCCTCGCTCTGCGCCTTCATGCGCAACGACAGCGTCTCCAGCCCCTTGAGCACGACCCAGGCGTTGAATGGCGCCAGCGTCATGCCGGCGGTGCGCAGCGTGGGCCCGAACACATCGACGATCAGCCGGTTCGGGCCACACAGCGCGCCGGCCATCACCCGGCCCTGGCCATCGAGGTATTTGGTGCCGGCATGTATCACCAGGTCGGCACCCAGTGCCAGCGGCCGCTGCAAGGCGGGCGAGCAGAAGGTGTTGTCCACCGTCAGCATCGCACTGGCGTCGTGCGCCAGCGTGGCCAGCGCGCGGATGTCGCACACCTCGGTCAGCGGGTTGGTGGGCGTCTCGGCGAACAGCAGCTTGGTGCTGGGGCGCAGCGCGGCGCGCCACTCGGCGACGTCGGTCTGCGAGACGAAGCTGGTTTCGACACCGAACTTGCCAAACTCCTTGGCGAACAAGCTCTGTGTGGAGCCGAACACCGAACGTGAACACACAACATGGTCACCGGCCTTGAGCAGACCCATGATCAGCAGCAGGATCGCGCTCATGCCGGTGGATGTGGCCACCGCGCCTTCGGCACCTTCCATCGCTGCCAGGCGCTGCTCCAGGCTGCGCACCGTGGGGTTGCTGGTGCGCGCGTAGGTGAAGTCTTCCATCCCGGCAAAGCGCCGCGCCGAAGTCTCGGCATCGGGCTGCACGAAGGCGCTGGTGAGGAACAGGCCTTCGGAGTTTTCGCCGTGCTGGCTGGGCGCCATCGCCGTGCGCACGGCCAGCGTTTCCGGGCGCAGGCCCTCGGGCAGGCGGGCGCGGGCGATGCGCGCGTGCTCGCTGCCAGGGCTGTCGCTGCCGGCGCTGTCGCGCTCGCTCATGTCGGCTCGCTGCCTTGCAGCGCCAGCCGCGACCGATTGCCGCTGTCCTCTTCGTCGAACTGCAGTTTGCGCTGCGCCTGCATGGTGGCAAAGGCCTCGGCCGTGACGTCACCCGTGACGTAGTGGCCGTCGAAGCAACTGGCCTCGAACCCCAGTATCTTGGGGTTGAGCGCGGCCACCACGCGCTTCATCGCGTCCACGTCCTGGTAGATCAGTTGGTCGGCGCCGATGTAGGCGCGGATCTCTTCGATGCTGCGGCCGTGTGCGATCAGCTCTTCCTTGGTCGGCATGTCGATGCCGTAGACATTGGGGTAGCGCACCGGCGGCGCGGCGCTGGCCAGGTAGACCTTGCGTGCACCGGCCTCGCGCGCCATCTGCACGATCTCTTTGCTGGTGGTGCCACGCACGATGCTGTCGTCCACCAGCAGCACGTTGCGGCCCTTGAATTCCATGCCGATGGCGTTGAGCTTTTGACGCACACTTTTTTTGCGCACGCCCTGCCCCGGCATGATGAAAGTGCGGCCCACGTAGCGGTTCTTGACGAAGCCTTCGCGGTAGGGCTTGCCCAGCCGGTGCGCCAACTGCATGGCGCTGGGTCGGCTGCTTTCGGGGATGGGAATGACGACGTCGATGTCCGACGGCGGCATCGTGCTGATGACACGCTGTGCCAGTGTTTCGCCCAGGTTCAGGCGAGCCTGGTAGACCGAGATGCCGTCCAGCACCGAGTCGGGGCGCGCGAGGTAGACATACTCGAACATGCAGGGGTTGAGTTGCGGCGATTCGGCACATTGCCGTGTGTGCATGTGGCCGTGGCTGTCGATGTAGATGGCTTCACCGGGCGCGATGTCGCGCACCAGGCGGTGGCCGGTGCCCTCCAGCGCCACCGATTCGCTGGCGACCATGAATTCACGCCCGCCGTCGGTCACGCCTTGGCCAAAACACAGCGGGCGGATGCCGTAGGGGTCGCGGAAGGCCAGCAGCCCGTGGCCGGCAATCAGCGCGATGACGGCATAGCTGCCCTTGATGCGCATGTGCACCGCGCCCACGGCCTTGAACACATGTTCGGGCGTCAGCGGCAGGTCGCGCGCCACCAGTTCCAGTTCGTGCGCCAGCACGTTGATCAGCACCTCGGTGTCGCTTTCGGTGTTGATGTGGCGGCGGTCGATGTCGAACAGCTCTTCCTTCAGCGCCTGTGCGTTTGTCAGGTTGCCGTTGTGCACCAGCACGATGCCGTAGGGCGCGTTGACGTAGAAAGGCTGCGCCTCTTCTTCGCTGTAGGCGTTGCCGGCCGTCGGGTAGCGGCACTGGCCCAGGCCCACCTGCCCCGGCAAGCCGCGCATGTTGCGTGTGCGAAAGACATCGCGCACCATGCCCCGCGCCTTGTGCATGTAGCACTTGCTGCCCTGCATGGTGACCATGCCGGCGGCGTCTTGCCCCCGGTGCTGCAGCAGCAGCAGCGCGTCGTAGATCAACTGGTTGACCGGCGTGGTGGAAATCGCGCCAACGATGCCGCACATGGTGGGTGGGGTTTCCTGGTGGTTGAAAGGACCGGCCGCTTCAGGTGCGCACCAGGCGCGCCACCGGCTCGGGCAGCAAGGGCTTCAGGCCGGCCAGCGCCACGCCCAGCCAGCGCGCACCTTGTGAGGCACGCCAAGCGGTGGATTGTGAGGCCGGCGTCAGCGCCACGACCGTGGCAACCGCCAGCAACAGCACGGCGCCGCGCAGCAGGCCAAAGCCGGCGCCCAGCAGCCGGTCGGGCAGCGACAGCGGTGTGGCGTGGATCAACAGGCGCAGCAGGCGCGCCAGCAGCGTCCACACGATCAAGGCGGCCACGAAGGCCAGCAAGAAGGCCGCGCCCATGTTCAGCGCCGAGCCGGCAGCGCCGACAGGAATCACAGGCGCCAACTGCGGCGCGGCCCCTTGCGCGACAAACCAGGCCACCAGCCAGCCCGCCAGGGACAGCAGCTCAAAGACAAAACCGCGCACCAGGCCCACCACCACCGACAGCAGCAGCACGGCCATCAACGTCCAGTCCAGCCATGACAGCTCGGGGATGACCGCAGCCGTCACAGCGCCAGGATGTTGGCCTGCAGGCCGTTGGCCTTGACCTTGCCCGCCACCGCTTCAGCTTCTTGCCGGCTGGCAAAAGGGCCTACGCGCACACGGGTGCGCTTGCCCGTGGGCGAGTCGATCTCTTGCGTGTAGCTCTTGTAGCCCAGCTTTTCCACCTTCTGGCGTGCGGCGCGCAGGCGTTCGGGCTCGTTGTAGGCGCCCACCTGCACCACAAAGCGGCCATTGGCGGCTGGGCCGACTTCTTGTGCGGGTTTGGCGGCTTCGGCCTTCAGCGCTGGGGTCTTTGCAGGCTCTGCTCTTGCAGGCTCCGACCTTGCAGGCTCTGCTCTTGCAGGCTCTGGCTTTGCAGGTTCTGTCTTGGTCGGTTCGGGCTTGGCCACGGCCAGCTTGGCCGGTGCAGGCTTGACCGCTTCGGGCGCGGGCGTGGCAGGCACCGCCGCTTCCACCCGCTCTGCAGGTGGCGCGACCCGGGTTGCGGCCGCCGATGCTGGCGCAGGCGGTGTCGGCGCAGCAACAGCGGTCGTCTGCCCTTCATTGCCCGCATCCGGCGGCAGTGCAGGCAGCGCTGGCGGGGCCGCCACCACACGGCTGCCGGCGCCTTCGGACACCAGCATGGGCGTGTCCATGGGCGTGTCCATGGGCAGCGGGCGAGGTTGGGTCTCGAACAGCACCGGAAATCCCAGCACGCCCACAGCCAGCAGCACCAACGCGCCGATCAGGCGGCGGCGTGCGCGCACGCGGGCTTCATGCACGGGGCCTTCGTCCGTTGATGCGCCAGCGGCAGCGCGGGCTGCACTGTTGGAGCTTCTAGAACCCTTTGAGCCACCGCCCGCTGCCGGGCCGGCGTGCCCCCGCTGGGTCCAGTCCGGCCTGGCAGGCGAAGACCCGTCAGCGGGATTCTTGGCGCGGAACAGGCCGCGAAAAAAGGGCAGGCGCATGCTCGGTGGCAGTGGCAGTGGCAGTGGCAGTGGCGGTGGCGGCAGCGGTGGCAGACTTGTCAGCTGGGCTGGATGGGAGTGATGGGCGCGGCAGCCGCCAGATGCGGTGCCGACAGCCGGGGCAGGCCTTCCTTCAGCACGCCACCCACGGTGTAGAAGGAACCGAAGACCACGATTCTATCGGCGGGGTCGGCACCAGCCGCTGCCGCCTGCAACGCGACAGCAGGTCCGGTGTGGGTGTGGATGGCCGGTGGACCACCGATGCGGCCCTGGCTGGCGCTGCGCACGAAGTCGGCCAGTTCATGCGCCTGGGCTGCACGGGCCGGCGGCAGGTCGCAGCAGTGCCAAACGTCCACCAGCGTCGCGATCTTGGCCAGCAGCGAGGCAATGTCCTTGTCGCGCATGGCGCCGAACACGGCATGGGTGCGCGGGAAGTAGCCCATGGCGTCCAGGTTGACGGCCAGCGCGGCCACCGAGTGCGGGTTGTGCGCCACGTCCAGCACCAGAGTCGGCTGGCCCGGCACGATCTGGAATCGGCCCGGCAGTTCCACCAGCGCCAGCCCGGTGCGCACGGCCTGGGCATTAATGGGCAAACGGTCTTTCAAGGACAGCAGCGCGGCGACGGCGCCCGAAGCGTTCAGCAGCTGATTGGCGCCGCGCAGCGCCGGGTAGGACATACCGCTGTAGCGGCGCCCGCGGCCGCTCCATGCCCACTGCTGTCGGTCACCCGTGTGGTTGAAGTCGCGCCCCACCAGCCACAGGTCGGCACCGATGGACTGGCCATGGCCCAGCACACTCTGTGGCGGCAGCGGGTCGCTGATGATGGCTGGCTTGCCGGGCCGCATGACCTGGGCCTTCTCCAGGCCGATGCTCTCGCGGTCGGGGCCCAGCCACTCGGTGTGGTCCAGGTCGATGCTGGTGATGACCACACAGTCGGCATCAAAAGCATTGACCGAGTCGTAGCGCCCGCCCATACCTACTTCCAGCACGATCAGGTCCAGCTCGGCCATCGACAGCAGCCGCACGATGGCCAGGGTGCTGAACTCGAACTGCGTCAGCGTGATGTCGCCACGCGCGGCTTCAACCGCCGCGAATTGCACCACCAACTCGGCTTCGGCCACCGGCTGACCGCCGATGCGACAACGTTCGGTGAAATGCACCAGTTCCGGCTTCTGGTACACACCCACGCGATAGCCGGCATGACGCGCGATGCTGTCGATCATGGCGCAGGTGCTGCCCTTGCCATTGGTGCCGGCCACCGTGATCACCGGCACCGTGAACTGGATGCCCAGGCGGCGCGCCACCTCGACCGTGCGCTCCAGCGACAGGTCCATGGTCTTGGGGTGCATGGCGGTGCAATGCGCCAGCCAGTCGGCAAGGGTGATCGGTGTGCTCATCGCAAGTAGAGCCGGGCCCGCGTGGGGCCCGGCGGAAGGGGTGTCAACAAAGGGCTAGGCCACGGCATCGGCCGACTGGCGTTGCAGCATGGCCAGTTGGCGGGCGATGTTGGGGCGCAGCTGGCGGCGGTCGCAGATCATGTCGATCGCGCCTGTGCCGATCAAGAATTCGCTGCGCTGAAAACCTTCGGGCAGTTTCTCGCGCACGGTGTTTTCAATCACGCGCGGACCGGCAAAGCCGATCAGCGCCTTGGGCTCGGCGATGACCACATCGCCCACGAAAGCAAAGCTGGCCGAGACGCCGCCCATCGTGGGGTCGGTCAGCACGCTGATGAAGGGCAACTTGGCCTTGGACAAACGTGTCAACGAGGCGTTGGTCTTGGCCATCTGCAGCAGCGACAACAGGCCTTCCTGCATGCGCGCGCCGCCGGTGGCGGTGAAGCTGACGAAAGGCACTTTCTGTTCGATGGCGGCTTCCACGCCGCGCACGAAGCGCTCGCCCACCACGCTGCCCATGCTGCCGCCCATGAAGTCGAACTCGAAACAGGCGGCGACCACCGGCACGCTGAGCACCGCACCACCCACCACCACCAGCGCGTCGGTCTCGCCAGTGGCCTCGAGCGCGGCCTTCAGGCGCTGCGGGTATTTCTTGCTGTCCTTGAACTTCAGCGCGTCCACGGGCATCACTTCCTGCCCGATCTCCCAACGGCCTTCAGGGTCGAGGAAGGCATCCAGCCGCGCACGTGCGCCGATGCGGTGGTGGTGATCGCACTTGGGGCAGACGTTGAGGTTCTTCTCGAGGTCGGTTTTGTAGAGCACCGTCTCGCATGAGGGGCATTTGACCCACAAGCCCTCGGGGACCGCGCGGCGTTCGGCCGGGTCGGTGGGCTGGATCTTGGGCGGCAGCAGTTTTTCGAGCCAACTCATGCGTTCACCTCGGGTCAAGCGTCCAGTGCGGCGCGGATCTCTGCCATGAAGGTCCGCGCCGCATCGGCGGCGCGTCGGCGATTCTCTGCGGGAGCGGCATTGTGCCGTGTCTCGGTTTGCAGGATCTGGATCAGCCGCGAGCCGATGACCACCGCGTCCGCCACCTGGGCAACAGCCCGCGCGGTCGCCGCATCGCGGATGCCGAATCCCACGCCGACGGGCACTTTCACGTGCTGTTTGATCCTGGGCACCATCTGTGCCACGGCTGCGGTGTCCAGGTGGCCGGCGCCGGTCACACCCTTCAGCGACACGTAGTAGACGTATCCGCTGGCGATGCGGCCCACCTGCTGCATGCGCTGCTCGGTGCTGGTGGGGGCCAGCAGGAAGATCAGGTCCAGGCCCACCGCTTTCAACTGCGCGGCAAAAACCTCGCACTCTTCAGGCGGGTAGTCCACCACCAGCAGGCCGTCGACACCGGCTACCGCCGCGTCGTGGATGAAACTGCCCGCACCGTGGCTCTGGTCGTAGCGCTCCACCGGGTTGGCGTAGCCCATCAGCACCACAGGTGTGCTGTTGTTGTCCTTGCGGAAGGCGCGCACCATGTCCAGCACCTGGGTGGCGCCGATGCCACGCGCCAGCGCACGTTCGCTGGCCTTCTGGATCACCGGGCCATCGGCCATGGGGTCGCTGAAAGGCACGCCCAGTTCGATGATGTCTGCGCCGCCATCGGCCAGCGCCTGCATGATGTCGGGCGTGGCGTCGGCAAACGGATCGCCGGCCGTGACGTAGGGGATGAGCGCCGTGCGGCCGCTGGCTTTCAGCGCCGCCAGCGTGGCCTGGATGCGGCTGATTTCGCGACTCATTGCACGCCTCCCTTGACCGACTGTCCGCGGCACGAAGGCCGGCAATAGAAGTCGGCACCGCTGAGGTCGGCCACCGTGCCGATGTCCTTGTCGCCACGGCCTGACAGGTTCACCAGCAGGTGCTGGTCGGGCTTCATCGTCGCGGCCAGCTTCATCGCATAGGCCACCGCGTGGCTGCTTTCCAGCGCCGGGATGATGCCTTCGGTGCGGCACAGGCGGTGGAAGGCGCTCAGGGCTTCGCCGTCTTCGATGGCCACGTACTCGGCGCGGCCGATGTCCTTCAGATAGGCGTGCTCCGGGCCCACGCCGGGGTAGTCCAGGCCGGCGCTGATGCTGTGCGTTTCGGTGATCTGGCCATTGGCGTCCTGCAGCAGGTAGGTGCGGTTGCCGTGCAGCACACCGGGTGAGCCGGCCGTCAGCGACGCGGCGTGTTTGCCGCTTTCCAGGCCCTGCCCCGCCGCCTCGACACCGATCAGGCGCGTCTTCTCAAACGGGATGTAGGGGTAGAACATGCCCATGGCGTTGCTGCCACCGCCCACGCAGGCAATCACGGCATCGGGCTGGCGGCCGATCTGCGCCGGCATCTGCACCAGGCACTCGTCGCCGATCACACGCTGGAAATCACGCACCATCATCGGGTAGGGATGCGGACCAGCGACTGTGCCGATGATGTAGAAGGTGTTTTCCACATTCGTCACCCAGTCGCGCAGTGCTTCGTTCAGCGCGTCCTTCAGCGTCTTGCTGCCGCTTTCAACGGGTACCACGCGCGCGCCCAGCAGGTGCATGCGGTAGACGTTGGGGCTCTGGCGCTTGACGTCTTCTGAACCCATGTAGACGACACATTCCATGCCGTATCGGGCACAGATCGTGGCCGTGGCAACGCCGTGCTGGCCGGCGCCGGTTTCTGCAATCACCCGCGGCTTGCCCATGCGCCGCGCCAGCAGGGCTTGACCGATGGTGTTGTTGACCTTGTGCGCGCCGGTATGGTTGAGGTCTTCGCGCTTGAGGTGAATCTGCGCGCCGCCCAGTTCGCGGCTCAGGCGGGCCGCGTGGTAGATCGGGCTGGGCCGGCCCACGAAGTGCTTCAGCTCGTGCTGGAATTCGGCCACGAACTCGGGGTCGCTGCGGTATTTCGCATACGCCGCTTCAAGTTCATGCAGCGCGTGGATCAGGGTCTCGGCAACGAATGTGCCGCCGTACGGCCCGAAGTGCCCGTGGGCATCGGGTTGTTGGTAGTCGAGCATGGGGAACCTTCAGATTCAGGTGCCGGTCAGGCGTTCATCCGCCTGCCGCACCGCCAAACAGAACCGGCGCATCAGCTCGGCGCTCTTCACGCCTTTGCCGACTTCAACGCCGGAGCTCACGTCAACGGCCCAAGGCCGGACGCTGAGCACCCCATCGGTCACGTTGGCAGGATTCAACCCACCAGACAAAACGACCGGAAGGGGCACGCTTGGTGGAATCTGTGACCAATCGAAGACCTTCCCGCTTCCGCCGTAGCCCTCGACATGGGCGTCGAGCAGCAGGGCCTGGGCCCGGGCGAAGTGTGCGGCGAAGTCTAACAAATCGAAGCCCGGGCCCATGCGCGCGGCCCGCAAGTAAGGCCGGCCCGCGGCATCACACTGCGCGGGCGTTTCGTCGCCATGGAACTGCAGCAGCGCATGGGGCACCCGCTGGGCAGCTTCTTCCAAATCGTGCACCGACGCATTCACCACCAGCAGCACCGGCGTGACAAAGGGCGGCAGGCGCGCGATCAGCGTGGCCGCACGCGCCAGCGACACGTGGCGTGTGCTCTTGGCGTAGAGCACAAATCCCAGCGCGTCGGCGCCGGCTGCGACGGCGTCGTCGACATCGGCCTCGCGGGTCAGGCCGCAGATCTTGATGCGGGTGCGTGTCATAGTCACATGTTGCAGCAGGTCACAGCCAGTCATGCGCACTGACGCGGTCCGGCAAACCCACCGCGGCATCGTAGTACGGGCCCAGGAAGTACAGGCCATCGGCGGGAAAGGTGGGGGCGGCCGCGTCACGATTGCGCGCGGCCAGCACCTGCGCCAGCCAGCCGGGCGGCTGGCGACCGCTGCCCACGGCCAGCAGGCAACCCATGAGGTTGCGCACCATGTGGTGCAGGAATGCGTTGGCGTCGAAGTCGAAGTGCCAGTAGGCACCTTGGCGCACGATCTCGATGCTGCGCAGTGTCTTCACCGGTGTGTGCGACTGACACTGCGATGAACGGAAGGACGTGAAGTCGTGTTCGCCCAGCAGGTGCGCTGCGGCATGGCGCATGGTGTCGACGTCCAGCGGCTTGAAGGTCCATCCCACCAGGCCTTGCTCCAGCGACGGCCGCACCGGCGACTCCAGCACCGTGAAGCGGTAGCGTCGGCCACGTGCATTGTTGCGCGCATGAAACCCGGCATCGACCGCTTGGCACCACTGCACAGCCACATCGGCCGGCAGAAAGCGGTTGGTTCCGCGCACCCATGAAGACATGTCGCGCTGGATGTCGGTGTCGAAGTGCACCACCTGGTTCAGCGCATGCACACCGGTGTCGGTCCGCCCTGCGCACACGGTGCGGATGGGCCGGACGGCAAAGGCCGCCAGGGCCCTTTCCAGGGCGTCCTGCACCGTGCGCCCACCGGGCTGCGACTGCCAGCCCAGGTAGGCCTGGCCGCGGTAGCTCAGACCCAGCGCCAAGCGCCGAGTCGTGGACTCAGCCAAGCCTGTCCAGCATCCCCTGGGCCTTGGCTTGAAGCGCGCCGTCGGCCTTGGTCACGACCTCTTCGAGCAGGTCGCGGGCGCCTTCCAGGTCGCCAATCTGGCGGAACTCTTCGGCCAGTTCCAGCTTGCGTGCCAGCGGGCTCTCGGCGCCAGCATCGACCTCGGTTGCCGGCGTTTCAACCAGGCCGAAATCGCCGAAGTCCAGGATGCTGGTGTCGCCTGCGGGCGGCACGGCCGCTTCCGGGCCGGACAGGGACTCCAGGTCGAAGTCCAGGCCGTCGTCCTGCGCTTGTGGCTTGTTGCTCAGGGCGATGGTGGTCGGCACCGCTTCGATGTCGGCCGTGGACGGGCGCTTCACCGGCACCGTGCGCGGGTCGTCGCCACCCACGTCCAGGGTCATGGTGTCGTCGGACCTGAACTCGGCTGCGGTGCTGAACGGCCGCGTAGTTTCGTTGGTCAGCGTGGCGGTGTCGCCCATCGGCAGGTCAAGGTCGAGGTCGATGCCGTCCAGCGTGGCGTCGGCCGCCGGCTGGAAGCTCGGCGCCGGCGCCGGTGCCGTGTAAGGCACGGTCGATGCACCCAGCGGTTCCACCACCTGGCCGCTGGCACCCAGCACTTCTTCGGGTGCGCCGCCGGGCTGGTAGAGCACGTTGTCCGGGTCGATGGTGCGGCCCAGTTCTTGTGCCTTGCTCCAGTCTTCACCTTCACCACGTGTCAGGTTGAACATCTGGCTGGCCAGCAGTTCAAAACCCTTGGCGTCGCGCCGCTTGGCGTAGACCTCGAGCAGCTTGGACCGGATGGCCATGCGCTCGGGGTTGGAGCGCATCGCTTCCTTAAGGATTTCTTCGGCCTGCAGGTCGCGGCCATAGGCCAGATAGACATCGGCTTCGGCCACCGGATCGACATCGCCGATGGCGTCCAGCTGCGACAGCGAATAGCTCATTGACGAGCTGTTACCGGTGGTGCTGGATGCCGCTTCACGGGTGTCGATGCGCTGACCACCGCTGGCGCCGAAGAAGGAGTCGGGCTGCAGCCGGCTTTCCAGGAACGATGTTTCGCCGGCCGGCTTGCGCAGGCGGCCACGCAGGCGGTAAAGGCCCAGACCGGCCAGCAGCGCCACCAGCACACCGGCCGCGGGCAACAGCAGGGAGTTGTCGCTGAGCGAATCCAGCAGGCCCGGGCCTTCGGCACCGGGTGCCGGCATGGGGCTGGCCGGCGGCGCAGCGGCAACTGCCGGGGCAACCGGCGGCGCAGCCACGGGGGCTGGTGCTGCAGGCGGCGGTGCCACGGCGGCCGGTGCGGTTGAAGGGGCGGGTGAAGGGGGCGCAAGTGAAGGCGAAGGCGGCGCTACGGCCACCACGGTGGGTGCAACGGTCGGCGCGGGCGCAGGTGCTGCAGCGGGTGCAGGGGCGGGTCCAGGTGATGGCGCGGCCGGCGCCGGCGCAGCAGCCGGAGCCGTGGCACCCTGAAGTTTTTTCAGGTCATCCACATTGCGCGCCAGCTCGGCTAGGCGCGTGCCTGAGTCCTTGCGCTCGGCGTCCCGCGAGGCCTTCGTTTCAGGCGCCGACGCCTTGGCACCACCTTGCGACAACGTCAGCCGGTCTGGCGTGGCGGCGGCAGCCTGTTTGCGGTCTTCCACCTGAGTCTGGACCTGGCCCGTGGCCTGTCGCGCGGGCGCGTCGGTGGCGGCGGTGGTGACACCCGATGCCAGGCGCTGGCGGTAGGCGCCGAAGTCGGCGCTTTGGGCCTGGATGACTTCGCGCGCGGCTTGCGGCGCGACCTTGCCGGCTTCATCGGCCGAGGGCACCGACAGCACGACGCCGGCCTTGAGCCGGTTCATGTTGTCGCCCATGAAGGCCTGCGGGTTGGCGCGGAACAGCGACACCAGCATCTGGTCCAGTGACACCCCGGGCCGCTGCGTGCGGCCGGCGATGCGCGACAGGGTGTCTCCGGATCGCACGCGGTAGTCGTCAGCCGCCAGCGGCGCAGGTGCCGAGGTGGCGGGTGTGCTGACACGCGGTGCGGGTTCGGCGGGCGTGGGACGACTCGCCTGGGCTCTTGAAGTCGCGGGCGCGGGCATGGGCGAAGCAGCAGCCGGAGCAGGAGCCGGTGCCGGCGCGGCGGCCGGCGCGGGTGACATCACCGGCGCGGCAGCCGGTGCTGCCGCAGCCTGGCGTGCACCTGGCGGGTCAAACAGCATCGTGTACTCACGCACCAGACGGCCGCTGGACCACGTGGCTTCAACGATCACGTCCACGAAGGGCTCGAGCACCGCACGGTCACTGGTGACGCGCAACACCGACCGGCCGCCCGGGCGGCTGACCAGTTCTACCTGCGCCGACGGCAACACCGGGTTGTATTCAACTCCCGCCGAGCGGTAGGCCTCGGGCGAGGCGATGCGCAGCTTCAGCGACGAAGCCTCTTCGGCCGTCATGCTGCTGACTTCGATCTCGGCCTTGAGCGTTTCGCCCAGAGCCGACTGCACATTCAGCCGACCCAGGCCCAGCGCCCAAGCCTGCGTGCCGCACAGGCAGGCAACGCCGAAAGCGATCCCTTGGAGCGCGAAGCGCGCAGCGTTTGACGAACGTTGTTTCAAAGCATTTCCCCCACGCGATCGACCTTGGCCTGGCATTTCGCGGCCGGCCTTCTGTTCAGGCCGCCTCTTGTCTGGCTACTTCTGCCGTACTCAAAAGACGGAAATCGCAACAGTATCAAGCATATACGCGCGCAAGCTCACGCAGAAGCTGATGTTCGGGGGGTGAAATGCTTTGTTTCTGTGCATTGCCCCGCCTGTTGTCGAGGGGCAACGCACAGACTCAGGCCTCCAACAGGATGCGCAACATGCGCCGCAGCGGTTCGGCTGCACCCCACAACAACTGGTCGCCGATGGTGAAGGCGCCCAGGTACTGCTCGCCAAGGGCCAGTTTGCGCACGCGGCCGACCGCAATATTCATGGTGCCGGTCACGGCCACCGGCGTCAGGCCCTGCACCGTGGCCTGGCGTGTGTTGGGCACGTAGCTGACCCAGGGGTTGTCGGCCCGGATCATGGCTTCGATGTCCGCGAGCGGCACGTTCCGCTTCAGCTTGAAGGTCAGCGCCTGGCTGTGGCAGCGCATCGCGCCCACCCGCACGCACAGGCTGTCGATGGGCACCTCGGCCGGCGCCGATGCACCAAAGGCCGCGCCGCGGCCCAGGATCTTGTTGGTCTCGGCGCCGCCCTTCCACTCTTCCAGGCTGGTGCCGTCACCCCGGTCGCTGTCGATCCAGGGGATCAGGCTGCCGCCCAGCGGCACCATGAAGTTCTTCGTCTCTTCAGCCGACAGGCCGCGCTGGGTGGCAGCGATCTGGCGGTCGATGTCCAGAATCGCGCTGGCCGGGTTGTCCAGCAGCGGGCGCACCGCCGCGTTGAGCGTGCCGTACTGCGTGAGCAGTTCGCGCATGTGCTGCGCGCCACCGCCGCTGGCGGCCTGGTAGGTGGTGGCCGTCATCCATTCGACCAGATCGGCCTTGAACAGGGCTCCCAGGCCCATCAACATGCAGCTGACGGTGCAGTTGCCGCCGATGTAGTCCTTCACGCCGCGGGCCAGCGCGGTCTTGATGACGGGCAGGTTGACCGGGTCGAGGATGATGACCGCGTCGTCGTTCATGCGCAGCGTCTTGGCCGCGTCGATCCAGTAGCCCTTCCAGCCCGCCGCACGCAGCTGCGGGTAGACGGCCCTGGTGTAGTCGCCACCCTGGCAGGTGATGACGATGTCGCAGCGCTTCAGGGCACCGATGTCGTTGCCGTCCTGCAGCGTGTTTTCGTTTTTTGCCAGATGCGCAATGGCAGCAGGCAGGGCACCGCCGGCGCTGCTGGTGCTGAAGAACACCGGCTCGATGAACGCGAAGTCACCTTCGGTCTGCATGCGGTCCATCAGAACGCTGCCGACCATGCCGCGCCAGCCGACCAGCCCCACGCGGGGGTTTGCAGAGAGTGCCATTTCAGTTTCGCCTTTGTCGTTGACTCCGGACCCCTTGGTGTCCCGGCTCGTTTCGCCGGGGTCCAGAGGTGGGGCGAGACGATCCGAGACGCTCAGGTCTTGGTGGTAATGGTTTTGCCGGTGATGGCGGCAACGACCGCATCACCCATCTCACGCGTGCCGACCTTGACCGTGCCTGCACTCCAGATGTCGGCCGTGCGCAACCCGGCAGACAACACCGACTTCACCGACGACTCGATACGGTCGGCAGCGGCGGGCTGGTTGAGCGTAAAACGAAGCATCATGGCGGCAGACAAGATTGTAGCCAGCGGATTGGCCACGCCCTGGCCCGCGATGTCGGGCGCGCTGCCATGACTGGGTTCGTACAGGCCCTTGTTGTTCTTGTCCAACGACGCACTCGGCAGCATGCCGATGCTGCCCGTCAGCATGGCGGCTTCGTCGGACAGGATGTCGCCGAACATGTTGCCGGTCACGATCACGTCGAACGCTTTCGGCGCCTTCACCAGTTGCATGGCCGCGTTGTCCACATACATGTGTTGAAGTTCAACGTCCGGGTACTGTGCGTGCACTTCCGTGACCACGTCCTTCCAGAACTGGAAGGTCTCCAGCACATTGGCCTTGTCCACGCTGGTCAGCTTTTTGTTGCGCTTGCGAGCGGCCTGGAAAGCGACGTGTGCGATGCGCTCGATCTCGGGCTTGCTGTAGCGCATGGTGTCGAAGGCTTCTTCGGCACCGGGGAAGTGGCCATCCACCGCGATGCGGCGGCCACGCGGCTGGCCGAAGTAGATGTCGCCGGTCAGTTCGCGAATGATCAGGATGTCCAGGCCGGCCACCAGCTCGGGCTTCAGTGAAGACGCGTGCGTCAGCTGCTCGTAACACAGCGCCGGGCGCAAGTTGGCGAACAGGCCCAGGTGCTTGCGCAGACCCAGGATGGCCTGCTCGGGGCGCAAAGGCCGGTCTAACTTGTCGTATTTCCAGTCGCCCACGGCGCCGAACAAGATGGCGTCCGCGTCCTTGGCCAGTTGCAGTGTGCTGTCGGGCAGCGGGTGGCCGTGGGCTTCATAGGCGGCGCCACCGACGAGCGCTGTTTCGCTTTCGAACTTCAGGTCCAGCACGTTCAGCACGCGCACGGCCTGTTCGACGATTTCGGTGCCGATGCCGTCGCCCGGCAGGATGGCGATCTTCATGGTCATGATGGGATCTTCAAAGTAGGTTGCATTTTCACCAAAACTGCCGCCACGGAACCAGCTTTGCCGGGCCGTTGGCGGGCGGCCCCCTCTGGCGGTAGCGACCGCCAGCGAGCTTGGGGGCTCACCTCCGAGCTTGGGGGCTCACATCCGAGTTTGGGGGCTCACCTCCGAGCTTGGGGGCTCACCTCCGAGCTTGGGGGCTCACCTCCGAGCTCGGGGGCTCACCTCCGAGCTTGGGGGCTCACATCCCCCAGCCACGGCATGCGCGCCAGCCGTTCGGCCTCGAAGGCCCTGATCTTGTCGGCATGCCGCAGCGTCAGGCCGATGTCGTCGAAGCCGTTCGTCAGGCAGTACTTGCGGAAAGGCTGCACCTCGAAGGGCAGCTCGCTGCCGTCGGGCTTGACCACCACCTGGCGCAGCAAGTCCACCGTCAGGCTGTAGCCCGGAAAGGCCAGCACCTCGTCGAACAATCTGGCCACCTGCAACTCGGGCAACACGATGGGCAGCAAGCCGTTCTTGAAGCAGTTGTTGAAGAAAATGTCGGCAAAGCTGGGCGCGAGGATGGCGCGAAAGCCGTATTGGTCCAGCGCCCAGGGTGCATGTTCACGGCTGCTGCCGCAGCCGAAGTTGCTGCGCGCGATGAGCACCGACGCGCCCTTGTAACGCGGCTGGTTCAGCACGAAGTCGGGGTTGGGCTTGCGCGAGGCCGGGTCCTGACCCGGTTCACCCGGGTCCAGGTAGCGCCAGGCATCGAACAGGTTGGGCCCGAAGCCGCTGCGCGCGATGGATTTGAGGAACTGCTTGGGGATGATGGCGTCGGTGTCGACGTTGTCGCGGTCCATCGGGGCCACCAGGCCCTGGTGCACGGTGAAGGCTTGCATGATCTGGGGCCCTTTTCAGGAGAAGCGGCGCACGTCGACGAAGTGGCCGTTCAAGGCGGCAGCCGCGGCCATCGCCGGGCTGACAAGATGCGTGCGGCCGCCTGCACCCTGCCGCCCTTCGAAGTTGCGGTTGCTGGTGCTGGCGCAGCGTTCGCCGGGCTCCAGCCGGTCGGCGTTCATGGCCAGGCACATGCTGCAACCGGGCTCGCGCCATTCGAAACCGGCGGCGGTGAAGATGGTGTGCAGGCCCTCGGCCTCGGCCTGCGCCTTCACCTGGCCCGAGCCCGGCACCACCATCGCCACCTTCACGTTGCCGGCCACCCGCTGGCCGGACCGCTTGACCACGGCGGCGGCCTCGCGCAGGTCTTCGATGCGGCTGTTGGTGCAGCTGCCGATGAACACCTTGTCGATGTGAATGTCGGTGATGGCCTTGTTGGGTTCCAGACCCATGTAGGCCAGCGCACGCTCAATGGCGCCGCGCTTGACGGCGTCCTTTTCCTTGTCGGGGTCGGGCACGCGGCCGTCCACTGGCAACACCATCTCGGGGCTGGTGCCCCAGGTGACTTGCGGCTGGATCTGCGTGGCATCCAGCTCCACCACCTTGTCGAACACGGCGCCCGGGTCGGACTGCAGGGTGCGCCAGTGCGACACCGCCTGGTCCCAGGCCACGCCGGTGGGTACAAACATGCGGCCTTTGCCTTTGTCTTGAAGGTAGGTGATGGTCTTTTCATCCACCGCCACCAGGCCCGCGCGGGCACCGGCCTCGATGGCCATGTTGCACACCGTCATGCGGCCTTCCATGCTCAGGCTGCGGATGGCGCTGCCGGCAAATTCGATGGTGTAGCCGTTGCCACCGGCGGTGCCGATCTTGCCGATGATGGCCAGCACCACGTCCTTGGCCGTGACGCCCGTGCCCAGCGTGCCTTCCACTTTGACCAGCAGGTTCTTGGCCTTCTTGGCCAAGAGCGTCTGCGTGGCCATCACGTGTTCAACCTCACTGGTGCCGATGCCATGCGCCAGCGCACCGAAGGCGCCGTGCGTGCTGGTGTGGCTGTCGCCGCAGACCACCGTCATGCCCGGCAGCGTGGCGCCGTTCTCGGGCCCGATGACGTGCACGATGCCCTGGCGCTTGTCCAGGAAGGGGAAGTACGCCGCCGCCCCCGAAGCCCTGATGTTGGCGTCCAGCGTCGTGATCTGCAGCTTGCTGATGGGGTCGGAGATGCCGTCGTACCCGGCGTCCCAGCCGGTGGTGGGCGTGTTGTGGTCGGCCGTGGCGACGATGCTGCTGACGCGCCACACCTTGCGCCCGGCCAGGCGCAGGCCTTCGAAAGCCTGCGGGCTGGTCACTTCGTGCACCAGGTGGCGGTCGATGTAGAGCACGGCGGTGCCGTCTTCTTCGGTGTGGACGACGTGTTCGTCCCAAAGCTTGTCGTACAGGGTTCTGGCGGTCATGGCTTGTCGCCTCCTGAGGGGGATTGTCCGGGATGGGGCACGTCTGCGGCTGGACGTCTGAGGCTGGACGTCTGCGGCTGGACACAGCGCATCGACAAAACGCTGCACCACGGTTGGCAGCACCTCTTGCGAAAGCCCGCCTTCGTCAACGGCGAAGCTCGACCCGAAAAGGGCGGCGCATCTGGGCGCGGCAGCCAGGCCGGTCAGGCAGCTTGGGCGCGGGCTTCCAGCTGGCGCTTCAAACCGTCGTCCAGTCGCAGTTCGCGCGCCAGGGCGTCCAGGTAGGCACGCTCCATGGTGCCGGTGTCGTCCACCACCAGCGCACTGGCCAGGTAAACCTCGGCCGCCAGCTCGGGGGTGTTGGCGCCGGCCGCCACGTCGGCGGGTTCGACCGGTCGGCGCAGTTCGGTCTCGAACCAGGCGCGCAAGGTGGCGTCTGATTCGCAACGCTTCAACTCGGCTTCGACGAGTTCGCGCTCCCGTTCGTCCAGGTGGCCGTCGGCTTTGGCCGCGGCGATCATCGCCTTCAGCATCACCCGGTCATGGGCCTCGGCCTGCGGCGCAGGCAACGCCGGCGGCGCGCTGAGGGTTGGCGCAGCCGCGCCAGTGGCAGCCGCCTTCTGGGCTTGCCAGTCCTGGTAGGTCTTCCAGGCCAGCATGCCCATGGCTGCCATGCTGCCGATCTTCAGCGCCGAGCCGCCCATGCGGCGCCCGCCCCGCGTGCCCAGCAGCAGTGCCAGCACGCCGCCGGCGGCAGCCCCCTTGGCGTACTTGTGCAGGTCGCCGCTGTCGCGCGCGTTGCGCACCGAGCCCCGCGCGTCGTTGACGGCAGACAGGCCGGTCTTCAGCAGTTGGTCGATCAGCGATTGGGCACTCATGGCAGGCTCCAGTTGAGAAACGAGCCGGACTCTAGCGCCGCGACCGTAGCCGCACGTCGGGTCCGGCCTTGGCGCAGCCTCAGGACAGCGCAGCGATCACTTCAGGCGGCGCCTGCACCAGTTCGATCAGCACACCTTCGCCGCCCAGCGGAAATTCTTCATTGCCCTTGGGGTGGATGAAGCAGATGTCAAAACCCGCGGCACCCTTGCGGATGCCGCCTGGCGCAAAACGCACACCCTGCGCCGTCATCCAGGTCACCGCCTGCTGCAGGTCATCCACCCACAGGCCCACGTGGTTCAGCGGCGTGGTGTGCACGGCAGGCTTCTTGTCGGGGTCCAGCGGCTGCATCAGGTCGACCTCCACCGCGTGCGGGCCCACGCCAATGGCGCAGATGTCCTCGTCCACGTTTTCGCGCTCGCTGACGAAGTTGCTCTTGACTGTGAGGCCCAGCATGTCCACCCACAGCGACTTCAGGCGCTGTTTGTCGGGGCCGCCGATGGCGATTTGCTGGACGCCCAGAATGCGGAAGGGTTTGTCGGTCATCAGGCAAAACTCAGGATGGGTTGATCGACGGCCAGGCTCTCGCCCTTCTTCGCCATCACTTCGCCCACCGTGCCATCTTGCGTGGCGGTGAGGATGTTCTCCATCTTCATGGCCTCGATCACGGCCAGCCGTTCACCGGCCAGCACCTTCTGCCCCGGCTGCACGCTGATGTCGGCCAGCAGCCCCGGCATGGGCGACAGCAGGAACTTGCTCAGGTCGGGCGGCGCCTTGTGCGGCATCAGCTTGAAGAGCTGTGCCGCGCGCGGCAGCAGCACCAGCGTTTCGATCTGCGCGCCGTTGTGCGACACGCGGATGCCCAGCAGGTTCTTCGCGCCGCTGCGTTCCACCTGGGCGGTGAATGGCTTGCCGTTGCAGATGCCGACCATCAGGATCTCGCCCAGCCGGCTGGCGCTCTGGATGGCGAAGTGGCGCTCTCCGACCACCACATCGGCCTTGCCCGACACCGGCTCGAAGCCTTCCACCCGCACCGCGTGGTGCACATGCGCACCATCCGCGCCCAGCACCACCACCACCAGGTCGGGCAGCGACTTCACGCCATGGCCCGGCAACTGGCCACTGATGCCGGCCGACCGCTCGCGTGCCTTGCGCCGCACGAAGGCGGCCAGCGCCACCAGGAACAGCGGGTCGTCGTGGGGCACGTCGGCCGCGCTGAAACCCTTGCCGTAGTGTTCGGCGATGAAGCCGGTGTTGAAGTCACCGGCGGCAAACTTCGGGTGCGCCAGCAACGCGGCCTGGAAAGGGATGTTGCTGCCGATGCCGCGGATGACAAATCCGTTCAGCGCCTCGCGCATGCGGGCAATGGCCTCGGTGCGGTCGCGGCCGTGCACGATGAGCTTGGCGATCATCGAGTCGTAATACATCGGGATCTCGCCGCCTTCGTAGACACCGGTGTCCACGCGCACGCCGCCTTCCCTGGGCATCGGCTGTGCTGCCTCCATCGAGGTGGCCGGCGGTGCATAACGCACCAATCGGCCGGTGGATGGCAGGAAGTTGCGGAAGGGGTCTTCGGCGTTGATGCGGCATTCGATGGCCCAGCCGTTGCGCTTGACGTCGGCTTGCGTCAACGGCAGCGCTTCACCCGCGGCGACGCGGATCATCAGTTCCACCAGGTCCACGCCGGTGATGCACTCGGTCACCGGGTGCTCCACCTGCAGGCGGGTGTTCATCTCCAGAAAGTAGAAGCTCTGGTCATTGCCGACGACAAACTCCACCGTGCCCGCGCTCTGGTAATTCACGGCCTTGGCCAGCTGCACGGCCTGCGCGCCCATGGCCTGGCGCGTGGCGTCGCTGATGAAAGGCGACGGCGCTTCTTCGATCACTTTCTGGTGCCGGCGCTGGATGCTGCACTCGCGTTCGTTCAGAAAGATCACGTTGCCGTGTGCGTCGCCCAGCACCTGAATCTCGATGTGGCGCGGGCTCTCGACAAACTTCTCTATGAAGACACGGTCGTCGCCGAAGCTGTTCTTGGCTTCGTTGCGGCAACTGCTGAAACCTTCAAACGCTTCCTTGTCGTTGAAGGCCACGCGCAGGCCCTTGCCACCACCGCCCGCGCTGGCCTTGATCATCACCGGGTAGCCGATGTCCTTGGCGATGCTCAATGCCTGTTCCGGCGTTTCGATGGCCGCGTTCCAGCCCGGGATGGTGCTGACCTGCGCTTCCATCGCCAGCTTCTTGGACGCGATCTTGTCGCCCATGGCTGCGATGCTGGCGTGCTTGGGGCCGATGAAGACAATGCCCTCTTCTTCCAGCCGCTTCGCAAAGTCGGCGTTTTCACTGAGGAAGCCGTAGCCGGGGTGCACGGCCTCGGCGCCGGTCTGCTTGCAGGCGGCAATGATCTTGTCGGCGACGAGGTAGCTTTCACGTGAAGGCGCCGGGCCCAGCAGCACGGCTTCGTCCGCCAACTCAACATGGCGCGCGTCTTTGTCAGCTTCGGAGTAGACCGCCACCGTGGCAATGCCCATCTTCTTTGCTGTCTTGATGACGCGACAGGCGATTTCGCCGCGGTTGGCAATCAGAATCTTCTTGAACATCACATCACTCCGTCAAACAGGGCGTCGAGTTGCGCTGCCTTGTCGATCAACAGCAGCCGTTGGATGGTGTCGCTACGGTTGATCTCTAGCCGTACGAACTGCTCGGCTCGCCGAACTCGCGCACCCGCATCAATTCGTCCCGATCGAATTGGGCGGTTTCGCCCAACTGGCCGTCTTCCCCGGTCTGCGGGCGCCGGCACTGGACGCGCCCGGCCTTGAAGGCCGGCACGCGCCACAAGTCCTTCAGCGGCCCGCCGCGCAGGCACACCAAGTCGCCCTTGCGCGGCCTGGCTTTGGGCAGTGGCCGCAGTTCGGGCAGGTGATCTTCAAACACCAGACCGAACTTGCGTTCGCGCGTGGCCTTGGCCCATTCCGTGGCCAGGCGTTCGCGCAGCCGGCCGTCGCCAATCTGTGCGATCAGGTCATGAATGGCGGCCATGGCTTCAGGGCACCATCGTCATCGACGCCGACTTCACGGCACCGGTGTCGAAACTCATCGTCGCCGTGCACCCTGCGGCGTTGGCGCTACGCTCGATCAAGGCATCGGCAAAGTCCGCACTGCCGGCGCTGAAGCGCTGCAATGCCTGGGTGACGAGGTCGGCACGGTCCACCAACAGTTCCTTGCTGCGCAACAAGGTGTCCAGCACCGTTGCAACCTGCGTGCGGTCGAGCGCATAGCTGCCAGCCAGCACCCACACCAGTTCCACCAGCGTCACCACCGGCCCGAAGCCGGGCTCTTCGGCGCTGAGAGATTCGATCAGCCGCGTGGCCCGGGGCGACTGGCGAGGGTCGTCCTGCATGACGTAGCGCACCAGCACATTGGTGTCTAGACCGATCATTTGGCGCGCCCCGCACGGGCGCCGCGTTCGGCGATCACACGATTCATCTCGGCGATGGACACCGTGCCATCAGGCTTGCCGAACAGGCCCTTCAGTTCACGCACGGAGCGCGTGGCCGCGACGAGCTCGAAGCGGCCGGGCCCGACCTGCACGAACTCCACCCGGTCGCCCGTCTGGACGTTGAGCAAGCGACGCACGTCGGCAGGGATGGTGATCTGGCCTTTGCTGGTGAGCGTGGCGGTGGACATGAGGCTGTCTCCAGGGTTCTCCTTACATGATCGTAAGGAATGACTGCGCGGTCTACAGGGGAATATTGCCGTGCTTGCGCCACGGGTTCTCGATCTTCTTGTCCTTCAACATCGCCAAGGACCGGCAGATGCGCTTGCGCGTTTCGTGCGGCTGGATGACGTCGTCGATGAAGCCGCGGCTTCCGGCCACGAAGGGGTTGGCGAAGCGGGCCTTGTATTCCGCTTCCCTGGCGGCCAGCTTGGCGGGGTTGCCTTTGTCCTCGCGGAAGATGATCTCCACCGCGCCCTTGGCGCCCATCACCGCGATCTCGGCGTGGGGCCAGGCAAAGTTGACGTCGCCGCGCAGGTGCTTGCTGCTCATCACGTCGTAGGCACCGCCGTAGGCCTTGCGCGTGATCACCGTGACCTTGGGCACCGTGCACTCGGCATAGGCATACAGCAGCTTGGCGCCGTGTTTGATGATGCCGCCGTATTCTTGAGACGTGCCCGGCATGAAGCCCGGCACGTCGACGAAGGTGATCACCGGGATGCCGAAGGCATCACAAAAGCGCACGAAGCGCGCAGCCTTGATGCTGCTCTTGATGTCCAGGCAGCCGGCCAGCACCTGCGGGTTGTTGGCCACGATGCCCACTGTGCGCCCGGCCATGCGCGCCATGCCGATGACGATGTTCTTGGCGTAGTCGGACTGCAGCTCGAAGAAGTCGCCGTCGTCCACCGTCTTGAGGATCAGCTCCTTGATGTCGTAGGGCTTGTTCGGGTTCTCGGGCACCAGCGTGTCCAGACTCATGTCCAGCCGCTCGGCCGGGTCGCCGCTGGGCCGCACCGGCACGCCGTCGCGGTTGTTCAGCGGCAGGTAGTTGAAGAAGCGGCGCAGCATCATCAGCGCTTCGACGTCGTTCTCGAATGCCAGGTCGGCCACACCGCTCTTGCTGGTGTGCGTGCCAGCGCCGCCCAACTCCTCTGCCGTCACTTCTTCGTGTGTCACGGTCTTCACCACCTCGGGGCCGGTGACAAACATGTAGCTGCTGTCCCTGACCATGAAGATGAAGTCGGTCATGGCCGGCGAGTACACCGCGCCGCCTGCACAGGGGCCCATGATCAGGCTGATCTGCGGGATCACGCCGCTGGCCATCACGTTGCGCTGGAAGACCTCGGCATAACCTCCGAGTGACGCAACCCCTTCCTGGATGCGTGCACCGCCGCTGTCGTTGAGGCCGATGACCGGCGCGCCCACCTTCATGGCCTGGTCCATGACCTTGCAGATCTTCTCGGCATGGGCTTCGCTCAGGGCACCACCGAAGACGGTGAAGTCCTGGCTGTACACAAACACCAGGCGGCCGTTGATCATGCCGTAGCCGGTGACGACACCGTCGCCAGGCACCCTGTTGTCCTGCATGTCGAAGTCCGTGCAGCGGTGCTCGACAAACATGTCCCACTCTTCGAAGGTGCCTTCGTCCAGCAGCAGTTCAAGCCGCTCGCGAGCTGTCAGCTTGCCCTTGGCGTGTTGGGCCGCGATGCGCTTCTCGCCTCCGCCCTGGCGTGCAGCGGCACGCTTTTTTTCCAGCTGTTCGATGATGTCGTGCATGGTGTCCTCGATGTCGGGGTGCGCTTGTTCAGTTCATCAGGTCCAGCAGGCGACGGGCGGCCACGGATGCCGCCACCTGGCCTTGAAGGACCTGTTCGCTCAGGGCCGGCAGAGCCTGCTGCACGGCGGGGTGTTGGCGGAAACGCTGGCGCAGGCCGGCTTCGATGCGTTCCCACATCCAGGCCTGGTCCTGGTCATGACGCCGCTGCGCGAAGCGGCCTTCGGCCTGCTGCCGCTGGCGGAAATCGGTCACCGCTTGCCAGAAGGCAGGCAGCCCCGTGCCCTTCAGCGCGCTGAGCTGCATGACGGCGGTGGACGTGTGGCTGTGCGGGCCCAGAAAGCGCATCGCGCTGGCGATCTGGGCGCGGGCCCGGGTCGCGGCGTCTTCGTCCAGGTCGGCCTTGTTGATGACCACCAGGTCGGCCAGTTCCATGACGCCCTTCTTGATGGCCTGCAGGTCGTCCCCGGCGTTGGGCAGTTGCAGCAGCACGAACATGTCGGTCATGGCGGCCACCGCCGTTTCGCTCTGACCCACGCCGACGGTTTCGACGATGACGATGTCGTGGCCCGCAGCCTCGCACACCAGCAACGATTCACGGGTCTTCTCGGCCACGCCACCCAGGGTGCCGCTGGCCGGGCTGGGTCGGATGTAGGCGCGTTCCTGCACGCTCAGGCGCTCCATGCGCGTCTTGTCGCCCAGGATGCTGCCGCCGCTCAGGCTGCTGCTCGGGTCCACGGCGAGCACCGCCACGCGGTGGCCCTGTTCGATGAGGTGCAGGCCCAAGGCTTCGATGAAGGTGCTCTTGCCCACGCCCGGCACACCGCTCAGGCCCAGGCGAAAACTGTTGCCGGTGGCAGGCAACAAGGCGTTCAGCACTGCGTCGGCACGCAGGCGGTGATCGGCGCGAGTGGACTCCAGCAGCGTGATGGCCTTGGCCATGGCGCGGCGCTGCGCAGGGCCGGGCGCACCCAGAACGGCATCGACCAGCGACCGGTCCTGTGCCGACGGGCCTGCACTCATGCCGTGCGCCATCCGGGCATGCGGTGAATACCGGGAAAGCGTTGCGCGCCGCGCCAGGCCGGCGGCTCTTCGCAAGTGGCCCACAGCTCCTGAGCGTGGGCAATGCGGCCGTTGCGCACGCGCACGGTGGTCTGAACCAGGAAGTGCCCCGGCGGGTGGTCGACGCGCGCCATGGACAGCACGCGCCCGTCCTGCAGCGCCTGCACGTCCAGCAACTGGATGGTCCAACCTTCGGGGTACTCGGCGTTGACGGCGATGAAGGTGTCGCCACCAACCAGGCACTCGCCGGTGGCCGGCCAGCGGATGACCGCGTCGTCGTGCACCAGCTGGCGTGCAGCGGCCCAGTCGCGGGCCTGGAAGCGGGTCCAGAGTTCACTGACCACGGCCTTCGGATCGGCCGTTGGCCCACGCCGGTAGTCGATGTCGAAGTCGCTGCGGCTCGCTTCAACGAGACCGTGGCGCAGGTAGAAGCGGTTGGCATCGCTGCCTTGCAGCGCGGCCAGTTCCAGCGGCTGCTGGCGCAAGTCGGCCAGCGAACAGGCGCAGTCCATGACCCAGGCGCCCAAGCCCTGCCGTTGTGCGTCGGGCTCGATGTACAGGTGGTCCATGCGCAGCGCCGCCGGCTTGGGCCGCAGCGACACACAGCCCACGCGCTGGCCGTCCAACAGGATGTGCTGCATGTACTCGGGCAGGAAGGTGCTGGCAAAACGCTCTCGCGCGCGGTCGGGGTCGAAACGGCCCAGCGCCTGCAGACTGGGCTGCATGGCACGGATGCGCAGCGCCAGCAGCGTGTCGAAGTCGGCGGCCACCACCTGCTGCAGCGCCAGGCGTGTGTCGGGCACCGGCCCCATGTTCAGGCTTGCGCCGCCTTGATGTGTTCGAGCACGTCCTTGGCGCTGACCGGAATCGGCGTGCCTGGGCCGTAGATGCCCTTCACGCCCGCGTCGTACAGGAAACTGTAGTCCTGCTGCGGAACGACACCGCCCACGAAGACGATGATGTCGTCTGCGCCCTGCGCCTTCAGCGACGCAATGATGGCCGGCACCAGCGTCTTGTGCCCCGCCGCCAGGGTGCTGACGCCCACGGCGTGCACGTCGTTTTCGATGGCCTGGCGCGCGCACTCTTCAGGTGTCTGGAACAGCGGCCCCATGTCCACGTCGTAGCCCAGGTCGGCAAAGGCCGTGGCCACCACCTTGGCGCCGCGGTCGTGGCCGTCCTGGCCCAGCTTGGCGATCATCACGCGCGGGCGCCGGCCCTGCGATTCACCGAAGGCCGCGATCTCGGCCTTCAACTGGTCCCAACCCTCGGCACTGTCGTAGGCGGCTGCGTACACACCGGTCACCTTCATGATGTCGGCGCGATGGCGCCCGTAGGCCTGCTCCAGCGCATCGCTCACCTCACCCACGGTGGCGCGGGCACGCATGGCTTCGATGCTCAGGGCCAGCAGGTTACCGCTTCCGCTGCGCGCCGCGTCGGTCAGTGCAGCCAGCAGCGCCGTCACCTTCGCGCCGTCGCGCGTGGCGCGAATCTGCTGCAGCCGGGCGATCTGCCCCTCGCGCACCTTGACGTTGTCCACGTCGCGGATGTCCAGTGCATCGGCCTTGGCCAGCTTGTACTTGTTGACGCCCACGATCACGTCCTTGCCGCTGTCGATGCGTGCCTGCTTTTCGGCCGCGCTGGCCTCGATCTTCAGCTTGGCCCAACCGCTGTCCACCGCGCGTGTCATGCCGCCCATGGCATCGACCTCTTCGATGATGGCCCAGGCCTGCTCGGCCATCTGTTGCGTGAGCGTCTCCATCATGTAGCTGCCCGCCCAGGGGTCGATCACGCTCGTGATGTGCGTCTCTTCCTGGATGATCAACTGCGTGTTGCGTGCGATGCGGGCACTGAACTCGGTGGGCAAGGCAATCGCCTCGTCGAAGCTGTTGGTGTGCAGGCTCTGCGTGCCACCAAACACCGCCGCCATGGCTTCGACGGTGGTGCGCACGACGTTGTTGTAGGGGTCTTGTTCGGTCAGGCTCCAGCCGCTGGTCTGGCAGTGCGTGCGCAGCATCAGGCTCTTGGGCTTCTTGGCGTCGAAGCCTTTCATGATGCGGGTCCACAGCAGCCGCGCTGCGCGCATCTTGGCAATCTCCAGATAGAAATTCATGCCGATGGCCCAGAAGAAGCTCAGGCGGCCCGCGAAGTCGTCGACGTCCAGGCCCTTGGCGATGGCGGTCTTCACGTATTCCTTGCCATCGGCCAGCGTGAAGGCCAATTCCAGCGCCTGGTTGGCGCCGGCTTCCTGCATGTGATAACCCGAGATGCTGATCGAGTTGAACTTGGGCATCTGCTGCGCCGCATATTCGATGATGTCGGCCACGATGCGCATCGATGGTTCTGGCGGGTAGATGTAGGTGTTGCGGACCATGAACTCCTTGAGGATGTCGTTCTGGATGGTGCCGCTCAATGCCGCCTGGGCCACGCCCTGCTCTTCTGCCGCCACCACGTAGCCGGCCAGCACGGGCAGCACGGCGCCGTTCATGGTCATGCTGACGCTGACCTTGTCCAGCGGGATGCCGTCGAACAGGATCTTCATGTCTTCGACGCTGTCGATGGCCACGCCGGCCTTGCCCACGTCGCCCGTCACACGCGGGTGGTCGCTGTCATAGCCGCGGTGCGTGGCCAGATCGAAGGCCACGCTCACGCCCTGCCCGCCGGCGGCCAGCGCCTGGCGATAGAAGGCATTGCTGTCTTCGGCGGTGGAGAATCCCGCGTACTGGCGGATGGTCCACGGCCTAACCGCGTACATGGTGGCTTGCGGGCCGCGGATGAAAGGCTCGAAGCCGGGCAGCGTGTCGGCCAGCGCCGGGTTGGGCAGTGCGGCAACGTCGGCAGCCGTGTACAGCGGCTTGATGACGATGCCTTCAGGCGTGACCCAGTTCAGCGCAGCCACATCACCGCCGGGCGCCGACTTGGCCGCGGCCCGTGTCCACTGTTCCAGGCTGGCGGGGCTGAACTCGGCTGGGGCTTCTTTCATGAGGTGTCCTCGTGTCGGTCTGGCCGTCAGTCTGCATGACAGGCCATGCTGGGTGTCTACCCTTGCTGGTCTTGATGGGCGCTTGCCTGGACTTGCCGACAGCCCCGCATTATGCATAATTATGAATTCAAAATCTTCATCCGACTGACAGATCCCCCGTCTTGTCCGCCGCCGAAACAAGCACCCTGCCGCGCCGCGCCCTGTACCAGGACGTGGCCGAACGCCTGCGCCAGCAGATTTTTGCGCGCGACCTGGAACCCGGCAGCTGGATCGACGAAATGAAGCTCAGCGCCGACTTCGGCATCAGCCGCACGCCGCTGCGCGAGGCCTTGAAGGTGCTTGCGGTGGAAGGCCTGGTGACGATGAAGCTGCGCCGCGGCGCCTACGTGACCGAAATGTCGCGCGACGACGTGGCACAGGTCTACCGTCTGCTGGCGCTGCTGGAAGCCGATGCCGCGGCGCAGGTGGCGGCTGAAGCCAGCGACGAAGAAATCGCCGAACTGCGCGCCCTGCACATGCGCCTGGAAAAACAGACGCGACAGCGCGACGCCTTTTTCACCGCCAACGAAAACTTCCACATGCGGCTGTTGGCGCTGGGCCGCAACCGCTGGCGCGTGCAGGTGGTGGCCGATCTGCGCAAGGTGATGAAACTCAACCGCCACCATTCGCTGTTCAAGCGCGGGCGGCTGGCCGAGTCGCTGGATGAACACCGTGCGCTGATGGCCGCCCTGGAAGCGCGTGACGTGCAGGCGGCATCGCGATTGATGCACGCACACTTTCAAAGCGGGCTGGAAGCAGCGGCCTGAGTCGGTGCCGGGTCGGCTCAGGGCCAGATCAGCGCCGCCAGTTCTTCGAAGCTGCCGGCTTGCTGCCAACCCGGCCACGCGATCTGCGCGTGCAAGTTGCTGTAGCGGTGCAGCAGCATCAAGCGCAGCAGTTGCAGGCGCTGGGCCGCGTCCGGTTGCACGCCGTAGCCTGTGAAAAAGGCTTCGCAACGTGCAGCATGGCCGGCGGCCAGGAAACACAGCGGCCCGAGCCAGTCGTACTGACGCGGACCGACAAGTCCGTCGCCGAAGTCGAACATGCCGGCCAGGCGTCCTTGATGGGCCAGCAGGTTCATAGGTGTGTACTCGCCAGTCAGGATCACTTCCGGGCCAGTGGGCAGATCACCTTGCACAAAGGCGTCCAGCCGATCCAGCAACTGCGGCGGCAGGCCGGTGCGCTGCTGTCGATGCCGGCAGCGCTGGCGCTGCGCGTGAACGAATGCGGCCCAGGGCTGCGACAGCGTGGACAGTTCACCCACGGGCAGGGCGTGCACCTGCGCTGCCAGTGCGCCCAGCGACTTCAGCAGAGCGCACTTTTGAGCTTCGTCCAGCGTCGGCCAGACTGCCGTCAGCGGCTCACCCGACAGCTGCGTCATCACCACAAAGGGCCAGCCTTCGCGCTCACCGCTGGCCAGCAGCTTGGGCGTGGGCACCTGCAGACGGCCGCTGAGGCGCGGCAACGTCGCCTGCTCGAAGGCAAAATGATCGCGCAGAAACGGTGGATAGAGCTTGACCACCAATTCCTGCCCCACCAAGCCGACCAGCACGGTGCCTTCCGACATCTGCCGAACAGGCTGGCTGCTGTGTTCCGCTGCAATGGCCACGATCACGTCGCGCCAGCGCGGCGCGTCGTCGTGCAGCGCGTCAAATGCGGCCACGCTGATGGCCTGTGGCAGCGGCAAGTGGCTCAAGCGTTCAGCATGCTGTTGGGCAAGACCAGCAGCGTAGCGCCACGGCAGAAAAAAGGCCACCGCAAGGGTGGCCGGGTCAGGCCGAGGGATCGACGCTTCAGCGCAGCTCGATCGGCTTGACGTCGCGCGCCAACGAACCAACATAGAGCTGCCGCGGGCGGCCGATCTTGTACTCCGGGTCGCCGATCATCTCGTTGAGCTGCGCGATCCAGCCCACCGTGCGCGCCAGCGCAAAGATGGCGGTGAACAAGGTGACCGGGATGCCGAGCGCGCGCTGCACGATGCCGCTGTAGAAGTCGACGTTCGGGTACAGCTTGCGGGCCACGAAGTATTCGTCTTCCAGCGCGATCTTTTCCAGCGCCATGGCCAGCTTGAACAGCGGGTCGTCATGAAGGCCCAGCGCCGTCAGCACTTCGTGGCAGGTTTCGCGCATCAGCTTGGCGCGGGGGTCGTAGTTCTTGTACACGCGGTGGCCGAAGCCCATCAGCTTGACGTTGCTGTTCTTGTCCTTCACCTGCTTGATGAATTCGCCGATCTTCTCCACGCCGCCATTGCGCTGGATGTCCATCAACATGCTCAGCGCGGCCTCGTTGGCACCGCCGTGCGCGGGGCCCCACAAGCAGGCCACGCCGGCCGCGATGGCGGCAAAGGGGTTGGTGCCGCTGCTGCCGCACAGGCGCACGGTGGACGTGCTGGCGTTCTGCTCGTGGTCGGCGTGCAGGATGAAGATGCGGTCGATGGCACGCACCAGCACGTCGTTGGGTTCGTAGTCTTCGCACGGCGTGCCGAACATCATGCGCATGAAGTTGGCACTGTAGGACAGGCTGTTCTTCGGGTAGATGTAGGGCTGGCCGATGCCGTACTTGTAGGCCATGGACACCAGCGTGGGCATCTTGGCAATCAGGCGGATGGCGCTGATCTCGCGGTGCACCGGGTTGTTGATGTCGGTGCTGTCGTGATAGAAGGCCGACAAGCCGCCCACCAGGCCCGTGAGCACAGCCATCGGGTGCGCGTCGCGGCGAAAACCGCGCAGGAAAAACTGCATCTGCTCGTTCACCATCGTGTGGTTGGTGACGAGTTTGGTGAAGTCCGTTTTCTGCGTCGCGTTGGGCAGGTCGCCCTTCAGCAGCAGGTAGCATGTTTCCAGGAAGTCGCAGTTCTGCGCCAACTGCTCGATGGGGTAGCCGCGGTACAGCAGCTCGCCCTTGTCGCCATCGATGTAGGTGATGGTGCTGTTGCAGGCCGCCGTGCTCAGGAATCCCGGGTCGTAGGTGAACTTGCCGGTCTGGCCGTAGAGCTTGCGGATGTCGATCACATCCGGGCCGATGCTGCCCTTGTAGATGGGCAGATCCATGCTGGGGCTGCCGTCGCTGAAGGACAGCGTGGCTTTCACGTCGGAGGGGGTCATCGTCTGAGGCCTTTCTGGGTGTCGTTCAGTTCGGACGGCTGCGCAGCTGATCAAGCACGTCACGCACTTCGGGGATGTCGCTGAGCTCTGCCAGGTCTTGCGGCTCCTTGCGGCGCAGCAAGAGGTCGAGCAGGTCGTTGTCAGCCAGGTCCATCAGGGCATTCAGCCCATCGGCCTGTCTTGTTGTGATCGTCTCTTCGAAGCGGCGGAAGAAGCGTTCGATGAACAGGTCGTTTTCCAGCAGACCGCGCCGGCAGCGCCAGCGCAGCTTGCTCAGCGACCTTGCGTTCAGCAAATCAGACGCATCAAGCAGCAGCCGCGGATCCGGCTCTGCCGGTCCGCTGGATGCGCCCCCCTGGGGGGGCGCGCCGAAGGCGCTCCGGGGGGGGGTCATACCGCGCGGCGGACCATCAGTTCTTTGATCTTGCCGATGGCCCTGGTGGGGTTCAGGCCCTTGGGGCACACGTCCACGCAGTTCATGATGGTGTGGCAGCGGAACAGCCGGTACGGGTCTTCCAGGTTGTCCAGGCGGCCGGCGGTGTCCTGGTCGCGGCTGTCGGCGATGAAGCGGTAGGCCTGCAGCAGACCGGCCGGGCCGACGAACTTGTCGGGGTTCCACCAGAAGCTGGGGCAGGCGGTGCTGCAGCTGGCGCACAGGATGCACTCGTACAGGCCGTTGAGTTCATCGCGCTCCTCGGGCGACTGCAGGCGTTCTTTCTCGGGCGGCTGCGTGTCGTTGACCAGGTAGGGCTTGATGCTGTTGTACTGCTTGAAGAACAGCGTCATGTCCACGATCAGGTCGCGGATGACGGGCAGGCCCGGCAGCGGCTTCAGGACGATGGTGCCAGGCAGCGTGCGCATGTTGGTCAGGCAGGCCAGGCCATTTTTGCCGTTGATGTTCATCGCATCGGACCCGCACACACCTTCGCGGCAGCTGCGGCGAAAGCTCAGCGTGGGGTCCACGGCCTTGAGCTTGTTCAGCGCGTCGAGCAGCATGCGCTCGTTGCCGTCCAGCTCCACCTGCAGCGTCTGCATGTGGGGCTTTTCGTCGGTGTCGGGGTCGTAGCGGTAGATCTGGAAAGTGCGAAGGGTCATTTCTTACTGCCTCAGGTGTTCGCGAGACGGACCAAGCTTGCCGCCACGGAACCGGCTTCGCCGGGCCGTTGGCGGACATCCCCCCTGTGGGGCAACGAGCGAAAGCGAGCTTGGGGGCCCATCAGAAAGTGCGCACTTTGGGCGGCACCGATTCCACCGACAGTGGCTTCAGTTGCACCGGCTTGTAATCCAGGCGGTTGCCTTCGGAATACCACAGCGTGTGTTTCATCCACACCGCGTCGTTGCGGCCATTGGGGTGCTCGGGCGTGTCGCCGAATTCATTGACGGTGTGCGCGCCGCGACTTTCCTTGCGCGCGGCGGCCGACACGATGGTGGCTTGTGCACACTCGATCAGGTTTTCCACTTCCAGCGCTTCGATGCGCGCGGTGTTGAAGACCTGGCTCTTGTCCTTCAGGCCGATGCGCTTGACACGTTCGGCGATGGCCGCCACCTTGCTGACACCTTCGTCCATCATGGCCTGCGTGCGGAACACGCTGGCGTGCTGCTGCATGGTGTTGCGCAGGTCGTTGGCCACGTCCTGTGCGTATTCGCCATCGGTGTTGCTGTCCAGGCGCGCCAGGCGCGACAGCGACAAATCAGCGGCGTCGGCAGGCAGCGACTTGTGCGAGCGCGCCTTCAATCCGGAATCGACGATGTGATTGCCCGCAGCGCGGCCGAAGACCAGCAGGTCCAGCAGCGAATTGGTGCCCAGACGGTTGGCACCGTGCACGCTGACGCAGCTGCATTCGCCCACCGCGTAGAGACCGTTGACCAGCGCGTTTGGATCGCCGTGTTTGGGCGCCACGACCTGGCCGTGGATGTTGGTCGGGATGCCACCCATCTGGTAGTGGATGGTCGGCACCACCGGAATCGGCTCTTTGGTGATGTCGACGTTGGCAAAGTTGTGGCCGATCTCGAACACGCTGGGCAGGCGCTTCAGGATGGTGTCACCGCCCAGGTGCGTCATGTCCAGGTTGATGTAGTCCTTGTTGGGACCGCAGCCACGGCCTTCCTTGATCTCCTGGTCCATGCAGCGCGACACGAAGTCGCGCGGCGCCAGGTCCTTCAGCGTGGGCGCGTAACGCTCCATGAACCGCTCGCCGTTCGAATTGCGAAGAATCGCCCCTTCGCCGCGGCAGCCTTCGGTCAGCAGCACACCGGCGTTGTGCACGCCCGTGGGGTGGAACTGCCAGAACTCCATGTCTTCCAGCGGGATGCCGGCACGTGCCGCCATGCCCAGGCCGTCGCCCGTGTTGATGAACGCGTTGGTGCTGGCGGCAAAGATGCGGCCCGCACCGCCGGTGGCCAACAGCGTGGTCTTGGCCTCGAGGATGTGCACCTCGCCGGTTTCCATTTCCAGTGCGGTCACGCCAAGCACGTCGCCCTCGGCGTCGCGGATCAGGTCCAGCGCCATCCATTCGACGAAGAAGTTGGTGCGCGCTTTGACGTTCTGCTGGTACAGCGTGTGCAGCATGGCGTGGCCGGTGCGGTCGGCGGCGGCGCAGGCGCGCTGCACCGGCTTTTCACCGTAGTTGGCGGTGTGGCCGCCAAAAGGACGCTGGTAGATGGTGCCATCGGGGTTGCGGTCGAACGGCATGCCCATGTGTTCGAGCTCGTACACCACCTTGGGTGCTTCGCGGCACATGTATTCGATGGCGTCCTGGTCGCCAAGCCAGTCACTGCCCTTGACGGTGTCGTAGAAGTGGTAGTGCCAGTTGTCCTCGGCCATGTTGCCCAGGCTGGCGCCGATGCCACCCTGCGCGGCCACCGTGTGCGAACGGGTCGGAAACACCTTGGACAGCACGGCCACGTTCAGGCCGGCCAGTGCCAACTGCAAAGAAGCGCGCATGCCGGAACCGCCGGCACCGACGATGACAACGTCGAACTTGCGGCGCGAAAGAGAAGAAGTCAGAGCCATGTTGTCTTTCAAAGGCGCCAAAGGACCTGCACGGCCCAGCCCATGCAGCCCACCAGCCAGACCATGGTGGCCACCTGCAGCACCAGGCGCAGGGCTGCCGGCTTGATGTAGTCCATCCAGATGTCTCGCATGCCCACCCAGGCGTGCCAGCCCAGGGAAATGAAAACGACGAAGGTCAGCAACTTCATCCACTGCGCAGAAAAGATGCCGGCCCAGCGGTCGTAGCCCAGCGGACCGCCGAACAGCACCTGGGCCAGCAGCACCAGGGTGAACAGCGCCATCAGCACTGCTGTGATGCGCTGGCTCAGCCAGTCGCGCATGCCGTAGTGCGCGCCTGTCACGACGCGCCGGCTTCCGTAGTTCACAGTCATCTTGGTTGCCTCAGAACAGGCCGAACAGCTTGGCGCCCAGCGCCACGGTCAACACACCACTGGCCACCAGCGTGACCACGGCCGACTGGCGGCCGAATTCCTTGCTGACGTTGTGTGTGGCGTCCATCCACAGGTGGCGCACACCAGCGATGAAGTGGTGCAGGAAGGACCAGATCAGCGCCAGCGCCAGCAGCTTCACCAGCCAGCCGGGCACGAAGCCGATGCCGGCCACGAAGGCGCTCTTGAAGACATCGAAAGAGATCTCCGAGGTCACGCTCATGTCGAACAGCCAGATGATCAGCGGCAGCAGGCCGAACATGATCGCGCCGCTGGCACGGTGCAGGATGGACACCACGCCCGCCAGCGGCAGCCGGTACTTCACGGCATCCACCAGCCTCATCGTGCCGGGTCTTTTTCTGGTGAGTTCGGTCATCTTGTTCTTTCGGAAACCGTATCAGTCCGCCCTGTCTCTTATACACATCTCCGAGCCCACGAGACTAAGGCGAATCTCGTATGCCGTCTTCTG
>ENA-ORBV01002377-ORBV01002377.1-microbial-mat-metagenome-genome-assembly--contig:-NODE-2377-length-39837-cov-37.589940_pt1 | contig 39837 bp, 30 predicted proteins | sample MGYA00237777_ERZ505514 | MGnify/ENA primary metagenome ERZ505514 (study PRJEB26160, sample SAMN06269048) | microbial mat metagenome | isolation source: Oligotrophic lake microbial mat | place... | reverse complement strand
AGATCGTCTGGCCCCGCCTGCACCGCGATGAACGAACCATGCTGTGGTCTACCTGGCGACGCGAACACCAGGCCATCGCAAAGCGATGCCACTACGCAAGACGAAAATACGATGCGCTACTGTAGTATTAGGGTGGCCGCGTTCAATCGACTGATTTGCCAACGTCTTTTGCTTTTGCGGGTCGCAGGGAGCGGATTGTTACACGATCGCCGGCAATCGACTGCAACACAGGCGACGCAGCCGAAGGTCCTACCGTCCGTCACAGTGACGAACAAATCGTGTCGGCCGATGAGTGGGCTCGAGTTTCGGATACGGCCGCGTCGAACGGCGGTTGGGCGACTTGCGAGTGGATGAGACGCGGCGTGTCTGGCGTAAGCCATTATCCATCAGGACTCATCCGCTTTCACGTCGCCTATCACTACGATCCGCAGCCTTGGGCGTCGCGAACCTCTCAAGTTCGCGCCGCAATGCGACTTCTTTCGCCCTTTCAGGGCTTTTCGCTTGTCGATCCCGACCCAGGGCTTGCGCCCTAGGCTATTGTCTTTCGCCGCTTCGCGGCTGGATGCAGGCGTGCTCAGCCAGTGCGGCCGTGTTGTCTGACGGGGCGTTGCATCCCAGCCGCGAAGCGGCGGCAGAAAGTAGCCTGGGCCGCAAGCCCCAGGAACCGGCGTACACCACGGTAAGCCCCGAAGGGTCGCAAGAATGTCGGCGGCGCGGGTTTCATCATGGCGTTCGACGACGGGGGGTTCGACGACAAGCCGATTGAAGGACGGGCCGGCGGGCTGATCATCGATTCGCAATCCAACGCGTGCAGTCGCCGAAGTGCCATCACGATGCAGCGATTCTGTCGCCCGTTCCGGGCTGGTACGCGCTCACTTGAACCCAGGGCTGACGCGCTGGGCTACTCTCTTTCGGCGTCTTCGCGGCTGAGGAGGCAGATGCGGATGCAACCATGGTATGACCTCCACCAGTACTTCTCGGCGGTTGTCAATTTTCAGTGTTACGGGTGAATCAACAAGAGGTCGATACCGAGAAATGCGAAGTAGTGGTGCGCAGCGGGCGTGCTTTACTTTACAGGAGTGCCGGTGTGCTTGGCCCGCCATAGGAACCTTCACCCCGGCCCTCTCCCGGGGTACCGGGCGAGGGAGCTACGCCGCCGTGCGCTTGCGTTGCACGCGCTGCGCGAGCATTTGCTCCATCGCCACGCCATCGAGCGGCTTGGCGAAGTAATATCCCTGGCCGAATTCGCAGCCGAGTTCGCGTAGCCGCTGCAGTTGCGCGTCGGTTTCGATCCCCTCTGCCGTCACGGCCATTTCTAGATTGTGGGCCAGGCTGACAATGGTTCGCACGATCTCGTCGCCTTGGCCGGGCGTGTCGATCATTTTTACAAAGCTGCGATCGATCTTCACCACATCGATCGGAAATTTGTGCAGGTAGCTCAACGACGAGTAACCCGTGCCAAAGTCATCGAGGCTGATGCGCAGATTCATCCGCTTTAACTCATCGAGCATGCCCACGGCTTCGTCGCGGTTGTTCATGATGGCGGTTTCGGTGATCTCGAGCTTGATCAGATCGGCCGGAAGTCCGCTGGGGACGATGATCTTGAGCAGGTCATCGACCAAGTCGGCCTGCGCGAACCGGCGGGCTGACAAGTTGACCGACAGCGCGATGGGCGACTGCTGCCCGTATTTACGATTCCACTCGGCCAATTGCCGGCACGATTTGGCCATAACGATCCGCTCGATCGGCGCGATAAGCCCGGTTTCTTCCGCGATGGGGATGAACTCCATCGGCGGAACCAGCCCGCGATCGGGGTGACGCCAGCGGACCAGCGCTTCGACCGAATCGATCGACCCGGTGTGCAGCGAAAGGATCGGCTGGTAATGCACCTCGAATTCATCGCGATCAATGGCGCGGCGCAGGTCATTCTCCATCTGTAGCTGCTTGACGACGGTGGTGTGCATGTCGGCATCAAAGACCTGGTGCCGGTCTTTGCCGCCGCGTTTGGCGTGGTGCAGGGCGATGTCGGCGTCGCGGAGCAGGTCTTCGTGCTTGTCTTCTCCACCGCGGCTGAGGGCGATGCCGATGCTGCTGGTGACAAACACCTCGGTGCCGTTGAGCACAAAAGGCCGGGCCAGTTCTGCCTGCACGCGGGCGGAGATGGCGTCGGCGTCGGACGTGGCGCGCACGCCTTCGGCCACCAGCACGAACTCATCGCCGCCGGTGCGGGCGACGGTGTCGGCCGGGCGCACACATTCGCGCAGCCGCCGCGCGAACTCCACCAGCAACTGGTCGCCGCCGCGGGGGCCGATTGATTCGTTGATGGTCTTGAAGCGGTCGAGGCCGATGCAGATCACAGCGAAGCGGTAATCGTTCTCGCGGCGCGACCGGGCGATGGAATGATCGATGCGGTCATTGAGCAGCGCACGATTGGGCAGGCCGGTAAGCGAATCGTGCGTGGCTTCATGAAGCAGCTTTTCGTTGGCCAGCTTCTGTTCGGTAATGTTGTACATCAGCCCGTGGATCATCACGGGTTTGCCGTTGCCATCCTGAACCACGACGCCTTCATCACGAATCCACACCGTGCGGCCGTCGCGGGCGATCATGCGATACTCGACGCTCAGCGGTTCGCCGGTCCGCTGGGTGTGCAAGTCGGCGTCGATGGCGGTGGTGCGGTCGTCGGGGTGCAGATGATCGAACCAGAAACCCGCATCTCTCGTCCAATCCGACGGCTCATACCCGAGGATGGTGCGAATCTGCGGGCTGGCGTAGTGGCATTTTGAAACAGCCCCGAATTCCGCCGCGTAGATGATCGCCGGGACACGCTCAAGCATGAGCGCGGCGATGCCTTCGGAATCGCTGATTTCATTCGATGCCGTGAGTTCGAGTTCGTAAAACGCCGCATCAAGCGCGTGGAGAAACGCATCCGCCCTCGGAGGCAGTCGGCCAGTGGTGTCGGCGTGATCGCTGAGAATTTTCTGCAACGTTGGATGCATAACGACCGTCACCGGGATCGCTCGCTTGAGGCGACAAATGGTGCCTTGGCGCTTGCGACCGTCGTAATAAAAGTCGGACTGAACGCAAGCCCGCTTGATCAATCTGGGGCACTTCAATTCGTCCGAGTAACGCAGGTGTGAGGCCGCGGACGATTCAAACGATGGCGCGACGCAAACAGCGAGATTATCGGATGATCGACGTTACCAATCGAGCGTCCCTAAAAAGGCGGCGGCGAGGTCGCGCACGGGCACCTCGGCCACGACGGCATCGCGGGTGGATATGCGCAGTGTCGGAGCCTCGGCCACCTCACCGAGCGCGATGAGTTCCACGCCATCGTGCTGCAACGCGGCACGGCTTTCCGCAAAGGATTCGCGCGGCAGTTCCACGAGATACGCACCGGGCATTTCGTTAAAAAGCCAATCAGTGTCGTGGGGTTGGTAGTCGAGTAAACCCAACCCGAGGTCGGCGGCAATACACATCTCCGCCGCCGCCGTCAGGATGCCGCCGTCGCTTACATCGTGGCACGCGCGGACCAGCCCTTGCGCGATCGCTCCGGCAAGCACGCGGTGAACAGTGGCGAGAGAATGAAGTTCAGTTGTCTTTGATTTGATCAGCCAGAGGGAATTGCCCGGCTGTTTCAGATCCATTGTTATGCACTTCCGCACGTCATCGATCACTCCAATCGTGCTGATGAGCAGCGTGTTGGGAATGCGCGTGATCTTGCCCGATTCGGTGTCGGTGAACTGATTATGCAGCGAATCTTTCCCGCTGATAAATGGTACGCCGTACGCTTTGGCCGCGTCGTAACATGCCTCGCAGGTACGAACGAGCGTGCCCAGCGTTCGCTCGTCGTCGACGCTCGGCCAGCAGAAGTTGTCGAGCATCGCCAGCTTGCGCGGATCAGCGCCGACGGCGACGGCATTGCGAATCGCTTCATCAATCGCCGCGATAGCCATCGCATAAGGGTCTTCGATGTACGGCGCCAGGCCGCAAGCGATCACGACCCCTTTGTAAGAATTGAGTTTCGGCCGAATGACCGATGCATCGCTCGGACCGCGCTGCAGGGGGCCGATCAACGGTTTAATCACGCTGCCCGCCTGCACCTCGTGATCGTACTGCCGAATGATCCAGTGTTTGCTGGCGATATTCGGATGCGCGAGCAACCCGAGCAGCCGCGATTTTAAGTCGCCTGTTGTCGGGGTGAAATTCATCACGGGTTGGAAGCCCGTGCCACTGTTAACGATCGCCCGCCGCGTGGGCATGGGAATGCCGTCGTGCAGAAACGCCATCGACATGCGGCCCACTTCGGTTCCGGCGTAGTTCAGAAGCAGTTCGTTGTTTTCCGTGCCGAACGTGCCGATGACGGTCGCTTCGACGTCTTCGCCCGCCGACAGCTTGAGCAGCGCGGCAACCTGCGATTGCGGCACCGCCAGCACCATGCGCTCCTGCGCTTCGCTGATCCAGATCTCGTCGTAGCGCAGCCCGGCGTACTTGAGCGGGACTCTCTCCAGTTCCACCGTTGCGCCAATTTCAGCGCCCATTTCGCCCACCGCACTGGAAAGGCCGCCCGCGCCGCAATCAGTAATGGCGCTGAACAGCCCGCGATCGCGCGCCTGCAGGATTACATCGGCTACTTTCTTCTCAGTGATCGCGTTGCCAATCTGCACCGCGTGACTGAACTCATCGGCGTGGGTATCAGTGAGTTCGGCTGAGGAAAACGTAGCGCCATGAATGCCATCGCGTCCCGTCCGTCCGCCGACGACCACGATCGCATCGCCGCGCTGCGATTGCTTCTCGATCTTTTCGCGCGGCAGCAGTCCTACACAACCGCAGAACACCAGCGGGTTGCCGATGTAGCGATCGTCGAAATAGACCGCGCCGTTAATCGTCGGAATGCCCATGCGATTCCCATAATCGCGCACGCCGGCGACGATCTGCCGCAGCACGCGCTTCGGATGGATGACGCCTTTGGGAAGCGGAGAGCCGATAGCCGATAGCCCATTGCTAATAGCAGAATGCTCTCCGCTATCCGCTATCCGCTCTCGGCTATCTGCTATTGCACCCGGAAACGCCACGCAGAACACATCGGTATTCGCGATCGGCTTAGCGGCTAGGCCGGTGCCGAGGATATCGCGAATCACCCCGCCCGCGCCCGTTGCCGCGCCGCCGTATGGCTCGATGGCGCTGGGATGATTGTGCGTTTCCACCTTGAAGCAGACGGCGTCGACCTCGTCAAACACGATCACGCCGGCATTGTCTTTGAAGACCGAGAGGCAAAAGGGTTCAGGGTTCAGCGTTCGGGGGTCAGGCGATGTGCCTGAATCCTGACCCCTGAACCCCGAACCCTGCATCAGCTCCGCCGTCGCTTTGAAGATCGTTTCCTTGATGAGATTGCCGTAGCGGCGCAGCACGTTCCCCGACTCGTCGCACACTTCCACCGCACTCTTAAGCGTCTTGTGAACGCAGTGCTCGCTCCAGGTTTGCGCCAGCGTTTCCAGTTCGATATCCGTCGGTTCACGCTCCGCCCGGCGGAAGTATTGCTGCACGGCCTTCATTTCATCGACCGACAGAAACAAATGCCCCTCGCGGCTGAGCTTCTTCAGGTCGTCATCGCTTAGATTGCGAATCGCGACGTGCCGCAGCTTCAGCTTGTAATCATGAACCCGCGGAAATTCGTCGGCCGGCACCGCTTCCAGATGAATCGATTCAACCACTTCATTGGCTAGCACGCGCGATGCAATCTGCCGCAGTTGATCTTTAGGCAGCGCCTTTTCAAAACGATACGCGCGGCCGGTGCGCACTTGCTTGACCGCAATGCCAAAGTCGCGAATGGCCATTTCGGTAGAATCGGCCACCGGGTCCATCACGCCGGGCTTGAGGTGAATCTCCACCCAACTTCCGCCCCCATTTGCATCAGCCAGCGGCGGAGCGGCGGTGACGATTACCGCATGCTCGACAATCGGATCAGCCAACAACTCGCGACAAAGCTTCTCGATCTGCTCCCGCGGCGCGGTGGTATCGATGTAGAAAATCCGCCATGAATCGACGCGCCCCACGTCGTGCCCGAGCGAGGCAATCTGCTGCCGCACGCTGCGCCCGTGCGGGTCTGCGGCTTGCCCGGACCTGTGCAAGTCGGGACAAGCGCCAACGTCGATGCGGTAGATCATCCGCACAGTGTAGGCGCAGCGGATGATCGATCAATGACGCTGTCTGTGCCACCGATCAGAGAAATTCGGCCCGCAACGTTCCAGCAGCTTCATTGAGATTGGTATACACCACGCTCGATCCGAACCGCGATACGTGCAGTTCCCGCCCGCCGGCGGCCAATGTCGTGTACACGCTGCTGCTGATGGTCGAAGTCGCCCAGTTCAGCGAGCCCGCGTACCGCTTGGCGACATTGTTGGTGCGATCAAAGTAATAGATGTTGATGGAGTTCTGGTTCGTGCCAGAGAAGAAGAGTTTGCTGTACAGCCCCTGCTTCTTGTTGGCGATGGTGGCTGCGGTGAAGCCGTAGTTGGGGTTGCTGGCGTAGGCAAAACGAAGCGACGTGGTGGTGGCATCGTAATAACTCACCGCCGGCAGAAAGGCGCGGGCAGGATCGCTCGAACCACTCTTGAAGAACGCCATCGAGATATACCCGCCGGAGATCTGCAGGTCTTCCACCGTGTAATAGGTGTATCCATTGGCCTTCGTCCCCGGACCGATATTGCCCTGCACCGCGTACTTCACCGTGCCGTGGGTGGTGTCTTCATACGCCAGCGCAAACTTGCTGACGATGGGCCGCGTCGGGTCGAGCGACAGCGAACTGAATCGACCCACGTCTCCGGCGCTATCCAGCGTGCTGATGGTAAACCCGCCCGTGGCGGCGCTGGCCATCTTAAGATCACCCTTGGTGCGGTTGTAGTACGTGATCACCGCGCCATCGTTGCGGCTGAACGCCAGACTCGGGTAAAGCCCGGTCGATCCCGTCGACTCCAGCGTTTGCACTTCGAAGGCGCTCGTGACGCTTGAGTGCTGCGCGAACATCAGATCGCCATTCCATCCATTAAAGTATGCGACGGCGGGACGATTAGCGCTATCCAGCGCGAGCGATAGAAACTGATACTCCCCCGCCGCGGCGCTAATCGGGTCGGCGATCGTCTGCACAATGCTCCACGCGCCATCGGTCTCGCGGGCGGCGTATTTGAGCTTGCGATCGCTGCGATCGAACCACACTTTGTGGAGCTGGCCGAGAGAGTCATAAGCGACATCGTTATACGTGCCATCGGTCTGCGCGTTGGCGTTGAGCCGCTCGAACGTCGGGCCGGCGAAGGTTAGATCGGTATTGCTTCCGTTGCGGTTAAGCCGCACCTGGATCGCCCCGCCCGCCGTCGGCGAAGCGGTAAGCATCGACGCACTGATGTTCGGCGGGGTTGTGCCGTCGTACGCGGTGACCAGCGTAACGAAAACCGCGGTCTTGCTGTCGTTCTTGCTGACGGTGAAGCGATAGGCGTCGTCTTTGAAATCACCGCTGGCGGTGTTGGTGACAAACGTCAATCCTCCGCGCGCGACGGTGCCGCTGTCGACATGAATTGGTGCCACTTTCACATTCCCGCCACTCGCGTAACGGGTGCGAAAGCTGTTGTCGCCCTGCACGCCGGTGGCGGCGGCCGAGGCGTCGCCGGCGAGGTTGAAGCTGATCTGATAATCGTGAATGGAAGTGGCCTCGACGCGGTCAATCAGCAGCATCGTTCCATCAAGGTCATACCACACGGTGCGAGTGACCACCGGGTTGCCTCGCAAATAGCCGTATCCGAAGTGCGACGCCGTCACCTGCGCGCTGCTGCCTGTGACGGCGTAGTTCTGGATGACGATGCCGGGGTTATCGTCGCCTTCCAGTTCGCCGGTGTTGGCGCTATCGACGTTGAGCGTGTTGTGCGCTTTGTTGCTGACGACGTACTGGCGATCGGGATTCTCCGGCTCGTAAATGAATGCTCCGGGATCCAAAATCAACGGTCGCCCGCCGCCGAAGAGTTCGAAGCTCAGCAGATCGAAGTGGCCGTGAATGCCGCCTTTGGGACCGGCATCAAAAATGATCTGGTTATCGGTTGATGCATTGCCAGAGCGCATGACATAAAGCCCGCCATCGGTCATCGCGTAAGTGTCGCCGCGCGCTCCCAGAGCCGGCGTGACGGGGTTGCCGAGAAAGGGGTTGATCGTCGTTGGCCCAAACAAAAACAGATCGCGCAGCCGCGGCTTGGCATCGGGCCAGGTGTCGGCGCCTTGAATCAAATTGGCCTTGAGGAAGAGCGTGACCGACGTGCTGCGATACGAATCGCCGATTGCCGGTCGGTTGCCATCCGGCGAGAGCAACTGCCAATAGCTGCTGACGGCGTTGGAGATGATGGTGGCGATTTTCTTTTCAGGCCCGGCGCCGTCGGGGTCTTGCGTCCAGGGCGCATCGTCGCCGTTGCGCATATCGAGCAGGCGGGCTTCGAGCAGGTCTTCCGCCACGCCGCTGGTGTAAACCGGCGACTGCTCAAAGTGCGATCCGTCATTATACAGTTGCCCGCGCGCGCAATTGAAGACGAGCGTTCGTCCGGTGCTGACCCACGTCGCGGCGGTATCCAACTCGGGAAACATCTGCCCGAGCAACAACAGGCTGCGACCAACCGACAGCGCGCGGTTGCTGCCGAAATCGGTGGCGACGGCGGCCTCGGATTGCAGGTAGTCGCCCATTTGAATCAACTTGTAGACCATCAACGTGCTGTCGGCGCCGCTGAAACCTGCCGAGCCGATCATTATGAAATATGCGTTCGCCCAGTTTTCGGCCCGCAGCGCCGTATCCAATCGCCAGCCGTCCTGATCGTCGGCGCTGTAGGCCTGCGGCACGTTGCTGGTGGGGTACTGTGTCGTCCAATCAGCGATCTCATACGCAAGTTCTTCGGCGTACTCCGCGTCGCCGGTGACTCGATACGCGTAGGCCAGGTCTTGAAAATGCCCGTGGCGATTAAGCGTATGCAGAAACTCCGGGTTGCTGCTTCCGCCGGGCGTGATCCAGTCGATGTCGTTGGGCAGATCGATGTCGTAGCTGCTGGCGCTTCCCTGCTCGGGAAACTTGTGAAACTCCTTCACCGCGTCGGCGTTGGCGACGGTGGACGTGTAGTTGATGGTTGTGCCGAGCAGGTACGCGACGTAATCGGCGGTGTCTTCGTCATCGAAGAACCACTTGGCATTGGTTCGACTCTGCACGTAGTTGTGCAGCGCGTTATCAAACTGCGTGCTGCTGGCGTTGAGTTTGGTTTGCAGGGCGGATTGCTGCGCGGCGTTGTTATCGAAGCGATCGACAATCACCTGCCGCTCACCCTTATCCAGCGCGCTCCCCAGCGTCTCGGGCCGCGGGGATGCTGGGGTGGACGTCAGGAACACGCGGGCTTCGAGTGGCGACAGTTCGAACAACGAGAAACGACGGTACGGCGATCGGGACATAAAACCTCCCAACATGCTGTATCGCAACGATCGGACGGGGCGTCAACCGCATGTCGCGGAATAACTTGATAGTGGACGAAGAATTACCGGACTCAAGCGTTTAGCGACGCCGCTTGCGGCGGTATTCCGAATTATGATCCGTTAACTGTCTTCACAAACGCCGCAAACCCCGCAGCCTGTATGGCGAGGCGGCCGTCGATCTCGGCGTCGGTGAGTTTGCCGTTCGCGTCCAGTTTCTGTCCGATGCCGGGGATGAATACGCGGTCGGGGTACAGGTGGGCGTTGCGGTAGCCGAAGATCATCTGCAACTGCTCCACGCTGCGCAGCGCCCCCCAGACGCCCGCCGCCTCGCCGGTGAAGGCGACGGGTTTGCGATCAAAGCTCTCAGGGAATTTGAGCATGTCGATGAAATACTTCAGCACACCCGGGAACGACCCGTTGTATTCCGGCGTGACCACATGCAACCCGCCGGCGTCGAGGACGCGCTGCTGAATCGCCACCATCGCCGGCGGCTTCACCGCGTAGGCGGCGCCTTCGAATACCTCGCGCGGCAGTTCGGTGAGCGACAGTGTCGACGCCGATGCGCCGGCGGCTTTGTAGTGCGACTCGACAATGCGACTCACCTTCATGGCGTTGGAGTCGGGGCGATTGGTTCCAGAGACGATGAGAATTGTATTGCTTGGCATAGTTGGCTTAAGTGTAGGCCGTCGGCCCGCGGATTGTCACCCATCGAACCGTGCGGCGCGACGCAGGATCGTACGCCGGCCGGCTAAATTGTCGGCCTCTCGGGCAGATTCGGCTGCTGGTGCAGCTTTACCGGCGCACCCTTCTGCTTCTTCGTATTAATGTTCATCATTTCCACGCCCAGCGAGAACGCCATGGCGAAGTAGACATAGCCTTTGGGAATGTGCGCATCGAACGATTCGGCCACCAGCATCACGCCGATCATCAATAGGAACGACAGCGCCAGCATCTTCACCGTCGGATGGCGCTCAACAAACTCGCTCACCGATCGTGCAAACAGCAGCATCACCCCCACCGCGATCATCACCGCCACGATCATCACCGTTAGCCCCACCCACTTGTGAGCCGGATCGGTCTGCACCATGCCCACGGCGGTGATCACGCTGTCCAGGCTGAAGACGATATCCAGCAAAAGAATCTGCACGAGCACCGAACCAAAACTGACTGCGGCTTTGCCGGCGCTGGCGTGATGCTCTCCGCCTTCCAGTTTGTTATGGATTTCGTAGGTCGATTTGAAGATGAGGAAAAGCCCGCCGATAAGCAGAATCAGGTCGCGGCCGCTGATCGCCCCGCGTTCATCAAGATACGGGAGCTGAAACAACGGCGCGGTGAGGCCCATGATCCAACTGATGCTCAGCAACAGTAATATCCGAATGCCCATCGCCAGGATGAGGCCAAGCTGCCGCGCTTTGTTTTGCTGATCCGGCGGCAGCTTACCGGCCAGGATGGCGATGAAAACAATGTTGTCGATGCCCAGCACGATTTCCAGCGCGGCGAGCGTCACCAGCGCAATCAACGCCGGGCCCGACCACAGCGATGTCAGCCCGCCACCCGCGCCATGACCCGCCTCAACAGCGGTTGTTGTCGCGGCGGCGATGATGTTCCAGCCGTTGAAAAGTAGTTCATGCATCAGCGAATGCCCATCAGAAGTTCCATCGTCAATTGATCAAGCCGCTCGTAGGGCAAACGCGCCTCGGCAAGCTTCACCCGATCCAGCGGCGCGGCCAGTAGTTTTTTTGCGCGAGCCGACGAGTAAGTCTTTGTGAGTGACGCCAGAGCGCCGTCCTGCACGTTGATTTCTCTTCGCAGCGACTGAACTTCCTTGTCGGCGTTCCAGCGATTGGCCTTGTCGGCCAGGATCATATACGTCCGCATGTTGCCGCGGGCGAACTCTTGCACGTCGGCGTAGTCGCTCTGGCGGTACGCGTGCGCGTCGAAGTGACGCGGGTTGTCGTACTTGTAATCTTCCAGCAGCTTCACGAGAAAGAATGCGTGCTTGAGGTTGGCCGAACCGAAGCGGAAATCCTGATCGTACCGGCCGAACTCCTGATCGTTCAGATCGATATGGAACAGCTTCCCCGCTTCAATGGCGGCCGCCACCTGATGCACAAAGTTTAAGCCGGCCATGTGCTCGTGCGCTACCTCCGGGTTCACGCCGCACATCGCGGGGTGTTTCAATGTCGGGATGAACGCGAGGTAGCTTCCCGTGACGGCAAAATAAATGTGCCCGCGCGGCTCATTGGGCTTGGCCTCGAACGCGAACTTGTAGCCGTATTTCTGATCGATCGAATAGTCGCAGAGGTAATCGATTGCCTCACGAAAGCGTTTGATCGCGTCGACGGGGTTTTTGGCGGCATCGGTTTCCACGCCTTCGCGGCCGCCCCAGAACACGTAGGTCTTGGCGCCGAACTCGGCGCCAAGCTCCATGGCGCGCATTGTCTTTTGAATCGCGTAAGCGCGAATTTTGGCGTTGTTGCTGGTGAACGCGCCGTCTTTGAACACCGGATCGCCGAAGAGATTGGTAGTGGCCATCGGCACGACGAGACCCGTATCCTTAAGCGCCTTGCGGAAGTCTTTCTTGATCTGCTCGGCCTGTGGCGCCGAAGAGTCGATGGGGATGAGATCGTTGTCGTGAAAGTTCACGCCGTAAACGCCTTCGCACTCGCCCAGCAGATTGACGATCTGTGCGGGGTTGAGCGCATCGCGCGTGGGCGCGCCGAACGGATCGCGGCCGACGTTGCCGACGGTCCATAGTCCGAACGTGAACTTCATCTTCTTCGTGGGGGTGTAGCTGTCTCTTGCCATGACGTTCTTCTACCCGATTGTTGGCCGAACAAACGTGCTCCGGCTCGGCGGCGGAGTGTCTACGAAACCGCCGAAGCGATCAAGAACCGGGCCGAACCCGGCCGCCCGCTTGTTGCAGCGATTGCTTCGGCTACGCTTCGGCGGAGTTTCATTTTTCGGAGTATGCGGATGCCGACCACGAAGCGTTTTCCTCCCGTCGCCCCCGACCGCCCGTTTATCCTCCACGGCGGCGATTACAACCCCGAGCAGTGGCTGGAGGCGCCGGGGGTGCTTGAGGAAGACATGCGCCTGATGAAGCTCGCCGGCGTGAACGTGGCGAGCGTGGGCATCTTCTCCTGGGCGATGCTCGAGCCGCGCGAAGGCGAGTTTGAGTTCGCTTGGATGGATCAACTGCTGGACCGACTCGCCAAAAACCAGATCACCGCCGTGCTCGCGACGCCCAGCGGCGCCAAGCCGAACTGGATGGCGAAGAAGTACGCCGAGATTCGGCGCGTCGACAACAAAGGCCATCGCGAGCTGCAGGGTTGGCGGCACAACCACTGTTACACCTCGCCGGTGTATCGCCAGAAATGCACGATCATGAATACCCGCCTCGCCGAGCGCTATGGCAAGCACCCGGCGGTGGCGATGTGGCACGTCTCCAACGAGTACGGCGGCGATTGCCACTGCGACCTGTGCAAGGCCGCGTTCCGCAAATGGCTGCAGGCCCGCTACCAGACGGTCGACACACTCAACCACGCCTATTGCTCGCGGTTTTGGAGCCATACATTTGGCGACTGGGACGAGATCGACCAGATCGATGATTCGGTTCACGGCCTGGCGATCGACTGGAAGCGATTCACCACCGATCAGACCGTCGACTTTTTCAGACATGAAATTGAACCGCTCAAGCGGCTCACGCCCAACATCCCAATCACTGTGAACATGATGGGCATGTATGAACCGTTGAACTACTGGAAGTTCGCGCCTTACGTCGACGTGATCAGTTGGGATTCGTATCCCGGCTGGCACCAGAACGACGATGTGCTGCACGACGCACGCTGGACCGGCTTCGTGCATGACATTAATCGATCGCTCAAGCACAAACCGTTCATGCTCATCGAGTCGTCGCCGAGCAGCGTCAACTGGCAGAAGATCAGCCCATTGAAGCGGCCGGGCATGCACCGGCTTTCGAGCCTGCAGGCGGTGGCGCACGGGTCGGATACGGTGATGTACTTCCAGTGGCGCAAGAGCCGCGGAAGCTTTGAGAAGTTTCATGGCGCGGTGGTGGATCATGTCGGCAGCGAGCACACGCGCGTGTTCAACGATGTAAAGGACCTCGGAGGCGAACTGGCCAAGCTCTCCGGCGTCGTCGGCACGATGCCTGCGGCGCAGGCGGCGATCATCTTTGACTGGGAAAGTCGCTGGGCCATCAACGCGTCGGCCGGCGCCCGCAACGCCGACAAAAACCACGACCAGACCGCCGTGGAACATTACGCCCCGCTTTGGAACCGCGCGATCGCGTGCGATGCCATCGACATGGATCAGCCTTTCGACCCCTACAAGCTCCTCATCGCGCCGATGCTTTACATGCTTCGCCCGGGCGTGGGGGAGAAAATTGCCCGATTCGTTGAAGCCGGCGGCACGTTCGTTACGACTTATCTCAGCGGCATCGCAGATCAATCCGACCTCTGCTTCCTCGGCGGCTGGCCCGGCGGCGCGGGCAGCGCGCTGCGCAAGGTGCTTGGCATCTGGTCAGAAGAGATCGACGCGCTGCCCGACCATCGCACCCAAACGGTAACGGCACTCGACGACAACAATTCCGGCCTCACCGGCGCCTACAAAGCACGACACTTCTGTGACCTCATTCATCTTGAAACCGCCACGGCGCTGGCCAACTACACCACCGACTTTTATGCCAACCGCCCCGCCGTCACCGTGAACCATTACGGCAAGGGGCGCGCGTATTACGTCGCGGCCCGGCTGGACGATCGGTTCATCGACGACCTCATCGGACACGTTTCGCAAGGCCTGCACCGGGCCATCAATGCACCGCTTCCCGCCGGCGTGACGGCAACACTCCGCAGCGACGGGCAGACGGCATTCGTCTTCCTCATGAACTTCAACGCCACACCCGTCACCGTCGACCTCGGCGGCGAGCATGAGGCCGTGATCGACGGCAAACGACTGCGCATCGCCGAACTCAAAGGCTACGGCGCCATCGTCCTCAAACGCCCGGCATGAACTTCTCCCCCTCTCTTCCTCCCCCTCCTGGTACCCCGGGAGGCGGAGGTAGGACGCTTTACTTTCATCGCTCCTTTGCCTCGAATACCTCGCCGTGCAGCCAGCCATTTGCGTTGAGATCAATCTCGCCGTCGTCCGTGCCAACATCGCGCGCATTGCCGCAGCGGCGAAGGTGCCGGTGATCGCGGTCATCAAGGCCGACGCCTACGGGCTGGGCGTGACGCCGGTCATCCGCGCCATCGACGATCTTGTCGACAGCTACTACGTCTTCCAGCCGCGCGAGATTGTTGACGCTGCAACGCATACGCTTACCTCTAAAACATTCATCGCCGCCGTGTGTGGCGACGCGACGGCCGACGAACTGCTCGCCCACCGCATTCGCCCGGCGGTGTGGACGATCGATCAAGCGCGGCGCTGGCAAGCGTGCGATTGCGTGCTCGCCGTCGATACCGGCCAGCAGCGCTTCGCCGCCGGGCCGGATCAGCTCGATGCCATCATCGCCGCCGGCGTTTGTCGCGAGGCGTTTACGCACGCATCCAACATTACGCAGGCCGGCCGATTCGACGAGCTGACGCGCGGCAGGTCGCTGCGTCGCCACGCCGCCGGCACATCGCTGCTCGACGCGCCCGCCGCCCGTTTCGACGCGGTGCGACCGGGCTTTGCCATGTATGCCGGCGCGGTGCGCGTCACCACGCGCCTGCTCGACGCCCGCGCCTCGCTCGGCCCGGCCGGCTACACGGGCTTCCAGACTCCCTACCACGGCGTGATGCTCGGCGGCTACTCCGAAGGTCTCGCCGCCGGCGCGTGCATCATCAACGGCGTGAAGCGGCGCTTGCTCGAAGTCGGCATGCAATCATCGTTCGTCGAACTCGGCCCCGCCGACCGCGCCGGCGACGCAATAACCCTGCTCGGCGACGGCCTGACTGAAGCCGACGTCGCCAATGCCTGGCGCTGCGGCACGCACGAAGCATTGTTCCGCATGGCGCGCTGCGGAAGCCAAATTCATCTTTAGCCGCAGGTGATCGCGGATGAACGCAGATAAGAGGGAGGCTGGATCGACGCAAAAATCAAACACTCTTTCTTCATCTGCGTTCATCTGCGTTCATCTGCGGCCAAGTCAGACCCTTCGGGTGTCGCCGTGCCGCGAGCAGTTCGACCAATCCATTCGCCGCCAGGATCAGCGCCGCGCCTTGCAGTTCTTCGCGCGTCATCGGCTTGCCGGCGGTCATCCATGCGAACGCGCCGGCCCAGATCGGTTCCAACAAGTAGATCAGGGCCGCCCGGGTCGGGTCGAGCTTCGGCTGGAAGAACATCATCAGCGCAAACGCGCCGATCGTGGGCAACACGAGCATCAGAGCCAGTTCGCGCATCACACCGGGCTGGCCGAACAGCCGTTGCAGCTCGGTGGGGTGGAGCGTCGCCGCGCCGCCCGGTAGGCACAATACCGCCAGCGCGCAGCACACGCCGATGAAAATGAACTGCCCACCGGTGAGCCGCCAGGGCGTGTCGCGCTTCATCAGCGCGTTGAGGGTCAGCAAGTAGATCGAGAACACGACCGCGCACCCCACGCCCAGCCACTCGCCGACGCCCATGCCGCGCGGCGATCCGCCGGTCAGCCGCCACACACCAAACAGTGCTACTGCAATCCCCAGCCACGTCACCACCGACGGGTAACAACGCAATACCACCACCGACAATAACGGCACGAAGACGATGGAAAGCGTCGTAAGAAACGCAACCACCGCTTCGCTGCTGCGATCCAGCGCCAGATGTTGAACGACCAGCCCGCCGCCCAGTAGTGCGCCCAGGATGATCGACCGCCGCGCCGTTCCCCACGACCATCCCCGTCCGGCGCGGCTCCAGAACACCGCCATCCAGATCGCGCCGGCGAGCAGGAACCGCACCGCCAGAAACAACAACGGCCCCACCGGCGAATGTTCCCCCGGCCCGGCAAGGTTGATGCTGTGCTGCGCCGATTTGCCCCAGGTAAACCCCGCCCCCCAAAACGCCGTCGCGACGATCAGCCAGAGCGTGGCAATCCAGACCGTTCGATTCACGGGCGTTGGCGTGGGAGGTTGTTCGAGCGTGGGGGGCATCAGGTCGACACTCTATCGGATTAACGCTGAATCGGATCGACGCTGAGTCAGATCGATATTCTACTCGATCAAAGTTGTCGCCACGCTCCCGTCCGGCGCCGTGTTGCGCCAAAAAAAAAATTGGGTCCCTGCGGTCGACCCACGGAATACTGCATTTACATATTTTACAATCACTTACGCGCTTTAGCTCGATGGCCGATGGTGCGAAAAACCGGTTCCTAACCGGTTCCCAACCGGTTCCGAATGGTTCCCTGGCGGTACCTTTTTCGTTCCGGGACGGTTCTTTGCGGTTCAAACCAATCCGCTGCGCTGCCGCGTAGCGCTCCAATGAAAGTCGATAATCCACAATGCACCTCCACTCAACTATCCCTGCGCGCTGCGCCAGCGCGCGCTCGCTGGCGCAACGCGCGCGTGTAAATCAGCGTTTTCAAACGGCAATCGCGACTTTCCACGCCGATTTTTACGACGGAGGGTGTTGCGCGGGCGCGGGGTTGCCGGCGCAACGGGGGCATCGCTGCAAGCGACGCGTTCGTCGTTTGGATTGATGCGCGCCGGCGGTAACGAGTTGGAAACTCTTTCCACATTGACGCAAAGGCGGCTACTGCAACAACGGCAACTGCACCTTGACGCTGCGATCGGCCCCGTCGCGTGGGCCGGTGATGTCGGCGAGCCCGGGGGCGGCGCCGATGAAATTCTTGTCGATCTTCTGCACGTTGCGCGTTCGGGCGTGGGGGTTGGGTTTGAGGTCGGGGGAATTGGGGCCGTCGTGGCGGTTCAGGACATTGTAATACTGGTCGCGCTGCGCGGGGATCCAGCCGGCATCGCGGATGAGGCGGCAGATTTCGCGTTCTTCGAGCTTGTACGTCGTGCCGGCGGCGCTGACGACGTTTTCTTCCATCATCACGCTGCCCATGTCGTTGGCGCCGAAGAAGAGCGCCAGTTGTCCGATCTTCGGGCCCATCGTCACCCAACTGCTTTGCAAACTTTGGATGTTGTCGAAAAACAACCGCGCGATCGCGAGGATGCGCAGGTATTCATCCGCCCCCGCCATGCGAACCACCCGCCCGCGGAGGATGTCTTCATTTGTGCTTTCGTCAAACGGGCCGTGAATTTGCGGATCCCATTCCTGCGCCCGACCGAGCGGTGTGTTTTCTCGCTGGAAGGGCCAGTGGATGAAGGCGGTGTAAGAGCCGGGGTTCAGGGTTCGGGGTTCAGGGTTCAGTAGAGAAGATTTGTTAAAGACCCCCGGCCAGCGCAGCCGCACGCGATCCATTGTTTCAGTCTCCTCTTCCCTGAACCCTGAACCCTGAACCCTGAACCCTCCCAACGCCCGCGCGTAATCCTGCATATCCCGCAGCGCGCTCATGTGTTCGATGCGTTCGCGCACGAACTCGATATGCCCCATCATCATGGTGCAACTGGTGTTCATCCCCTCTTCGTGGGCGACGCGCATCACGCGCAGCCAATCGTCACCGCTGGCTTTGCCGATGCCGATGCGCCGGCGGATGCGCGGCGAGAAAATCTCCCCCCCGCCGCCGGGGATGGTCATCAGGCCGGCGGCTTTGAAGCGGCGGATGATGTCGCGCACATCCAAGTTAAAAAACCGCTCAAACTCCACAAACTCCGGCGGGCTGAAGGCGTGGATGTGCACCGTCGGAAAGTTGCTGCGAATGTAACGCAGCAGGTCTTCGTACCATTCGATCGGCAGTTGATCGTTCATACCCCCTTGCATGAGAATCTGCGTGCCGCCGATGGCGATGAGTTCTTTGATCTTCTCGTCGATTTTTTCAAACGAAAGCGTGTAACTGTCGGCGTCTTCATGATCGCGCCGGAAAGCGCAGAACGTGCATTTGGCGGTGCAGACGTTGGTGTAGTTGATATTGCGATCGATGACGTAAGTGCGGTAATCCTGCGGGTGCATCCGCTGGGTGACCGTATGCGCCCATTGTCCCAGATCGTGCAGGGATGCTTGGTGATACAGTTCGAGCGCCTGCGCATCGCGAAGCCGCGAGCGGCCGGAGAGGATTGAGTCGATGTCGAAGGAGAGCTTTGGCATTTCTTTTCAGAATAGTATGAAAAGCGGCCCTGTGTCGGAAGCGCATTTCAGGCGAATTGAAAGAAGGTTGCTACAATCCGAGCAACCAAAGGCCGGCCGCCTATGAAACATCACGCCATATTGATCGCCTCCGGCGCCGATCGACCGGGGATTCTTGATGAAGTGTCGCAATACGTCTTTGAAAGCGGCGCGAATATCGTGGACAGCAAGCTGCTGAGCATGGGCGGTACGTTCATTCTCATGGTGCTGCTGGGCGCCGACGAATCGGCTCCGCTCGATCGCATCCGAGAAGGCCTGCCCGCGTTGACGGCCGCCGCGCGCATCACTGCCGAGGTGCGCGACGCCGCTTCAGAGCAGGGTGATGCGGCAAGCTTCCGCTACCGCTTCCACGCCACCGGCGCCGATAAGGCGGGCATTCTCAACAAGCTGTCGCACCTGTTTCGGGTGTTGAATGTGAATATCGACGACGTGCACACCCACGTCGGGGTGATCCAAAGCATGGTTCGACCGCAGTTTGAGCTTGAACTGCTGCTGAGCGTGCCGCGTGATACGCCGATCATCCGGCTACGCGAATACCTTGACACGATTTGCCAGGAATTAAGCATTCAGTGGGAATTGCGGCCGGCGTGAACTGGCGCGCGGGTGCAAAATTGTGCTGACAGCGTGCCGCGACAATGCTAGGATGTGGATATGTCGATGATCATCGCTGCAAAATTCGTGAACGGCGTTTTCGTCCCGGAGGAAAGGCCGCCGCTGCCCGAGAATCAGCGTGTGCAGTTGGTGGTGCGTGCCTCGAATCCCCCCCGCGATGTTGCCGCTGATTTGGCAGCGGTGCGTGCGCAAGCTCAAAATCGACTGGTCGTCGACTCGAACGTTGGTCACGCCATCGCGCAAGACGCAGTGTTTAATATCGAGAATTGGTGAGTGATGTCATTGGCTCTACCGACCGGCTCGGTGTGCTTTCTTGACACCAATATTCTCTACTACCATTTCGTCGGCAATTACGCCGAATCGCCTGCGTGCTCCCAGTTGGTTGAACGATTGGTGTTGGGCGATCTCGACGCATTCTGTTCATTTCCGGTTTTAGCCGACCTCGTCCACAAGGTGATGATGGCCGAGGCGCACGCTAAAATGCCGACTGGGAAAACAGGGCTCAGCGCCCAACTCCGGCAGGCGAAATCCACAGTTCAACAACTAACCGCATTCGCTCAGATTCCCGGTCAGCTCAAATCGATTCCCCTTGTCGTAGCTCCAGTTGGGCTTGAGCATTTGGCGGCGGCGAGCGCCATTTCCAGATCAGAAGGCCTTCTCACCAACGACGCCATCATCGTCGCACTGATGCGCGAACATGGCATTATCCACCTCGCCACCAACGACGACGACTTTGACGCCGTAGCCGGCATTACCGTCTGGAAACCGCGATGAATGATGCGCCGGCCAAGATCGCGATTGTCGGCGCCGGCAGCGTCGGCGCTACCATTGCTTATGCCTGCATGATTCGCGGCGTGGCGGCGCGGATTGCGCTGTATGACGTCGATCGAAAGAAAGTCGATGCGCAGGTGCTCGATCTCAACCACGGCCAGCAGTTTGTTATGCCCGCAACGATCGAAGGCGGCGATGACGTGGCGGTTTGCAAAGACGCCGCGGTCGTCGTTATCACCGCCGGGGCGAAGCAGAAGCCGGGCCAGACCCGCATGGACCTCGCCGCCGCCAACACGGCGATCTGCAAGGACCTTCTTCCGAAGCTGCTCGCCGTTGCACCGGAGGCCATTTATCTGCTGGTGACCAACCCGGTTGACGTGATTACTTACGTTTCGTTGAAGATCTCGGCGTTGCCCGCGGCGAAGGTCATTGGCAGCGGAACAGTGCTCGACAGCTCACGGTTCCGGCACTTGATCGCCAAACGACTCCGAATCGCCACGCAGAACGTTCACGCGTACATCGCCGGCGAGCACGGCGACAGCGAAGTTCCCCTGTGGAGCAGCGCAACCGTGAGCGGCATTGCACTCCACGAGTGGGCGGTGCCGGGCCACGGCAAGATGACCGTACGCGATCGCACCGAAATCTTTCAGAACGTGAAGACGGCGGCGCAGCAGGTGATCGAAGGCAAGGGCGCGACGAATTATGCCATCGGCCTGGCGACGGCGCAGATTCTCGACGCAATTTTGCGCGATCAGCACCGCGTGCTGCCGTTGAGTTCGCTGGTACGCAACTTCAAAGGCATTGACGATGTTTGCCTGAGCCTGCCGTGCATCGTCGGTCGAGCCGGCGTCGAGCCGCCGCTGCCGATTCCGCTGAACGCCAACGAAGAAGCCGGGCTGAAGAACAGCGCCGACATCATCGCGGCGGCGATTCGTTCGGTCGGGTTCTGAACTAAAAAAGGGCTAACGCGCTGCGGTGGAGATGGCAGCGTTATCGCGAACGGCTAAGTCGACCTTTACACCGAGCAGTTCTTCCAACAACCGAAACTTTTTGCGACGCGAAAAGAACTTTCGAGCGCGCCGGCAGTCTGTGATGAGATGGCAGCGAACCTTGAGCTTCCCTTCACGCAACTTGATGCGCACCTGCGGCTCATCATGCTGACGGCCGTCGAGAGAGTCGGCGGCGCGAAGCAGCGCCAAAACGATACGCATCGATCGGCGCGGATCGCCCGAGCGCAGCACATCGTCAAATCCGATCTCGGGAACGGCCCCGCGGTGATAACGCGTCAGGTAGGCCAGGCAGCGGCGCTCGACGTCGCTCAGCGGCAACCCGCGGTCGACCAGGAGCATTTCGCAGCCGATATGCGGGTGCCGGCGGTCGTTCACCGCGCGACCAATATCGTGCACCATCGCGCCCAGCCGCAGCATACGCCGCTCGAAGCGATCGAGGTGGTGGTGCGGGCGCAGCAGTTCGAATAATTCGTCGGCAATGGTGAGTACGCGCGCCTCGTGCCGGACGCAGGACAGCCGGCGGTGTACCCATCGGACGATGGTTCGTTCTCTGGCGGAGTTGGCGAGCAGACGGGTGTGTGGGCCCATAGGTTGATTCCATTCAACCGGTCGTCAACATTCTACCCCAGCATTATTAAGAATGCGCTATGGCCGCAATGCAATGACCCCCGGCGCAAATGGGGCGATAAAAAACGCGGCACCGGCACTGTCGCAAGGCGATCAGGCCTGGCCCTCCCCGGCGCCGCGGATTTTTGTTGTGCCGTTGATCCACCGGTTCATCACAGAGGATTTTATCTATATCGATCGTCCCGAGTCCACTGCGGGCATGAACAATCTGTGGAGAAACTATCTCGCGGCGGAGGCTTGATTCGCGTCGGTTTCCGTTTTCCAATCATCGGCGATGCGACACGATTCGACCAACCCCGCCGTCGCCCGATCAGAAACGAGGGCAGCCGTGTTTGCGCTGGTCGTGGCTGTCGTGCTGATGGCGACGAAGTTCGTGGCGTATGGGCTTACCGATTCGTCGGCGATTTTCTCGGACGCACTGGAAAGTATTGTCAACGTGCTGGCCGGCGGGTTCGCCGTTTACGCCGTCGTGCTCGCGCACCGGCCGGCCGATGAATCGCATCCTTATGGTCACGGCAAAGTGGAGTTCCTCTCGGCGGGTTTTGAAGGCGGCATGATCCTGCTGGCGGCGATTTTTATTGCATGGCGCGGCATCGAAGCGATCGCGCGCGGCGCGGCGGTGCAGCGGCTCGATGCCGGGCTGGTACTCATCATCGCCGCGATGCTCGTCAACGGCGCGATGGGATGGTGGTTGATCAAAACGGGGCGCAGCCAGGGTTCGATCACGCTCGAAGCCGATGGTAAACATCTGCTGTCCGATGCCGTGACCAGCGTGGCGGTGTTGGCGGCGCTGCTGGTCGTTAAGTTCACCGGCTTCGTGCTGGCCGACCCGATTTGCGCGATCGTGGTGGCGGTCTATTTGTTCTGGGTAGCGATCGACCTCCTCAAGCGTTCCGCCGCCGGCCTGATGGATGAGCAGGATCAAGGCGACGCCGTTCTTCTCAAGCAGATTCTCGATTCGCACCTCGCCCCCTCCGGCCGACCGCCGCTCATTTGCAGCTACCATAACCTGCGTCATCGCCACACGGGGCGGTATCACTGGATCGAATTTCACCTGATGGTACCGGCGGAGATAACCGTGGAGCAGAGCCACCAGATGGCCAGTGAAATCGAAGGCGAGATTGAACAGGCGCTTGGCCCCGGCGACGCCACGGCTCATGTCGAGCCGTGTACCGATCCGGCCTGCGCGCGCTGCGCCACTCCCTCTCCCGGTACCCCGCAAGTGGGCCGGGGTGAGGGTTCTTACGGCACGCCAACGGTTGTCGCGTTGTTGAATGATCCTTCGTCTGAAACAGTTGGCGAGACGGCGCACAAAGTTGACCAGAAAGAACCCTCACCCTAACCCTCTCCCGAAATACCGGGCGAGGGAGTAAACGCATGCACCCAGACACCATCCTCTTCAACGGCAATATTCTGACGCTCAATGAGCGCCACCCCCAAGCATCGGCGGCGACCATTTACGGGGAGCGGTTTTCGTTCGTGGGCGACGACCCCACAACGCTTCTGCTGGCCGGTACGCGCACGAAGAAAATTGATCTGCTGGGCCGAACGGTTGTTCCAGGGTTTTGCGATTCGCACATTCACCTCGTCGGGTTCGGCATGAATCTGCTCAGCCAAGCCGACTTAGTTGGCGCCGCCGACATTGATCAAATCCTTGCGCGCCTGGCACAACTCGCCGGGCGGACGACGGGGTGGATCCGCGGGTATGGATTCGATCAAACCAAGCTGTCGGAAGCGCGGTTTCCTACGCGGCTGGAGTTGGATCAGGTCAGTCGCGATCGACCGATCGTCATCTCGCGCGTGTGCGGCCACGCCGGTGTGGCCAACTCGGCGGCGATTGCATTACTGAGCGAAGCCGAGAAGAGTGCCGGCGAAGTCGCGACCGGGTTGTTTACCGAGCAGGCGCTCTGGGCGATCTATCGGTATGTTCCGCCGCCGACGGAAGATGAGCTTGAGCAAGCCATTCTCGCCGCCGCCGACGTGCTGTTGAAGACGGGGATTACGTCGGTTCAGACGCTGCTTGACGTGCCACAGCAGCTTCAGGGTTTTTCGCGATTGCATCGGGCGGGAAAGCTGCCGATTCGCGTCGTCGCCATCCCGCCGTGGAGTGCCGTTGACGAGCTATACAAGAATGGGCTGCGAACCGGCTTCGGCGATCATTGGTTGAAGATCGGTGCCGCCAAGCTTTTCAGCGATGGCTCACTGGGCGCGCAAACTGCCCTTCTGGCCGAACCTTACACCGACAAAACGGATACGTGCGGCCTGCGTATTTACGAGCCGGCCGAACTCAACCGCCGCGTGCTCGACGCGCAAAACAAGGGCTTTCAGGTGGCGATCCACGCCATCGGCGATCTGGCGGTCAACGAAACGATCGACGCCATCGAGTACGCGCTGGCGAATGATCCGAAGCAACGCGACAACACGTATCACCGCCACCGCATCGAACATGCGAGCTTGTGTTCGCCCAATGCGATGGGTCGGCTCGCGAAGAATAAAATTGTCGTGACCTTTCAGCCGCAGTTTGTCGCCAGCGACACCTGGACGCCCGACCGCGTCGGCGCGGCACGCACGCGATGGGCGTATCCGTTCAAGTCGATGATTGAAGCGGGCATTCCGGCCACGCTTTCCAGCGACAGCCCAGTGGAATTTCCCAGTGCGTTTGAATGCCTGGCCAGCGCTGTCGGCCGGGCGGCGTGGTCGCCGGAGCAAACGCTTTCGCCGATGCAGGCGCTCCAGGCGTATTGCCTCGGCAGCGCGTACGCGGGGCATGTGGATCATCAGCAAGGGTCGATCGAAACCGGGAAGCTGGCCGACTTTGTGGTGCTGTCGTCCGACCCGAGCCAACTGGGCGCCTCAGCAATCCGCAATCTGACGGCGGAGCAGGTTTGGATCGGTGGCAAGCGGGTTAGTTGATCGCGCGACCGATCCGATTACTTGGGCAGGATGTTGCAGCGGGACAGCGCGTTGCTTTCAATTCGAACAAGCTCGACGTGCCCGTCCACAAACACGATATTAAGTTTGTTTTTGTGGCGGCGCCGGTCGAACATCGAAGCGTCTGCCCCTCGGCCGTTGTTGGCCAGCGCGTCGGCCAGGGTTACGCGGCCTCGACTGTTGTTCGACGGCGTCCAGCAGAGCCAACCGTCGGGCATCCACGAATACGCCCCATACGACCGGCGGTTGGCGTCGGTAAACAAAATCGTTTCGGCGGGGTTTGATAGTTTCGACATATTGCCGCCCAGCCGGCGATCCTTGTTCGGCAGGATCAGGTTGTAACCCAGGAAGCCCTCGTTCAACCCATAATCAGAATTGGTCGACCAGGCCGCCAGCGGCGTGTTGATCCGCCGAACCGACATCATCGTTCCCTGGTTGATGGGCGTCGTGTCGGTGCTGTTGGTGAATCGCTTATCGTACTGGAACGAACCGGTCGAAGGGCACATAAACAACTGCCACACGCGCGTTTTCTCGTTGAGCGCCTGATCGAGCAAATCCCAGTTTTCGAACGGCAGGTCTTTGTAGCCCAGATAAGGCGCGATCGCCGCCGGCAAGGGAACGATCATGGGGACGTTGATCTGTGGGGCGTACGCATAGGTGTACCGGGTGCGGGTGGAGTCGTTAAGCCCTTCAGGAATTCCACCGGTCGCGCCGATGGTGATTTCGCCGCCGAGCGGCATGAAACCCTTCGAGTCCATCACGCGCAACAGGCAAGCCGAAGCGATCTGACGAAGGTTCGATCCGCATTTGACCACCTCCGCCTGCCGTTTGGCGGCGGTGACGGCGGGGAGCAGAATGCCCACCAGGACCGTAATAATCCCGATGACCACCAGTAACTCGACGAGCGTAAAACCGCGAGGCGTTCGTGCCGGTGGGACCATGCACTGACTCCAAATAGAGATGCGAACCGATTAACAGTACTGACTCGCGAACAAATCGCAAGCAAAAACCGGTAATTCTTGGCCGCAACTCGTTCTGAAGAAAATACTTACGCGCGTTCCGCCGCGCCAATCGCTTCGGCGAGGTTTACAGTGCCTTCGTAAAGGCTGCGTCCGACGATCACGCCCCAGCAGCCGGTGGCTTTCACCTGTTCGATGTGCTGCAAATTGCCCACTCCGCCGGATGCGATAATCGGCAGGTGGGTGGCTTCGACGAGTTTGCTCGTCTGCGGGTAGTTCGGGCCGGACATCATGCCGTCCTTGGCCACATCGGTGTAAAGAATGCCGGCCAGCGGCCAATGGTTCGCCAGTTTGGCGATATCGACGGCTTGCTGGCCCGAGGAGCTGAGCCACCCGTGCGTGGCGACTATGCCGTCCCGCGCATCCAGCGCAAGAACAATTTTGCCGGTAAACTTTGGCGATTCGAGCAGTTGCGCGAGCCACGGCAAATCCTGGACGGCGCGCGTTCCGATAACCACGCGGGCGGCGCCGGCGTCGAGCATGGCGGCCACGTCGGCGTCGCTGCGAATTCCCCCGCCTACTTGCACTTGCGCCTTTGTTGATTGGATGACTTTTCGGATCAGGTCAATCTGCACCGGCCGGCCTTCTTTAGCGCCGTCCAGATCAACGATATGCACATGCTTCGCCCCGGCAGCGGCAAACGCGCCAGCGGTGGCGAGCGGGTCTACGTCGTAATTCAATTGATCGGCGTAATCCCCCTGCCGCAGACGGACGACTTTGCCATGACGCAGATCAATGCTGGGGATGACGAACATCAGGCTTTATTTTGTGAATGCAACCAACGCTTGAACGCCACGGCTGCATCGAACGAATCTCCGGTGATCGCCTGATTCACAAAATCGCTGAACACCGCCATGTCCAGGCCGGGAAGCTGAGGGCTTGATACGCTCAACTCATAAGTCCCGTCGGAGCGACGCACGTTCGGACAAACCTGTTGCCCGTCGTATCGCCAAATTTCCGGAACGCCGAATGTGGCATAAATAGATTCACGCGAGACGGAGCTGCTGAACACATCGACCTCGATGGCCAGGTCGGGACGATTTTCGGCAGTTATTTCAAGCGTGTGCGGGGACAACGGTGGAAGTGCAGTGGTAATGTAAAAGCATTCGTCGGGTTCGAGGCCCGCGCGAACGTCATCCCGATGACAAGTTACCGAACCCAGGCCGCTGATGCGGATATTTTGCTCCAGCGAATAGGTCTCAAGCAACCGCGCAATGGCCTTTTTAATGCGCTCGTGCTTTACACCGGGCATGAATAGCTCCATCCTCCCGCGGAAATAGTTGACGCGGACGTGGGAATTCTCGAACTCTGCGATCGTGCGCAGGTAATAATCCCAGCTTACGTTTTCAAGCACGATGCGGCCGTCGCCGGGATGGGCGCTTCGAGGTTGTGTCGGTGTGAGAAGACTCATTTTCCCAACAAGTAGATCAGCACCTGATCAAAACGCTTTTGCCAGGCCGGCTCGTTGTGCTCGTCGCCGGGGAACTCTTTGAACACAAAATCTTTGTCGGCGACCAACCCTCCGGCGGTCAGTTTGGCAATGAAAGCCTTTGTATCAGCGACGGGGTCTTTGCCCGGCGGGTAGTTGTCGCCGGGTTTGTCGGACGTATCGATCCAGAGTTTCTTGCCCTTGAGAAACGAAACGTCGTCGCCCAGCGCCGCCGAAATCGGCTTATCATTCAACTGCATCCACGGGGTGAGCAGCGCGGCGCCGGCGAATTTGTCGGGCATGGCTTTGAGCATGGTCAGCGTGACCATCCCGCCCAGTGACGAACCGGCGATGTACGTATTCGCCGGCTCGGGCTGCGTGCGATACATGCCGTCGATCATCGGCTTGATTTGCTCCATGACCAGCTTGGCATAGGCCGACGCCCGGCCCGGCGCATCGGCCGAACCCATGGTGTCGGGGGTGAACTCGGTCGTGCGGGTTTCGGCGTTGTAAACACCGACAATGATTGCCGGGCGAATTTTGCCTTCTTTAATAAGCCGCTCGGCGGTTTCATCCACCTGCCATTCGATGCCTTTGAACGACGTGTCGGCGTCCATGAGGTTCTGGCCGTCGTGCATATAAAGAACGGGATAGCGCGTGTCTTTGTTGGCGGCGTCTTCATAACCGGGCGGAAGGTAGACGAGAATATCGCGGTCATTCTTCAATTCCTCGGAGTGGAATTTGCGCTGTACGATGATGTTTCCGGTGCGCGTCGACTTGCCCGGAATATTCTTGCCCGCGTCGCGCCAGCTCAGCACCTTCACTTCGACGACGGCGTCTTCCTTTTCCGGTTCGATGGTGAACGTGTGGTTGTCGCGTTCCTGGCCTTTGTCGCCGGTTTCCACCGTCGCCCAATTGCCGCGCGTCACCTTAAACTCGTGCTGAAGACCGGTCAGCAGCGCCTGTTCGCCGTCCAACGAAGCGACGTAGGTGCCGTCGGATTGCCGCTGCAGAGGCACGCCGTCGGCGGCCCAGGCTCTCAGAGAGGGCGCGGAGCCGGAAAGGTACAGCGTCTGGTCCTTGGGCGTCTCGGCGGGTGCGCTGATGACGAACTTCACGGGCACCATCTTCAGATTTCTGGCCCACTGCACGTAGGTGTCGGCATCGGTACGCGCTTTATCGGCGCTGTTGGCATCGGTCTGTGCCAGATACCACCCTCCGAAACCGGAAATTGCAATCGCCACCAACACCAACGGCCAAATGATGTAACGCATAAGTGTGCCTTCTGCTTCCTAATCCACCGCCCCGGAAACGAGTATAACCGGTTAAACGTCGTTGAACAGATTTTTAGCGAACTTGGCAACACGCCGCCAGCGGCCAACAATAAGGCTTGTACCCAACGCACTCCATGCATGACCGCATCAAGAACCTCGCCGACAAAGCCAAGTCGCTGCCCAAAACGCCCGGTGTCTACCTGATGAAGGATGACAAAGGCCGGGTGATCTATGTGGGCAAAGCGTCATCCCTCCGAGACCGCGTGAGCAGCTATTTCCAGGCCTCGACCCGGCTGGAGTTCAAAAAAGCGCCGATGCTCGATCACATCGTCGATTTTGATGTGATCGACTGCGACAGCGAAGTCGAAGCCCTTCTTTCAGAAAACCGCCTGATCAAAGACATCCAGCCCAAATTTAATGCCCGGCTGATGGACGACAAGACCTTTCCTTATTTGATGGTTACCACCAACGACGCTTTCCCCGGCGTGTATGTCACGCGACAACCCAAGTCTAAAGGGGTCAAGCTCTACGGCCCTTTTACCAGCGTTTACCAGCTTCGCGAGGCGGTGCAATTGCTTCAGCGGGCCTTCAAGTTCCGCACCTGCCATCTGGAGATTCTGGAAGAAGACCCCAAACGTCGGTTCTTCAGGCCGTGTCTGCTGTATGCCATCAAACAATGCACCGCGCCGTGCGCCGATAAGATCGCCAAGCAGGAATATCGGGAAGACATCGCCCGTCTCACCCGGTTTCTCGACGGGGATAAGAAGACCGTTTTGAAGCAAATGCATCACGAAATGACGACGGCGGCGACCCGTCTCCAGTTCGAATCGGCCGCGCGGCTTCGCGATGAAATTCGCGCGCTGCAGGGTCTGGGCGCACGGGCGCGCAAGGGAGAACAGGAATTCTGGCAGCCCGAGGCGTTCGTGAACAACCCCGCCGACGGGCTGGCGAAATTGCAGGACGCGCTGGGCCTGGTTGAACCGCCGCAAATTGTTGAGGGGATCGATATCGCTCATTTGCAGGGCGGCGAAATGGTCGGCAGCAAGGTTTGCTTCATCGACGGGATGCCGTTCAAAGACGGTTATCGACGTTACAAGATCAAGCACGGGCAGGGGAACAACGATTTCCTGTCGATCCAGGAAGTGGTGGAGCGCGGGTATCGCGAGGCCGGGGCGAACAATGAATTGTTCCCGCACCTGATCATGATCGACGGGGGAATCGGGCAACTGAACGCGGCGATGGACATCTTCCGTACCATGAACGTCAAACCGCCGATGGTCATCTCGCTGGCCAAGCAGGAAGAGCTGATTTACGTCTTCGGCCGATCGGAACCAATCCGCCTGCCGCGGAATCATCTGGGGTTGAAGCTGCTGCAATACGTCCGCGACGAGGCGCACCGCTTCGCGCAGCACTACCACCACATCCTGCGGCGCAAGGCTCAGTTGGAAGAAGACGTGAAGCAGGGCCGGCGTGCGCCGGGCCGCAAGAAAAAAGTGACTCCCCAACCGCAACAATCGACCGACACCGGTATCTCACAGGGGGAATGATGCTCCGTACTGGATTTATGATGCAGAGGGTGGGGCAGACATTCCTGTCTGCCATCGCACTCCATGCGATACCGATGAAACAACGGCGTGGAACGCCGTGGCAGACAGGAATGTCTGCCCCACCGGCAATTCTATTTGCCACCATGATCCTTTTCTTCTTCGGCTCATTCTCCCCCGCCGCCGGGCCGGCGCCGAAGCTACTCGACAGTTCCATCAACCGCGGGGTGAAGTTTCTGCTCGAACGGCAGAAGGAAGACGGATCCTGGAGCGACGAAAAACCCGACGCGCGCATCGACGTCGGCCGAACATCGCTGGTCTGCATGGCTCTGATCAACGCCGGCGAATCGCACCAAGCGCCGGCGCTGCGCAAGGCGATCGACTATTTGCGCAGCAGCAAGACGGAGTTTACATACAGCATCGGTCTGCGGGCGGCGTTTTTTTCGTTGCTGCCCGAGGCGATTCGAAAAAACCAGCTCGACGCCGACACCCGCTGGTTGCTGGGGGCCGCCGTTCGGCGTGGCGACTCGGCCGGGATGTATTCCTACACCGCCGCCGCCGCCAATTATGCCGGGGTAGGGGGCGATTATTCCAATTCGCAATACGGCCTGCTCGGGGTGTGGTACGCCGCCGCTTCCGGTCAGGAAATTCCCGGCGCGTATTGGCGAACCGTCGAACGCGCCTGGCTCAACGGGCAAGCCGACGACGGCGGCTGGGGCTACACACCCGGCGCCGGCGCCTACGGCTCCATGACCGCCGCCGGGCTGGCGACGCTTTATGTCACGTATGATTATGTTCACGCGCAAAGCGAAAAAGATTTAAGCAGGCCCGTCGCCGCCCAGCGGAACCTGGCGCGCGGGGTGAAATGGCTGGCGGACTATTTCGCGGTCTCGCAAAACCCCGGCAAAGATTTCGGACTCGACGGCGTAACCCGCCTGCGCGGCGCGCGGCGCCGCGGAGTAGATGATTTCTCCGGGTCGTACATCTACTACATGCTCTTCGGCTACGAACGCGTCGGCGAAGCCAGCGGGCTTACTCGTTTCGGCGACAGCAAATGGTTCGATGAAGGCTGCGAATACCTCCTCGATCGCCAGGAAGCCGATGGCGGATGGCCCGGTTCCGATGGCATGTGGATGGACGTCAACACCGCGTACGCCTTGCTGTTCCTCTCTCGTGGGCGAGCGCCGGTGGCGCTTCAAAAGCTGGATTTTTCCCGCGCCCCGACCACGCAGGCCGAGTCGCGACCCGCGGCCCGCTGGAACAATCGCTCGCGCGACGCGGCGCAGTTGGCCAAGTGGCTGTCTCGACAAACCGAGCGGCACCTCAACTGGCAGATTGTCACGCTGAATTCCACTCTCGCCGAACTGCGCGAATCGCCGATTCTTTACCTCGCCAGCGATCGGCCGATCTCATTGCCCGAGGAGGCCCTGCGCAACATTCGCCAATTCGTGCTGCAAGGCGGCGTGCTGTTGTGCGTAAACGAAGGCAAAGACGACGTCTTCGCCAAAAGCATCGAGCGGATGGGCAAGCAGATGTTCCCGAAATATGACTTCCGCGACCTGCCGCCGGAGCATCTGCTTTTCACCGCGAACTTCCCCGCCAAAGATCGCTCCATGACCGCCCGCGCGTTAAGCAACGGCGTGCGCGAACTGATTGTGCTGCTGCCGCAGGGGGACACGAGCTGGCGATGGCAGAGCGGCGCGGGCACGACCGTGGCCGCCAAAGCGCCGCATTTCGGTTTCGCCGGCAACCTGCACTTGTACATGACCGACCGCGCCAACCCCAGGTTCAAAGGCGATGAGGCGTGGATCGACCGCGATGAATCCGTCGCCGCGACCGGCGCGATCAAACTCGCTCGCTTGTTGCACAACGGCAACGCCGACCCCGAACCCGCCGGGTGGGAACGCTTGGCCAATATCCTTCACAATCGCGATCAGATTGATTTGCAGTGGGAAGCCGTCGACCCCGTTCGTCTGCCCGCCGACGCGGGCGTAGCGCACATCACGTCAACAGACGCGTTTAAGTTGTACGACGAGCAGGTGCAACGCCTGCGAACGTATCTCGACCACGGCGGCCTGCTCCTCGCCGACGCCGCCGGAGGATCCTCGACCGCCGCGGCATCGATCGAAGACCTGCTGCGCTCGCTCTACCCCGCCGGCAAACTCGAGCCATTGCCGTTCGATCACGCCATCTACACCGGCGGCGGGCCGAAGTTGATGCAGGTAAGCTATCGCAAATTCGCGATGGACAAACTCCCCCGGACGACGCTCCCGCGGCTGCGCGGTCTCACCATCAATGGCCGACTTGTTGCGGTCGTGAGTAACGAAGACCTGTCGTCGGGCCTGGTCGGCCACGCGGTGGACGGCATCGTCGGCTATTCATCAGAAAGTGCCGTCGAGTTGGTGCGCGCGATCGTTCTTTGGCGAACGAAATGACCCGCCGGGTGCCACGATTTGGCGCTCAGGCCAAGTCGTGCGCCACTGAGCACCGGAGACCCATCTCCTTCGCACTACATGGCCTGACCATAGTAGTGGCACCCCAATCATCAATCGGCGCCGATTGCCGCGAGCTGCATTTCATTTGGCATGGTGCGTGATGCACTTTCCTCATGCGCCTCGCATGATGCGCGCCAATCCAGAAATCTCCGAAGAATTTCTTCAAACTGCTCCGCCGTCTCGAACTGGCGCATGGCGTCCTTGAGTTGGCTGCACGGGTGCATGGTCTTGGAATACCAACTGATGCGTTTGCGCATTTCCAACATCGCACTGCGCGGCGAGCGGTATTTGACCATGCCGTAGTAATGATCGCGGATGAGTTGAACCTTTTCTTCAATCTTCAGCGGCGGCGGGATGATGCCGGTGGTGAGGTAGCTCCACGTGTCGCGGAAAATCCACGGCTGGCTGAGCGCGCCGCGAGCGATCATGATGCCGGCGCACTTGGTGTATTCGAGCATCCGCTTGGCGTCGGCGGGCGTTTTTACGTCCCCGTTGCCGATGACCGGAATATGCTTCACCGCGGCCACCACTTCGGCGATGCCATCCAGCCGCGCCGCGCCGCTGAAGCGCATTTCCGTCGTGCGGCCGTGGATGGTGATCAGCGATACGCCGGCCTCTTCCAGCCGTTTGGCCATGGATGGCGCGACGATGCACGAATCATCCCAGCCGAGCCGCAATTTACACGTAAGCGGTGCCCGGCGGAGCGACGCCTTGATGCGCTCGACCATGCCCAGCGTCTTATCCGGGTCGCAGAGCAGCTTCGATCCGCCGTCTTTCTTGGTGACTTTATCGACCGGGCAACCCATGTTGATGTCGACCACATCCGCCCCATGATCTTCCGCCCAGCGCGCCGCTTCGCACATGCGGTCGGTCGCCGATCCGTAGAGCTGCATGCAAAGCGGCGAATCACCCGGCGCGGTTTGTGCGAGACTCATGCTTTGGGCGTTTTCGCGCAGCACGCCTTCGCTGCTGAGCAGATCGGTACACGCCATGCCTACCCCGCCGCAGGAGCGCGCGACGAGGCGGAACGCCAGGTCGCAATATCCGGCGATGGGGGCCAGGAGCAGGTTGGTCTGCAACTGCACATGGCCGATATGGAGGGGGCGGATGAGCACTCAAGACATCATAACAACTTCACAGTGGGGCAGACATTCCTGGCTGCCATCGCATTCCGTGCGATTCGCGAACAGCTCGGAAAACCGTGGCAGACAGGAATGTCTGCCCCACCATCAATTATTGCTGCATGAGGGATTGTCTGGCCGCAACGACGATCGCCCTTGCCTCATTCACCGTCTCGGCCAGCGCGGTGATGTGGCCCATCTTCCGCCCGGGTTTGGCGTCGCGCTTGCCGTACAGGTGCAGCTTCACCCGCGGATCGGCCAGGGCCGCTGCCCAGTTAGGTTCAGCGTGCTGCCACAGGTCACCCAGCAGGTTTGCCATAGCCGCGGGTCTTAGAATCGTTGTGTCACCCAGCGGCAGGCCGCACACGGCCCGCAGTTGCTGTTCAAACTGGCTGGTGACGGCGGCATCAAATGTCACGTGCCCACTGTTGTGCGGCCGCGGGGCAAGTTCGTTGACGATGATTGTGCCATTGTGTTCGACAAACATTTCCACGCACAAAAGTCCGACAAGGTTTATCGCGCGCGCGATTTGGGTTGCGAGTTCTTTTGCGGTTTTTGCGAATCGATCATCCGGGGCTGAAGCCCCCGGCTTGCCTGATGCTGTTTTGTTGACTGTTGTGATGTCGAGGATGTGATTGCGATGTTCGTTGGAGAAGACGTCGAACGTTTTCACATCGTCGTCGGTGGTGCGCGCGACGATGACACTTACTTCCCGTTCAAACGCAACGAATTTTTCCACGACTCCCAGCAACGTCGACCCAAACAAGCCGGGGGCTTCCGCCTCGGATCCAAACGCGCCAACCAGTGTAGACCACGCGCGAACCAAATCAGTCGAACCATCAATCTTCACTTGCCCCTTCCCGTCGTACCCGAACGAAGCGGTCTTCAATACACACGGTACACCCAGTTGCGCGACGGCGCGCTGCAGGTCATCGGCGCTCCGCACCTCAACAAAATCCGCGACCGGAAATCCGTTGGACCGGAGAACGTTTTTCTCGCGCAGGCGATGCCGCGTGGTTTCCAGCACGAACGGCGAGGGATGCACCGGACAAATCTCTTCGATCGCGGCCAACGTTTCCGACGGCACGTTCTCAAACTCGAACGTCACCACATCCACCTGCTCGGCAAACCGACGGGCGGCGGCGAGATCGTCGTAGGGGGCGTTGACTTCGATATCGGCAACTTGGCCAGTCGGGCAATCCTGCGTGGGATCGAACGCCGCCACGCGGTACCCCATCCGCCGGGCGGCAATGGCGAACATCCGCCCGAGCTGCCCGCCGCCGAGGATGCCGATGGTTTTGCCGGGGAGGATCATTTGATTGCCGATTGTGGATTGCGAACTGAGGATTGCAACTCACCTGCGCGGCTCGCCTGCAAAGATAGTGCCGCTTTCGGGGCAGGTGCCGCTTTCGTTACCTTGCAAGTCGTAGCCACACTCGACGCAGTGCGTTCTGCGTCGCGATTGCAACTTGGAGCCAATCAGTTGAATGCTCGCTGCAATCAAAACGAAGAAAGGTACAACCAACTTGTCGAGAAACCAGCGTGCTGCCATGAAGAAGTCTGTTGTGACAATTATTGTCGCAGCAATAAGTCCAAACACAACGGCGACAGATGACCATTCGACCGCGGAACGCCACCGCTTATGCTTCATCGCGCTGCCAGCGAGAACGACGCCGACAAAGCCGGCAACCCACACCGCCCACCCTCCACACGTCACGTACGTTCGCGCCGGAATGATCGTCAACCAGCTAAAGGGACCTCCTGAGTAGGCGCCAAAGGAGTAGTGAAACCAGAAACACAGTGCCGCCAACGAGGATACATAGAATAACGCAGCTACGCCGAGCAGGAGAAAACATCGATTGGCGCATCGCATTTACGGGAGGTTGTCTTTTAGAACTGAGTTGGTCTGACCGTGTCGGAACAGTTTTAGACGGTCACGCAAACTATTGTCACTCGTCGCCAGAATGGCCACCGCCAGCAGTGCGGCATTCGTGGCGCCGGCTTCGCCGATGGCGAGCGTGCCGACGGGAATCCCTGCCGGCATTTGGACAATCGACAGCAGCGAATCAATCCCGTTGAACTGCTTTGATTGCACCGGAACGCCCAGCACCGGCAGGTGCGTTTTGCTGGCGCACATGCCCGGAAGGTGCGCCGCCCCTCCGGCGCCGGCGATGATCACCGCCAACCCCCGCGCTTCGGCGGTGGAGGCGTATTCAAATAGGCGATCGGGCGTGCGATGCGCCGAGACGATCTGCTTCTCATACGCCACGCCGAGTTGATCGAGCATCTCGGCGGCGTGGCGCATGGTTTCCCAGTCGCTCTTGCTACCCATGATGATGCCAACGCGCGGGATGCTCATGCGCGAAATCTTCGCGAAAATTGGGAATAGTAAAAGTGGGCTTGAGGATTTCGTCGTTTTGCCTACCTTGCGGCAAAGGAACCTTACCGGATTTCATCGATGCGCGATTCTGACGAACAAAGCCCGGCGGCGGCTAAAGCCGCCACCCCCAACGTGGTGATTCGCGCTACTTCGATCGCTCATGCACATCGTGTGCTGCATTTGGGACATCCCGACAGTCATGTGCCCGGATATGAAATGCCGGAGATGGTAGCCTCGGCGCCGACGGGCAAGTGGCTCTCGATCGGCTTCCTCCTTGCGATTGTTACTGCAGTCGGGGGATTTTTGCTGGAGCATTTTTCGCACGGCGTGCCGGATGCAAGAGTCGCCCTGCCGTGGGTCATTCCCTTCGCTGTGCTGCTCGCCGGCATCGCGACGATGCCTTTCATTGCCAAACACTGGTGGGAAGACAACTACGCGCGCGTTGCCATTGCACTGGGCGGAATCGTGGCGGTGTACTACCTCTTCTTCGTGCAGTTCGGCCCCGGCAACGTGGCGCGGGCGGCGGCGGAGTACATCAGCTTTATTTTTTTGCTGGGATCGCTGTTCATCGTTTCCGGAGGGATTCTCATTCGCGTGCGCGCCCGCGCCACGCCGACGGCCAATACGGTCATCCTGCTCATTGGCGCCATCATCGCGAACCTGTTCGGCACCACCGGCGCATCGATGCTGCTCATCAGGCCGTTTATCCGGCTGAACAAGGGACACCTGCGGGCTTACCACATCGTGTTCTTCATCTTTGTGGTGGCCAATGCAGGCGGGTCGCTCACGCCCATCGGTGATCCGCCGCTGTTTCTGGGTTACCTGAAGGGCGTGCCGTTCTTCTGGGTGTTTGAAAACTGCTGGCCGATCTGGTTGGTGGTGAACGGGCTGCTGCTGTTGATCTTCTGGATCATCGACAAGCTCAACGCCGCCCGTGACTCCCGCGCCAGCTACGACGGGGACGATTACGGACCGGCGGTCAGCTTCTACGGCGCGACCAACCTCCTGTTCATCACTTTGATCCTGGTCGGCATTCTGGGTCACGCCACGCTCAACAAAGTTCTGTTCCACGGCCCGTGGCGGGAGATGCTCATGGCGCTGGCGGCGTTCGCGTCGCTCGCGACCACGCCCCGGCGCGTCCACGGCGAAAATGTCTTCAACTTCGGACCGATCAAGGAAGTCGCATTCCTGTTCGTCGGCATCTTCCTCACCATGGTCCCGGCACTGAATTATCTCTACAACAATTCAAACAAACTCCCTCTAAAAACCCCCGGACAGTATTACTTTCTCAGCGGAACGCTGTCGTCCGTCCTCGATAACGCGCCCACCTACATGACCTTCTTCCAGATGCAGCTGGGTTCCCTCGAACCGGCCACGATCCGACGCGAGATGGAGATCTTGAAAGACCCGCAGCACGTCATCGACCAGCACATCGCCGGGCTCGACGCGGACCAGATCCAGCAGGTGCGTGATACGATGGAGGCGCTTCAGAAGTACCTGCCCGATCAGTACAAGAACGGGATAATCACCGATCGCCAACTTCGGGTGTTGAACCTCGTCAGTGAACCGAAACTGAACGGCTTCCTCGTCGCGATCTCTATGGGCTCTGTCCTGTTCGGCGCGATGACCTACATCGGGAACGGCCCGAACTTCATGGTCAAAAGCATCGCAGAAAATACCGGCGCGCCCACACCCAGCTTCTTCGGATACATCTTCGGTTACTCCCTCCCCATCCTCCTGCCCGTCCTCATCGTCGTCTGGCTGCTGTTCCTCAGATAGCAGTGGGCAGTGAGCAGTGGGCAGTGAGCAGTGGGCAGAGCGCAGTGGGCAGGGGGCAGGGGGCAGTAAAGACCGCATCGCGTCTCTGCCCGCTGTCCCCTGCACATGACTCACCCACCACTGTTCACTTCGCACTGCCCACTTCGCACTGCTCACTGCCCACTTCGCACTGCTCACTGCCCACTGCCCACTGGCCCCTGCCCACTGTCCACTGTCCACTGACTTTTCCGTCATACCGCTGCTTGGGTGGTGACCGGACTTGGGACACTTGCGATGAGTTTCTTCACCATGACGATGAACAGACCGGTGCACAGGAGGTTTAGCGCAAGCGACAGGACCGCGACGGTCAGGATCGGTCCGCCGATCCCGTAGCTGAGGCTGACGACCAGCACCCCGGCACCGACTTCCCCGCGCGGCCACATAGCGATCGCGACCGCAAGCCGTTCCTTCCAATGCACCTCGCGCCGGTAACAGAACGCCGGGAACATCTTCCCGATGTTGCTGATGATCGTGATGATCACCACATGAAACGCGATGACGTCCCAACCGGGGAACGCGCGCTTCTCTGCCAGCAGCGCCGGGTCTGCACCTTCATAAACCAAGTAATTGATTTTACCCCCGCCTTCGGGTGTCGCAGTCGCGGGGACTTCGGTCGCAATCGGTATGTCAGACCTCGCGCCGACCGCAGAGTCCACCGCTGCCGTCTCCCGCGCAACGGTTTCGGGGTCATCAGCGGCGACAGCCTGTGCGACGGCCGGGTCGGTCACGGCAACGCTCGTGCCGGTGGTGATCGGGGGCATGTTCAGACCGACCAGCACCATGAAGATCGCGCTGATGACGACGCTGGCGCGGGCGTCATTCTTCGAGTGCGCCATGTCTTCCGTGTGCGCATGGTCCTTACCGTGCGAGCTGTTGATGATGCACCCCAGCACGAACGCGGGCAAAAGCACTTCGACGTGGATCGGAACCTGCGGGTCATACACTTTGCTCATCCGATGAATGAACTCCGACGCCGCCGTGATGAGGCCCGCGTAGGTCAGGGTTGCGATCCAACCGGTGGGGAGTTTCCACGTGTTCAAGTACCGCCACGCCAGCGCCAGCATGACGACGATGGCCAGGAGCAGCGCCATGAGCTGCCACTTGAAGCCGACCATCATGATCTTGAGCGGGATCATGAGCAGGATGGTGTCCAGGTCGTCGAAGATCGCGAGGATGCGGGCTTTTTTGAAGACCCAGGTCATCGATAACCCCGCCGCCGCGAGCATGCTGAACAGGACACCGGCGCTGGTGGGGGAGGCGAAGCGAGACGCCAGCAGCGTCTCTTTCCATAGGTCAAGATGCCCCCACAGCCCGGACGGCGCCATGACGAAGACGAAGTAGAGGGCGCAGAAGACCCACGGGAAAAACGCTGCCGTGAACGCGATACCGTAATCCTTGACGTACGCACCGGGCTTGGTCTTGTCGATGTCGAATTCGTATCCGACATGGATCATGATGAACGACAGCGCGAACATTGTCGCGATGACGACCATCGTGCGAAACGATTCGGGTGCATTTCCAAGAAACTGGGACGCGATAAGCCCCCCGACCAAAAGCAGGGAGTAAAGAAGAACCTTCTGCATGAACAGACTCCGGGCGTCACCGACTCCGCGCGAGGCACGGACGATGAGAGACAATGAGATGACGGCCCGATCATCCCGAACCTGCGACCACGGCGCGGTCGCACCCGGTGCGTCACCTTAATCGACCCGACGCATGATTTCCAACGAATTGCATTTAACGCGCATCGGGCCGGGTGTGAAGTGGTTTCTCGGCGTCACGTGGAAAGCGCGTGACGGGCGCTGTGTGTGCGAACAACAACGTGAGGCCCGTGGAACGGCGTGTGGAGCGGCGGGGGGTCAGTCGAACAGTTCGCGCAGGAAAGACTTGCGCCTTCCGCCGTTTCGACGGTTGCGGTCGTCGCGGTCGTCGTCGTCATCGTCATCGTCCCGCCGCACGTTGCGTGCGGCGGGACCGTAGGATGCCGTCTCATTCGAGACGCTGCGATCGATCAAGGGGGAAACGAGGACGCAGCTTAATGCCACGAAGTTAAGACGTAACTCTATATTTGGCGTTGAGTTCCGCCTTCAAGACGGCG